>Ga0302197_10003143_pt1 | contig 15092 bp, 12 predicted proteins | sample II_Bog_N2_1_FD_193526 | JGI IMG/M metagenome (GOLD analysis project Ga0302197, IMG submission 193526) | Peat permafrost microbial communities from Stordalen Mire near Abisko, Sweden - II_Bog_N2_1 | ecosystem: Environmental > Terrestrial > Soil > Wetlands > Peat | place: Sweden: Abisko...
CTTGGCATCCGTCAATGCGCTTTCGATATACCGGATGTTGCGGTCCACGAGTTCCTGCGTCTTGACCCGGATTTTTTCATCCTGCGTGGCCAGCTCGGCGCCCAGGCTCGCGTAGGGGCAGCCGCAAACATGGCCGTATTTTTCAGCCTTCTGCTGCTGCCGTTCGCGGATGTTTTGGCACCAAAGCTCGAGGCGTTCCAGCGGCGGAAGCTGCGGGGAAAATATCCGGTCGAGTTCCGGCTGCTTTTCCCGCCAGTGTTCCTCGTAGGCCTCAACCGCCAGTTCGGACTTGGACGGGAAGAAATGATAGAAGCTGCCCTTGTTGACCCGGGCGCGCGCGCAGATATGGTCCACGCTCACGGAGCCGTAGCTCTGTTTCCAGATCAGGTCGAAAGCCACTTGCAGGAGCTTTTCCTTGGTGTCGCTGGGTCTTGCCATAAATTTCAAAAATAGAATACTGCACTTGACTGTTTAGTCAAGTGACAATTGAAACTGGCGGATATCCGCTAATAATGCACACCATTATAAGAGCTGAAGCCGGGATAAAGGTAACACCAAAGTCAGCAGAATAATCAATTGCAGGAAAGCCCCGTCAATCATCATGATGCTTGGAACGGCGCACGGCCCACCACACCCCGCCCGCCAGCAACGGCAGCACCAGCGCCACCACCAGCGTGGCATGAACAGCAAAACCCGCCGCCTCGGTCCCTTCCAAAATAATTTTCAGCAGGTTGGCGAGATAGTAGGTCAGCACCACCACGGACAAACCTTCGACGGCGCGTTGCAGGCGCAGTTGCGCGGCGGCGCGGCGGTCCACGCTGGCCAGCAGCATCTGGTTCTGGCTTTGGAGATTCACCTCCACCCGGGTGCGCAGCAGGCTGGTGGTGGATTGCAAACGTGCGGACAAGGCTCCCAGCCCCGCTTCGGCTTTCTGGCAAGTGTGCAAGGCCTGCGCCAGCCTGCGGTCAAAAAATTCGCCGATCGTTTGGTAACCCGGAACTTGCTCCTCCCGCAGTTCCCGGACGCGGGCGGAGAGGATTCGAGCGTAGGATTCAGTCAGACTAAACCGCGAGCCGCACCGTGCCTGCAACCGCTCGGTGGTGAGCGAGAGATTGGTGAGATCGCCCAACAATGCACGTTCGTCTCCGGCGTCCATCGCGCCAATGCGTTCCACCAGGGCGACGTGCTGCCCTTCGAGTGACTCGATTTGCGGGAGCAAATCGCGGGCCAACGGCAGGCTCAACATTGCCGCCAGCCGGTAGGTTTCAATCTCCACCAAACGCTGCAACAACCGGCCGTGTCGTCCCGGGGTCAGGCGATGGCCTTGCACCAGGAATCGGGTGGCACCGTGTTCATCCAGCTGGAAGCTGCTCCACACCGAAGCGACGCGCTCCACCACCCAGCCGCCGACCAGCCGTTCCTGGTTGAAGAACTCCGAAATCCGCTCCATGGTCTTCGCTGTGCCGGCATCCTCGACCGACAGTTGTTCGCCGGCAATTTCCACCGCCGCCAGAATCCGGCCGGGGATTGTGTCCAGCCAGCCGTCCGGCAAAAGGTCCATGGCCGACGTTGCAAACGGCCTGCCCGACTGCGGCGCTATCATCGTGAAGGTGGTGAACTCGGTGTGCCGCTCGATGCGCAGGTCGGCCGCGCCCAGGTTCAGAAGTTGAAAGCCATGCTCCGCCGGTTTGGACGTGACGCCCGGATAATTTTCAAGCTCCACCACGGCGGAACGATGGGCTGTTGCCTCGGCCGGCGTGAAGAAAATCGCGCGATGCGCCGCCATCACCTGGCCGGACACCACTGGAAAAGGCCGGGCCAAAAGTTCCGCATGCAGTTCACGGTATTGGGTGTGCTCCTTGTGCACAGCGTTAATTATCGCAATTAATCATATCTGTAAAGTTTTCTAAAAATCACGCCAGGCCGTCCTGCGCGTCCGTCAACTGTTCGAAGCGGAATTGAAAAATGACTGCGAATTGAAAGTGATAGACATCCATCTGCATCCCAAACTGGCGCGCATCAACCAGATTGTGGCGATCCCGACGCTCATCATGGAATTCTCACCGCCTGCGCGCCGGTTCATCGGCAACCTGTCGGAAACCAACGGCATTTCCGCCGGGCTGGACTTGATTAAAAAAGATAAAATCGCACTCTGAAACTTGGTGTCTTTGTGTCCTGGTGGTTAATCTTCCTGGCCTGCCGATGTCGCCTTTTTCCCTCCCCAAACCCCCTTTTCAGGCGGGGAAATCTCCTAGTCCCCTGACCAGTTTCCAAAGTCGGACGGGGACCAGCATTTGTCTCCTGCCGACATCCAAAACCACACAAGAGACATCCCCGAGTCGGGCTTCTCTTGTGGCATGTCGTGCCGGGAAATACCAAAGTCGGGCTTGGAAATCCCCTTTTCCCGCCGCGAAATCCCCTTTTCCAGTCGGGAAATCTCCTTTTCCCGCCGTGACTTCCCTTTTTCTCGACGGGAAATCCCCTTTTCCCTCTTCGACTTCCCCTTTTCCCACCCGGAAAGGGGTTGTCCAGCCGCTAAATCCCCTTTCCCAGGAGGGAAATCCGCTTTTCTCGACGGGAAATCCGCTTTTCCCATCGCGAAATCCGCTTTTCCAGACGAGAAATCCCCTTTTCCCGTCGTGACTTCCTCTTTTCCCGACTGGAAAAGGGGATTTCCAAAGGCGACTTTTGTTGATTGACAGTGGTTTATGCAATTTAACCACTTGATTTGGGGTGGATCGGGATGTCGGTGGTCAATTTTAGATACCACAAGAGGACGGGCGGCTCTTGTGGTGTGAACCGGCCCGATGCAGGTTGTCATGGGTTGTTAATCCACCTTGATGGAAAATCGTTTTCCAACGAGGTTTTAGTCCGAAAATCAACCGTCGGTCAGGTTCGAGACCCGGCCTATTTCACGGATATCAGCTTTAAATTGATGGTCTGGGTCATCTGGTTGGTGATGCTTTGCATCTGGGCGGCGGCATCCGCGTTTCCACGCCTGGCCATGGGCACTTTGATGACCATGTCCATGTCCTGTTCCATGGTGGTGTCTATGACGATGCCCAGGTCAGGATCGAACCAGGACACGCCCGAAACACTGCCGTCGGTGACATTGATTTGCATCCCGGTGGGGCTTGAATTGGTGTCGGGCGTGGATTTGATGTCGCCGGCAAACTCAAGGCGTGCGCAATTGCGCGGCCCGTGCATTTCCCAGCTTTTGAAGGTGAACGTATAATTCAGCAGGAGCGTGCCCATGGTGCTCATGGGATATTGCACCTGCACGGGCCAGGTGTCACCCGGTTGCACGGGTTTGGCGGGCAGGAAGAGGTTTGCGCTCATCAACTGCTTGAAATAACTGTCGTTGAACGAATTCTTGAGCTGCGCCAGTTCGGGCGCGGATGCGCCGGACGCCAGCCGCGTCATCATTTCGTCAATGCCCTCCATGCGCAGCACTTCGTTGGTGACTCCGAGGAAATAGCGGATCTTGGAGCCGACAATTTTCCCGAGGATGCCGGCCACGGGGTTCGGCTTGTCCGGATTGATTTTTTTGGTGGAGTCGTAGTCGATCAATTTTCTGCCGCCCATCGTGGAGTTCATGCGTGCGCTGAGAAATTCCATCTCCACTTCGTGTGTGCCGTCGGCGTTTGCCTGCAGGACGGTCAGGGCGAAACCTTGTCCCATGGTCATTTCCTGTTTCATGGGCGCGGGCTGGCCGGGGATGGAAAACTGCATGGTCTGCTTCATGTCCATGTCCTGCAGGATGTGTTCGTCCTGCGGCCATTTGAGCTTCAACTCCACGGGGCCGGCGGGCGGCGTGAAGGTGGAGGTCTGGGAAAGTTTGCCGGATTTGTTGCAACCCGTCCAAGTGAGGCTCAATGCCAGTGCGGCACCTGCCAGAATAAGGTTCCTGTTCATCATGATTAGTATTGGAGACGAGTGTAGGGGCAGACCGGCCGCGGGTATATTATAAAAACAGCGGAAAATTATTGTCGCCTCATTGCCCGCGACTTTTTCCCATCAGTCCACCCCGACACCATGGCACGATATGTCAGGGAACAGAAATAAAGCCGGCGTCTGCAAACACAATCATGCCGCCGGTTATGATGGCATCATTTAATCCGCAACCACTTCAACCTGGCCGTTTAACCGGATGTCCACCGATGACGCACCGACCATAAGGTCGAACCTGCCAGGCTGGACGACAAAGCCGTGCGTGGTTTCTTCCCAGATCGCCAGCTTCGCGGCGGGCAGGGTGAACGTGACCGTTTTGGATTCACCCGGTTGCAGGGTGATGCGCTGGAAGCCGCGCAACATTTCCAGCGGAACTTTCACGCTGCTTTTTTCCTGATGGACGTAGAGTTGCGGGACATCGTCCCCTGCCCGGCTGCCGGTGTTTTTCACATCGAAGCTGACATTCACAACGTCGCCGGTCGTGATCTTATCCAGCGACAATTTCAGGTTGCCGTATTTGAAGGTTGTATAGCTCAAGCCGTGGCCGAAGGGGAACAGCGGCGTGCCATTCACATACATATATGTAAAGCCCTTGGTGATGTCGTATTCATCCACCGGCGGCACCTGTGCCTCGGACGCATAGACCGTATGAGGCAGACGGCCGGCGGGATTCACATCGCCGAAAAGCACGCCGGCAATCGCATGACCGCCCTCTTCACCCGGCCACCACGCCTGCAGCAGCGCGGGAACATTTGTGGCAATCCACGGGACCGTGAGCGGCCCGGCGCTCATCTCCACGACGATGGTTTTTGGATTGGCGGCAAAAACGGCCTCGACCAGTTCCTCCTGCGTGCCGGTCAAGCCAAGGGTTTTGCGGTCGCGTGCTTCCTGCTCCACCGCAGCCGTCGAGCCGACAAAAACGATGGCGACATCCGCCTTGCGCGCAAGATCAACGGCTTTGGCAAGCTCCGCCACCGGATCGGCTGCGGCTTCCGCCGATTCCGCCTTCCAGCGACCGGTCGTGTCGCCGCCAACCAGCCCGCCGAGCGTGTGAGTGACCTGAACATTTGCGCCGACGTATTCCTGGATTCCCTGCAGGGCGGTCACGGTTTTGCCCGCCTTGCCGTTGTAATTGTTCATGATGATGCGGTCGGCGAGCGGCCCGATGACGGCGATGTTTTTGAGTTTGGTCTTGTCGAGCGGCAGGAAATTGTTTTCATTTTTCATCAGCACGATGGATTCCTGGGAGACCTTCAACGCCACGGCGCGGTTGGCGTCACTGTTGATGACATCTGGGGAAATCCTGCTGTAAGGAACGGCGGCGAACGGGTCAAAATCGCCGAGCCGGAACCGGACACGCAACACACGCGTGAGGGCGTCGTCCAACCGCGCCTCGCCCAGTTTGCCGTCGCGCACGGCAGCGGGAATGTTGTCCATAAATTCCTTGTCCGAAAAATCGCAGCCGGCCATCACCGATTGCGCCACGGCATCTTCATAGGTCATCTTGTTCGCCTCGTGGCCTTGAACCATCGTGCGCACGCCACCGAGGTCGGAGACGACGAAGCCTTGAAAGCCCCAGTCATTTTTGAGGACGTCCGTAAGCAGCCAATGATTCATGTTGTTGGGCATGCCGTTGATGGCGTTGTAGCTCGCCATGATGGATTGCGCGCGGCCTTCGACGATGGCATCGCGGAAATGCGGGAACCAGTATTCGTGCAGCATCCGTTCGGAGACGACGGCGTTCAGTTTCTGCCGGTCGGTTTCAACGTTGTTGACGGCATAATGTTTCAGCGTCGCGGCGATTTTCAAGTAATGCGGATCGTCGCCCTGCAACCCCTCAACGTAGCTGACGGCCATGCGACCGGTGAGGAACGGATCCTCGCCCCACGATTCATGGTTGCGGCCCCAGTAGGGATTGCGCTCGATGTTGATGACCGGCGCGCGGTAGATCAACCCCTTGTGCTGGCCGGGCGCGTTCGGGTCGAGATGCCAGCCGTTGTAAATAGCCCGAGCCTCGTCTGAGAGAACCGACGCGGTTTCGTGGACAAGATTTGTGTCCCAAGTTGCGGACATCGCAAGGCAAATGGGAAACAGGGTAGTCGGCCTGTCCCATTGCACGCCGTTGAGACACTGGTTCCACTGGTCGGAACGGATGTTGAACCGTACGACCGTCGGGGCGACATGGTTCAACAGTGTGGCCTTTTCCTCAAGCGTGAGGCGCGAAATCAAATCGGCGACGCGCACGTCCACGGGCTGGTTCAAGTCGAGATAAAGCGCGGGGGCGTTTGTGTCTACAGCCATGACATGGCTCGTGAAGAAGATGCCAAGCATTGCGAGGGCGATGTTTTTTTTCATGGTAAAATTGGAACTGGTTTTGGAACGATTGACCTTGCCGCAGTTGGAATTTATTTTGCCGGGGGATTATCGCTCACATATTTTGCATCGGCATTAGTGAGCGCACTGCCCTTGTCCGAAAGCAGTGGGATGAACGGACTGTCCTTCAATGCCTTGAGGCCGGAGACGATTGATTCGGCGACAATTTCCGCGCCGGGAGCATAAGTGTGGTTGTGGTCGCTGTAAAGTTTGTTCACTGCCTCGCGGCCCATAGCCTCGTATTTGTCGGCGCAGAAATCAGTGAGGTCGAACACGGGAATGTTCAGCTTCTGACCAAGCTCCTTCGTCCATTGCGTGTACTGGCCATTCGCTGTGCCGCGTTCGATCTTGTCCTGCTTGGGATCATAGTCGGCGGGCAGCGGACCGACCGGCGTGGCATCGCGGAATTTCGCCTTTGGATTTGTCCATATGTTGCGTGTTGTAACGGTAAGTAAAATGACATGCGCGCCCTTCGCTTCCGCGTCCGTGGCCATCTTGGACATATACCAACCGTAAGTGTGGGCAGTATCTGTCGTGCCGTCGGCACGCTGGATGTCAACCGTGTCGTCGCCAACGCCGGGAACGGAACCGCGATCGCGGGCGGTGCGCGGCGGCCCGCCATCGTTGATGCCGAACACCAGCAGCATGAAATCACCGGCCTGGATTTGCGGAAGAACCTTCGGCCAGTCCCCGGTGTAATAAGTGCGGCTCGACTGCCCGGCGTGGCCAACGTTTTTGACAGTCACCTTCTCGGGATCAAAATACCCTGCAATGGGCGTTCCCCAGCCGACCATGGGTTCGCCATTTTTGCCCCGGCCGTTGTTCTTTGCCGTCGAATCGCCGCAGACAAAAATCGCGGGCTTGTTCGTGTCTCGTTCCGCGCTGACATCGCCCGCACTTCCCGCTCTCGTAACGGCCTCCGGCATGTTCGTGGTATCCTGCGCGCGGACATTTGCCGCAACGCTCATCAGGCCGAGGACAAGTGACAATGCGAATTTGGTTTTCATTTTATTTGTCTTTGATTTAACGACGGGGTTTTGGATTCAGGCGCTGACGTCGCCTTGCGACCAGTTGCCGTCTATGAGACGCCACATCCGGCCATTTGGATTCGCATTTTTTAAAGCGGCAGGCAGACGCGCCGGACGCACGTTGTCGTAGCAATGCAGCGCGGCAAAACGACGCAGCGACCCGGGAATGCCGACGGCGGTAAATCCCGGATGCCCCGTCGCCGGAAACGGCCCGCCATGATTCATCGCCGGAGAAACCGCCACGCCCGTGGGCATCTTGTCATTCAACAAACGGCCAACGCGCGAACGGAGTAGTGGCGCAAACTTTTCATAAAGCGTCTCGTCGCCGCCGTTCGTGTCTGAGTAGATGCCGCCGGTGAGATTGCCCTCGAGATGCGCGAGAATGTTTTCCACTTCTGCGGCGTCGCGCGCGACTACGACCAACGATGCGTTGCCAAATGCTTCGGTCTGCAATTTTTCCGGCGATGCCAGAAATTGTTTGCCGCTCACGCGCAACAGTGTGTTCGCAAATTTGTTCCCCGCCAAAGGCGAACCGCCGGTGACAAGTTCTGCGCCCGCGATCTGCAAAGTTATCACGCTCGCCGCAAGATTTTTTCCAACACCGGAAGACAGTAAAGTTCCCGGCGTCGAGCTTTCAAATTTCGCCTTCACGCCCGCAATAAATTGTTCCGAGGCGTCGCCATCAATTAAAATTGTAAGCCCCGGGCTCGTGCAAAATTGTCCGTTTGCCATCAGGCAACTGCCGGTGAATTCCTCCACGATTTTCGCACCGCGTTCCAAGAGAGAACCCGGCAGAATTACGACCGGATTCAAACTCGACATCTCCAGATAAACCGGCTTCCCGACGGCATCAGCGGCGGCTTTCAACTTCATTCCCGCCGCGCGGCTGCCGGTAAAACCGACCGCACCCAATCGCGGATCAGCGGCAAGACGCAATCCGTCTTCCGGCGCGAGGTTGTAAATCATCTGCACCGTTGCCGGCGGCAAACCAGTTTCGCGAACGGCGGCAATCGCTTCTTCCGCAAGCAGCCGCGATGTGTTTGGGTGACATGGATGAGCCTTGGCAATGACCGGATTTCCCGCCGCAATCGCCGACGCAAAATCGCCGCCTGCTACGCCATTGTATGCGAACGGAAAATTGTTTGGCCCAAAAATCAAGACTGGACCGAGTGGCGCAAGCATGGAACGGATGTTCAGTTTCGTGTCAATCGTCGGCAAGGCCCACGAACCTTCGAGCGCGGCGGCGGCAGCCTGACGCAGTTGGTTTGTCGTGCGCGGCAATTCCACATCCGCGAGGCGCGGAGCTTTCGGCAGCGAAGTTTCAGCATGTGCGGCCTCGACAATTTCAGTTTTGCGCGCTTCAATCCGGTCTGCAAAACGCGTCAAATATTTTGCGATTTGTTCCGGCGGTGTCGCGCGCAAAATGGACGCGGCTTCAACAGCGGCATCCAGCGCATCGCCGCAATCAGACCAAACGCTCGTTGGAAATTCTTCCGGCAATTTTTCGCCGGTCGCCGGATTGTCCGCGTGAAAAGTTCTGCTGGCCTTGGCCGTGCGCCATTCGCCGGCGATTAAAATCGGTTGAGTTGACATAATTTATTAGCTTTTTCGAAATGGTTCGACGATGGCAGCAATATCCATTTCGCCGTGTCCGGCGGTAATGGCTTTTTGAAATTCTTCCAGCGCTGCCCTGGCCGTCACCAGTTCAACCGAAAGCTTGCGGCCTTCCTGAATCGCGTAACCAAGGTCTTTCGCCATGAGCCGCAAGAGAAAATTCGGCGTGAAATCCGGTGTCGTCATTCGCGCGGAAACCGCCTTGACCAAAGGACTGCCGGGAGCGCCGTTCGTGAGAACCTCCAGAGCCTTCGCGCGATCCAGCCCGCTTCGTTCAATCATCGCAAGAGCTTCGGCCAAAGCCGCAATTTGCACGCCGCAGACAAAATTATTAATGAGCTTGATCAAGGTGCCGCTGCCGGTCGGGCCGATCAACGAAACATTTTTGCCCATCGCGGCGAAAACCGGGCGCGCTTTTTCGAGCGTGGCGGAATCGCCGCCGACAAGAAAATTCAGTTCGCCCGAAGCCGCCTGGTTTTTGCTGCCGGTCACGGGCGCATCGAGAAATTCACATTGTTTTTTCGCGGCGATGGCGGCGAGTTCTCGCACCCAATTCACCGAGACCGTGCTGCATTCAATGCACACCGTTCCGGGTTTGGCGGCGGCGAGCGCGCCATTTTCACCCGTCCACAAACTGCGCGCAGCGTTGTCATCAGCCACCATGCTAATGATGAAATTCGCTTGCGCTGCCGCTTCGCGGGGAGAATTCGCAACCTTCGCGCCTTCTGCTGCGAACGATTTTGATCTTTCAACGTTGCGATTGAATACTGTCAGTTGAAATCCGTTTGCCAAAAGCCGTCGCGCCATGCCACCGCCCATGATGCCGAGGCCGAGAAATGCAATGCGTGGTTTGCTCATAAAATTTCAACTCAGAGATTTGACGGCGACCAAAGTAGCTCCATCGCGCGCGACCCGCAACGGATTGCGCAACGCCCGACCAAAGCCGTTGAATTCGACAATCATCTCATCGCCGTCCGCGAGGTGGACGCCTGCGCCAAAGCTCAAGCTGCACGCGCCGAAATAATGGACGTGTAAATCACCGGGACGGCGGTGCGCCTCAAATTTGAAATGGTGATGCTCGATGTTCGCGAGGCTGTGGCACATTTCGTCCTCGCCGGTAAGGATTTCCTGCGACCACAAAACTTTGTTCGCGCGCTCAATTGTAACCTTGCCGGGCACGGATTTGAAATCGGGATCAATCAACAGTTCCGGGCCGAGCGAGCAGTTGCGCAGTTTCGAGCCGGCGAGGTTGAGATAATTCTTCTTTTCAAATTTGTGGTCGGAAAATTCGTTGCCAATCGCCATTCCAATGCGGCGCGGCTGGCCGTCCGGATCAATCAAATAAATTCCTGCAATCTCGGCCTCCTCGCCGCCGTCTTCGGCATATGACGGAACGTCGAGAGGTTCGTTGGGCCTGCGTAAAATGCCGCCGCTGCCTTTGTAGAACCATTCCGGTGCGACGCCAATCTGCCCGGGCGCGGGCTTGCCACGTTCCATGCCCCAGCGGAAAATTTTCATGCTGTCGTTTAGTTCGGCCTCGTTTGCGCTGTGCATCGCCTGGCGATTTTTCGCACTGCCGAGATGTGTCAAGCCCGTGCCGGAGACGAGGCATCGCGCGGGTTCGGCAGGATGATCAATTGGCGGAAGCAATTTCCATTCGGATTTACCGTCGTAGATAGAATCGTAGTCGAGCCGTTCACTGGTGACACGCGATTGGATTAGTTTCAGCAACGACGTTCCGCTCTCGGCTGATTGCTTTGCCAGTTCGTAGATTGAACCAAAGCCGGTAAGCAAGCGCAGATGCGGCTCTTCAACAAACGCCACAGCGCTCTTCGAACCACTTTGGATTTGGACGAGGCGCGTCATTCGGTGACGTGGAATTGTTTTAACTTTTTCTCGTCAATCGTCAAACCGAGGCCGGGCGTATTTTCATTAAGATCAATGAAGCCGTCCTTAGCCATAGGTTCACCTTTGAAGATATACCAGAATAGTTCGTTGCCGACCTCGATATCCACAGGCGGGAAGAATTCCGCCATCGGCGAATTCAGGCTCGCCATGACGATGTGATAATTGTGCATCTGCCCCGCATGCGGAATGACGGGAATCGAATGAGCCTCGGCGAGCGCGGAAATTTTGCGCGCCTGCGTGATGCCGCCGACGCGGTTGGTGTCGAACTGGATGTAATCCACCGCGCGGGCTTCGATGAGTTCGCGGAAACCGTAAATCGTGTGTTCATGTTCGCCGCCCGCGATGGGGATGCGGCCAAACTTTTTCAATTCCGCGTAGCCGTGGATGTCGTCGGGGATGACGGCTTCTTCAAGCCAGCGCAGATTGAATTTTTCCAGCAGCGGAATCATGCGCTTGGCGTAATCCAGATTCCATCCCATGTAGGCGTCGGCCATGATGTCAATGTCGTCGCCGACTGTCTCGCGCACGACGCGCACGAGTGCGAGATTTTTTTGCATTCCTTCCGCGCCGTCGGTCGGGCCCCAGCCGAAGCGGAGCTTCATGGCTTTGTAACCTTCGTTCTTATATTTTTTTGATTCGTGCGCTAGTTCGTCGAGCGGCGTGGAGTAAAGCCGGCTTGCATAAACGGGAATTTTTGGCTTGGTGCGTCCGCCGAGCAGACGATAAACCGGTTGTTTCACGGACTTGCCGAGCAAATCCCAGAGCGCAATGTCCAACGCGCTGATGGCGACCATCGCGACGCCTTTGCGCCCAAACGCCATCGTCTTGCGATACATGTGCTGCCAGAGAAACTCGATGTCCCACGGGTCGGCACCGATGAGCAGCGGCTTGAGGTAGAGGTCAATCAACTGCTTCGTCACGAGCGGCGAGAGCGCGGCGTTGCCGATGCCAACGAGGCCGTTGTCGGTGAAGATTTCCACAACGAGCCAGCCGTGAAACGTGAATGTGCCCATCGTCTTCTTCGAGAGCATCGGCGCAATGGCGTCCATCGGGTTGGTGCAGAAATGTGGCGGCAGCGGAACGGTTTTGCCTTTCCATTGAACTACGCGGGTGCGGATTTCGGTGATTTTCATAATCTATTTTACTGTTGGAAAAGATAACGGTTGAATTTTCGGGATGACCAGACAAATCAAAATGAACGCCGCGATGTGCATCGAACCGGAGATGACGAGCGCAGGCGTGTAGCTGTAACCGTGGTCGCGCAGCCAGCCGACAATCTGGCCGAGGAGCACGCCACCCATTGCGCCGCCGAAACCGACGAGGCCGGCGAGCGTGCCGACAGCGCGTTTGGAAATCATGTCGGTCGGCAAAATCATCACGAGAGTGGACCAAGATTGTTGCCCGAAAAACGCGAGGCTGAAAATAAAAATCACCCAGCCGACCGAATGTAGTTGCGGCACAAGTATCACCCAGGGCATCAGCGCCGCGCTTGCGCCGAGCGCCAGTTTGCGCGAGACGTTCACGGAAAATCCGCGCTTGAGCAGCCAGCTCGAAAATCCGCCGCCGACCAGACAGCCCACGCCGGAGGCCGCGTAAGGAATCCAGCCGATGCCGGTCGCCGCGTTAAATTTGATTTGAAATGTTTCCATTAGAAACTTTGGCAGCCAGAAGATATAAAAATACCACGCCGCGTCGCTTAAAAATTTCGCCCACACAATCGCCCAGACTTCGCGGTGCGCCAGCAATTCGCGGAGCAGAACCGGCTTGCCGGATTCATCCGTCGATGTTTGCGGACTTTGGTTTGCTGGACGATAATCGCAAATCCACCAGACCGTCCACAACAGGCCGAGCGCGCCGGAAAGAAAAAACACCCAGCGCCACGGCGCAAGACCGAACCAGCCTGTGTATTTCAGCACCAGACAGATCAGCCACGGTGCGACTACCGCGCCGACAGCCGAGCCACCGTTGATGATACCCATCGCGGTCGAACGCTCGTTGACCGGAAACCATTCCGCCACCACGCGCGTCGCCGCCGGAAATCCGCCGCCCTCGCCCATGCCCAGCAGGCAGCGGCTCGCCACGAGCATGACCAGCGCAAACGACATCCCGAAAACCGGGGCAAATCCGTACTTGGCCGCGAAGCCCTGGCTGGCGGACGCTAATGACCAGAAAATCATCACCAGCAAAAATCCCCGGCGTGTGCCGAGCCGATCCAGCAGCCATCCACCACCCAGATACATCAGGCCGTAGGCGATCAAAAAAGCGGAGTCGAACATCGCCTTGATCTGGTCGGAGAAAGGGTAATCCGTTTTAATCTGGCTCAATGTCCATGGCAGCGTCTGCCGATCCAGATAACTCAAGACAATCGCCGCGCTGACGAGAAACGCCATGCGCCAGCGCAACGCAGAACTGCTGCCAGTCTCGGCGAATGCTGTGGCTCGCGAAATCATTTACCGCTGCAAGTCGCCCGGATTTTCCGGCGTGCCGGGTTCATCGAGCAATTGAATCGAAGAGGCCGGGCCGAGGTCGGGATTTTTCCATTCGCTCAACGCCCAAACGACTTTCTTCTCCGGTGTCACTTCCAACACCTGGACAGAACCGGGCCATTTGTTCGTGTCCTTGATGTCGGCGGGACACCAGTTGCAAATCACGGTATTGCCGTTGTCGAGGCGGTTCACCTCCTGGAAGATGAAACATTTGTATTCGGGAATGTCTTTCGCGGACAACTGCCAGACGGTTTCGCCCTGCTTGTTCACCTCAAGAACGGTGTTGTGATACGAGGAAATGAGCGTATTTCCGTTCTTGAGACGGACGGCATCCCATGGTCCGGGCGTGGTGAACGACCAGATGGCCTTTCCATCGGCATCGTATTCCGCAACTTTGTTGTCATCCAGATGCGCGGCGAGGTATGTGCCTTCCTTCGTCAGGCGCACACGGCGGAATTGCAAGTGCGGGCTTTTGTCTGGATGCGGTGTCGGGAGATCCATTTCCTTTTCTGTCTGTCCGGTGACGGTGTTGATTATCATCAGTTTTGCCGGCTTCGCGTTTTCAATAATGAGAACGCGATCCGTGCCGAGCGGCTGGATGGAATGAATCTCAGTGCCTTTTGGCGCGTCCATGTTCCAAACGATTTTTTTGTCCGGCGTGATTTCGCTCGCGCCAACTTTGCGGCAGAAAACAATGTTGCCGTTGGAAAGCATCGTGGCATCGCCGAGTTCCTGTAACGTGCCGTTTGTATTATTGATGGGAATTGAATACGTCCACACCACCTTGCCGGCGCGGACGACGAAAATGGTCTGGTCACGATTCGCGCGATGATCCCACTCGCCGGTGTAAACGAACGGATGCTGCGCCAGCCCATTGCCGGGCAGAAGAGCGGGCGCATAAGAAACAACATTTGTCGTGGTAACGGAATTGGTGTCGGCGCAATAGCTGTTCCGCGCAGTGATCAAGCAAATGACGACAAGAGCCGACAAAGCAACGCGTGCGGGAACGATGCCATGGATTTTCATGCAGCTAATTTAGCCACAGCCTACCCTCCCAATGCAAGCAGCGAAGGCAAAACAGAAAATTGGCAAAATCTTCCGTCTGCGAATCAAATAGAGACTTTTTTATAGAGCAATATACACCCTGAAATTAGCAATTTACACACAGAAAAGTCTCAGCTGCCCTGCTATTTCTTAATCCAATGAACTGGCTTTTACATTCATTCCATCAAAAATATGACCACGCTTAAGAAACACAAAACCAACCGCACATTGCCCGCTCAGGGTGTGGAGTGGTTGCATAATCCCGTCTTCAACAAAGGCACCGCCTTCACCGAGGCGGAGCGCGACTCGCTTGGCCTACGCGGCCTGCTGCCGCCGTATGTCCAGACCATCGATCAACAGGCACGACGTGTGATGGAAACCTTCCGCAGCAAGTCCAGCGACCTTGAGCGCTACATCCAGATCGTTGGTTTGCAAGATCGGAATGAAACACTCTTTTACCGCGTGGTTATGGACAATCTGGAGGAGCTGATGCCAATCATTTACACGCCCACCGTCGGCAAGGCATGTCAGGAGTTCGGGCACATTTTCCGCCGGTCGCGAGGATTTTACATTTCCAGCAATGATCGCGGTAAGATGGAAAAAATCCTGCACAACTGGCCGACACGTCAAGTGAAGGTGATTGTCGTCACCGACGGCGAACGCATTCTTGGCCTCGGCGATCTGGGTG
>Ga0302197_10003161_pt1 | contig 15031 bp, 10 predicted proteins | sample II_Bog_N2_1_FD_193526 | JGI IMG/M metagenome (GOLD analysis project Ga0302197, IMG submission 193526) | Peat permafrost microbial communities from Stordalen Mire near Abisko, Sweden - II_Bog_N2_1 | ecosystem: Environmental > Terrestrial > Soil > Wetlands > Peat | place: Sweden: Abisko...
GGACGCACTGTCGGAGATCGGCAATGTCAGGGAGAATGCGCTTTCGTCGCCGGCGATGTTCGCCAGGTTCGCGTCTTCACCAAAGTCAATTGCAGTGTCGGTAGCCTGATCGAACAGACTGTGTAATCCAACAGCCGAGACGTGCCCAAGACTCATATAGGTAACTTCCGGGTGGCGCCTTGGCAGGTGCGATTCGTTGGAGAGATGCGCGCCTCCATATGTTTCAGCGCTTTCGCCAGTTCCTTTCCAGGTTACGGCCAAGCCTTCCGGGTCAAGAAGGCGGCTGATTACGCGGCCGGATGGAGTGACCGCAGATCCGGTGAGCACGCCATGGAATGTTGTCGTTGAGATGATCAGTTTGTGAGGCTGCGGGTCAAATACCCAAGCTGTCTTCGGTTCAGTCGTTTCAATTACCAACTCGCGATCATTCTGAAGATGCGCGGAAAAATGAGAGAGTTTTTGCCGGCCTGAAGGAAGTTCGAGTCCAAGCTGAATATCGCGAGCCACCGGACCCAGGTTGTCTTCCGAGATTTGAAGCGAACCGGTGTTAACAGAGAATTCGACTGTCCAGCCGTTTTGTTTCAATGAAACCAATGCACTGGGTTGCGCCAAAGCCGGGAGCACAAAGAGGGCAAGAGGCCAACTCCTGAAGAGGTTGAGCAAACTCATGATGTTTACCTTCGCGAGACATTCTATCGGAATAATGCGCTCACAGCGGGGAGCAATGAAGACTTCACCACGGTCATTTCGTCAGACCTCGAATTCAATTCGTCATAGAAATGAGTTCAGGTGTCCAATCCACTGGAAGTGCGTTGTGCGCGTTTGGCGTCCTGCCAGAGTTTGTGCGAGCGCCGAGGGGGAGGTTATCCCAGTGCACATAGTCCCCATCGGTAAGGAGGCCGCATGAACTTCTGGAAGGTTCACCTGAGCGTCCGCCTTTCTCGCATATTCGCCGGAGGGCGCGCAATCCTATTGAATGCCTGACGATCGCAGCTTTTATTTTTCTGCTGACGCCAAACGGTCGCGCCCAGTCATTCAAGGCCGCTCCCTTGCTGAATACGGCAAATGATGCCGCCGATCTTGCTTCCGCAGATTTCAACACAGACGGCAAGTCAGATATCGCATACATTGACAACGCCAACACATTGAACGTGTGGCTGGGAGCAGGAAACGGAACCTTCACGGCAGGGCAGAAGATTGCGATCGCGCTTCGTGTTGATTACCGCGGGAAAACTAATGTTCAAATGCACTCGCATTGCAGAAGACGCCTTGCAAGTCGCTATCAACTTGAACCAACGTCAGACAAGACGGCCCGAAGCCCGTTATCCTGTTCCCGGGATCGCTCCGTTCCCGCGAACTTCATCAACCGCCATCAGCAGGATTGCAACAACAGCTACAAGCATCCCAGCGAGGTTCGGCCCGCTCGGATATGTGCGATATAAAAGCAGGGAAAGAATGATTGTGACTACTGGAAACAGTCCATTCACCATGGGCACCACAATGATGGCCTTTCCGAAGCGCACCGCGAAAACGAAAAACAGACACCCCCAGGCGTTGAGACTCTGGATCAGTGCGGTAAGGCCTCCCCCCATAAATCCCCGATTGATGGGATGCGAAAAGTCAGTCATCAATAGCGCAATCGGACTAAGCGCGATGCCTGTCAGCGTCATATAAAACAGCAGGCCTTCAGGGGAAATAGAATTGGCAGAAGATTTAATGAAGTAAGCCTGAAGACCCCAGAGTAAAAAGATCCCAATCGCTGCTACTAACCAAATGTGGCCCTGCACCGGACTCTTATCCGGCTGCTGAATTGAGAGCAGAAGGATCGCCACCAGCGACAATAGTATTCCAATCGTCCCGATGAGCTGAGTTCGCTCTCGCAGAAACGCAACCGAAAAAAGGATAGTAATTGCCGGTGACAGGCAGATGATGGGGAAAATAATATATGCCGGACCGCGTGTCAGCACCCAAAACAACATCAGCTGTCCAGCCGCGCCCGAGAACCCGACTGCGCAGCCATACGATATTGATCGCAGATCCAGTTCCGGCTTCCACGAAATTTTGTCCAATGCATAGAGCGCTACCGGAATCATTGTGAGTGACCAGACCGTATATCCCAGAGTGGCTGGAAACGGCGGCGCAATCCATTTTTCAGGAAGTTCGGTGAGCGCACCCCAAGCTCCCCACAGCGCGGGAACCGCGAGTGTATAAACAAGCCATCGTGGTAATTTCATGATGCCTTGAGTTCTTTTTTCCCAACGGTCAGTCCGCCTTCGCTGAGAACAACGTATGAGCAGAGACGGAACGAGTCGCAGTCTCTCCCTGCCGCGCGGGCCAGGCATTCGGCTGCGATCTGCATGGGAACAATATCGATGAGGAATTGCCAGGGGGCCGGGATCGATGGCAATTGAATTATCAGATCAGCAGCAGAGGCATCGACTTCTTGCCCGATTAACATGACGTTTGCCCCAAATTTCCGTAGATCATGCGCGAGTTCGATGTCTTGGGAGCGTAGACGGCTTGGATCTAGCCACAAGGCTATTCTCAGCGGAGCGCGGACGATCTCCTGCGGCCCATGGCGGAACCCGCCAGTGTTTAGGGCGGTTGCACCCGCTTTCGCTGCCTCTTCCCAAAGTAGCCGCGCTTCATGGCAGCTTGCGATACTCGTTCCGCGCGCCAAAAAGTAGTACGGCGCATCCTCAGAAAGCCAATGGTTCTTGCCAATCCGGTCCTGCCACGATGGAATAAGTTCTTCAACCTTCCGCAGTGCACGGAATAGCGGATCGCGAATCCCAGCAAGCTGTTGACGGCCAACGGTAGCTGCCAGAAGGCAACCGGCCATCGCGATTCCCGAGTACATCGTGACCGAGACATTTGTATCGAACTCGGCCTCCAGCGCTAGAATCTCATCCGCCGCCGCAGCAGCTGGGCTGGCGGCATCGTTGGTGATTGCGATGATCATCGCGCGATGCAATCGCAATAGAGGGAACAGATCAACAACGTCCTTGCTTTGTCCGCTGCGCGATAACAGGATGACTGCCGCATCATCCGGTAGCCATTGGCTCATGAGTAGTTCTGAGGCATCCAGAAGAATAGCTGGACGGCCGTACGCGTTCAGGAACGAGACAACCGCCATGCCGGCATGCAAGCTCGAGCCCATCCCGATCACGTAGATTGATTTACTCGCTCCTACCAGACGTGCGGCACGATGCAGTTTGTCATTGTTGTTAGATACGACTGTATCGAAAATCTTCATCAGCTCACCCGGCTGATGCAGGATATCTTCAAATAGCTTCGTCATTTCAGCTCCGTTTTGTCGGTATTAGCATCAACTACTCCCTGCTTGATCACTTGACCCTGGTTGCTTCCAACATGTTCCAGACTGGAGACCGCGCATCGATGGACGGGCTCAGGACAAGCCTTGATCTCCCAACCCATTAGCTAGCCGCGGACAAATCCCGCATCGAAGTTGTCACCCGCGCCGATAGCGTCGATGATCTGCCCCGGGAATATTGCAGACTTCGATGCGTCGAGTTCCCAGATGTCGTCTTTTGTCGCAGCGATAGCACCTTTTCCCCGCGCTAAGTTCAAAAGCTACCGCCGGAAAAGCTGATCCAATGTGATCGAAAGGCCCCGGCACATTGGCGAATCGCATATAGCTCTCTCCGTCGCAAGCGCGAAAGAGTTCGAGTCTAACGAGAATAAGCTTGGAAAGGCTTGGCGTTCTGTAAAGAACCAAGATGATACTCAGACAGAAATATCTTTTCGAGCGGCATACGTGGAAGGCGGATGCAGCGCGGGCATTTGGGCTGGTCAAGTCGTGGCGAGTTTGATTCTCATCTAATGAGATCTGCTTGAGAGAAATGAGACAGCAAAGGATGTGTCATGTCCCGATCACGATGGCCGAAGTCCAGCCCGACGCTATTGCGTGTGTGCTGGTTTCGGAGTTAGATGATAACTTGTCAACTTGTTAATGGTGGGACTGAAATTTCGGCGAGCGCAGCCGATAGGCCTACCAGCGGCCAGCCCCGGCGCGGGCGCAATCGGGTATTTCCGATGAAGAGACTGATTCTCGCAACTGCGTTCGCGTTCGGGTGGAGTTCGGCCGCCTGGGCGGCGCAGCCAGCTGTCCTCACCTCCCTGCAAGCCATCCACTTGCTCACTCACGAGGATGCCAGCCGCGCACTTCCCGTCGCCTTCGAAGCCACGATCACTTATGTCTTCCCTAATTATCAACATACCAGCGAAAGAGCGCTGACTGTACAGGATGGCGACGAGGCCATGTACATTCAGACCTCAACGAACAAGGAGTTGATTCCCGGCGACCGCGTTCTCGTCAAAGGCACAACCGTCGAAGGCACTGTCCCCACGGTCCACATTGGGGAGTTCACCGTGCTGCGGCATGGAGCCCTGCCCGAGCCGATTCAAGTCACCTACAGCCAGTTGATGCATTCCCAGCACGACAGCATGCTGGTCACCATGCGCGGCGTGGTGCGCGCCGCCGAACCGGAGACGGACTCGCACATGCTCAGTACTACGCTGGCAATCAATACCAGCGAAGGGCTGATTTTTGCGGTCGTGGACTCCAACGACCTCGCCTTCTTCAAAGGCCTTCTCGATGCGGAAGTTGAGGTCACCGGGACTGCGGGTGGAGATACCGACGGCAAACTGCAGCGGACCGGAGTGATACTCCGCGCATCTTCTGTCGCAGGCGTGCGTGTTCTCAAGCGGGCCAGCGCCGATCCCTGGTCGCTCCCTGTTACCGACATGGGCGGAATTCTTGCCGGATATCGTATCGACGATCTCACCGGGAGAATCCGGGTTCATGGGACCATTACCTACTATCAGCCGGGGTCTGCCGTTGTTCTCCAGGACGGAAGCAAGAGTCTGTGGATCGCGACCACTACCCTTGACCCCCTGCGCGTGGGCGATTTTGCTGAGGCCACCGGTTTTCCAGGGCTCCATAATGGCTATCTGATCCTGAACAACAGCGAAATCAAGAGCGGCCATGTAGGGGCGGTCGTCACTCCGCAGCCGGCCACCTGGGACGAACTCATTTCCAGCGAGCGCATCTTCGATCTGGTGTCGACTGAAGGAAAGGTAATCACGGCGATCCGTGAGGAGGCGCAGGACGAGTATGTTTTAGTGGTCGATGGGCACATGTTCTCCGCCAGCTACCGCCATCCCGATGCCGGCGACCTCTACCCGGTGCAGCCCATGAAGCAGATTCCGGTGGGGTCCACGGTCCGCGTCAGCGGCATCTGCGTTCTGGAAAGCTCCGATCGCTTCCACCGCGACGTTCCCTTCGACATTCTTATGCGCTCTCCCGCCGATATGACGATCATCGCCAAGCCTTCCCCGTTGAACATTCGCAATCTGATGATTCTTGCCGGTCTGCTGGTCATCGTTGCCGTAATAGCCGTCGTCCGGGGCTGGATGATCGATCGAAAGGCACGTCGGCAATCCGCCGCGACAGCAGCTCTGGAAAAGAAGCGTAGCGCCATCCTTGAAGACATCAATGGGGCGCGTCCACTAGCCGAGATTATCGAGGAGATTGTCGGCATGGTCTCCTCCTCGCTGTGTGGCGTTCCCTGCTGGTGCGAGGTCGCCGGTGGCGCAAGGCTGGGGAATAATCCGGGAGAAGCCGACAACCTGCGGATCGTCAGGATGAAGGTTAACGCCCGCTCGGGTCCGGCACTGGGCACACTTTATGCTGCACTTGATGTGAAGAATTCACCCTCAACTTCCGAAACTGAGGTCCTGCACGGAGCAGCGCGCTTGGTCACACTGGCCATCGAAACCCGCCGCCTCAATTCCGATCTGCGCCACCGCTCGGAGTTCGACCTTCTGACCGAAATCCATAATCGCTTCTCCTTGGACAAGCGGCTTGATGAACTCGTTGAGGAAGCAACCGCCAATGCCAGCATCTTCGGATTGATCTATATCGACCTTGATAGATTCAAGCAAATAAACGACCGTTACGGCCACCGCATCGGAGACATCTATTTGCAGGAGGCGGCAGCACGCATGAAAAAGCAGCTGCGGGGAGGCGATACGCTGGCGCGCCTGGGCGGTGACGAGTTTGCCGCTTTGATTTCGGAGGCTCGCAGCCGCAGCGGTGTGGAAGAAATTGCCCTGCGCCTTGAACGCTGCTTCGACCCACCGTTCATGCTGGAGGGGTACACCGTGCATGGCTCTGCCAGCATCGGCATTGCTCTGTATCCCGAGGACGGCGCCAATAAAGAAAATCTGTTGAGCGCAGCTGACGGATCCATGTACAAGGTCAAGAACCGCAAACGCCAACTAGACAAAAGCCTGGCCCAGAGTCCCTAGGCAGAATCCTCACTCAATCACCGCACAAGCAACGGCGCTGCTTACGCAGTGCCCGCTGATTGTGACCCGATCCCTTGAATTCGTCCATTTCGGAATACGATTTGGACAAAGAAAATGGGAAGGGTAATGAGCAAGAGTCCCCGCAGAGATCGCATTGAAGCTTGGAACGATATAAAGAAATCGCTTCGTCTGCTGCCCGTAGTCGGGGCCATCGCCCACTTTGGCCGATGCGCCTGTTTTCTGGACTGGCTTACTCTCGCCCATCACCGCGTTCGTCGTCTGTGAGGGCACCGCCTGCTCCGAAGCTTCCGCTGTCTCGCCCGAAATGGCGTTATTTGCATACGGGGAAGGAATTGCCGAGGGCGCGACAAGTTGGGCTGTTGCGATGGGCACGATCGCCAGAACGAGGAAGGCCAGTTTGAACATCAATCACCAACTCGGGACTTCTGAAGCTTTTGGACCTGCCAAAATTAACTTGTGCGCGTCATCCTTCAAAGACACCTGGGGTCGCGCATTCCGGAGCTTACGAAATTCGATCAACTCACGCGTACAATCGACGCACTTCAGGACATGCAGATACTTTGGATCGGAAAGATCCAGTTTTTCTGGACTGAATATCTCGCCGGTGGTATAGCTTCATGACCTTCAGATAGGACTGCGTGTCTAGCAGGTAGTTAACGGGCGCGAGAACATCGATCGCCGGCGCTCCGCCTTCCAGATGCAAAGCACATCGTCAGTCGGGCCTCTACTCTCGATGTTTCGACGCGATATTTCAAACGAATTCGCCGATTTTTTATTAAAGCAAAAGGGGTGGGGTATTAACGGGGGTATCTTGGATTGTATGGCGAAAAAGAATCATCCCACCTCGAAGAGAAACTGAATTAGTAATTCAACTATAGGTCTATTATTATCAACAATATATTTCGAATCCCATCGAGAGATTCGAATCGTGAAATTGGACGAACTTAGAATCCCCCTCTCACCGGCAGGACATTTCGCAAGCTCCTCAATTTCCCCAATTAATCTCCTATAATATATAGAATCAGTATTTTGGTTGATTTCCATTTGCTGGATGATTTTCCATATTCTCCACTCTGGAGCCGAACATAGCCCTATTTTGCATTGGCACAGAAAAAGTGGCAGAATGGCGTCGCGGGGCGCTGGGTTGGAAACTACCGCCGGAACGTGCTCAATCATGTGATCGTGCTCAATTGGCGGCACCTGAAACGACTGCTCTACGAATACGTCCGTTACTACCACGATGATCGAACTCATCATGCGCAGGCCAAGAGGACGCCTGCCGGCGGCGAGGTCGAGAAGCACACCTATCCAGGTTGCAAACTCGTTTCCATATCGAGGCCAGTTGGCCTGCATCATCGATACGCTCTTGCCGCATAAATCGTAGCAAACCCTCCCAACAAAGTAACGCAATCAGATTTGCTGAGGGATCGGAATACCTAGCTACTCCTTGCGGAGCATGCCCGCATCCATCGCAGAGTTCGACGCACTCGAAAGACAATTCGGCTGATCTTCAGCGCGAGTAACTGCATCAGCGGCTTGTTTCTGCCTGTCATGGCCGCATAACGGCAGTGAGGATTCTCGCCCAGCGATCGGGTTGCCCCAAATGCACGATCCGCAGCGTTGCCGCAAGACCAAAGCCATCGGGTAGCCACTTTTTGCAGTCCGGCCAGACCGTAAGTCCTGTTCCGCATAGGTGTCAAGATAAAGTGGCTCGCGACCACTTATCTTTTACGATCCGAGATCAGGTCCAGCCCGACACGGTGGAGATGGTCCAGCATGACCTTTTCTGCCTGTTCGCTTTCGCCCTTCAGAATCGCGTCCACAATGGCCTTGAGCGCTTCGAGCATCCGGTTGCAGTCAGGCGCGCGGGCACCGGTAATCTGACGGCTGCGGTGCAGCAGGCGTCTGAGTGCGCTGTTCAGTTCGCTGAGAATGGGATTTCCCTCCGCTTCGATGATGGCTGTATGCAACGGGAGATCGTTCTCGGCTACCGTATCCCGATCCATGAATACTTGCACTTTGACACGCTGTGATTCAATGCGCTTCAGATGCGCTTCGGTCGCGCGCGTTGCCGCCTGCTTGGAGCCTGTGTTCCAAGTCGCCATTCCGTTAGCCTATGATCGAAGTGGGCGAAGCCTATGGCAACTCGAATTCGACCAGTACACAGCTCAGAGGAAACCAGGCCCAGAGCTTCAGACCAACTGTATTCTGTGGCGCGCCAGCCGATTCTCGATCTGTACGGCCGTGTTCACGCTTATGAGTTGTTATGGCGCGGAGTTACGGAGTTGGACGGAAACGGCGAAACGGTTAATCGCAATCTGGCAGAGACCACAACGTTTTTTGGTTTGCAGAAGCCCAGTGAGTTGAAGAAACTGACGGGCAAAATGACGGCCTTTGTGAGTTGTCCCGTTGAGACGCTGAACGATCAGCTTGCGCAGATACTGCCCTCGACGCTCACGGTTGTCGAGTTACCGGCAAACCTGGAAATCTCGCCACATCTGATCGCCGCGAGCCAACAGCTAAAGGCTCTCGGTTTCCGGTTCGCTCTGGATAATTTCAAAGGTCAGCCTCAACTGAAGTCATTGATGGAACTGGCAGATTACATCAAGGTGGACTTCAGTCGGACTCAACTAAATGAGCGACGGGAAGTGTTTGAGCAGATGCATGGCAAGTCGGTTGACATACTAGCCAAAGGCGTTGACAGCCAGGCAGAGTACCGGCAAGCGCGCAAAGAGGGGTTTGCACTCTTTGAAGGCTACTACTTCTGCCAGCCGGCGCCGATGAGGAACCGCAGACCGCCTGTTAACCAGATCTTACGTATCGATATTCTGAAAGCACTGCAACAGAATCCTCTGGATCTGCGCAAGGTGAGCCAATTGGTGAAGCGCGACGGTCCAATCACCTACCAATTGCTGCGGTTGGTCAACTCCCCAATTTGGGCAATGCGCCAGGCGGTAGATTCGATCGAGGTGGCGCTGCTGTCGGTGGGCGACGATGCCTTTCGTCGCATTGCCACGACGGCTATCGCGAGCGAGTTCAATGGCGCCCAGCCTCCCGAACTTTTGTGTATGGCGATGGTGCGGGGACGATTCTGCGAAGTGGCCGGACTTAAGCGCAATTTGGATCCATTCGGACAATACCTGCTGGGACTGCTGAGCCTGCTGCCGGCTATGCAGGGCCAGCCGATGATCGACGTGGCCCCGGCGCTGCCGCTCGACGCGGGAATCCGCGATGCGCTTCTGGGAAAGAAAAACCCGGAGCGCGTGCTGCTGGGATGGCTTGAGAACTGCGAGCGCGGCGACTGGGCCGGATGCAATGTTGCGGCCCAAACCGATAACTTGAACCAGCAAGAGCTGGCGAAGGTCTATGTGGATGCTGTGGCATGGACTGAGGCGGCACTGCATTCGCCCGCCTAGAGCCTGTTATTGACTGTGGGGTGGGCAGTGCGCTGCAAGAGAAAATTTGGCTTGCGACGGCGTGACGACCAAGCCGAGCCCGAAGGCTGTTACGGGCCCAATTTCCGGGGCAAGAATGATGCATGGCCGATCAGAGAGCGGAGTGGAGCGCGGTCTCAGCCCAGGATACAGCGTCGGCATAGCACTGCATTAGCTTTTCCTGGCTCAGGCCACTGGCTTCCATCATCAGATCGCAAGTTGTCCAATCGCCACGCTCATGCGATTCCAGCCAGGTAAGCAGCCTGCGATCCGGGTTCGCTCTTCCCTGCAGTGCCTCACAAATCTCACTTCGCAAGGGCAGCGACGGCGTGATGTCTTCCATTGAGAGACCCAGCATCGCCGGCAGCAGGCTCAGCATGCCCAGCAGATACTGTTCCGCCGCATCCAATTTGCAATTGCCTGCAGCCGATTCGCAAAAGCAAGCTCTCATCAATGCCATGCGCAGAATCTCCGTTGGTTGACCTCCGTTCATTTCGCTGAGCACCGCCAGCGAGATGACGCGGCGAAGCGTATCGTCGCCCAGGATGAGCATCGCGGAATCGATGGAGCGCAACTCCTGATGGGAAGCGTAAAGCGCGGAGTTCACCAGCCGAAGCAGCCGGTAGGTCAGTGAGGCGTCGCGCATGACCAACTTGCCCAACTTGCGCACTTCAATCGGATCGCGATACAGTTCCCGCACGATCTCAAAATGAAAGAGCCGGTTGGCGGGCATCTTGCGATTCCTCACCAGGACCGGATGGCAGATATAGTTCCCCTGGAACAGCGTGAAGCCTCTCGCGCGCGCTTGCTTGTAATCCTCCTGCGTCTCTACCCTTTGGGCGACTCTCGCAATCGAATCGCATTTCAGCCGCCGCAAGTGCTCTTGCTCTTCAGCGCCCATCCGGTTGAAATCCACTCGGATATAGTCGGCTAACCGGAGTAGCGGCTCCAAATTCGCATTCCACGTGAAATCGTCCAGCGCCAGCCGGAACCCGCGCCCCTTGAGTTCACGGCAGGCGTCAAGCACCTTTGGAGCCGTTGCCAGGCTCGCGGGTATTCCCAGAACCGTCTCCTTGGGCGACAACACACACACCAACCGTTCGGTGAGCGCCTCACTGCTGCAACTCACAAATGCCGGTAACCCATTCGTAAACCGTTCGAGCCCGAATATCACCACATTGTCGAGCATGATTTGTGCGGCCAAATCGCCGTCCCCTCGGGAAACGGCCAAAGGGCCGCTCCGGAACAGCAATTCATATCCTTGCACCCGTCCCTCCAGGTTCAGGATCGGTTGGCGCGCAACGTAGCGCATATCGCCTGCCCACTTCTGCGGAGCGATCTCAGGCCCTTTTGCCGGTTCAATTTGCATTGCCACGGTGTCCATCTGGAGAACCTATCGGCGGGTGCCCGCTTCTGTTGAATGGATTCCGGGCTTATTCCGCAGACCAGTTCGCATCAATGCGGAGACGAAGCCAAGTATTCAATTGAAAACCTTGCGGTTCAGAGCCGCAACTTGATACGACCATCCCCGGATCCCGACGGTAACTCAGCGCTGCGCGAGAAGAGCTGACTTGATTACAAGCATCCTGCACCTCGCAGTGCCCATTGTTCTGCATTCCCAAGCTAGCAAATTCCGTTGGCGTTAAGATGACTAGAATACTTTTTATCTGTACCTTGAATGTGGTTGGTCAGCCAGTCTCTTAGAAAATCCAGCGTCTCGATTGAGAGCGCACTCTCGCCGCTCTTATACCTTGATTGCAACGCCTCCGCCTGCTTCACCAGATCCGCGTGTTCTTTCTTGTGTTCAACGGCAGGATATCCAGTCTTGGTAAAGAACTCTTCTTCGCGGGCAAAATGGAATTTGGTGTAGCTGACCAAGTCATCAAGAACTTTCCCGACCACATCCTTGCCCTTCCCGCTCTTCATCCCTTCATGCAGGCCATTCAGCATATCAATCAGTTTCTTGTGGTCGTCATCCGACGCTTTTACGTCCACACTTAGGTTATCGCTCCAATCAAAAAACGCCATTTAAGTTTTTCCTCCCTGGCAGGCCCGCGATCATGCAGGCGGCTGCAGTCCTATCGGCCTTTTGCGCTCTTTGTTCAATCACTCGATCGCAAAACAGCGTTTTGGGGATCGCGTCAAGGCCACGCCATCCATTTAAGGCATTTGCGCGTACTGGCTAGGTTTGAAGCTAAGGAAGAGCGGGTATCGTCTGCCCAAGAATCCAAGACAAGATCGGAACTCAAACCGTTTCGGAACAGTTCCAAGCTATAGCGACCGGCCATCTGCTTCAAATTGCCCCTCCGGCTATATCTGGATGCTCACCGGCCAAGTCTTCCAGATGTCGGCACAATAATCCCGGATCGAGCGGTCTGAGGAGAATTTGCCAATCCGTGCCACGTTCAGGATGGACATGCGGGTCCACTCTTCCTGGCTTCCAAACGCCAGGCTCACCTTGTCCTGACATTCGACGTAGGACTGGTAATCGGCGAGAAGCATATAGTCGTCTTTCATCAGTAAGGAGTCAACCAAGGGCTGGAACAAGTGTTTGTCGCCGCGAGAAAGCTCGCCGCTGGTCAATGAATCGATCACTTCACGCAGGTTCGCATTCGACTCGAAGATTGTGCGCGGATTGTAGCCCTCCCGCTTGCGCTTCTCAACCTCGGGGGCTGTAAGCCCGAACAGAAAGAAATTATCCGCCCCGACTTCCTCGCGGATCTCGACATTTGCGCCGTCCAGCGTGCCGATCGTGATCGCGCCATTCATGGCAAACTTCATGTTTCCCGTTCCAGAAGCTTCTTTGCCGGCCAGAGAAATCTGTTCGGAAAGATCGGCTGCGGGATACACCCTCTGGCCCAGCTTGACACTGTAGTCAGGCAGGAAGACGACCTTCAGTCTTCCCCTTACGACCGGATCAGAATTGACAGCCTCCCCAACGGAGTGAATCAACTTGATGATCAGCTTCGCCATGTAATATCCGGGAGCAGCCTTTCCACCAAAGATGAAGGTCCGAGGTACCTGCGCGAAATTGGGATCGCGCTGGATGCGCTTCAACAGGGTAAGAATGTGGAGAACCTGCAAGTGCTGACGCTTGTACTCATGGAGCCGCTTGACCAGCACATCGAACATCGAATCGGGGTCAGTCACAATCCCCAGCCGGTCGTGGATGTATGCGGAAAGCTGAACCTTGTTGTCCCGCTTGATCGATCTCCATTCCTGGCAGAATTCCGCATCTGCAATCATGGGCTCCAGCCGGCGCAACTTCTCAATGTCGCGTATCCACGCAGGGCCAACCCGCGCCGTGAGCAGTTCCGCCAGACGGGGGTTGCTCAACACCATCCAGCGGCGTGGTGTGACCCCGTTGGTCTTGTTCGAGAACTTCTCTGGACTGAGCGCGTAAAAATCGCTGAGCACATTCGTCTTCAGTAATTCAGTGTGCAAGACAGCGACACCATTGATCGCATGACTTCCCAGTGAGGCCAAGTGCGCCATTCGCACGGACTTCTCGCCGTTATTCCCGGATTCATTGATCAGCGAAAGCCGTTGCACCCGCGCCTCGTCGCCGGGAAATTTCTGGCGTACATCGACCAAGTGCCGGCGGTTGATCTCTTCTACGATCTCCAGGTGGCGTGGCAGGAGCGAGCCGAACAAGCTACGGGACCACTGTTCCAGTGCCTCAGGCAGAAGGGTATGGTTTGTGTAAGACAGGGCGTGTTGCGTGACATACCAAGCTGCATCCCACTCCAATGAATGCTCGTCCACCAGAAGCCGCATCATCTCTGCCACCGCGATTGCGGGGTGCGTGTCGTTCATTTGAATGGCAAAGTTGCGATGCAGCTCAGCCAATGGCCGATTTTGCGAAGTCTGAATGCCTAGAATGTGCTGCAGGCTACACGAAACGAAGAAGAACTGCTGCGCCAGCCGCAATTCCTTGCCCTGAATATCCTCGTCATTCGGGTAAAGAATCTTTGAGATGTTTTCCGACGACACCTTGTCAGCGACCGCACCGACAAAATCCCCGTGATTGAAAATCTCAAAGTCGAAGCTCTCAACAGCGCGCGCCGCCCATAAGCGCATCGTGTTCACGGTATTCGTCCGGTAGCCCAAAATCGGAGTATCGTGAGGAACCCCGCGCACCACCTTATTCGGAATCCACTTCACCTGCGACCGGCCTTCGGCGTCGGTGTGGGTCTCGGTGCGTCCGCCCAACTTTACTTCAAACCCGTCCTCGGGTCGCTCCAACGCCCAGGGATTGCCAAGCCGCAACCAGTTGTCGGTAGACTCCACCTGCCATCCGTCGTGAATCTGCTGATCGAAGATTCCGTATTCGTAGCGGATGCCGTAGCCGATTGCGGGAATATCAAGACTAGCTAGAGAATCCATAAAGCACGAAGCAAGCCGGCCCAACCCACCATTGCCCAACCCAGGCTCTTCTTCCTGTTCAATCAGGACATTCAGGTCAATGCCAAGCTTTCGCATGGCCTGCTCGGTCTCATCGTAAATTCCGAGATTGATCAGATTGTTCGCAAGATGGGGCCCGGTCAGAAATTCCGCCGACAAGTAACAGACCACGCGCACATCCTGCGCCTGGTAGTTACTTACCGTCGAGATCCACCGCTCCACTATGCGGTCGCGGACAGTGTGTGCGAGCGCCATATAGAGGTCGTTTACTGTTGCCCGCTCGACCGACCTCCCCTGCACAAAGAACAGGTTATCCAGAAACGACTGAGCAAGCGCCTCCGCACCGAGCGCGGTTCTCTGACCTTTTTGCGATCCCGATGGCGGCAGAACAGTACTAAAACCTTCTAACAACTTTGCCCTCGCTTCCCACTGAGCCTGGCGGTCGTTTCAACAGAGTGCTGCATTGGCTTCGAAGTTACTATCGGCATGATCGCTGATGGATTCACTATCCGCACCCGATTATTAACACTCAATTCAGGGGAGAAGCAGGCCGTACTGCGTGCCCTTTGCTCCTAAGCGCTCCGCGGTAACTTATACGCCGGCAAGCCACACTGGTCCTTTTGTATCGCGAGCATTCTTGCGCTTTTAGCGACCAATTCGCCCATGCCTAGGAGCAATTCTTTCGGCTCGTTCCCGAACGTCGCATCGGCAAAGCTGTCGCAATCGCCGAAGGATTTTCCAATGGAAGCCACAGGCACATGGGAACCAGAAGCTCGAATCAGGAAAGTGAGCCGCTCCCTGCTTTCTGCAGGTATTGAATACCCCAAGAGCACCATGTC
>Ga0302197_10003162_pt1 | contig 15031 bp, 11 predicted proteins | sample II_Bog_N2_1_FD_193526 | JGI IMG/M metagenome (GOLD analysis project Ga0302197, IMG submission 193526) | Peat permafrost microbial communities from Stordalen Mire near Abisko, Sweden - II_Bog_N2_1 | ecosystem: Environmental > Terrestrial > Soil > Wetlands > Peat | place: Sweden: Abisko...
ATTAAAAAAAAAGGGGCTAATTAATCGCTTTAACTGAAGCATTAAAGCATCAAACGCATGGGTGTCATTGCCGATTGAACAAAACCTTGTTGCCGGTAAAACTTTATAGCGCTGTTGTTTTTCAAATCAGTTAACAAGGTTATTCGCAGGCAATTGTTTTGTTCAGCAAGGGTTATGGCTGCTTTCAGTAAAAGTGAACCATAGCCTTTATTGCGATGCTTGGGGTGTACTACCATGTCTTCTAAAATGGCGACTCTTCCTCCCAATGCAGTACTCATGGTATATAACAAATTTACCATGCCAACAATTTCATCATCTTGTTTTAATGTGAGTATGTTTCCTGTTTCAGGGTGTTCAATAATTTTTTGAAGCCCGCTTTTTTGAAGTGCTGCATCGGGTATAAAATCTTCTTCTTGTGTAAAAAGTATGCTAAGTAAATCAACTAAGGCGGGAATGTCTGAAATGGTAGCTTGTTGTATAGTTGGCATTTGTTATAAATTGAGCTTTCCTTGTTATCCTCATATCTCCCACAAACCTAATTTCGTGCAATAAAGCTTTCCTTGTTCGTCCTCCTGATGCAACGAAATATTAGCTGTTGCCAGCAGTGTTACTTTTTATTATTCATATTTGTCTGGTGTTACTGAGATAGTAAAGAGATGTTTTCTACTTCGGTCAAAGTAAGAATAATCTATTGTTGTTTTATGGTCACGCTGTATTTTCATTTTTGGAGATGATTTAACGAAATTTATGATTTCAGGCTCAACCCTATTTTTTAATTCTACTATATCAATAGATTCTTTGTCTACGGTTATAAGTGTATAAAAATATTGAAAGACATTGCCTGAAAGGGAAACTGAGCTGTCAAGTCGTGTTATTGAGTCAACCATAAATGGACAAGATTTATTTATTTCATTTGCAATGTCCATCATTGCATTATTGTAAACCATTTTTTCACGATACTGTTGAACAAGATTGACTGTTACAACCATAATAGCTATTCCTATCATTCCCTTAACAGATAACTTTCTCTTCTTTGTCGATTTTTTCAAAACTTCCAATATGACATTTTTTTTAGTAGTTAGTTCCTTGATAGGTTCGTCTTTAGTTATAGTCTGTATTTTGGGTAATTCAAAACCACAACGAGTACAATATTTATTAGTTATTGGGTTGTCTGTGCCGCAATTATTACATTTATTTTTTTCCATTTTCTTTTGTTGTCTACACTATATTTTTTACTTATGTATTTTGTATGTTTGTCAATTTACAATATTGCTGGCAACTTACTTATATCTGTAACGAAACTGCATAAAATCATCAGAAATATGTTGGCTTTGTATAATTGATATCATATTTTTAACCCTGATTTTATTATCTGCTTTATTTGTTTGCTAATAGCATGTTTATAATTCCTCTGTACTTAGCTGTTATCTATTAATCGCCTGTAATGTTGTAAAAATAATTATAATTACTTGTTAAACGGTTATTTATTTTGGTTTTAAGCAGCGTTACTTTGTCTGCACATTGTTTCATCTTGTGAGACAATAAGAGCATTAATCAGCTTCTTCTTCTAGTTTAATAGATTATTCAGGTAGTGTGCCAGAGGGTCTAAGGCATGTTCCTGAAACCTACAGGAACACTCTCTTAATATAAAACAATATTGCTGAACTATCGGGGAATATTTTCGGAACATTCAGGAATGTGCCGGAAACTCTCAGGCATATCCTTGAAACCCAGAGGAACCTGCTCCCAACATAAAACAACATTGCTGAACCATCGGGGAATATTTTCGGAACATTCAGGGATGTGCCGGAAACGCTCAGGCACGTGACTACATTCTTTTTAATTTTTTCACAAAAATATAAAACACATATTAATTCATTAAATTTGCGTTCCGTTAAAAAAAACACTCATGGCTGGTAATACTTTTGGAAAAATATTTACACTTACAACTTTTGGCGAATCGCATGGTGTGGCATTGGGTGGGGTTATTGATGGATGTCCTGCCGGATTAACAATTGATTTGGAATTTATTCAATCGGAACTTGACAGACGACGCCCCGGTCAATCGCACATTGTTACGCAACGCAAAGAGTCGGATACGGTAGAATTTCTTTCAGGAATTTTTGAAGAAAAAACTACCGGTACTTCCATCGGTTTTATTATCAGAAATGAAAATCAAAAGTCGAAGGATTATGAACATAATATAGATGTGTATCGTCCATCACATGCCGATTATACCTATGATGCAAAATACGGTAGAAGAGACCACCGTGGAGGTGGGCGTTCATCAGCACGCGAAACTTCTTGCAGGGTAGTGGCAGGCGCTATTGCCAAATTGTTATTGAAACAGTATGGCATTGCTGTTAATGCTTACACCTCGCAAGTGGGTGACATTAAATTACTCAAATCCTATCACGATTTGGATTTAACCAAAACCGATTCGAACATTGTGCGTTGCCCCGACGCATTAATTGCCGATACCATGATACAAAAAATAGAGCAGGTGCGTAAAGCCGGCGATACTATTGGCGGCGTTATTTCCTGCGTTGTTACGGGAACGCCCGTGGGGCTTGGTGAACCGGTGTTTGACAAACTGCACGCCGATATAGGAAAAGCAATGTTGAGCATTAATGCCGTAAAAGGGTTTGAATACGGAAGCGGGTTTGAAGGAACAAAATTGCATGGAAGTGAGCACAATGATGCCTTTTATGCTGATAACGCCGGTGCTAAAATTCGTACAAAAACAAATCACTCGGGCGGAATACAAGGTGGAATAAGCAATGGAGAAGATATTTATTTCAGAGTTGCGTTTAAGCCGGTAGCAACCATTATGCAACAGCAACAAACCGTTAATTCAAAAGGCGAGGCGGTAGAAATGACTGGTAAAGGACGACATGACCCTTGTGTAATACCACGTGCTGTACCTATTGTGGAAGCAATGGCAGCATTGGTTGTAGCCGATCATTTGTTAAGAGCAAGAACCGCTCAGTTGTAAGTTAACAATTAACAGTTTTCAGTTTCGGTGGCTGAGCTGGTTGAAGCTATAATTGCAAGTTTAATTTCATACATTTTTCAATAGTTTAACAATACAATATCAATTGAACGACGCAAATGTAAAAGCACGATCAGATAAAAAATTGCAGTAATAGTTCTTTCATCATACAAGTAAAATAAATTAAATAACTCTTAAACACCCCGCACTTTCTATTAGTCAGATTGATGTGAAAAGGTGAGATCAATAAAAGGAATATGAAATTTAAAAACGCTGTCTTACTTCTTTTTGTATTTATTACATTTTCTGTTTCTGCACAGGATGATGAAAAACCTTGTCAGGAAATAACCAACAAAAAGGCCGTAAATGCTTACAAGGAGGGAATTAACAGAAGTAATAAAAAGGAAGAACGATTGGAGTTTTTAAAAAAAGCCCTGGAGTTGGAACCCGATTATGTGGAAGCTAATTTTGCCTACGCCTCCGAACGTATCAAAACATTATCCATTGAAAATGCGGCATATAAAGTTGTAGAACCTTATTTTTTAAAGGTCATTGAATTTTGTCCTAAATACCATGCCGACCCCTATTTTTATGTAGGCTGGAGCTATTATGAGCAGGACAAATGGGAAGATGCTGTGAAGTACCTTAAAGACTTTTTAAAATTCAAATCGGATGATGATAAAAAGTTCAATAAAAATTATGAAGACCAATTAGAGAAAGCAAAAAAAATGCTGTATTGGGCAAAGTTTTATGCTGACATCAATAAAAATCCGGTGCCATTTGAACCTTATGTCGTTAATGGTGTTTCAACAGAGCAGGATGAATATTTACCCATCATTTCGCCTGACGACCAAATGATATTTTTTACCCGTAAACAGCCTCACATAAAACGACCTGGAGAGCTCACTCAAACCGATAAGGAAGATGAATTTTTTTGTTTCAGTAAAAGAGATCCTGAAACGGGAGAATTTGATCGTGGTCGCCGTATGCCTTATCCTTTCAATAATAGCAGTAACGAAGGAGGCGCAACAGTTTCTGTTGATAACAAACATTTGTACTTCACCGTTTGTAAAAACGAAGGTGGAGAACAAGCCAATTGCGATGTCTATTTTTCTGACTTTATTAACGGAGAATGGACAAAACCTGCAAAAGTGCCGGGTATTAACGATTCCATTTTTTGGGATTCACAACCTACCTTGGCTGCCGATGGTAAAACACTTTATTTTTGCAGCGACCGTAAAGGTGGATATGGTGGTGTGGATATTTACAAAACCGTTAAAGATGCAAAAACAGGTCGTTGGAGCACCCCTGTAAATGCAGGAAGACCTATAAATACCAATGGTGATGAGTTTGCTCCTTTTTTACATTCCGACTTTCAAAGTTTGTATTTTTCTTCGGACGGACATCCGAGTGTTGGTGGACAGGATATTTACTTTACACACATGGGCGAGGATGGAAAATGGTCAGAACCTAAAAACCTTGGTATTCCCATAAATACTAAGGGAGATGACCTTGGTTTTTTTGTAAGCACCGACGGCCGTTTTGCCTACTTTGCTTCCAATCAGCCTTCGCGGGCTAAGGGCAGAAGTGTCGGAAAGTTTGATATTTATTATTTTGAATTGTATAAGGAAGTACGACCCGATGATGTAGTTTTTATAAAAGGAAAAGTAGAAGACAATGCTGCAAAAGGAAGTAAAAATTTTACGGTAGATATAAAAGATGCCGTTACGCAAAAAAAGACCGATGCAGTAGTAGATACATTAACAGGTGAATACACAGCTGTTGTAAATGTGAAGAATAAAAACGATTTAATTGTAACTGTAAAAAAAGGAGGAGCCGCTTTTAGTTCTCAGTTAATTGCCAAAGAAGACGTTGTAAAATCGTCCACTAAAAAGGATTCTATTGTTACTCCAACTTTAGCCAAAACAACTAATTCACAAAAAACCGGCACCAAACCTTTAACCAGTAAGGCATCACCAAAGCAAAATACTGTTTTAAAACCAATAACTGCGGATATGAAGCTGGATACGCTGAAAGTTGGCAGAGCTTATACTATCAATAATATTTATTACAATACCAATTCGGCAGAACTTGATCCGCGTTCGGTTATTGTAATTGATGAATTTGCAGAGTATTTAAAAGCAAACCCCAAAATAAAAATTGAAATTCATGGTCATACCGATAATGTAGGTAATGAAAAAGATAATTTGGCACTATCTACCAGCCGTGCTTTAACCGTGCGGGATTTATTGATAAAAAAAGGAGTTGATGCATCTAAAATAATTGCTTATAAAGGATTTGGAGCTTCAAAGCCTGTTGCCGACAATGCTACGGAAGAAGGGAAAAGAAAGAACAGAAGAACAGAATTTTTAATTGTTGCAAAATAAAGTTTGCAGAAACCAAAAATAAAACTACTTTTGCAATCCCAGATTAAGGGAAGGAAGGGCTGGTAGTTCAGCTGGTTAGAATGCTGCCCTGTCACGGCAGAGGTCGCGGGTTCGAGTCCCGTCCAGCCCGCTTAAAAAAAACAAAAGCCTCTTTGTAAATGAATTTTACAAAGAGGCTTTTGTTTTAACTTCATTAATACGTTTAAATTATCCCATCTCAAATAAATTTTTCAATTCTTTATTACTTAAATTGCCAATCCAATTTTCGCCTGTGGCAACTGTCATATTTGCCAGTGCTTTTTTACTTTGTATCATTTCGTTAATGCGTTCTTCAAACGTATTTTTGGTAATAAAACGATGAACCATCACATTGCTTTTTTGTCCAATACGATAAGCTCTATCGGTTGCCTGAGCTTCTACAGCCGGATTCCACCAAAGGTCGTAATGAATAACGTGATTGGCTGCTGTCAAATTAAGCCCTGTACCGGCTGCTTTTAATGATAGAATAAATATTTTTTCAGCTTTGTTTTGTTGAAAACCTGTTACCATTTCGGTACGTTGTTTCATACTGCAACCGCCGTGATAAAAAAGCGGTTCTTCTTTGTATCGTTCTTTAATAAAGTATTTCAGTAAATTACCCATTTCGGTAAATTGTGTGAAAATCAAAACTTTTTCACCACTTTCAATAATACTATCTAATTTATCAAACAGTAATTCTAACTTTCCACTTATTGAAGCATCTAAAATGTTATTTTTTAAAAACTGTGTCGGGTGATTACAAATTTGCTTTAATGCCAAAATCATTTGCAAAATTAATCCCTGACGTACAAATAATGTTTTGTTATCAGAGGTTTTTATCCCCTCAATTTCTTTTAAAGCTTCTTGCAATGTTTTTTCATACAACCCCGTTTGTTCTTTTGTAAGAGTTGAATAGGAATCTATTTCTATTTTATCCGGCAAATCTGAAATAATACTCTTGTCAGACTTTAGCCTGCGCATCATAAATGGAGCAGTTACTTTTTTAAGTTTTTCGGCAACGGTTATATCATTGTATTGTTCTATAGGATTGCCAAAGGTGTCATTAAATTCTTTGATATTCCCTAAAAAACCCCTGTTACTATAATCCATAATACTCCATAATTCACTCAAACGGTTTTCAACCGGTGTTCCGCTCAGGGCAATAAAATTAGAAGCTCCAATGGTTTTAATAGCTTTGGTTTGTTCGGTATTTATGTTTTTAATATTCTGAGCCTCGTCAATAATTAAGGTATGCCAGTTTTTCTTTTTCAATTCCTTTGCATCACTACGCACAATTCCATAAGAAGAAATAAGCACGTCAAAATCTTCTTCAATTTTCCTGTTTGTTCCGTGATAAATTTTCGCTTTTAAACCGGGTGCAAATTTTTCGAGTTCAGTTTGCCAGTTGGTTAAAAGTCCGGTAGGGGCAATAACCAGCACTTTTTTGTTCTCTAAAAATCCCTCTTCTTTGTATTTTAAAAGTGTAGTAATTACCTGTAGTGTTTTTCCTAAACCCATATCATCGGCTAATACAGAACCAAAACCGATTTTTGCATTGCGATACATCCATGAATAACCACGATGTTGATATGGACGTAACTGAGCCTTAATACCTTTAGGTAAAGCAACTTCATTGAAATTGGTCAGTTCTTTAATCAGGTTTTGTACATCTTCCGTTAACCCTATTTTACTACCTAAATATTCGCCACTTAGTGCTGCACGCAGCATTTGAAATGCAGTTAACTCTTTACTACTTGTAAAATGTTTATGTATCTTTTCTAAATCAGATTGGTTTACATAAAAGTAATTTGTTTTATATTTTATTAATCCATCTGATTTTTTGAGTATTTTTTTAAATTCCGCTTCATCCATCAATACATCGCCAATGGCCACCTGCCAGTCAAAATCAAGCAGCTGATCTAATTGTAAAAATGATTTTCCTCCACTTTTCTTTTTAACTTTTATACTCGCTTTAGGTTTTAAAATAGCTTGCAGGGATTTTGGCAATAAAATATTAATATCCAATAACTGAATAGCCGGAATCATTTGCATCAGGAATGGCGTAAACACTTTATTATTCATAATGATTTCCTCATTGCCTTCTGAATTAATATAGTCGTCTAACCCGTTAATGAAAGTACTCAGCTGAGTTAAACTTTTAAGGATTTCATATTTACTTTTGTCGTGTTGTTTTTGGGTCAGCACATCTTTTAATGCAACCGGAAAAGGAACACCTTTTTTAGTATTGTCCTCAATATATAACGAAACTTTAAAATCATCATTTAATAATTCTTCAACAACAATTTGTGGTTTAAAATTACCCTGAGTTATAAAATATTTTTGAATCCATGATTGTATTCCACCGCTCAAAGCCTCTTCTCCAGGGTTTTTAAACGGGTAACTTGCCTTTTTAAAAAATAAGTTTAAAAACAAATCATCAGTTGGAGTCTCTTCAAAAACTGCAATAATTTCTGTTAAAAACAGCGACACTAAGTTAAAAGCGGTGTCTTTATTTATTTCTTTCAGTTTAGATTTTTCATTCCATAAAAAAATAGCAGGAGGTAACATGTCTTTGAGCTGTTCTACTAAAAGTTTTACCTCTTTACTAATCATTGCAGGTAACCACCTAATTGTAAATTCTTTATTTTGCAATTGTATAATTTGCGGAACTACAGCGCCATTTGCTAATAAATGAATTGAAAAATGGAGAACAGAATGTAATGCGGCTGTTGAAGGCTGATAATCGCTTGTTTTGGATGAATTGATTTGTGAAATTTGTTTTAAAAAATTAAGAAAAGAAAACTCATTTTCATTAACAAGCACCTTTGATTTGTAGTATTCGTCAATAGTTATTTTGTTTTGAGCTTTGTGGTTAATGTGTTGCTCGGCTGTGCTTGCCTTCAAAAATAAGTTCTCTAAAGATATTTTTCCCTGAACTACTCTCTGCGCATTTTTTACGGTTTTATCAATTTTAAGAATATATTTTTCTTTAAAATTTCCAACGCCCTGATAAAAAACAGGAAAATCTGAAAGCAATACTGTTAATGGTTCGTGAATGGGAGAAAGTTTTGTGAAAGAAAGTTTAGTATAAGCATTTTCCGCATTGTACTTTTCTGTTTTTTTCTTTTTTGTATCAAAATATAAATCGGTAATTTTTGAAATTTCGACAGTCTGTTTATTCACAAAAACATCAAATTTTTCTAATTCCTGAATTAAATTAACATTGTGTAATGTAAAAACTAAAAAAGGGTTATTATCAATTTCAGCACTTACTTTATAAATAACGGCTGCCAGATGTTTACAGGGAACAGCCCAGTCAGGGCAGGAGCATTGCATCTTAAAATCTGTCCATTGCTTTGGAAATACTTTTAAACCAATTTCTTCGGCAATAGTCAATACTTGCGAGTCCAGTTCTCTGTTAAGTAATTTAGAAATTATGGTTGGCTTTTTTGATAAAGCCTTAATAAACGTACTTAGTTCGGGATCAAAAAATGGCGGCAGGATAACATCCACACTATATGGCTTTGGTCTGCTACCGGCTACTTTAGCATGTATTTGATTATTATCAATTTTAATAGTTTTAATTGAACCATTTCGTGCATATCTGCTACCTCTTTCAAGTCGGTTGTCATAATCAATGTTACTCAACGAGTTTAACCATTGCTCTCCCCACCAGGTTTTTCCGAAAAAATTACTCATATTATCAGGCTTAAATTTTTGTTTTTAAAATTACAATTTTAAAAAATACTGCTTAAAAGCAAAATATCAACAAGTTTTCAGCTGATTTTAGGGTTTTAACATTCTTTATCATTACGAATGAATTATCGACACAATATTTCTGAAAAATAATTGTCTTATATAAAACAATGTGATTTTTAAAATTCGTTTAACCTTAATACACAATTGTTATGATGGAACTACGTAAAATAAAATTAGAAAAGACAATTTTTTTCAAGTCGCTTTTTTATAAAGAAAGAACCCACATGCTTTATTCCGGAAAGGAATTTACAGAAAAGATTTCTAATTCAAAATTGAGGGATGAACCAAAGCAGAAATTGTTTATTTCAAAATCAGATAGTATGATGCTTGCTGCAACTAAACTGATTTTTTTATTCGTTTTAGGAATAGTTATTTTTAGGGTTATCGTTGAAAGTTATCCTATAGCAAAGTTTATTTTTAAAATTGTTCATTAAAAGCAAAACACGTTTTTATTGTATTTTCCTTATTTTGATGGTTAGAAGGGATTAGCTTATTTCATTGCCAAATTATCATCAGTTAGTTTTTCTCTGAGGGCTTCGAGGTAAATCTTTTGTAAATCGTCTTCGTTTTTTAGAGGATATTCAATTCCTACGTTTGAGTAATAAAATAAGCCGTCTTGCTCCATTACAACAACAAAATTATTTTTTAAAAATGTTTTGATTATGCCTTTTTGTTTTACTTCAATTGATTCAAAACCATATTGAACTAATAATTCTTCGCTCACTGCTTTCATGTACTAAAAATAAGTATGAATGAAATTACAATCATTTAATAAATGCTGAACTGACATTAATCAGTCCAAAAAGTGATTCATGTCATTAATGCAGTAGATTATTAGAAACACCTTTGTATTGTTATTTTGGTTAATAATAAGTAAGCTAACTCTGCAAGGTTTAGTGAGTGTGGGTGATGAGAAAAGCCAGTCCCGTAAGACTGGCTTTTGTTTTTTATGCAGCTAATAAAGATAATACCGATTAAAATTTCATCATTAACAACCATGGTTTAAAGTAACACCTCCTGCAATTATATTTTAAAATCAAAGCAATCCTAGCGCTTTTTTATATCTTACCACGGCTACCAGATAGTTATAAACGGAATTCAAATAATTGGTTTGCGTTTGCTGCAACGTATAAGCAGTGGATGTTAAATCAACCTGTTTAATTGCCCCATTTTTAAATCGTTCTGCATCAATTTTGTAAAGTTCTTCAATTAATTCTAAATTTTTTTTCTGATAGTCCAAATCAATTAACGCATTGTTTAAGGTTGTTTGCGCGCTCTTTACTTCTTGTTTAAAATCACGGCTGAGTTTATTGTAATTAAATTTTGATAATTGAGATTTGAGTTCAAACTCCTGCCGCGTTTTTGATTTTAACCCTCCGTCAAAAATAGGAAAGCTGGCTTTCACGCCAAAATAATTAAATGGATACCAGCTGGCAGAAGTAAATGGTGTAAATTCTTTGTTCAGATACTGATATGAATAATTGCCATATACCGAAAGGCTTGGCAAATAAAGTAGTTTTTGTTTTTGTATGTTCAACCGATATATTTCCAGTTGCACTTTTTCCTGACTCAATTCAGTTCTTTTTACTTCTTCATTTTCTTTTGGAACAAGGCTGAATTGCTGTATAAAATCTGTTATTTTATCACTTAAGACTAATGTTTTTATTGAATCGTCGGATATTTTATAGGCAAGGTCACTCAACGAAAGTTCATAGTTTCTTTTATTTTGTTCATCGCTTGCTTTTGCATTTTCTTCATCAATCTTATATCTCCGCACATCATAAGGAGTAGCTTGTGCCATACTGAGCTGATCTTTTGTTACCTCATACATTTCTTCTGCGCGTTTAACATTTTCGGCAGAAAGCAGCACTTTCTCCTTCCATAAAAGAGCTGTAAAATAGGCTTCGGTAACTTCCTGTTTGATGGTGGTTTCGGTTAATTTTTCATTTAAGCGTTGATATTCAGACTGTATATCGGCAATTTTTTTGTCAGAACGATTTAACGGATTAAAAACTGTTTGATTCAGATTAACTCCCCAGAGGGTATTGTATTTGGTTCCAAACTGCACGTCCTTATTAGGTGAATTGGGTATGCCAAAAACGCTTCCTGGAATTACGTTGGTTTGCAGTTGATTATTATAACGTACATCAAGGTCGGATGTAACCTGAGGTAAATTTCGAGTTGTAACCTCATCAACCTGTGTTTCGGAAATTTTTGTATTTATTTTTTGTATCTTTAAATCATATCTATTCGCCAATGATCTTTGGATAGCATCATCCAGAGATAAAAAGGTTTGATTATTTTGCCCAACAAGAATAACTGAAATCAAAAACAATTGAATCAAAAAGATATATTTTGTTGCTTTCATGTGTTAACCTCTAAATACTTGTGCCGGTTCTAATTTATTTATACGCCTGATGGCAAATGAACTTCCAAATAATGCAATTAATAGTGTAATTATAAAGAATATGATTCTTAACCAAATCGGATAGTCAAATAAAGTTCCGGCTTTGGCAAGTCCGGCTCTGAAGCCCTCCACCAGCAATGTGCCTATAATAAAACCGGCAATGCCAAAAATTAAAGCCTGTGTAATAATCAGGTTTCTGATAAAACTATTATCAGCACCAATTGCTTTTAAAGTGCCATAATCTTTAATGCGGTCAATAGCCGATGAATAAAGGGTTAATCCGATAATTACAAAACCAACAATTAATGCAAAGAGTATTAAAGTGCCAAAGGAAACAGCTATACCTGAACTTTTCAATACAGTAAATATAGTGGCTTTGGCAAGGTCGGAACCATTCCAAGCTCTTATTCCCTTAATGCTATTGTTGATGTTTTGGATAACCTGCGCTTCATCTTCTGTTGCTTTAATTTTTACAAGAAATGCGCTGGTTTTATTCACCGGTACATTTCCTAAGTACCGCGCACGTTCTATGGTCATAAATGTATAAACTCCGCCAAACGACCTTACGCCTTTAGTAAGTCCGGCATTAAAAACCTTATGCCCGTTTATTTCAAAATATTCTCCCAATTCTACGCCTCCTAACGCTTTCCTGTCAAAATGATCGGTAATGATGGCATTGTCTTCTAACATTATTTCCTTTTTTCCAACATAAAGATTCCATGGACCACCTGCAAAATCAGGTGCCTGCACACCAATTAAAGTGAGTCCGGCAGAAGTTCCGTTGGTAAATCTAGCGGCTCCTGCTGTCATAACCAAAGGATATACTTTTTCAACACCATCAATACTGGAAAGTTCGTTTCCTATGCGGGTATCTAATTGAGCAAGTGCATTGGCGTTAGTTGTTTTATTATCAGTTACCCAAATATAGCCGGGATTATTTCTTACAATGCTCGACATGGAGTTTGTAAGAAATATAAAAATACCGCATTGCTGTCCTATTAAAAATACTGACATGATTGTTCCTGCCAAAGCACCAATGGATTTGGGTTTGTCGAATTTAATAAACAACCACGCAGTTTTTAGCATTCTCTTATTTTAAAATAATAACACATTCTACTCTGCTGCCAATTAATACTTTTTCACTTTTATCTAACAAAACTCTGACTTCTCTAACTCTTCTGTCTTCCATATTGGTGGCATCATCCGAAAAAAGTGTTTTTTTTCTGAGGTAAGGCGATGTTAAATAAATTTTTCCTGTGGCAAGCGTATCGAGCTGTCCCTGAGGGCGAATGTATGCTTTCATCCCTTCTTTAACTTTTGTGGCAAATAATTCATCCACTTCCGTTATGGCTATAAGTGGCCCATCCGGTGCAAAATCACCAACCGACTGAGAAGCCAGTACATTGTTTCCTATTTTAACATCCACAGAAAGAATTTTACCATTTGCAGGTGCTTTAATCTTTTTTCTGTCAATCACTTTTTGATAATAATTAATGTCTGCCAGCAGTTCTGTAACTTTAGCCTCCTGTTCTTTTAGTCCGGCATCAGCGGCTAATACATCTTCCTGTAACGACTCGTAGGCAAACTTACTATCATCCGTTACTTGTTGTGTTACAGCTCCTGCTTTTAATAAGTTAACATTCCTGTCATAATTCACCCGGGCATTGTTTAATTTTACATTTAAAGAAGCCCATTGCGCCTTTGCTACATTTATAATGGCTTGTTGTGTACCTAATTTTGATTTTGCCTGTCCAAGCTGCGCCTCCTCTACGTCAGTATTCAGAACAAAAATTATATCATTGGCTTTTACTTCCGAATTTATATCATAATTAATCTTATCTACAATACCACCTATATCAGAGTATAAAGAAACAATACGGGTTAAAGGCTCGACCGAAGCCATACCCACAATTTTAGTAACGTCAGGTGTTTTTTCCGGCGTTTGTGTTACAACTTCTGCGGGCTTTTTTTGTTTTGATTCTCCACATGAATTAATAAGTGCAGAAAGTGTAATTAGTACTATACTAATTTTAATTTTTTTCATGAAAGAGACAATTTAGATGAATCATTTGTTTCCGTTACAATTCCATTATTCACTTCAATAATACGATGAGCAAATTCGCGCAAACGAGGGTCGTGCGTAACTACAGCCACAGCTTTTCCTTTGTCTGCAAGAGAACGAAGTTCGTTCATCACTATATGCATAGAATCTTTATCTAAGGCGGCAGTAGGTTCATCGCAAAGAATCAGCTTAGGGTCGGATACTAAAGCCCGTGCAATTGAAATGCGTTGCTGTTGCCCACCCGATAATTCTTTTGGAAGATTTTTTCGCCTGTCATTCATTCCAACCAACTGCAAGGCTTCGTCCACTTTAAGCTGTGCCTCTTTTTTATTCATACTCTTTAGCTGAAGGGGCAACATCACATTTTGTTCCGCATTTAGCGGAGCAAGCAGGTTAAAGTTTTGAAATACAAATCCAATGGTACTCAATCGTAAGTACGCCAGTTCTTTTTGGTTCAAATCATTCACCAGAATATCATTTACCCATAACTTGCCTGTGGTGGGATAAATAACACATCCCAATAATGAAAGCAGTGTGGTTTTACCTGATCCGGAAGGACCGATAATCAAAAGCAGCTCTCCCAGATTCATTATTAAATCAGTTTTTTCCAAAGCCACAATTCGCTGGTCTCCCAATCTGTATTCTTTGGATACTCCTTCTAATTTAGCTATCATGAAATGGAAACAGAGATTATTTTTAACCTGACAAAAGTAACAAATATTCTAATCTATCTGCGTTGTAAATAGTAACTGCTAAGCATTGGTTTCTAAACCACCCAGCTTCAAGCCCCAATCGTGATGACTCATTTTAAAAAGACATCGTAACCCAAGATTTCGTTGCGCCTGGAGGACGAACGATGAAATCTATGTTGCACGGACCACGTGCGTTGGGCGATATTAAGTGTAGTAATAATAACTAAGTTTGTGCGGGTATAATAGAAGTAGTTTCTGTATTGCCCAACCAGAAGCCAGAATTAAAATCTTGACAATTTTGCCCAACGATTTCTATGCAGCCCCATTTGCCAAAATTATTTAGATGCTTGCTGTTTGAATGCTTGCATATATTGGGGAGCAATACTAAATCCCAGTTCTTGTGCTTTTAAGGCATCTGCAAGTGCTAATTTATTTTGTTTTATTTTAGAATAATCAACCGCCCTGTTGTAATATGTTTGAGCATAGTTGGGGAGCAACTGTATTACCATAGTATAATCAGCAATTGCTTCGTTATAGTTTTGCAATTCATCATATACCAATGCGCGGTTGAAAAAAGTATAGGGATAACTCTGGTTATGTTTAATAGAATATGTATAATCTGCCAATGCCCGGTCAAATTTATGAAGGTAATAATATGCCAACCCTCTGTTATTGTATGCATCAAAGTAATTGGGATTGGAACTAATCGCTAGA
>Ga0302197_10003172_pt1 | contig 15007 bp, 14 predicted proteins | sample II_Bog_N2_1_FD_193526 | JGI IMG/M metagenome (GOLD analysis project Ga0302197, IMG submission 193526) | Peat permafrost microbial communities from Stordalen Mire near Abisko, Sweden - II_Bog_N2_1 | ecosystem: Environmental > Terrestrial > Soil > Wetlands > Peat | place: Sweden: Abisko...
TAGACATTTCCTTCCAATTGAAACTATTTGAAAGATGCGCTACGCGACACAAGTCAGGAGGTGAGGACTCGTCTACCGGGTCAGTGTACGATACTACTCAATGAGAGGGTATCGATGGGAGCCGCTCTGGGTGTAGGTTGCGTGGGCCTTGTGCTCGTTATCAGTGTGATCGCTTTTGTAAAGCATCAAAAGCGGAAGACATTGCACCGCGGGGAGGGTGCCCAAACCAATAGGAGACCACAGGGAAATCCTTCAACCTTGGCAGCGCTCCGACAAAATCTTCGCCTCAAAGTTGGCTGGGACGAATCGAAGATCGACAGGCTAATTCAGTTGGAGCGGGAAAGATTGCCAAAGGCGTCTCTCCAAACACTGATGGAGGCAGCCATCGAGAGATGGGAGCGAGACAACCGCTAGAGTCAAATGATCGACGCAGGAACATTACAAGTCTTGGTATTCCCCGGTTGTCTTAGGCGTTAGGTGAGACGACCAGTTCCAGTAAAGGAATGAGAATCGGTACCTGAGCATTTCGTATCCGCGGCTACAACCTCCTATGCTGCTCGCGGCAAACGAGTTCAGAAACCTCTTTGCTCAATGGATTGATATTGAGCCTCAATTTCGGATGTCACGGAGGGCTCAATACGTGCCATTGCGGATTGAAACGACTCACTAGAGATGGGCTGGCGGTTTCTAAGTGCGGCGCGGGCAGCCTCATCCACAAGAAAACGCAGATCGCTGGCTGAATAGCCAATCAAAGTTTCTGCCAATAATTCTATGTCAGTATCAGGTGCCAGCGGTCTACCTTCCAGATGGAATGAGAGCATCTCGCTGCGCGCTTCCAAGTCGGGAGGTCCAACATAGATGAGCTTATCAAGACGCCCCGTTCGTCTTACCGCTGGGTCGATCTTCTGAGGCTGGTTCGTGGCTGCAATGACGAAGATTCCCTTTTCTGAACAACTGTTTAAGTGAGCGAGAAACTCGTTTACTTCCTCAGATTTGTACTGCTGGTGGCCCCCCAAGCCTTCTCGTGATGGCACAAGTGCTTCAAATTCATCGATGAATACTACGGCGGGAGCTTGTTCGGCTGCAGAGTCAAACAGTTCTCGGATACGCATAACAGTTTGGTGTATGTAAGGGCTGGCCAACTCGGAAGGAATAATCTCGACGAAGTAATGACCCAATTCCTCGGCGAGTTGTCGCGCAATGTATGTTTTGCCGCAGCCTGGAGGGCCGTAAAGAAGAATGCCGTTCGGAATAGAAAGTCCATATTGACGATAGGGCGACGGATTCCTGACCGGGTCAATCACCTCACGGCGCAAAAGATCCTTGAGAGCGTGCATACCTGCGACCTTATCGAGGCCCTGTCCTGCGGCAGATAAAGCTGGTCCTGAACCCAGGTCGGAAGCAGGGGGATGTGATTTGAAACCTTCTTCTCGCGCTCTTCCGACCGCATCATTGAGCCCAGACAACGTCGTAATGCAGGACTTGGAATTGTTTATGGAAAGGCATCTATCAACAATTCGCGAAAGGGACTCGCCGCCAAACTTGGCCCAGCGTTGAAGGGCTGGAACCTCTCGTGCTTCCTGCTCATACGCAATACCTGTAGCGTACAAATAGAAGGCTCTGGCTACGATGCGGACCATTTCCTTTTCGTCAGGGACAGGTCCTGCAAGCGGCAACAAACTGCAAACCACCGTTTCGTCGATTGTCAGCCAGGTCAGTGAAGGACTGAAGTCTGGAAACATCTGTACGGGTAAAGCTCGATCTACAGCATCGAGCATGGCATGTAAGAGCCGCATCAGACTTTCTTGTGGTGCCTCTCTCAAACTAGCGAATTCTAGGTGACGGCCGGACAATGCCAGAACGGAAGCGATAGAGTTCAACGGACACTCCTCGGCTCTCAGCACCTGCTTGATGGCTAGAAGTTGCGGGGGCTGTGTAGCCCACCACTTCTCCAATCGCTGAACATCCGACGGAGTGCCCTCGGGGCTACGAACAAGGAGCAGTAGGGTTTCGCATCCCGAAACGGATGTCAAGTCATAAAGTTCGCATCGCTCGTCCGTATGCAAGACCTTTGACACCACAGGCAGTCCTGCCAATGAGTGACCAGTTGCAAAAGTCGGCCTCTTCTTGATCATGGAATCAGAACTTCCTGAGGCCAGAACGCACAGCGCGTTCCCTGGTCTCCTCTGAGACGCCTTTGGGTTGGAGTTTCCATAAGCCGCGCACAACATCCCGCAGGCCTTCCCCATTGCCACTGGAGATGGCTGCTTGTCCCTTGGAAATGAGGAGCCGTGCTTCGGCTTGATTGATGTAAGGCGTATTCGGTTCACTGAGAGAATCGAAGATCTCCCGCCAAAACCAATCGTGCTTGAATAGCACGCGCCAGCGTAATGCCTGGATTTCCTCAGTTGCTCTTTGAATAGACTTGTTGTCTCCCTTTGACGCTGCACGTTCCAACTCGCGCTTGAGCATCGCAAGTTGCTGCTTCTCAAGCGACGTCCCAAATTGTCCAACAACCTCTTCCGCGCGTTCGACTAGCTCTATGAATTGCGTTTGCTCCACTGGGCCTCGATCCGTGGCAGTACGACGCTCGATCCGTCCGAGGCGTCCACGGAGAGACTTGGAAGTTTCGACAACGCGCCTAGCATCGTCGGGGTCTTGTTTCTCTTGTGTGCCGCCAGGAACAGGTGTTGTGGAATCAAGTTCCGTAAGATCGCGTCGTATTCCGTCAAGTTCAGTTTGAGTGGCTTCATCGGTCGATGTGCGATCGAGCGCCTCAAGGCGCTCTCGGTAGGATTCAGTTTCTGACGCCACCGACTTCGAGAGGTTTGAAAAGTCCTGTTCCTCGCGCTGAGCTACATACAGTTTTCCGCTGAAATGCTGGTTCAGATGAGGAACAAAAGCCTCGACTGTAATCAGCCTCGATAGATTGACCTGGATCGTAACCTCGATCTCAGCTCCTTCTGGGACGGATCGGCGGACTCCATCATGCGCCAGGATTACATTTCCCACCCATTCGTTCGCATCTGGGTCGCCGATGAATTCGCCCTCCCAGAGTTTGATGGCAAGGTCTGAATCCGGCTTGCCAGGTATAAGGGCATGTCCAGCACGGTACTTGAGAGTCTTTTCGAGGGGCAAAGGAGCGCCTTTCGAGAACACGGGATCGAGTGCCGGCTGCCCTCCCGGATTCAAAACCTCGAAGGATAATGTGTGGGGAAGCGGCGGGGCCGAAGGAATCAGGCCATGCCTGACTTTGAATTCTGGCGTATCTGTGTCGAGTAACTGTCCACGCTCATCTCGTGCGTAGACCCAGAATGTCGTGATGTCGCCTTCCTTCAATGGAACAGCAATTTCAAAAAACTCCCCTTTAGGCTTCATCCACCCGCTGGTCCAGAGGCCTCCCTCTGCGTCAAATTTGATCTCGATTCCCTGACTGACTTCTAAGACACGTCCTGCGACCGTTGCACTCGGCTCAGAACTGACGGCATCATAGGCCAGCTTCAGATGTACACAGTTGGCATTCGCGACTGCCGCAGCGGGGGCGGAGATGCTGGTGGCGTCAAGCGTAGAGGCGTAAACTGCGGCTCCCCGCCCAACGACCGTCATTGGATCTGCTGAGAAATCTACTGGAGCACCCAGACGAGCATTCAAAGTCGCGCGCAAGATAGGAGATTGGGTAGGGCCACCGACGAGAAGGATGCGGTCCAAATCGGCTCCAGCCAATCGCGCGCCAGCGAGAGCTTCGTTGGCGAGAGCACAGCATTTCTCCAACAATGGCTCCATGAGCCTTTCAAGCTGTGGCCGCGTCAGTGAAACTTCCATCTCTATGGGCGTTCCGGCGTCGTCCTTCCCAACGTCAAATAGTGAGATCATTACATCTGTGTCGGTAGAAAGATCGATCTTGGCTTCTTCAGCTTTGATCCGCAACCTGGGAAGCAGGGCGATACGCGCCGCCTTCGGGCCGGTAGCACGGAGGTCGTATTCTGCACTGATGGCAGGGAACAGAATACTGTCGACGATCAGGCGGTCGATGTCTTTCCCGCCAAGCAGGTTATTCCCACGGTGTTCGAGAATATTCAGCCGCCCGTCTCTGGTCGAAACGACGGCAATGTCGAGGGTTCCCCCGCCGAGGTCAAATACCAGCCATCGCTGGTTGGCACTACCGGGCCGCGCTCCGTAGCCGATTGCTGCGGCGATAGGCTCCTGAAGTAGTGGCGCCTCCTGCAAACCTGCCAGTTCAGCCGCTCTTGCCGTCGCTTCGCATTGAAGCGCTCCAAATGCGGCTGGAACTGTGATAACCGCAGTTGTAACGTCCGCGCCGGCTTGTCTGCGTACATCCTCTCTTAGTGATTTTAGGACTTCTGCGGATAGCTCCTCGGCCGAGAGTTCTCGCTGAGCGGCAGAGAATAGCTTGCGGTCCCTTTGCCCCATCCAGCGCTTAAACTCTGTGGCAACATTCTCAGGGTCCGTCAGTAGTGCTGAGTATGCCCGACGCCCAACAATTATCCGTCCTGTCCGGAGAATGTGTACCGCGGAAGGTGTTACGTTCATCTGGTCGTTGTTCTGGAAGACCCGCACCGCCCCGTTCTCCCAGCGAGCGATGCATGAGTTCGTTGTTCCCAGGTCAATTCCGTAATCAATCGTCTTAGTCATGCAATCCCCTCCACGGAATCCCGCGGCTTGGCCGGGGCTTGCCTCACAATGATCTGGCCTGGACTTATAACCTGGCCATGCCACGTAACCGTTGGAAAAACTGTTTCTTCAATTACGGAGCTTCCTTCTGGTAGGTCTGGGTCAATTTGAACTTCAAGAACCTCGGGAACGATGCCTGGATCATAGTTTCTACCGACAAGGTCCACCACACCAATACCTGCCTCATCAAGCATTTCTGTAATCTCTCGCACAGCATGAGCCAGCGCCATTCCGTCACCAGAATGCTTCAAAGAGTTCGCCACTTGGCGCAATCTCCAGCACTCCAACGACAGAGAACAAATCCGAGTAATGGGAATCTGTAGTTCCGCAGGTACGCTTTGGGAAGTCAATTGACCTTGCCTCCCAGTGCTTTCCACTGTTCCATCATTTCCTTGTCCGCTTTTCCCAAGTCATCCAAGACTTTGAAATCGCTACTATTCGCCTCGAAAAGAGCACGCCTTCTTTTGAACAGTGGCTCGTATTCGTTGTAGAGGGAATTTCGACGGTCCCTGTCTATTTCCATGCCTTCTGCATGTTGCTGATCCAGAGCCTTGATTTCAGCTTCCAGCGGTTTGATGCGGGCAGTCAGGCTATCAAGTTCGTCAGAGACAGGCTGCAACTGGGTCTCAAGAGCGGTCATGCGGGTACGGCCGGCCTCAATACGCTTCCTGAGATCTGATAATTCTGAAGTTTCTGAAGTTGATTGACTGGAGGAAGTCGCATTGCCAGAAGTAGTGTCTGAAGTGCTGGAGTCTGCGTTTTGGCCTGCCGGAGAAGCATAGGACGATGACGTGGTTGTCGAAGGTGTGTAAGACTGGCTCTGATTCGAATTAATCATGCCAAAGAGGATCATCGCTGCTACACCCGAAAGGACTATCCCTAGATGCCAGCGATCTGCTTTGCGGAACGGGAGCTTCCCAAGAAAGCGATAAGTATTGCCTCCGACATTGATTACACGGTAACGCCCGAGGGGAAGCAGAGGTAACATTAGGGCAACAAAGTAGTGCGTTGTAGCATACGACTTTGTTTCTGGGTCATAATCTGAGCTGCCATATAGTGTGCAACCAACAGTGTTAAACGTACCAAGCGCTGGAGCGGAAGAAATGGGCGAACCGAAAACTCGCTGCTGGCGAGCTGACGCACGAATGTGCTCAAGACCGTCTTCAATTCTTATTGCGCCCAATGTGTTCTCAGCCAACTTGAGCGCTTCTTCACGCAGCGTTTCTGATGTAATGAAGTCATCGGCCCAAGTGTAGTCGGTTGCAATCGCGCTCAAAAGGAGCGCGGCTTCTTCACGAGCTTCCAAGGCACCTTCGTATCCCGGCGGCAATAGCTGAATTATTCTGTTCAGTTCGGGCTCGACATCTTTTCTGTAACGCGCTATTTCTGCCGCGCAGACGCTTTTGTTTTGCTTGGCCTTGTCTTGCTCGCGGACGACTCTTGAACTGAAATCATCGCGGACAGTACGACACAATTTACGAAAGCTCTCTATTGCGGGAGAGGCAATATCTTGTTGCGCCGCTGACACCCAAAGACCAGTGTCGGCCAGTTGATCCAAGGTAAAAAGGACAAGGCGGACGACGGCTGCATCATTGCGAACAAGCGCATCACGACCTGCCATAACCAGGGGTTCCGCAGCCAACTCAACCGCTTTGTAACGTAGTTCATCAATCTCTGAGGGAAATGCACCCGGCTCGAACCCACCAGTGTTCTCAAACTCAAGAGAGCGAGTCCAGTAGCCTTCGTCAGAGACAACCTGATGCCATGCCCGGAGGGCTCGGGCCCAAGCCCAGATCCCAGCCTCGTCGAAACCCGTCTCAAACGCCGCGAAGATGGCCCGAAGTGCCTGGTCGTGGTTCCACAGAGCTGTGTCGAGGCCGCCGGGGCGCACAGACACGGCGGAGTCGATGGAGTGCAACCAGAAGAGCCGGTCAAATATGCGTTGTGTCGGATTTTCCAGCCGGCCGGTAGCCACCCGTATACCCGCTTCAGTTCGGGAAATCTCACCGAGCACCGGAACGTCCGCCTCCGTGGCACTCCCCGCACCAAGCAAGACGGCTCGCCTCATGCTGGTTGCCGCCTTGTGAACCTCAGACAAGCTAGCGCCCGCTGGAATGTGCAGGATGCGGTAAGCATTCGTCTTGAGCCAATCGGGCACGAACATTTCTTCTTCAACTCCAATCTCCCCCCGATTGTGGGGAAGAATACCTTCTCCAGAACGCTGATAATTTGTTCATTAAAATAGTAGTTCACTACACCACTGGCGCTCGCCAGATTTGGGAACCGGCACAGAAATTACTTCATGCCCACGGACCATTTAAGGGTCCAGCATCCGAGACCACCGCCCTCACCCATGGCAGGCGCTTTTGACGTAGCCGGAAAATCAAGTTTGGAAATGCGGGCAGTTTCTATATATTCTACGAACACAACGATCTCATCTAGAAACGCTTCTCGATCATGAATATCGGAGCAACCTGCTTACAATCTTCTACTTAGGAGTAGCCTACGAGTTCCCTTTTGAGATCCTCTTGTGACCAGAAAGTGCTGTGAATCACAGTGTATGCAAATTCCCTGCACTTGAATCGATTGGCATGACCGCATCTTTCTTTGTCGGGGAGCAGGGTCAAGGAATCACAGGTATTTCCCCAACCAGTACCCCAGAAACAGAAGGCCGAACCCGCCAAGTAGCCCTCCGGCAAACACGCTCCACAGCAGGTAGCCCCGCGCACCGAGCAGCTTGACCCGGAAATCCCGCGTCACCGCCGACAGGGCGTCTTGGGCGTTGCGAATTGCTCCGTCCAGCGCGCCTTTGATCCAGACATCCATCTGCTTTTGCGACGTTGCCAGCGCTTGCGCCAGGCTCGATTCGATGATGGCACGGATGACGGCGGCGAACTGCTGCCGGGTTTCCTCGGTGTAGCACTTGAGAATGGCCTCCCCGGCGATGGAATCATGAAGGCTGGCCTGGACATCCTCCAGAAGTTGCCGAGTCGTCACGCCGGCCTCTTCAATGCTGCCTTTCATTTGAGTAGCCGCGAAGTCAGCGATCTCGCGGGTTACGGCGCGGAGCCTGGCCTGTTCCGCCGCCGCATCGTTCAGTCCCCGCGCCACATTTTCGAGCGCGCGGCACTCCACCACGCTCAGCTTGTAGCGGAGCCATTCGGGATCTTCCGGGTCCATCTTCGAGAACTGCTTGACCAGATCGAAGAGAACCCGTTCTCTCGCCTCCCCCTCGGGGAAGGCGAGATAGACGAGGTCACGAATCCAAGCGGATTTGTCGTTTGCGGCTGCCGGAACACTGCTCATGGGAGGAGTACCTTTCTTGCTTCCGTGAACTGGCTGAAGGCGCGGAAGCGGTATGTTCTTGCCCTGAGGGTCATGTCCGGCGCTCTCAACTCCGGCACATTGGTTTTGCGCTCACCCACATCCCCGAGCGTGACGTTCATTGTCCGCATCATTCGCTGCAAGTCCGGCCGTCTGGCGTCCATCCGAATTTCGACGGGCGAGAACGCCTCCCGAAACGCCGTCACGTCCGGTTCCAACTTTGGATTCTCCCAGGACGACGCGACACCATCCTGAAAATGGTTATGGACAATCACATAGTCCACAGTGTTCTGCAGCTCGGCTCGGGTAGGCCGTCGCTGCGGGGACGAGGCCGCGCGGCGGTTCGAGTCCTACACCTTTGCCGCCTGGGCGAAGAGCATTCTGGATCGCTTTCGTCTCGCGCTTCCCGATGCATACCGGCCGACGAGCGATTATGTCCTCGACTTCGATTTCGGCAGATCGGCTCGACTGGAGGAGCGCCTTCTTGGGATTGCAGAATCAGTCGGCGTAACCCAGGCGCAAGTTCGCGGCCTCGACCTTCCCGAGTTCTACCGGACATCGATTGCGTCGAACGGGATCCGTCCCGAGATAGAGGCCACGCCGGGTACGCGACTCGCTCTAACCAGAGCGCTCTGGCAGAACGCGCTCTTCGGCGGCGCCCGGTCGGTATTGGATTTCCAGATGATTGGTTCGCTTGCCGAGCTTATTCTGCGGTCGAATCCTCGCCTCCTGACGGCAATGCGCGTCTCCTACAGGTATGTTTTTCTGGACGAGTTTCAGGACACGACGGCAAACCAGTTCAATCTGCTGAATACGGCATTTGCAGGTTCTGCGTCGCGGGTAGTCGCCCACATGGTCGACCGGCTGAACGAGCCGGAGTCGCGCTTCCACGGTTCCTTGGTCACCAATGTCCTGGACCTGGTGGAGATACTGCCGCGTCTCAACGTCAACGGCGATACGGACCTCAACCGCTTCGCGGAGCAAGTCAAAGAGCGACTGTGCAACTACTCCGCTCAGGACCTCAAGAAGCATGATCTGCTGCGCGTCACGACGGCCGCGGACGCCGCCAACATCGTCGCAGAAATGGATGGCCTGTTGCGCAGTCGCGAAGCGGCTGAATTCGCTCAAGTCCCAAGCGCCGACGACATCTTCAACCGCATGTCCGCGTACATGGAGGCGCCCGCAGCGGCATGAGACATGAGACACCAACCTCACTGCGTATTCAGAAGGCACGCACTTCACTCATCCTGGACCACCCCTTTTTCGGCTCGCTCCTGTTCCGACTGAAGGGGCGCGAGTGCCGGTCGATTCAAACAATGGCCACTGATGGAGTGTCACTCTTCTACAACCCTGATTTTGTCGAAACCTTGAACGCGGCGACTCTGGCTGGAACCTTGGCGCACGAGGTCATGCACCCGGCCCTTCACCATCACGTGCGCCGATCTGGGCGCGATCCGAAACGATGGAATGTAGCCTGTGACTTCGCCATCAATCCCTTGCTCGTTGACGCCGGACTCTCGCTACCCGAAGGCGTGCTCATCGACAACCGCTTCCGTGGAATGAGCGCGGAGCAGATCTACAACCTCCTTGAATCGGAATCGGAAACAGAGCAAGACTCCGGTAAAGAGGGAGGAGGCGAGGAGCCTGGAGGGGAGGAATCGAAAAATGAGACGTTCCCTGGCGGCGATTCAAACGAACCTTCCGCTCCCGTTACTGAAGGCGGAATTGGCCAGGTCCTCGATGCGCCACTGCCGGACGAGGAAACCCCAACCATTGAAGAACAGGCGAGGGAGTGGGATGTGGCGGTCAACCAGGCCACGACGGTTGCCCGGCAGGCGGGCAAGGTTCCGGCCGGTCTCCACCGCACGCTGGAAGGTGCGGCCGAGGCTTCGGTCGACTGGCGGGAGATGCTACGCCGGCTCTGGTCGGATACGACACCGGCCGACTATAGCTGGATGCGCCCTAACCGCCGCCATGTCTGGGCCGGTCTCTACTTGCCGGGAGTCATACGCGAGGGTGTCGGGGAGATCGCGATCGCCGTCGACTGCTCCGGCTCTGTGAATGCGCGTCAACTGCGTCTCTTTGAGTCCGAGGTGCGTTCGATTCTCGAAGGCCAACGGCCTCAGCGTGTGCATGTCCTGTACTTTGACGCGACGGTCCACAAAGTGGAGACGTACGAAGCCGGCCAACCGGTCCACCTTAACCCGGTGGGAGGCGGAGGCACCGAATTTGGCCCATGCTTTGATTGGCTCGATGAACACGGGATTCTGCCGCAGACCCTAGTCTTCCTGACAGATCTGTATGGCTCGTTCCCGCCTTCCGCTCCCACCTATCCGGTGCTGTGGGCTTCGACTGGGAGCAAGAAGGCCCCCTTCGGCGCGGTCATTCCGATGCAAGCTGCCTAGTCGTCCCGAGGGGCTAGAGCTTGCCGTGCGTCCTCAGTGGCAAATGCAAATCTCGATCTCATCTCAGTCTTTCGATGTATGCCCCAAATTGGTTTTCGGGAAGGAGGCTCGGCACGTCCGCACAAGGCGGATGAAGCCTACTTCACCGGCAAGGTTCTCAAGACGGCAGCTGGAGATGTGCCGGTGACGCCGACCATGGCAAAGCTGCTCGCCCGCTACCTAATCAAGAACGACTACACCGATACAGACGACAAAATCACAACTACCTACCACGATGCAAAGCAGGCGGGCACGCTGGCTCCGCTGCCGCCGGAATTGGCGCCACACGCAACGCACGTCTTCCAACTCGTCGATTCCGTATTTAGTGCCGCGCAGTTGCCGGAGATCGAGGATGGCCGGAAAGGGCAGAAGAACCCGCTCAACGCCAACTTCCAGAAGAAGGAGTTCCAGGCACTCTGGAGCCGGATCCACCAGAAGGCCGTGTACGCAGTTCAGTTTGAAACCGCAGAACTGATCTCGAAGTGCGTGGTAGAACTGGATACCGCGCTCAGAGTGGCTCCGCTTCAATACGTCGTGCAACGCGGTGAACAGATTGCGGAAGCAAGCTACGAGACGCTCAAGGCAGGGGAGGCCTTTCGCCTCAACGAGACGCAGACCGCGCAGCTGAAAACATCCGTGCATTCCGCCGTGCAGTACGATCTGATTGGCAAGCTGACTGAAGAGACCAAGCTCACTCGAGCAACGGTCGGGGCAATCTTGAAGCAAATCAAGCCTTCTGCTTTCGGGCTGTACCGGGTGAATCCTGAAGACTTCCTGCGCAATGTAGCGCGGCTGATTAATGAGCAAAAAGCCACGGTGATCATCGAGCATCTGACGTACAGGGCAATCGACGAAGCCTACGGTGTGGAGATTTTCACCGAAGAGAAAGAGCGGAAGGACTTCAGCAGAGCGGTTCGCACCAACCATCACATCTTTGACTACGTCTTTACCGATTCAATCACCGAACGGACCTTCGTTGAACTGCTGGACAGCGGCACGGAAGTCGAGGTCTATGCCAAACTTCCGAAGGCATTCTCGATACCAACTCCAGTCGGTAACTACACGCCCGACTGGGCTATTTCCTTCAAGCAGGGATCGGTGAAGCACATTTACTTCATCGCGGAGACCAAGGGGTCCATGTCCTCGATGGAACTGCGTCCGATTGAAGAGACCAAGATCAAGTGCGCCCAGAAGTTCTTCGCAAAGATCACGTCGGACCAGGTGAAGTACGCTGCTGTAGACAGCTACAACAAGCTGATGGAGCTGGTCCACTGAGCTAACCTGACCAGCGCGGTGAAGAAGATCCTGCGCGGCTAAGAGCGGGAGCTGACGGCCCGTTTCATCACCTTCCGCTCGCACTGGCAGTATGAGGCCAGCTTCTGCACTTCCGGGGAAGGACATGAAAAGGGGGCGTGGAAGGCGAAGTGGGCTACTTCCGTCGCAACCACTGGATGCCCGTGCCGGAGGCGAGGGATCTTGCCGATCTGAACTCGAAGCTATTCACAGACTGCCGCCACGATGAGAACCGCAGGATGGCAGGTCGCACAGAGAGCGCTGGCACGTTGCTGCTTGCTGAGAAGGAGCATCTGTTGACGCTTCCGGCGGACGACTTCGACCTGGCGGAGGTGAGCTTCCCGCGTGTCGATCAGGCCGGCTGCGCGAAGGTGCGCACGAACTTCTACTCTGTGCCTCTGAAGCCGGGAATGGCTGTTGGGGCTCGCGTCTACTCCAGCGTTGTTCAGTTCCACCAGCATGGTGTGCCGAAACGATCTCGGCTGGATTGACGGAAAGCAGTCAGTCAGTTTGCCGCCTGTGTACTGCCATTGCCCGACAGAATTCCGCAAACAGACTGCTTCGGCGAGTGCATAGCCAGCCAACGGCTTCATCTGATCAATTCCCGTCAAGATGCCTCCCTCTTCAATTCTGATCCGCTCCCTCGTCGCCCTGAATTAGACCCGATCCGGGCCGCAGCCCCTTGATCGTCCCTCTTGGGGGCGGGCGGCCGGGACCGCCTCCACCTATCTCATTCCATTCATTCATCGGAGTTCACCCATGCAAACCCCAACGCTTTCCCTGGCCACGCGGTCCCCCGGCCTCGAAGACCTCATCGAGAAGATCCGTGCGCTGCGCCGCTGGTTGGCGGCGTCTGGCATCAGCTCCGGTGCCGTCTTCCGCGGAGTCAACCGCCATGGCAAGCTCTCCCGCCGCGGCCTCCACAAGGACTGCGTCGGCTGGATCTTGAAGCGGGCCGCTCACCGCGCCGGTTTGAAGCCGGAGCCGTTAGGCGGCCACTCGCTGCGCGCAGGATGCGTCACCCAGGCCGCGATGAACGGAGTCAGCGAGCGCGACATCATGCGCCAGACTGGCCACAAGTCGGCCGAGATGCTCGCCCGCTACATCCGGATTGGGGAGATCTTCACCCGCAACGCCGCCGCCGGGCTGGGTATCTAGCTTCTGAGAAAAAGGGCTTCTCAGAGCTTCCCGGCTGCGGCAGCAGACGATCCAGTTTCCTGCCAATCCCAATCACACCACCCGCGGTGGTTCCACTCCTGCTAGGCCTGCAGCGTTCTCGCTCATGAGGCGCCTGGCCTCGCTATTTGCCCGGCCAACGTTCACGCCGATAGCTGTCGAACCGGCCCGTGTCCAGCTCTTCGAGCAGCCCGTCCTCTGCGCTTCGATGTTTGAGCGAGCGATTTGCCCACAGCAAAACGAGGGAGCCTTGGTAGGTGGGCATTCTCACACATCCCTGGAGAAGCGTTGACTCCTTATTTTCAGAGAAAGCCGGAATCCACTCCGAGGCTCTCACTTCAGTCATCTCCTCTATAGGCGTGTTGCAGTCGAGGAGACCGGCATCCACCTCTTCGCCGACTTTGATCCAGTGCGGGAAACTGCCAGAGGGGGAAAACCAGCAGACACGCGAGCCTTGTACCCAGACTCCAGCGCAGCTATGCGCCGCAACTTCACAATATTTCCGGATCGTGGCTGTCAGGCTTGCTTCAAACTCCGCGGCAAGATCGCTGACAAGTTTGAGCGAGGGCCATCGTGTTCCAATCGATGCCTTCATCTCGGCGCTCGGAAGCAAGAGCTCGGAAGCGAACTCGTCCGCTTCGTGCTCAGGATTGACCTCAAAATTGGTCCAGTTCGCAATGTCCTTCGTACCACACGACATGCTATCCGCGTCTTTGTGAAGAATGTAGTGCCCGATTTCGTGGGCCGCGGTGAACCGCTTTCGGCCAGGCTCCCGAATGCCTCGTTTCACCAGAATCCGACCGCCTACTCCCGAGGACCGACGTACGAGTGCTCCGTCGAAGCCGTTCGAGTCCACCTCTTTGACAGAAATGCCGAGCGGCTTGGTAATGTCATCGAGGCGAAGAGCTCCCTTGATTTGCAATCTGCGGCGCAGTTCGATCGCGACCTCTTTGTTCATCGGGCTTCTCCCTTCACGATTCGTCGGGGGAATCGACGTCCTCTTGCTCGCTCTGTAGGAGGTCTTTGTCCGCCGTCGATAATTCCTTCTTGTTGCGAAAAGCAAATTGAGGCTGCCTTGTCTGAATTGGCAGGGCCGTACTCAAAAGTTCCGATGACTCAGTCTTTGCAGTATCCAGAAAGCTACCGACGAGATTTTCCGCCGTCCTGACGATAGCTTTCGCTTTTTCCGAAGCGCTCGGAGGTCGGAGTGCTCGTAGCGTCTTCTCCAAGTTTGCTGGAACGTCTCTGTCCAATGTTCGGTAATGATGATTCGAATAGTCGAAGAGCTGTTTATGGGCATTTGCTTGCAGCTCAACCGCATCAATTCCGCAAGCATCGAGCTCTTCGTCGAGCTCGGCATCGGTAAGGTCTCTCTCTTCTCCAAAGAGGGCTTTCAGACTCTCCTCCAACGATTCCGCTTGACGATTCTCCTCGTTCTTTTTCTTCATACCTGGCTCCTGCGGCGCGATTCGGTGAAGCCATGCTTCCCAAGTCGCCGGGCTAGCTTTTTCCTGCGGTTATAAATGTCGGTCACCGGGACTCCCAGCAGCTCGGCGATGTCGCGAGCTGCCGGGATCGTGTCCTCGAACGCTTCAATAGCGACGACGTACTCCTTCAGCGTCTCGTCGTCTGCGGTGCATTGATCCAGCGCCTCGCGAAACGCCCCGTCGCGCAGCAGCGAACGGAGATCGAAGAGGCTCTCCGGCTTCGATTGAGGAGAGGGATCTTCGGTGAGTTCGTCGGCCAGCGTCGTCTTGCCGCTCCGCGCCGTTTTCACTGCCTTCTTCCGAAGAGTGCTGATGATCGCATTCGTCAGCACCGTCATCAGAAACCCCGGCAGCGCCTCCGGCTGCCCACTGAACTGAAGCTGATTCGTGCCCCAACGGATGAGCGTCTCTGCGGCGAAGTCGTCTGGGGATTTGCCGGACTCCCCAAGAACCCAGTCGTCCCCTTTGGACGTAGCGACGCGAAGGACGCGGCAGGCACGCACCGTGAGAATTTTGAGCAGCCTTCGGTATTCCCCTTCGTTCATGAACGGCCTCGATCACCCCTATCTAAACATTAAAGCGCCGATCTCA
>Ga0302197_10003177_pt1 | contig 14995 bp, 7 predicted proteins | sample II_Bog_N2_1_FD_193526 | JGI IMG/M metagenome (GOLD analysis project Ga0302197, IMG submission 193526) | Peat permafrost microbial communities from Stordalen Mire near Abisko, Sweden - II_Bog_N2_1 | ecosystem: Environmental > Terrestrial > Soil > Wetlands > Peat | place: Sweden: Abisko, Stordalen...
AGGTATTCGGCGCAGGCCTCTTCGCTGCTAAAGCGCCTCTCCAACTCAAGCAACGTCCTCGGAAAATCCTCGTCCATGCCCCCGAACACTACAGGTTGGGGTCAGTGGCGTCAAGTACATATCCCTATCGTGCGATGAAGCTGCTCGATGCATGGGTGGAAAACTAAACCGCTAATGACAAACGCAGGTTCCATCCGCGGCGGGTGCAGTGGTGCAGTAGCTTATTGTTGTTCCCTTCCAGCAAACGACATGACCATCGCTGCTATTGGAGGCGGTAACAGTACCTGTCAGCGCAGACCCATCGCCGTAGTACTTTCCGCTGACAGCTAATGAACCCGCGGGCGCCCCGGCTGGAACCGTCGTGCCGATTCCGACGTTGCCGTTTTGGTCTATTCTCATGCGCTCTGTTCGCGCGGTTGTTGTGCTTCCATTCGGCGTCGTGACAAAAGATAGCGCGCCTCCCTGATGCGAACTGGACCAGTTTTCGGTTGCGAATCCCTCGATCCCGACAGAATTAGCCAATGCATGGTTGCTTCCGGTTGCGGCGCCCAAAAGGAAGAATCCCATTCGATTGCCGCTGCTTAAGGCCGCTCCGCTATCTGCATATCCTACCCAGCCGCTGCCACCGCGCGGAGATTGACTGGCGGTGTTCACGAAATAGGCCGCAGTGGTACCGGGGAAGGCGATCTCAAGTGCAGCATTAGGGGCACTGGTTCCAATTCCTATTTGGGTGCCGGATGCAGAAGAAATCGTGGCCCCATTGTTAGTCCAGCCGTTCGAGGGGCCGGCCGGTCCAGTTGCCCCTTGCGGTCCAATTGGACCCTGCAGCCCTGTCGCTCCTTGCGGCCCAATTGGCCCTGTTGATCCCGTTGCTCCTGGCGGTCCAAGTGGCCCTTGATTTCCAGAAGGCCCTTGGGGTCCAACAAGCCCTTGAGGTCCTGTCAAACCTTGCAGCCCTGTCGCTCCCTGCGGTCCAATTGGCCCTATTGGTCCCGTTGCTCCTTGCGGTCCAATTGGCCCTTGATTTCCAGAAGGCCCTTGGGGTCCGATAAGCCCTTGAGGTCCAGTCAAACCTTGGGGTCCTGTCAAACCTTGGGATCCAGTTGGCCCTTGCGGCCCAATCGGTCCTTGAGGTCCGGTTGGTCCTGCTGGAATTCCGGTCAGACCGGATCCGTCTCCGAAATAGGTTCCACTGATGGAAACCGAACCGAGGGGCGCACCAGTTGGAATGGTTGCGCCGATACGGAGATTGCCAAGGCTATCCAGCCTCATTCGTTCACCCCAGGACGATCCATTATTGGTCCAGAAACTCAATTGACCGGAAGTTCCGGCGGGACCGATGAGTCCAATCTGCCCCGAAGAATCGTATCCAAAGAGAACCCCTTTATACGCGGTTTGATTCTGGATGGCATCGGCAAGGTAATAGCCCGTACCCGAGAGTTGCGTTCCGGATCCAACGACATTCAGAAGCGTAGTTGAGGTGAGGCTTCCCGCCCCTACGATAGTGTTCCCGCCAGATCGTTGCAGTTGCAGGTCATGAACTGAGCCTGTACCACCGAATGCGGAACCGATAAATACCGATCCGTTTTGATGTATTCCCAACCTGAGCGATTCGTAGCTGCTATTGGGTGAAGAATCACAGGCGGTTGCACCCGAATCGGCAACTGCGTCACAGAGGTCGATCCAACCCACACCTATTGAATTGAAGTCAGTCGCACCTTTTGTAGGTCCGATGTCAAATGCAATCGGCGAGCTAAGAGAGGATGGGGAGAAGAAAGGAACCGGGAAATTGAGAACAGAGCGGCCGGCCATGGTGAATTTCTGCGCGGCGTTGGTGGAGGGATTCATATCCATACCGCCGCCCTGGACGCTGAGAAGGTTTGTGGGGGTGCTGGTGCCAATGCCGACACTTGCACCCGACCCGGCGACAATCGCGCTCCCACCGTTAATCCATCCGTTCGAAGGGCCGGTCGGCCCGGCAGGCCCTTGGGGGCCGGTAAGCCCTGTTGGACCAGCGTCTCCTGCTAATCCCGCCGGTCCCGGCTGTCCCGCTGGTCCAGCAGGCCCTGATAAGAAGATTTCCAATCTTGCGGGTTGGCTTGTGGTGGAGTTCTCTTTGGTATCAATGAAAACATCCGTATTTGCGGATCCTGCACTGATGAGAAAACCGTTGTTTGGGGTTCCATCCTGGAGCCAGTCTTGAACCACTGCGGTTACATCGACGACCAGAAACACATTCGAGGCTGTAACTGGAACTGTGGATTGGAGTATTTCGCCCGCTTCGGGAGCGTTCATGCCGTTGACTCCCAATTCGGTCCAGGAGTCCTCCGTTTCGTTCACGGTAATACTGCCGGGTGTTGCGATGCTATCTACATATAGCAACAAATTCGCCTTGAGCACGCTACTGGCCGATGTTCCCGCTGGAAGTGTTGAGAGGTCAAATTGCAGAATACCTTCAGAATGGTTTGCGCCGCCCACCTCAATGGTCGGTTGCGTTCCGTAATTCGCAGCTGATCCGGGCACAATATAGGTGTCCTGAGAGACAGGAACCGATTGTGCGCACACGATTGAGACGCTGGATGACAAGACCGCGAGCAAGACGAGCGGTCGTATATTCATCCGCTTGAGACATTCACGATACGGCACGGCGCGGCTGATCGGCTTAGCTTCATAGCTGGCTAAACAGCGTTGAAAACGGGAATTTCCGGCAACATTTATGTGGAACAAATTGGAACAGTTCATCGTGGGCCCTTGATCTGAAGATTTCATCTTGAGCAGATCGAAAAAGATATCTTTCGCTTTTCGAAGCGATCGATTCCGCTCGTTTCCCTTCCGGGACAAGGTTCTGGCGTAGCGCGGGTCTCCCAACTTCAGGTCGCAATTGGGGAGAGCCGTCTATCGGGATTCCTAGCGTAGAAAGATTGCACCGATTATATCCTGATCCGCTGGATATCTAGTGATAAATCTGTAGTAACGGGCGGTCTGTTACTACTGTGCCGCGGGATTTGTTGGGGTTTGTGTCGTTGGTGAATTTTAGTTGGGTTGTGCCTTCGTGGAGTTTGTCTAGGGGGAGCCAGGTGCTGGCGTATGGTGCGCCGTCCAGCGTTACGTTTTGGACGAAGATGCCTTGGCCCTGGCGGGTGATTACGAGGGTTCTGTCTCCGCCGGAGGATTTGCTGCTGCCGAGGCGGAGGGTTGCTTTATCGAACATGGGTGTGCCGAGGACCAGGCCGCCGATGCCGGGGATGGCGGGGTAGAAGCCTAGCGCGTTCCAGACGTAGACGCCGGAGGTTGCGCCGAGGTCGTCGTTGCCGGGGATGCCGTCTGGGGTGGGCTTGAAGGTTTCCTGGCCGATGCGGGTGACGACGGATTGGGTCATCCAGGGCTGGCCGGCGAAGGTGTAGGCGTAGGGGACGACGAAGTCTGGCTCGTTCTCGATGTTGTAGCAGGGCTGGCCCCAGCAGCGGAGCAGGACAAAGAATCGGGCGAGGCGGGGGATGACTTTGCCTTCTCCGCCCATGGAGGCGAAGAGGGTTGGGTAGTCGAAGGGAACCATGAAGCTGTATTGCCAGGTGTTGCCTTCTTCAAAGCCTAGCTGATCGCCCTCCTGAGGAGCGTTGGGGTAGCGCTTGGGGAGCGAGCGCTCGGTATCGAAGCCGGGGAGCCAGGTGCCGTTGCTTTGGCGGGGGCGAATCCAGCCGGTGGATGGGTCGAACAGGTTGCGCCAGTTTTCTGATTGCTTGAGGAAGTGGCGGTAGGTGGCGTCGTCGCCGAGGTTGCGGGCTAGTTGGGCCGTGGCGAAGTCGTCGCTTGCGTACTCAAGGGTGCGGGAGGCGGCGATGTTGTCTTTGTCGCTGGGGACGTAGCCTAGTTTGAGGTAGTCGGCGATGAAGGGGCGCTCGGATTGATTGTGGGGGCCGGGGCTGCCGGTGGTTCCGGCTTGGACCATGTACTTGAGGGCGGTGGTGGCGTCGAAGTTGTGGGCACCGAAGGCGTAGATGGAGGCGAGGACGGGAGCGGGAGAATCGCCGCCCATGACGTAGGTGACGTCGTTGGCGGCGGGCCAGCGGGGAAGCGAGCCGCTTTGTTCGGCGTCATTGACGAGGGACTGTGCGATGTCGGATTCACGATCGGGATTGATGAGGGCCTGGAGCTGGACGGTGTTGCGGTAGATGTCCCAGTCAGAGAAGTTGGCGTATTGCGCGTGCTGCTTTGTGCCGTTTAGCGAGTGGACCTTGTTGTCGAAGCCGGTGTAGTCGCCGTTTGCATCGCTGAAGAGATTGGGGGAGAGGAAAGAGTGATAGAGGCCGGTATAGAAGATTTTGCGCTGGTCGGGTGTGCCGCCTTCGACGGTGACGCGATCGAGGAGGCCGGACCAGAAGCCGCGGGCGTAGGCGTGGATTGCGGCGAAATCCCAGTTGGGAATTTCCCGTGTGAGATTGGATTGAGCGCCGGATTGGCTGACGTAGGAGATGCCGAGTTTGAGAATGACTTCGTGTTCGTTGCCGAAGTCGAGCCATGCGCCGGTGTGCTTGCCTTGCACGGATTTTGCGTTGGGGAGGATGGAGTCATCTTGCCAGAGGGCGGAGGTTTTGTACGGCTTGTTGAAGTGGGCGGCGACGTAGAGCTTGTAGTTGGAGGCGGTGCCGCAGAAGCCGCCGGCGGTGACGGAGCCGGTGTAGGAATCGGGGGAGTTGAGTGCGATTGCGTTGGTGTAGGCGGCGCGGTCGGGGCGGGTTGGATTGTCGGGCGAGTTGGTGTTGGCGCTGGAGCCGGCGTTGATGAGGATGCGGGCGGGTGCGCCTTCCGGGAAGACGAAGCGGGCGATGCCGGCGCGCTCGGTGACGGTGATTTCTACGCGGACGCCGTTGGAGAGGGTGATGGCGTAGTAGCCGGGATGGGCTTCTTCTTTGGCGTGCCCTTCTTTGGAGCTATCGAAGGGAACGGTGTAAGGGTCGAAGTTGACGCCGGGGCTGGTGGTGAGGGCGAGGGTGGTGGGAAGGACGGCGAAGTCGCCATAGAGGCCGCAGCCTGCGCCGCTGATGTGGGTGAGGCTGAAGCCGCGGATTTGCTTGTCGTTGTAGTAGTACCAGGCATCGTGGTTGGTGTCGGGGCTCCACTGGATCATGCCGAAGGGGAGGGTGGCGCCGGGGAAGGTGTTGCCGCCGCCGGCGGTGCCTATGAAGGGGTTGACTGCGTCGTAGGGCGCTGGAGCGGATTGGGCGTGTGCCGGGATAGCGGATAGGGACGCGAGGAGAATGAGGCAGAAGCGGAGTGAAGTGCGAGTTGGCACGGATGGAATCCTCTTGTTGGCATGCGCCGCGGATTGGAGCAGGTCGGCAACTGTGGATGGTAAATGATGGCGCGGGGAGTGGTGCTGCGAACATTTGGAAGACGTGGGGAGACGGCATTGTCGGGCGTTGTGGTCTCCCGCCCTCGCGCCAAAAGTAAGGCGCGAGAACGGGGCACGGTGCATCTTTGGTTGGTTCGACGCGAGTGATTCCGCAAGCGCTTAAAAAGGAAAGTGAGGTAATCTGTGGCGATGATGGTTGAGATGAAAAATAGTGCTGCGGCCTTGGGGATGCGGGTGGCGGGGAATGGGACTTCGCTGCTGCTGCGCGGGGTGAAGAAGGCGTTTGCGGATGTGAAGGCTGTGGATGGGGTGGACCTGGAGGTTGCTCGGGGCGAGTGCTTCGGGCTGCTGGGGCCAAACGGGGCGGGGAAGACTACCACCATCGAGATTTGCGAGGGGTTGACTGCGCCGGATGCGGGGACGGTGGAGTTGCTGGGGCTGAAGTGGGGTGCGAACGCCAATGAGCTGCGGCAGCGGATCGGGATTCAACTGCAGGAGACGCAGTTTCCGGAGAAGCTGACGGTGGAGGAAACGCTGCGGCTGTTCCGGAGTTTTTTCAAGCGCGGGATTTCGGTGGAGGAGTCGATTAAGACGGCGCAACTGGAGGAGAAGCGCGGGGCCCGAGTGGGCGGATTGAGCGGAGGACAGAAGCAGCGGCTGGCGATGGCTACGGCGCTGGTGGGCGATCCCGAACTGCTGTTTCTGGATGAGCCGACGACAGGGCTCGATCCACAGGCGCGGCGGCATTTGTGGGACCTGGTGGATGATTTGAAACACGCGGGGCGCACGATTATTTTGACGACGCATTACATGGATGAGGCGGAGCGGCTGTGCGATCGTGTGGCGATTATGGATCACGGAAAGGTGATTGCGCTGGGGACGCCGAATGAGCTGATTGCTTCAATTGGGGGGGAAGACATTGTGGAGTTTGCCGTCGTTGGTTCCAACGACTCCCCGGTCCCCAAGGGCGAGGGACCAGGGGCACCCAGCTCTACTAACTTCTCCCCGGTCTCAGAAGCGAGACCGGGGGCACCCGCAGTTTCCACTCCTCATCGAAAGGTGGATGCGGCGATGTTGTTGGGGATTCCGGGGGTGAAGTCGCACCGCGTGGATGCGGGCCTGCACCAACTGGCGGTGAGCGAGACGCATACGGTGGTGCCGCGGATTTTTACTGCGCTGACGGAGCATGGGCTGCATTTGAGCGAGTTCAGGACGCATTCAGCCACGCTTGAGGATGTATTTGTGCGGCTGACGGGAAGGAATTTGCGCGATGAATAGCCTTGAACTGAGCAGCCTGTTTCAGTTGACGATGGTACGGTTCCGGCTTTTTCTGCGTGAGCCGGAGGCGATTTTCTGGATATTCATTTTTCCGATTCTGTTGGCGGTGGGGTTGGGGATTGCGTTCAGGAACCGGCCGGCAGACGTGCTGCAGGTAGGTGCTACGACTGCACAATTGACGCAGGCTTTGGCGGCGGATAAGGGGCTGACGGCGGTGACGGTGGATGAGGCGGCGGGCACTCATCAACTGGCTACGGGACAGATTCTGCTGCTGGCGATTCAGAGGCCGGACGGGGTGGCGTACAAGTACGACGATACGAATCCCGATGCGCGAACGGCGCGCCTCCTGGCGGATCGCGCGGTGCAGACGGCGGCGGGGCAGCATGATGCGGTGAAGGCCGACAACGAGTTGGTGCATGAGACTGGGGCACGGTATATAGACTTTGTGGTGCCGGGACTGCTGGGGATGAACCTGATGGGTTCTGCGATGTGGGGGCTTGGATTTTCAATCGTCGACGACAGGCGGAAGAAGCTGCTGAAACGGATGGTGGCGTCGCCGATGCCGAAGTGGCAATACCTGGCGGCGTTTCTGCTGTCGCGAATGGTGATGCTGTTGATTGAGGTTGCGGTATTTTTGACGTTTACGCGGGTGGTGTTCGGCGTGCCGTTTCGCGGGTCGCTGGTTGAGCTTGGGATTCTTTGCCTGATGACGTCGCTGGCGTTTTCAGCGCTGGGGCTGCTGGTGGCGTCGCGGGCTAAAACTACTGAAGCGGTGTCAGGATTGATGAACCTGGTGATGCTGCCCATGTGGATTTTGTCGGGAATATTTTTTTCGGCGTCACGGTTTCCAGCGGTGATTCAGCCGGTGGTGAGGGCACTGCCGCTGACGGCGGCGATCGATGCGATTCGTGGAAACATGCTGCAGGGGATGAGCCTGAGTCATGAGATGGCTCCGGTGTCGATTCTGCTGGCGTGGGTGATGGTTCCGTTCGCGGTGTCGGTTTGGATTTTCAGGTGGCGGTAGAAGGAATGAAGGATTGAAAGTCTTGCAAATTTTTGCCTCGAAATGCGTAGTTCGTATTCCTGAACACGGGCGCTAAGTGCCCGAAAAAATCCTAACCGCTTAAGCAAAGCTTTCGACCGTTTCTTATCCATCTTAAGTCCACTTTGGCGGCCCAGAAGCTGTTCGTCGTCCCGCTCCACGGAACGGGCAAGGTCAAGCATGTTGAGGAGAGCATCGAAGCGGAAAGTTCATAACTGCTCCAGCTCTTCGTGCTTCACTCAGGCACAAGAGTACGGACTGAATTTCGGTTGACATCCGCATTCGCGAACGCTAGCCTCAAGTGACACTGATATCCCCCTCCTTGCCCCCCTGCCTGGAGATTATGCAGCATTGACAACTGCGCGAGGCCTTGGACTGCGTCGAGTCGCCCCTTGCCTGAGATTTTCATTCAATTGCATTGCGAGAGCAGTGTCATCAACTGCCTTTCTTCTGGTTCGTTCAACTCCCGTTAGTCACTTCTTGAGGTCACGATGCTTTCCTTCTCTGCCCTGGTTCAAAGAGTCTCTGCTGCTGCCTGCCTTCGCGTTTCTCTCTTGCTGATTTGCCTTGCTGGTGGCTTTGGAGCCGCTGCACAAGTCACCTTCACGGGCGTATAGATCACGCCTTTTGGCGGGCTCGGCAAAGGGATCGCTGTCGATTCCAGTGGCAACGTCTACCTCGCATCGGGGAGTGTCGTCTACAAGGAGACACCGGGGGCGCAGGGCTTCACGCAGTCGACCGTTGTTACCAATTCCAGCGGCCTGGGCTCTGCGGTGTCTGTAGCGGTGGACTCAAGCGGGAACGTATACATTGCCGACCTATCGAATGACCAAGTGCTGAAGGAGACGCTCTCCGGCGGTACCTACACGAATTCCGTGATCGTAAATAGCACGAGTGGGCTGCAACAGCCCACCGGTGTCGCGGTGGACGGCAGCGGGAATATCTATATTCTTGATTCCGGTCAGGACGGGGTCTTCCAGGCAGTGTACGGAGGCGGATCCTATTCGCTCTTCCCGGTTTCAACAAGCACATTGAGTTACCCTACTGGCCTGGCGGCCGACAGCTCCGGCAACTTGTATATCGCCGACAGCAATCACTCACGGGTGATCAAAGAGACGGCGCTGGGCGGCGGTTCATTCACTGAATCTACGGTAGCCAACGGCAGCAATGGCCTTACTTACCCGGGTGGGGTGGGAGTGGATGCGAGTGGGAATGTTTACATTACCGACTACGATGACGTCTCCTTCAATGCGGTGTACAAGGAGACGTATTCGGGCGGCAGTTACACGCAGTCGCAGTTGCCATTCAGCGGACTCTCGCTTCCATCGGGAATTGGTGTGGATGGCAGCGGAAATATCTTCCTGGACGATCAGGGGAACGACCGCTTTTTGGAGCTTACGGCTCAAAGCGTAAATTTTGGATCGCAGGCCGTGGGATCGACCAGCGGACCGATCGCTGTGAACTTCTCGATCGCGGCTGGCACGACGGTGGGCAGTGTCGGCGTACTGACCACAGGCATAGCGAGTCTCGACTTTACCGATGCGGGCAAAAGCGCTTGCACGGCGACGACCTACGCGTCGGACACCTCCTGTTCAGTCAACGTGAAGTTCACGCCCGCCGCTCCCGGCCTGCGACAGGGCGCGGTGGTGTTCTATTCCGGCGCAAACAACTCTGGAACCGTGCTGGCTACCGTGCCGATTTATGGCATCGGAACCGGTCCGCTGGCAATCTTCGTGCCCGGCGCAGAGAGCGCGCTCGTATCGAATTTCGACGATCCTGAAGGGCTGGCGATGGACGGCAGCGGCGACTTCTTCGCTGTTGACGGTACTCTCAACAACGTATACGAGGAGAAGCTGTCGGGAGGAAGTTATACCCAGTCCACGATTCTAAGCGGATTGAACGAGCCTAGCGGGATTGCAGTGGACGGCGCGGGCAATCTCTATATCGCGGACTTTGGATCGGGCAACGTCTACGAGGAAACGCTATCGGGCGGCAGCTACACTCAGACGACAATTGGCAGCGGGTTCGTGAGTCCGAGCGGCGTGGCTTTGGATGGCGCCGGAAATGTTTATGTCGCCGATTCAGGGTCGCCATTTGCCTCGACCCCCGTCCCAGGAACGCTATATAAGGAGACACTGTTGGGCGGGAGCTACGTTCAATCCGTGATCGACAGTGGGTTGGGCTACCCACAAGATGTGACTGTGGATGGCAGCGGCAACCTGTATGTCACAGCGTTGGACTCGAGTACAAGTTCGTCCTCGGTTTCAGGAAGCGTCTACATGGAGACGCCATCCGGCGCCGGCTATACCGAGAGTACGGTTGCCACCGGCCTGGTGACGCCGTTTGGCATCGCAGTGGATGCCAGCGGGAACCTTTATGTTGCCGACGACGTGGATTTTAATGGTTCCGGCGGCATTGTCTACAAAGAAACGCCGTCGAGCGGCAGCTATGTCCAGTCGATCCTGATCAGCGACTTTGCCAGTCCCGAATTTGTGGTTTTGGATGGGAGCGGGAACCTCTACGCTACCGATATTAACCTGGCTTTTACTAACAGCTCGTACTTGCATAAAGTGGATTATGCCGACGCGCCAAACCTCAGCTTTCCAAGCGTGACGAATGTGGGCGCAACCGACACCACCGACGGCACTAAGACGGTTCAGGTTCAGAACATTGGCAATCAGCCGTTGACTTTGACGGCTCTCAGCTATCCCACCGACTTTTCCTCGGCCAGCAGCGATATAAACCCCTGCACCGGATCGACCAGCCTGAGTATGGGGCTGCTATGCGATCTGCCCATCCAGTTCACCCCGCAGAATATTGGCTCTCCGCTGAGCGAGAATGTGACGCTGACTGACAATTCGCTGAACGTGGCCGGAGCTATGCAATCAGTCGGCGTAAGCGGCACAAGTGTGGCTGCCGGTTCCGCGACGCAATTCACCATCTCGACCTCAGCTCCGGTGGTTGCCGGTGTGCCGTTCCAAATCACAATCGCAGCCTTCGACAGCTCAAATGATGCGGCCACCGGGTATAACGGCACCGTAACATTCTCGAGTTCGGACCCGTTGTTTGTGAATCCCGGCCCTCTGACTCTGACCAATGGTGTAGGGCAGGTGACCGTTACCCTGGAGACAGCGGGGACGCAGACAATCACGGCCATGGATACCGTATTCGCCTCATTGAGGGGGACAGGAAGCTTCGCGGTCAGCGCAGGTCCGGCCTCCCAACTGGGCGTCTTTGGTCCTGGGTCGACGCTTGCCGGAACATCATTCAGTTTCACGGTGATTGCGTACGATGCCTTCCAAAATGTGGCTACCACCTATAGCGGCACAATTGGCTTCAGCAGCAGTGACGCGGGTGCAACGCTGCCCGCAAATACGGCGCTGTCCGGGGGGACGGGCAATTTCACTGCAACGCTCGCAACCGTGGGGTCGCAGACGATTACTGCCACCGATACGGTGAACAGCAGCCTGACCGGCACATCCAGCGGAATCACAGTAGTGGCCCCGCCAACTCTGGTAGTGACCATTGCAGCTGACGATGCTGGCACTGCCGGAAACTGCACTCCGCAAACGACGCCTGGGGTGGGCACCGATGCAGCCTGCAGTCTGCGGGATGCGCTGGCCTTCTCAGCAGATGCAGGAGCAGCGAACATCAGTTTCGATTCGACTGCGTTCAGCGCACCGCAGACCATCACTCTGGGATCTACGGGTACATTGTCCATTCCGCCGAGCACGACCATTACCGGCCCGACGAGTACAGGACCCACCCCGACAAACCTGGTGACCGTGGATGGGGCCACCCTTTACACAGTGTTTGAGGCCATTGAGGAGTTCTACAGCGGCCCAGTCCTCAACAACCTGAACATTGCGAACGGCAACGGTGGACCAGACCCGGGCGGAGCCGGCGGATTCAATCTCGCGCTCTCCTCTCTTACGTTGAACAACTGCGCATTTACCGGCAACACCGGAACGGACGCAGGCGCTATCTACATCCTGGACGGCCTTGCTAATGTTAGCGGCAGTACTTTCAGCGGCAACCAGTCGTTCGGTGGTGATTCATCAGGCGACGGGGATGCGGGCGCCATCTACAACTCAGGGGAATTTATTGGGCTGGTATCGAAACTCAGCGCCCGATTCCATTCACTCGCGTCGCATCGGAACTATTCCAAGTTGACGGCGTGGCCTTCGGTTGCGGCGGTCAAAGGGATCCGGGGCGCCGTCAAGAGCAACCTTATACCTACGGGAACCCCTGGCACATTGACAGTAATCAACAGCACATTCACCAGCAATTCCGGATACTTTACCGGCGGTATCTTTAATGGGGACGGGCTGTTGGTATCTGGCAGCACCTTTACAGGCAATGTATCGACCAGTGATTCAAATGGCGACGGCGACGGCGGCGCAATCGTCAATTACAGCTTAGGAATCGATGGGGGAGAGCTGAAAGGTCTCGTCTCTCCGAGGGCTGTCAAGATGTCGCACTCCAAGGCCACGGGCCGGATGAAGCAGGCACTTGCACACGCTCTTGCTTCACCGAGAGGCTCGGACGAGTATCCCTCTGGAATACCCTCGATCGTCAACAGCACGTTCTCAAACAACAGCGGCGTCTACAGCGGTGGCGTTAACAATGCCGGTGGAAACATCTGGGTGGCTTTCAGCACCTTTAACCAAAATACTTCATCCGGCGATAGCTTTGGCGACTCGGATGCGGGCGGTCTCCTGAGCACGTTTGGCGGCGAAAGTATCATCGCCAACAACACATTCTTCGGCAACAGCTCAAGTTCACAAGTGGGCGCCGGCGCGATGGCGGGGGTCGACGAAAGCCTTCTTGAGTCGTATGGCGCCACCGCGAGCGGCAATAGCGGATTCTTCGGCGGACTCTATGGGGATGCATCCGCGAACGCGTACCTTTTCAACAGCATCGTCACCGGGAACACGACCACTAACACCGACCCCAGCAGTCCAAGCGATCCGAACGTGAATGGCGTGCCCTTCGACCCATCCATCGGCGACATCGTGGGCGATCCGAATGCGAACCTTGCGCCGCTGGGAAATTATGGCGGACCAACACAGACCATGATTCCGCTGCCTGGCAGCTCAGCCATCTGCGCAGGAAATCTTGGAACTCTGACATCGGTGGAAGGCGATGCCGGAGTGACGCTGACGGTGGATCAACGCGGCCTGCCGAATACCAACTCGACTTATCCGGGCTACACCAGCACGCCGTGCGCGGATGCGGGTGCGGTGCAAACCAACTACGCACTCGCCTTCACCACGCAGCCGCCCGCAGTCGCCATTGTTGGGGTGCCGCTCTCCGCATCACCGGTGGTGACCTTGACTGAAAGTGGCTCTATCTTCACGGGAGGCACCAGCGCCGTGAACATGACAGACGCCGATAGCGTACTGTCCGGCGGAACCAATTCGGCATCACTCTCATCGGGAACGGCTACGTTCACCAATCTGATTTTCTCCGCCGTTGAAACTGATGACACGCTGACTGGATCCCTCACCCTCAACCCCGGACTTACCCCTTCCCTGGTCATTATGACGCAGCCAAGCAACGGCGTTGACGTGGGTGTACTGGGTGCTCTGACGTCGCCGACTCCGGGGCTGAAGACGGTGCTTCCCTCAACCGACATAACTTTCCAGTGGAGCGCTGGGACAGGGGTTACCCAATACCGGCTCGATCTGGGCACTACCGGGCCGGGTGCGGATGATGTGTTCACATACAGGGGCACCGATACTACGGCAACCGTCTCGAACATTCACCCAACCGGTGAAACGGTGTACGCAAGACTCTCTTCGTATATTTACGGACAGTGGATGTATAACGACTACGTTTATACCGCGAGCCCCGTACCGGTAAAGGCCGTGCTCACCACTCCCACACCGGGCCTCAGCACTTTGCTCGGCTCTACCAATGTGAACTTCCAGTGGACTCCCGGGACCGAGGTTTCACTCTACCAGCTCAGTCTCAGTGTCATTGGACCGGGTCAAAGCGAACTGTTCATGTACAAGGGCGCGGCGACTTCAGCGACTGCGTCGACTTTGCAGGCAAAGGGTCAAATCGTCTACGCACGACTCTATTCAGATATCGGCGGAGTTTGGCAGTATAACGACTACCAATATACTGAGAGCGGTACGCCGGTGCCGGCGATACTGCAATCTCCCACGCCGGGACTGGGCACTGTGCTGGGCAACAACAATGTGAACTTCCAGTGGTCCACTGGCACCGGCGTCTCCCTCTATCAACTGAACCTTGGTTCCTCGCTAGGTGCGAGCGACCTCTACACTTACAAGGGCACCGCTACTTCCACCACGGTACCCAGTCTGCCAGCGAACGGACAGATCGTATTCGCACGACTCTATTCAAAAATCAACGGAAACTGGGTATACGACGACTACCAGTACTACGACGACAACGGCTATAGCGAAGGTGGCACACCCGTTGCGGCGGTACTGCAGTCTCCCACGCCAGGGCAAGGCACTGTGCTGGGAACCAACAGTGTGCCCTTCCAGTGGTCTACTGGCACTGGCGTGACCCTCTACCAGTTCACCCTCAGCTCCGTGACTTCCGGCGCAAGCGACCTATTCCTCTACAAAGGATCGGCCACTTCCGCCAACGTACCCAGCCTGCCATCCAACGGCGCCCTCGTCTACGCAAGGCTCTCGTCCTACATCAACGGAACCTGGCAGCACAACGACTACGTCTATACAGAAAGTGGTTCAACCGTTGCAGCGGTGCTTACATCTCCGACCCCGGGACTCAGCACAATCCTCGGCACCAGCGATGTGGAATTCCAGTGGACAACGGGGACAGGGGTCGCTCTCTACCAGCTCAACCTCAGCACCGTTGCACCTGGTCAAAGCGAGCTGTTCATTTACAAGGGTTCGGCCACCAGCACAATTGCACCCACTTTGCCCGCGAATGGCGTCACGGTCTACGCAAGGCTCTATTCAAAGATCAACGGAGTGTGGCAGTACAACGACTACGTGTATACCGAACAATAGTAGAAAACAGCGGCAGTGCCTGAATTGATTTGAGAGACGGCAAGCTCGATGTCCATGCGGGCTTGCTTCTCTGATTGGTACTCAGCCCCGTCATATATGGGGGGTCCGCTGGTGGCGTTTGTTGTCCTTCTTCTGGGAGAAGCGGACCTTCCAGGCGTAGCCAGTGGTGCGCTTTACTTTGCGGATGCTACCCTGTTGATACCGTGCTTGCCTGGTCTTCATGGTCGCTCGCCACGTATCCGGATTGTGCTGGCCGGCGGATGTTCACACTGCATGGATTGAGTAATAGTGAGTGGTGGATAGAGCGACGGT
>Ga0302197_10003178_pt1 | contig 14994 bp, 12 predicted proteins | sample II_Bog_N2_1_FD_193526 | JGI IMG/M metagenome (GOLD analysis project Ga0302197, IMG submission 193526) | Peat permafrost microbial communities from Stordalen Mire near Abisko, Sweden - II_Bog_N2_1 | ecosystem: Environmental > Terrestrial > Soil > Wetlands > Peat | place: Sweden: Abisko...
GCCTTTGCCCTTGCCCTTGCCTTTGCCCTTGCCCTTGCCCTTGCCCTTGCTTGTCATTCTGAGCGGAGCGAAGAATCCCCGTAGTTGCCTTTGCCGTTGCCCTTGCCCTTGCCCTTGCCTTTGCCGTCGCCCTTGCCCTTGCCCTTGCCTTTGCCTTTGCCTTTGCCTTTGCCTTTGCTTGTCATTCTGAGCGGAGCGAAGAATCCCCGTAGTTGCCTTTGCCGTTGCCCTTGCCGTTGCCCTTGCCTTTGCCGTTGCCTTTGCCCTTGCCCTTGCCCTTGCCGTTGCCCTTGCCTTTGCCCTTGCCGTCGCCCTTGCCGTCGCCGTCGTCCACCACCCCTGAGCGAAGTCAAAGGGACACAATCCCGCAGAGGATCCACTTCACTCCGCTTAGCCGGCGCGAACGAGACCCATATTATTCAAGTTTTCCCCGACCCGTGCCCCATACAAGCTCCGCTCGGCTGAACAAGGATCGTCATTCTGGAGCATCGCTCCAGAATCTCCGTATTGGCTCCCGCACCGCCATGGCGTCCACCCCCAACTATTTTTCGCGTTTTTCCAGCCAAATTCGCATGTCAACCCCCCAAATCGCGTATACCTATGATTCGCAAGCCAATAGACATGGCCGAATACCCATCCCAAAAGCGTAGAATTTAAATAGGGGGCAAAGTATGTTCAGGCACGCTGCAGAAGCCATACCAGTCCCAGACCATCCCCATAAGATGTCTGAAATCTTATATTTGCCTATAACGTCTTTGTATTCTTATATTTGCATGGGGTCAATAAGCGTAAGTGCCTGATTCGTCATCCATTACGCCTACCCCCCCGGGGGGGGTGGGGGGGGGCTCCACCGCAAAGTTGGGGCTCATCGCCGGCAACGGCCGCTTTCCCTTCCTGCTGCTGGACGCCGCCCGCGCCCATGGCCTCACCGTCGTCGTCGCCGCCATCCGCGAGGAGACCGACCCGGAGATCGACGCGCGCGCCGCTGCCGACTCCGCCATCCGCGTCCACTGGCTCTCGCTCGGCGAACTCTCCCGCCTCATCGAAACCTTCCAGGCAGAGGGCGTCACCCGCGCCGTCATGGCCGGCCAGGTCAAACATACCCAGATCTTCTCCGCCATCCGCCCCGACTGGCGCCTCGCCAAGCTGCTGCTCAACCTGCGCACGCGGAACACAGACATGCTCCTCGGCGCCGTCGCCAAGGTCCTCGGCGACGAGGGCATCGAGCTCATCTCCTCCACCCACTACCTCGAACCGCTGCTCGCCCGGCCCGGCGTCCTCACCCGCCGCGCACCCAGCGAAGCCGAGTTGCAGGACATTGCCTACGGCCGAACAACTGCACGTGCCCTCGCGAAGTACGACCTCGGCCAGACCGTCGTCATCGCCGCCCTGGCCTGCGTCGCCGTGGAAGCCATGGAAGGCACCGACGCCACCATCGCCCGCGCCGGCACGCTCTTCCGCGGCCTCGGCGACACAGCCTCCACCCTCAGCCGCTCCCTCACCGTCGTCAAAGTCGCCAAGCCCAACCAGGACATGCGCTTCGACGTCCCCGTCATCGGCGTCGCCACCATCCAGGCCATGGCCCACGCCGGCGCCACCTGCCTCGCCATCGAGGCCGGCCGCACCCTCCTCTTTGACGCCGCCGCCATCATCGCCGCAGCCGATCAGGCCGGCATCGCAGTGGTCGCGGAATGAAACTCGCCTCTGCCGCAACGCGTTACTATAGCCATACGCGAGGGCGTGAACAGGGCCGCCGTACGATCGCGCAATTCCCCCAGCAACACACAAGGAGATCAAGATGGTACGCAAAGGGTTATGCATCGCAGTCATCCTCGGCATCGCAACCGCGTGTGGCCTCGCGGTCCGCGTCCACGCAGCCGACATTCTCCAAACCGGCGCGGCCGCTCCCAACTTCAGCCTGCCCTCGCAGGAAGACACCAATGTTTCGCTCACCCAGTTCAAGGGCAAGTGGGTCGTCCTCTACTTCTATCCCAAGGACATGACCAGCGGCTGCACCATCGAAGCGCACAACTTCCAGCGCGACCTGCCCAAGTACGATTCGCTCAACGCCGTCATTCTCGGCGTCTCCCTCGATACCGTCGAGAGTCACAAAACGTTCTGCACCAAGGACTCGCTCACCTTCAAGCTGCTCGCCGATCCCGACCACAAAGTCATCGACGCGTACGGCGTCCCGCTGGCCGGCACGCCGCCCGCGGTCCATGCCGTTCGCGACACCTTCCTCATCTCGCCCGCGGGCAAAATCGTCAAAGTCTGGACCGGCGTCAACCCCAACACCCACTCCGACGACGTGCTCGCCGCAATCGCAGGCATGAACGGAAACGACAAAGTAGAATCCAAGCCAATGTAGCCCGTCGACCAGACGCAAAAAGGCCCGGACCTCTCGAGAGGAGTCCGGGCCCTTTTGCTTGCCTGGTCAAACTAACACGTGATTACTTCTTCTTCGCGACTTTCTTGGCAGCCTTCTTTGCAGGAGCCTTCTTGACTGCCTTCTTGACTGCCTTCTTCACTGCCTTCTTTGCTGCTTTCTTAGTTGCCAAGGTAATACCTCTCGTTTTTGGTTTTTTACTGCTTGAAGCGCCCTTGTTGCCGGCCGCTTTTTTAGGAGCGACCTTCCCGCCGCGCAGGGCCTTCACCTTCTTCGCGGCAGATTTCAATGTCGTTTTCTTCGCAGCCTTCTTGACGGCTTTCTTCACCGCCTTCTTCGCTGCGGTCTTCTTTGCCGGAGCCTTCTTCGCAACTACCTTCTTCTTGGCAGCCTTCTTCGCAACTACCTTCTTCGCCGGCACAGACTTCTTCACTGCTTTCTTCGCAACTGCTTTCTTCGCCGGCGCAGACTTCTTCACAGCTTTCTTCGCGGGCGCCTTTGCCGGCACAACAACCGGAGCCGGCGGAGTCAGCGCCACAATCACCGCCGCAGCCTCTACGACGGCTTCCAGAATCTCCTCAGCCTCTTCTTCATCCAGATCGTCGTCATCATCCGACGTCATCGTTACGATGACCTCTTCTTCATCGTCCTCGTACGGGCCATCGGACTCGTAGCCATCCAGTTCGTCGTTGCCATTTGCCGCAGCAGACATCTTCATATTCTCCTGGACTCCGTCGTATCCGATCTGCTCTTTGAACTTCATCGTCGCATCCTCTTCGCTGCCCATGCACCGCAAACTCATAGTGCGATTTCAATCAACCTGCTTCTATAGAAACGCAAGCTTCATCACGCGTCGAATTCTAGCAACAGAATGCATCGATGCGCCAGCGATTAGCAAGCACTCTTTTTCAGGAGGTAGCTTATGCGGTAGCTCACTCCTCTTCATCTGGAGGATCCGGAATGCTTCTTCGCCGATGTCTTCTTCGCCGGCACACGATGCGCAGCCGACTTCGCGGCAGACTTTGCCGGCGTCTTCGCGGCAACAGCAGATCGCTTCGTCGCCGCACTGGGAGCGGCTTTTGTGCTCGTCGCACTATGCGATCCCTTCGCGCGCACATGCGTCACAGGCGCCAGACGAACAGGCTGGGAGACAAAGAGAGAACGCTTCGGAGCAACCTTGCTCGACGAAAGACGATTCCAACGCCGAAGGTCTTCGACCGAAATATTAAATCGATCCGCGATGGTGACCAGCGTGTCTCCAACTCGCGTTACATAGTGCAGCGGGCGCGGCGCGGCGACGGCAGCAACCACTGGAACAACCAATTCATGGCCCGTGGCGATCGATGCGTCGACGCCGATGTCATTCGCCGCGGCAAGCTCCGCAGTCCGAGCGTGAAAGCTGCTCGCAATGCTGTCGAGCGACTCACCCACGCGCACCACGTGGAATCGCCAACTCGTCCGCTTGTCCTCGGGAATCTCGTGGATGCGCTTGAGATAGACATCGCGCGTCCCTACGGGAACATGCAGATCGAAGTCCGAGTCGCGCGGCGTGCTCATATGCAGCAGGCTCGGATTCAGCTCTACGATCTCGCCCAGCGAAGCGTCCGTCACATCCGCAACCAACCGCAGATCCACCGGGTAGTCCACGCTCACCGTGTCGGAGACGACCGGCGGATCGGGCACCAGGCCTTCCAATCCATACTGCTTCGGGTTCTTCGCCATGATGATGGCCGCGATAATGCCGGGAACATAGTTCTTGGTCTCCTGCGGCAGCGCGTTGCGCCGGTACAACTCCCAGTAGTCTGCATAGCCGGTACGCATCACAGACCGCTGCACATATCCCGGACCCCAGTCATACGCAGCCATCGCCAGGTACCAGTCGCCAAACTGGTTGTACAGCGACTTGATGTATCTCGCATAGGCTCGCGACGACTTCTCCGGATCGAAGCGCTCGTCCACCCATCCATTGCGCGCCAACCCGTACGCTCCCGTCGGCATAAACTGCCACATGCCGCCCGCACCCGACTTCCCGTTCAAGGCCTGAGGCTGGAAGCCGGACTCCGCCACGGCAAGATAGATCAGATCCTGCGGCACACCTTCCTCGCCCAATACCTTCGAGATCATGTCCTTGTACTTGCCCGCCCGCTCCAGCGAGCGCAGCAGGTGCGCATGGCCCTCTTTCGAATTCGCGAAGTAGTTGATGAATCCCGCGACGTAGTCGTTGACCACCAGCGGAAAATCCGACTGGGTCGTCTTGAGTTCTTCCTTCACCTTCGCCGTCAATGCTGCATCCGGCGGAAAGGTGACCTCGTCGGCGGCATCCAATGGCGCCGCTTCAATTGGCTCGGAAAATCCCGATCCCTCTTTCAGGGCGGACATCTCCAGCGAGTTGATGGAGTTCAGCAGGTGGTCGAATTCGTCCGACAGTTGCGGGTCGTTCTTCAGGTCCATCCCGCTGCGGAGCATGGTATCGACGGCCATATCGAAGTCGGAGCGCGCTGCCTCCAGCCGCCCCGCGCGATAGTTCTCCTCGCCGCTGCGATAGGCGGCCTCTGCCTGCGCAATCAATTGCTGCGCCTTGCGCGCCTGGGCGGCCTGCTGGTCAAGCTGCGACTGCGAAATCGTCGATGCCTGCGACGCAGGTTGTACGGGAGCAGCAATTGTCGGCGCAGTGCTCTTGGCAGAAGCGCTGCCAGGAGCGCCCGCCTGCTGCTGGGGACACCCTGTCAACAAGACCAGGGGCGCACACACCGTCATCAGAACCCATTGCCGCGTCTGGCTTAGCATCTGCACCCACTGGCCTGTTTCGTCAAGACTGATTCCCCTTCGCGGCCCGCGCTCGGCGCAGCATATGCTCTATCCATTGTAAGACGTTTTTCGCGCTGCTTCGATACGCGGCGCGGACACACTTTGGACTGCGCCGTGCACGCGCGCCCACAGTGTTAGCATCGAAGATTGAGGCAGCACGCACCCCGCATGGACCCGAACCACATCCGCAACTTCGCGATCATCGCGCATATCGACCACGGTAAGTCCACGCTCTCCGACCGATTGCTGGAACTGACCGGCTCGCTCACCGCGCGCGAGATGCAGGCCCAGGTGCTGGACGCCATGGACCTGGAGCGCGAGCGCGGCATCACCATCAAAGCCCACACCGTCCGCATGATGTACAAGGCGCACGACGGCGAAACCTATCAGCTCAACCTGATCGACACGCCGGGCCACGTCGACTTCAGCTACGAAGTTTCGCGCTCGCTGGCGTCGTGCGAGGGCGCGCTGCTGGTAGTGGACGCGTCGCAAGGCGTGGAGGCGCAGACCCTGGCCAACGCCTATCTGGCCATCAATCACGGCCTTGAAGTGCTTCCCATCATCAATAAGATCGATCTGCCATCGGCCGATATCGAGCGCACGCGAGAGATGATCGAGAAAGCCGTTGGCCTGCCCGCCAGCGACGCGATCGCCGTCTCCGCCAAGACCGGCCAGGGCGTGCCGGACATTCTGGAGGCCGTGGTTCACCTGCTGCCTCCGCCGCGCGGAGATGCAGACGCGCCGCTACAGGCGCTCATCTTCGACTCCTGGTTCGATCCCTACCGCGGCGTCATCGTGCTTGCGCGCATCATCAACGGCCGCCTGCGCCAGGGCATGAAGATCCGAATCATGTCGAACGGCAAGACGTTCGACGTGGAGAGCATGGGCGTGATGACGCCCAAGCCCATGCCACTGGCAGAGCTCTCCGCCGGCGAGGTTGGCTTCTTCGTCGCCACCATCAAAAACGTTGCAGACACCAAGGTCGGCGATACCATCACGGATGTGGCGCGCCCCTGCGCAGAGGCGCTGCCGGGCTTTGAAGACATCAAGAGCATGGTCTTCGCCGGGCTCTATACCGTCGACTCGCACGAGCACGCCATGCTGCGCGATGCGCTCGAAAAACTTCGCCTCAACGACGCCAGCTTCTCCTTCGAGCCCGAGTCCTCCGTCGCGCTGGGCTTCGGCTTTCGCTGCGGCTTTCTCGGACTGCTGCATCTCGAAATCATCCAGGAGCGACTGGAGCGTGAGTACGACCTTGACCTCATCATCACCGCGCCCGGCGTGCGCTACAACATCACGCTGACCGACGGAAAGATGATCGAGGTCGACAACCCCTCGCGCTGGCCCGACCCCTCCAACATCGAGACCATTGAAGAGCCCGTCATCCTGGCAAAGATCCTCACCAACGAGGAATACGTCGGTGGCATTCTGAAACTCGTCGAAGACAAGCGCGGACGACAGGTGAACTTCGAGTATGTCTCCGAGACGCGTGTGATGCTCACCTATGAGCTGCCGCTGAACGAGATCGTCCTCGACTTCTACGACCGCCTCAAAACCGTGTCACGCGGATATGCATCGCTGGACTATCACATGCAGGGCCACTGGATCTCGCCCATGGTAAAGATGGACATCCTGATCGGCGGCGACCCCGTGGACGCGCTCTCCATCATCGTCCATCGCGATGCCGCCTACGACCGCGGCAAGGCGCTGGTATCCAAGATGCGGGAACTCATCCCGCGGCAGATGTTCGAGGTCGCCATCCAGGCGGCGATCGGCTCGAAAATCATCTCGCGCGAGACCGTCACCGCCATCCGCAAAAACGTCATCGCCAAGTGCTACGGCGGCGATATCAGCCGCAAGCGCAAGCTGCTGGAAAAGCAAAAAGAAGGCAAGAAGCGCATGAAGCGGATCGGCAAAGTGGACATCCCGCAGGAGGCCTTCCTGGCCGTCCTGAAGGTGGGCGAAGAATAGCCAAAGGGCCGGCTCAAACTAGGCTCAAAGTACACGCGATGCGTTTCCACTTGCTACCGCTTCTGTGGAAAGCCTTTGATTTGCTGAATTTGCAGACCACTTGCAACAAAATTGGTGAGCTTTTCTTAATGGCTCACAAGCGCATGAAAACATGAGGCTTACAGCAGAGTCTCCGTGCGGTTATCGCTGCTGTGCCGCCATCCGGTTTCGTATATGAATTTTCGTCGCCAGGCAATCCACAAAATTTTCCACAGAAACCGCCGCCTGTAGTCAAGCCTTTGGAACACTAAAAAGGAGGCCCGCAATGTGGGCCTCCTTTTTGGCGTAATACAGTTTCTCTACTTGGCTGCTGGCTTGGCCGTGGCGGGATGCGCGGTGCTGGCCGCCGGCTTGGGACGCGCGGGTGCCTCCGGCGCTGCAGGCGGTGGTGCTGCGACACCCGATGACGCGTTGTACGCGGCAATTACAGCCTCGGTAATGTCGGCGTTCGGGCTTGCAGACGTCCACATGACCTGGCTCTGCTGGCTGCCTACATTCAGCAACAGCGTATAGCCGCTCTTCTCCACGTAGTTCAGCATCACGGCGTTGACCTTCTGCGCAATCTTGGCCAGTGCATCCTGCAGGTCTGCGTTGTACGCGGTCTGGGCGTCGTCCGCATCGCGCTGGTACTGCTTGTCCTTGGTGTCGATAATCTTCAATTTCGCGGCGCGCTCTTCATCGGACAGCGTGGCCGGCGCGGCCTGCAACTGCTTCTTCAGCGTGTCGATCTCGCTCGCCAAGGCATCCATCTTGTCCTTCTGCGGCTGATACTTCTTCCGGACCTCTTCGACGGTACGCTGCCCCTCATTGGTCGAGTAGACAGCCTGCTCGAACGCAACCAGGGCAACCTTGGCCGGATAGGCAGACGGTGCGACCGGGGCCGGAGCCTGCGTTGCGGCTGCGGTAGAGTCTGCTGGGGCGGGGGCGGCGGGGGCAGCCTGAGCAACGGCAGCCACCGGGAGAGAAGCCGCGGCCAGCGCGGCGATCAGAACGAACTTGGAATTCATGCGGTTTGCAAAGCTCCTTGGAAAATTGATGTGCCCTTGAACGGGTGCGATGACAGACTGGTGCGATGACGGATGTGGTCGGCAGTCCCTTTACTGCTTCGGCGCAGCTGGCTTGGGTGCGGCCGGACGCGGACGCGCTGCTGCTGGCGCGGATGGCGCCTGTGCGGGAACACCTGAGACTACGTTGTAGGCGTCTACCACTGCCTGCGAGATGTCCGTCCCCGGCGCCCAGAGAACTCTCAGGCCTCCCTGGAGCGGCTGGCCTGTACTGTCCAGGGGAGCCGAGTTGTCCAGCAACATCGTAAAACCATTCTCCTGGACATACTTCACCACCACTGGCCCAAGCTTCTGGATGATCTTCCCAATTGCCTCCTGGGCCTCGCCGGCATAGGCATTCTGGGTATCATCGGCATCCCGCTGCAACTGCTTCTGCTTGGTATCGATCGTCCTGGCGCGCGAAGCCTTCTCTTCGTCGCTCATCGTCGCCGGAGCGTTCTGCAACTGCTTGGTCAGCGAGTCGATCTCGCTCTTCAGCGCCTGCAGCTTCACTCCCTGTGGCTCATACTTCTTCTGGATATCGGCCACCGCCTTCTGGCCCTCGTTGGTAGCAGCTGCGGCAGCTTCCAGTTCAATCAGGGCAATCCGGGCCGCAATGGCCTGGGGCGGTGCAGGGGCGGCTGGTGCTGGTGCTGTCGCAGGAGCGGAAGCGGATGGAGCTTGGGGGCCGGCCGTCTGCGCCATGCCTGCGGTGGCGATCATTCCCGCGGCAAAGGCGGAGACAAGTACAAACTTGGAATTCATGTGTGGTGTGGTGCTCCTTCGGGATCCTACGGGATCATCTCTTTCGTCGAGCCAGGCGAATGCCCATCCTCGTGTCCTGCATCCGCTCCATCCAGGGCCACGCTTTGGGCGTAACCCAATCCCTATTGCTTCGCTCAACCTTCAACGAATTCCAGAGCAGTTTGGAAGGGCTGCCGTAACGCCTCGATTATATGGCTCGATTCCGGCAGGGTCAAACCCATCTACCGAAATTTGGAGCCATTTGAGAGCATTCTCCTGTTTCTTGTGAACTTCCGGAGGCAAGTACGATCAGATATACGGATTTGGCGTGTCTCTTGCAGATAGCCTTTGGCATTCGGATTGCTTGTAAATTGGCACGCAGCAGCGATGCCGCAACTGGCTTTCGACTTGCCCTCAAGCCGCTACTCCTCTGGAGCGCGATTTAGGAGCAACCGCAATCTCCAGGCCGATAGGAATGTACCCACAGCAGGTACCCACCGGTTTCAGATTCCACTCCCGCAAGGGAGCCACTCCAGGAGGCCTTTGACAGGCCATTATTGTAGTGAGCCGCCCTCTTCGGGGAGCGGCTCTTACAGTCTTACAACTTAGCCTTGTAGCTCAGCCTTGTAGTCCCCTTTCGCCAGCCCCAGCCAGCCCCGATAGGTTTTTCTTGCCTTCGCAGGGGTTTCGGCGTATCATCGATCTTGCTTTGTGAACCGGCTGTGGGTGCCGACTTTTGTGTGGTCGCTGACCTTGTCCGATAAGGCAGTGGACCCGCACATTGACTCCGAGATCTTGGCGGCTGCGAGTCGAATCGGTGTATCGATTCACGGAAGTACCGGATTCACGGAATACCGGGATTCACGGAATACCGGGATTCACGGAATACCGGGATTCACGGAGTGCCGGGATTCACGGAGTGCCGGGATCGAGGCCGTCAAGGTGCCGGGAGCCGGATCCGTCAAGAGTCCCCAAACGCGTCGCAAACAGCGATAAGGGTAAATCGGTTGCCGTCGCTGGCGATACACAACTTGGGCGATCTTCGGGATGATCGTTGGGCATCCCGGTTGCTTGTGGCAATCCAGTCGCTCCGGCAATTGGACTCTATCAGGTGGCGTGCAAAAGCAATTTGCCGACCGGTCGCATCCTGACCGATGCAGTAGAACGCAGGTTCGAGTACAACTTGATACCGTTTCCACCGACACTTTACATTCCGTCTTGCTTCCTCTCCGCACACGCTGCGGGGTACAAGCGGGTGTGCAAGCGTGGGAAAGAAACGCGAATCGTTAACCAGCAATAGGAAGTGGATACATGAGTTCAGAGCAGAATGCACCTGAGGTGCAGGAGCACCAGGGCCCACCACCGTCCGCTCCGCAAATGGACGGCCAGATGGGCCAAAACGACCTCGCGCAGGGCTCCTCCCAGGATTCCGGCCATAGCATTCAGCACGGCATGGGTCAATCCAAGAGCAGCCGGCGACGACGGCGCAAACGGAAGAATAAATCGCCAGAAGGCGCTCAGCAGGGCGCCCAGGGCGGTGGACAGTTCGCTGGAGACATCCAGGGGAACGCGTCTGCCACCGGCCAGCCGCAGAACCTCCAGGCCGGCGCACCGCAGCAGCAGAATGGCACAGGCCCCGCCACCAAGCGATGGAAGAAAAAGTTCCGCGATCGCGACCGGCAGCGCCCGGCGGAGAATCCCGGCAACCAGGTCGCCAGCAACGGCGTCAGCAATGGCAATGGCGCGGGCTATCGCGACAAGGATACGCATCAACCGGGCAATAGCGCTGGCGGATTCAAGCGCAAAGGCAAGCAGCAGCGCGGGCCCCGCAGCTTCGTTGGCCCCATGGACCACAGCTACCGCGTGGCCAATGGAAACTTCGCCGATTCCCCCCCGTCCACCATCGAGACCCACGGCAACTACCAGGGCCGCAGCAATGGCGGCGGACGCAGCTACGTCAGCGATTCGCAGCCCATCGATTACTCCGTCGGACGTCCCATTCCGATTCCTGACGACGCGCCCACCAAGATCTTCTTCTTCATCGAAGACCTCTTTTTCAACGCGAAGATTACAGAGACGGCCCGCAAACTCGGCGTCAAGGTAGCCTTCGTCAAGAATGATAAGGACGCCATCGCAGAGCTTACAGCCGGCGTTGAAGCCGACCGGCCCGGCCTGATCGTCTTCGACCTGAACAATGCCAACGTCAAGCCGCTGACTTTGATTCCCAAGCTGAAGGCCAAGCTGAAGAAGAGCACGTCCATCATCGGCTTTCTCTCGCACCTGCAGAGCGATCTGAAGGCCAAGGCGGTAGAAGCGGGATGCGATACGGTGATGCCGCGCGCAGCCTTCTCGCAGAACCTGCCCAACCTGCTGCGCCGTTACGGCATCCAGCCAGAGGAAGAAGAGAACTTCAACCAGTAACGACGAAGAAGAAACGTGCAAGACGGCCTGCCATCGCGCAGGCCGTCTTTATTTGGATTTGTGTGCGACGGCCGCGTGCACCGCGAGCAGTTGTTCCAGCACCGCTTTCAACTTGTCCAGACGCAGTGCATTGGCCCCATCGGACTTGGCATGCGCAGGGTCGTCGTGGACCTCCAGGAAGACACCATCGACGCCCGCCGCAACGGCAGCGCGCGCCAGCACCGGGATAAACTCCGGCTGGCCGCCAGAGACTCCACCAGCCGCGGAGGGCGTCTGCACGGAGTGCGTGCCGTCGAAGACCACCGGCGCAAACCCGCGCATAATCGGCAGCGAACGCATGTCCACCACCAGGTTGTTGTAGCCAAAGCTTGCGCCCCGCTCGGTCAGGAACACACGCGGCGGCTTGCGGCTTGCACTCTGCTTCGCCGCATCGCGCACCTTCTCCACCGCGTGCAGCATGTCCCTGGGCGCCACAAACTGCCCCTTCTTGATGTTGATGGCACGGCCCGTGTGCGCAGCGGCAATCAGCAGGTCGGTCTGCCGGCACAGGAATGCGGGAATCTGCAGCACCGCCTCCACATCGCCGAGCGCCCGCGACAGCCGCAGGCAATCTTCCGGCGTATGCACGTCGGTCAGGATAGGCAACCCTGTACTCTCCGCAATCGCCTTCAGCATCCGCGCACCTTCCACCAGCCCGGGTCCGCGAAAGCTATGGATGCTGGTACGGTTCGCCTTGTCGTAGCTCGCCTTGAAGATGTAGGGAATGCCGAGGTCGGCGGCAATGCGCTGAATCGCGTCCGCCAATCCGCGCGCGTGGCTCTCCGACTCCAAAACGCACGGGCCGGCGATAAGAAACAACCGCCCGCGGCCCACAGGGACTGCACCGATATCAAAGGGATGACTCACGCAGTCCAGTATAGAGGTCGGCTGATCGAATCCGGCGCCTCACTTCGCGGCTGTTCCCGCGTCCATAGCGTATTGCTTGCTCCAGACGGTATACGCTGCAACCGCTTGCTGCTCGCCGCTGCTGTACCACCCATAGCCATTGCGGCGCTCCAGCGACAGCTCCGCCTCATCGTCATGGATGGTCTTGTCGCGGTCGCCGAAGATCGGCTTCCCGGTGGTCAGGCTGTAATACCGTGCCCACAGCGGTCCCGCTCCCGGGGCAGGCGCCAGTTTGCGGCCCTCGGTACCCGTCCTGGCAAAGGAGTATCCGTAGATGGCGTTGGCCTTCAGCCATTCCACCCCGGCCGTGATGGACGCCTTCACTGCGGCACTGGGATTGGGCAGCGACATCAGGTACAGCAAGACGTCGCTGCTCTCGCTGGCCGACAGCGCGGCCGGTTCGTAGTTGCGGCCAGAGACAGGGGCCAGCGTCAGCGCATCATGCTGCTGCGTCCAGATCGTGCGTTTGCCGCCGATCACAATCTGCGCCTTCAGGATGACGTCCAGCGCGCGTGCCGCAGCGGCCGCAGCCTGGCGGCGTAGCTCCGCCGGCACAAAAGCATAGTTGCCTGTGCCGCTGGCGGCGCCGGTCAGCACCGTTGCAGCCAGAGTCACCGCATTGTCGTTGAAGGTGATGGCGTCATGGTATCCGCCTTCCAGCGGCCACACCTGCGGCCATCCGCCGTTGGGAAACTGCGCATCCAGCAGATAGTGAATGCCACGCAGGCAGGCGGCGCGATACGGCGTGCCCTCCGGCCCGGGATTGGCCGTAGCCACCAACGCCAGAAAGCAGATCTGCGTCGTCGTGGCATCATTGTCCAGGGTGCTGACGTAGTTCCAGTCCTTATCGCGCGGAGTGTCAAAGTCGTCCGGGCCAAGGTAGCGGGAGATGTTATTGGTCGTGTAACTCTGGCCCGGCAGGCGCAGCGCGCCGTTCATGGGAAAGTTCTTCGACCATCCGCCGCCTGGAGTCTGGAAGCTGACAATCACGTCGCCGGTGTGGCGTGCCTCCGCCGTGGCGTACCACGCCGGTTCGCGGTCCAGCGGCATCGAGCGGCTGGTGCCCGGCCCTTCATGCGACTCCGGCGCCGGCGGAGTCGTCGCCAGCCCCTTGCGTTCCTCCGCCAGCGAACCGCGGTCGCGCATCTCCTGCTGGTGTGAGCGCTGGAGATAGGCCGTCCAAACTGCGCGCTCCTTTGCCGGCAGCTTGTTCACGCGTTCCTGCGTCAGCGAAGGCGCTGCCACGCTGACACCCACAACCGTGGCCGACAGCTTAAAGGGCGCGGCGACGACGAGACCGAGAAGCACAAACCGCAGAATCCAGGGGCCACCAAAACGATTTTGCATACCGGAGAACTTTACTCCTGCGCTTGCCGGTCCTGCGAGGCTGCGATCGGCGGGAAGCGTTCCTGCACCACCGCTATCGCTTCTGCTCTCGTCGTCGCTGCGCCCTCGAGCTGTGCATCCTCGGCCAGCGTCAGCATTGCCTTGAACTGCGGCGACGGCTTGTACCCTGCTGCGATCAGGTCGTCGCCGGTCAGCAGCGGCGCGGGCCGCATCGTCTCCGCAGGCTCAGCCTCATACTGCTGCCGGGCAAAGTCGTACAGCGTCAGGTCGCCGTGTGCGGAGCCGGCATCCAGCCGATGCAGCTCCAGATGCTCGTCGAATCGCGGCAGCCTTAGGAACCGCCTGCGGGTCGACTCGCGCATCTGCAGGATGTCGCCAAAGCGCATATGGTTCTTCACCAGCGCCACAATCTGCGCGGTGTCCTCGTTGGAAAAGCGCAATCGCTCCAGCACTACCTCCGCAATCCGCACCCCCACCTCCACATGCCCGTTGAAGCGGATGCGGTCGCCGGGGATCGCCGGGTTCGGCGGCTGATACGTCGCGGGCTTGCCAATGTCGTGCAGCAGCGCGCCCCATGCCAGCGTCGGACTGCAGCCCGCCGGCAGCTTCTCCAGCAGCAGCATGGTGTGCGTCCACACGTCGCCCTCCGGATGGAACTCCGGCGGCTGCGCCACGCCGCGCATCCGCACCGCCTCCGGCAGCACCCGCGCCAGCAGGCCCAGGTCGTAGAGCAGCTCAAACCCGCGACGCGCACCGCCCTCGGTCAGGATTCGCGTCAGCTCATCGCGGATGCGCTCCTGGCTCACCTGCAGAATCTCCCCGGCATGGCAATGAATCGCCGCCACGGTCGCCGGCTCAATCTCGAAGTGCAGCCGCGCCGCAAAGCGGACCGCGCGCAGCATGCGCAGCTTGTCCTCCATAAACCGCAGTTTGGGTTCGCCGATCGCACGCACGATCCCTGCCGCCAGGTCATCCCGCCCCTGTACAAAGTCCAGCGTCGCAGCCGCGGCATCGCCCGTCGCCTCGTACGCGTCGGGGTCCAGCAGCATGCCGTTGATGGTAAAGTCGCGGCGGCGAACGTCCTCCTCGGGCTCCTTCGAAAAACGCACCGCATCCGGCCTGCGCCCATCCGAATACGCGCCATCGTTGCGAAAGGTAGCCACCTCCGTCGCAACCTCCATCTCGCCCACCGTCTCGCACACCAGCACCACGCCAAAGTGAGCGCCCACCGTGTAGGTCTTCGGGAACAGCGCCACGATCGCATCGGGCGTCGCGGACGTCGCCACGTCG
>Ga0302197_10003179_pt1 | contig 14993 bp, 14 predicted proteins | sample II_Bog_N2_1_FD_193526 | JGI IMG/M metagenome (GOLD analysis project Ga0302197, IMG submission 193526) | Peat permafrost microbial communities from Stordalen Mire near Abisko, Sweden - II_Bog_N2_1 | ecosystem: Environmental > Terrestrial > Soil > Wetlands > Peat | place: Sweden: Abisko...
TTGACATTATGGCCAACTTTTTCCAGCACTTGAATTGGCAAGTTCTGCTCTCCAATTCTAATCCTTGTACGCTTGATAAGAAAACATTCTTGCTTCATTCGCCAGTAAAATTGTTATTTGAGTATGATGATCTTAATACTGGCGAGTTGGTCAGAATGTGGAAAAATACTGTCACCAAACAAATATTATTTTTGCATGACATACATTACCAGCAGAATGTTTTTAATATGGAAATATTTCACAAGATGACCCTCATAAATCATCACGAAACTCAACAAGTTTGGCGAGCAATGCTGCTGATAGCTGAGAAGAACAAGAATTCTATACATAGTGATATAGTTGACAACGATAGGTCATGTTATTCCTTTGTCTTTTCGACAATGATGTAAAGTTTTTGGCAACAATTCAAAAAACTTTCAACCCTAGACGCTATGCTTGGAGCAAGGATGTTTCTAGGTTTTCTACTGGTGTACATATGCAATAAAAAGACAACAAGACTTGACATTTTTGGAGATGTTAATAAACTTGAGAGTTATAATTGTCATGCAGGAACACGATAATTTTATTTTGTTTTCACTTGGATAGCAATAAAAAATTATATTTCCAAAAAAATTAATGTTGAAAAAGCTTAAAATTTTTTATTTATTTATTTATTTCCAAAAAATTTACTTACTAAATCTAAGAAATGAATCAGGTCTTTCAGAATCTATCGAGGAGAAGTGGAATGTTGGAGAGGACTCGGAAGTTGGTTTTTTGGCATTTATTAATTTCATGTACGATCCTTGCACAACAATGACTCTGTCAAATGCATTTATTGCTTTGGATATAGCTAAAACCTATCAGGATGTCAATTTTGAAACCTGTTGCAAGCAAGTAATATTGAAAGGGATGAATAAGCAAAATGCAATATTGGTTTGGTATGTACTTCAACATGACGAGGACCAATTTACAGAGCTGGCTGAAAAAAAGATAAAAAACATTATGAAAAAGCACATACCTGGCCACGAAGGTTGTACTTTGGATATTGTGATCACTTTTCTTCAAAAACTGTGCTGGAAAGATCAATTCTATGGCATCAAGGTTATTGATATTTTAAAAGATGATTTTAATGAAATTCTAATGTTGAGATCATTGCTAATGGCCTGCACAAACACTAGAGATGTTAAATTCGAAAATTATGGACTTTTTGGCGATGAGTGTTGCGGAATAGTAAAAGACATAATAATAAGTGGGAGAGTATTGGATTTTAAAATTGCAAAGAACAAGACCAATGATAATTATAATTTCAGTATTTCGACCAACAATTACATCCCCAATGGAAAAAAATTGGAAATTAATACAAAAGTTAAAATTGGCAAAAAAGTATTCAACAAAGTGCTGGAAGTGAAAAAGTCTGGCGAGTTTTCAAAAATTAGATATAGATTATTTTCATCATCTGGATGGAGCGCTAGAAATCAAAGTTACTATCAAGTGTATGACGCTCCGTACAGTTCCGCGCAATTTATTTCAATTTACATAAATTTGGATAACTTTCTAATAAATTTTAATTATAAATTGAATTGTGGTAATTAAAACCTCCAGTTGATATATCTCGCAAAGCATTCATATCATTGCGAGATATTTGAAAAATCAAGAGTTCAATATCGGCTACAGACATACCAGAACAAAAATATTTGACAAATCCATCGTCACCTTGTTGAGTATAGCACGTAGCGTACATTCCCATGATATTGTCTGGAATATTTTTGAATGCTTTTTTAAGTTTTTCTTCCGAGGGGGAGAGAGCTTTAGTGCGAGGTTTTCTTTGTTTTTTGATTTTAATTTCGGACTGGGAGGTTACTTTTGTGTCACTACTGACCGGTTTAAGTACACCAATGTGACAATCAGCTTTAATAGTTCCGAATTCAACAATGGCTCTAGTGCGCTTCACCTCCACGATGGTGCCAACTTTGCCGATCATATTTTTGTTAGTATTGCCCTCAATTTGTACTTTGCAACCAGGTTTGAGTTGGCGCTTAATTTCCTCGATTTCTTGCTTGTCTGTATATCGCATTGGTTTTTTGTGATTTGGGTTAGACTTTTGCTTTTCGCGGTCTTGTATTCGGACTGAGTTGACCAGTATTAAGTTGACCATTTTCGGAGATTTATAAATTTATTAACCAATCGTAAATACCAAATAGAATTGCGCTACTTGTAGTTGACTTTAGTAGTTGCGGAACTAGACCCCTATAAAAACTGACCAAACCTTTTTCCTTGTACATTCCCTTGATAGTTTGTGAAAATGAAAGTTTTGAATTTTCTCTCAATCTGGTCCTGATTACATCTTGTGGATAAAAAATTACAGTGCTGAACATCTTGCTACCAGCGCCAACTAGGGCAGCCTTCGAGATATTTTCAAATACTGAGGAAGATGTCAAAACCTTATCAACCCATCCGGACTTTTTAAAGTGCTCGTACATGACCAATTGTGCCACAATTTCTGAGCAACCAAACAAACTGACCCCCAGTCCACGATAGAACCCCTTGATTCCAGTCTCGCTCCACAACATTTTGGCAATATCCAAAGATGTTTTTTGGTTTTTGCCTACAAGTTGTTTGTGTGTCTTCAAAACATAAAGTGGACACATTGAGAGCGCCACCACGGAACCTGTAAATGTACCACTTATCACATTCAAAAGGAAATCTGGTCGCCCAATAAAGAAGTCATGTTTAGCAAGTTTTTGCTTTATAGTGTTGAATGTTCCCAAACTGATAGCTTTGGACGGCATATAACTAAAAATTCCCATCGATAGACCAGAGAATGGTTTGGTGCACACTATAGCCCTAAGACCTTGCTGTTGCCAAGTGACTGACTGTAATCTAGTTTTCACAACATCGATAGGGTGAGTAACAATTGCAGCCGCTGTACCAGCCACGATGGACGATCCATAATGCCACTGACTTGTGCTCTTGGTACTCATTTTTAGAATTTTGGCAAAAAATAAAGTTAGAAAATTAATGTTTTAAAGTTTAATTTTTAGTACTGTCCAGTTTCATTTAGTAAATACCATCCATTGAAACCACTCAAGCGAATTGGAAATCCTGACACATACACTCTGCTCGGATTCATCTTAATTATTTGATTGTTAATTCAAGTGAATAATAAAACTAGACTATATGGTTAATTATCAAGTCATATAAAATTAACTATGCAATTGATAAACAATGTTGTACGAAGAATTGGATGCAAGAGTTTACAAGTTTGAGAAATGGCTTGGCAGAGATCTTGATGAAAGTGATAAGAGAGCAGTACATGATTCATATTTGAGACATGATGATTTAATGATGAGAATTAATGAAAAAATCAAAGATATGACACCACAAGAACAACGTATAGCACTGAAAAAGATACTTGATGAAGAAAATAATTATGGGCTGAGACATTGAATGTAATAAAATTTATTTTATATATAAAATTAAAGAGTGATCAAAGTTGGTTGCAATGACAGTATTATCTTTGAAAATAGAGGTCCAAGAATAAGAAATGTTTGGAGTTCTACAACAAGTTATAAAAGAGTGATGTTGTTGAACTTAATGGTTCGAGTTTAATTTTTAATAACATGACTAGGTGTCAATTTTATGTAAACTGCATTACAAAAACGATGTTATTCGGTTATATTTCCCTTTGAGCAATCTCGTTGGCCATAATATTTCCCGCCATGTTGGTTTTTTATGATCCATAAAGTCCAACTTGGGCATCTTGAAAACTAAATGGTAGTGCATGATACAAACATTAGATAAACCAACACACATAGCCATTAGGGCAGCCAAAACCATTGTGAAGAAAGTACCACTGATGGCAAGAATTGCGCTGGACAAATCTTTAAAACAACATTTAACACTTTGATCTACAGCCAGTAGGTTACACTCACCTTGGTTTACAAATAGTACCGACCCAGCATAAATACTAATTAAACTAGCTACCAACAAAAAGACAAGTCCCACCATTACAGTGAAAAACTGGCCATACATTTGTCCCAAGCGCAACTCTTCCTTTATTTCTTTGGGCTCCATATCCATAAGACTTCTTCCAAAGAACACTCCACCAGTAGCACTAAATACGGTACTGAAAAGCATGAGTAGCGAAATAACAAGGTTCGGACAGTTCGGGTCACCATGTTGGTATCGTATCCCCACAACGCTGCTGGCTATTAACAAGGCAGAGCCAATCACTACGAAAAACATTCCAGCCAGATTGGTTGTTATTTGTTTGGCATAAGTTAGACTACTTTCCAAATTATTTTGCTCCGGATCATCCATGGATTTTTCTATGGGTCAAGTTTTTTGTTGTCAAAACATTACTTTCTTGGTTCACAAGATCATAATGTGGCTGAATTTGTAACACAACATTATCTATTTTACGACAAGGAACTATAAATATTAGGTATAAGTCTGGTTGCTTTTTTCCAAATTGGCAAGATAAGTTGTAATTTTATTCCTTGGTGTATAAATTTTCTTTAATAATCTCCAATCTTGCACTTTCTTCTGCATGTACAAAAGGATTTGTCTCTGGTATTTCACTGATTTGTTTCTCAATTGATTGAACCATTTCCTCGTACGATTTTTCTTTATCCTCAAATACAATCAGTAATGCTTCATACGGGATGGTTAGATCGGAACTTAATCCCATCAGATGTATTAAGGTACGAACAGAAACCATACGTAAAGCATTATTGACAGTACTATCAGCAATAAAAGTTCTTAAAATATCGAATATTTCTTTCTTGTATCCAACGAATCTTGTATACTGTGCTCTTATTATGTCTATGCATTCGAACATTACTGTCACACTGTGTCTAAGTTTCAGAATTTCATGAATTAAATCTATCGTTTGTTTAACATGGGTGTTATTTAAGAATAGTTCTTCCCAATCACCAGCATCCAAAGAATACTCGATAAAATTTCCAACATGTAGAGCAGTTTCCTGATCTATTTTTTCAGCCACTGCTTTTTTGAGAGAAATTAACCAGGAATCATAGTAGGGATAGTGCGAAATTAATGTTGTTGATCCTGCTATTTTATCCACATAGTCGCGCCAGTACAGAAAATGGGATTCTGTCTGCTTAAACACTGATAGTGTCATGTTGTCAGACATATTTTTTTCTAATTTAATAAACAATTTTGTTTTATAAAAGATCTTAATAAAAATATGTTTATTTGGGATTATTAAATAATTACTCAATCAGTTCCATAAAAACTCAAAACTCGGGTTGCGAATCAGGAATAAAATCAAGTCTATAATTTTTTGAAGTTACGTAGGTACGATATTCTATCTGTTCAAAGTCTCCATTTCTTACACTTGTAAAAAACTCATACTGAGTAAATATTTTGCGAAGATAATATATCTGGGTATCAACAACATGAGAATGTAGGGATATCTGAGCCTCAAAATTCTGGTCAAAATAATCCTTCTCAGTAAAAACAAATTCATCGTTAATAACTTTTGCAACATTAATAAATCCAACAAAAGCAGTATCGACGAGGTTATAATTTTGCCCAAAGTAGTATTTCAAATCTGATATATATTTATCACAATTAATCTTGTCTACTATTTCTGACTCATCTTGAAAAATTACGATAATGTCTGACAAAATAGTGTCCACCTGAAATGAAAAATTTGACGGAAAGTTGTTTTTTTCAAAAATTTGCGTCATGTTAGCCTCACTCTTATATTTAAAGAGTTTCAAGCTGGTATTATTTAAACTCTCATAAAATTTAAGTGGATAAGCGCCTGGCATATATGCAATTTCAAAAGTTTCTAAATTCTCAAACTTGTGAAAATCTGCTCCTGACCACTGGTAGGTATAATGGTAATCATCATCAAGAAATATGTGAGCTGTATCTAGACAAATTCTGTCATCAATATCTTTCATAGTGCAAATGTTTTTTATGTGAAGTCTCATAGCTCCAACAACTTGCAAGCTTGGGAACTGAAGTGTCAGACCTGTTTTTAAATTCGAATATCTGTTGTAGGAGTATTGTAATATGCTATTACTAAGATGTAATTTCTTAGTTTTGTTCCTCGATCTGTTGTTGGATTGAAATATGTTACCACAAAGATATAATTTCTTCAATGTAATATTAATTTTGTTGCTCGTCGCTAGATTAATTAAATTATTAATAACATTGTTCAAATATGGTGAACATGTAAGTACCAATTCTACGTGTATTGTGTTTTTAATATGTGTCTCAGTACTCAACCAGTCAGAAAAATCAGCTATATCTACTGATCGTACAATGGCTGTTACTATAATATTGCTTGGTAGAGCTAATTTATCAATTAATTTATAAGTTTGTAAATTTGTGTTAACTTTGATTGTTCTTGATTTGTTCGTAGAAAATTGACTTTGAAATAAATTACCTCCAAATAAATATTCAAATTCTTCAAGATTTTCGACACAAAATGTTAGATCCTTTTCAGTGAGGCGTAGCAGGTTAAGCATAAATCCAACATTGACATCTGTTTTGCAAAATTCAAAAGTCTGGAAAAAGTCTGCAACTCTGCCATTTCTAATTTCTTTGCAGTAACCAATTAAGTGATTATTTTGCTTTCGCTCTACCAATATTTGCTTGTCTTTCGCATTCAAGTATGATAATATGTGAATAACGCAATCATTATCAAGATACTCATAGTTAATTGGTGAGTATTCCTCACTGAGCATGTTCACAGTGTTTATGTTCTTTTTTTCAACTATTCTCTTGGATTCACTTGCCGTTGACATTTATTTTTTGTGTGAAAAAGTCGAAATAGTAATCCTTTTATAGTTGGAGTTGACTAATATTACAATGATATGAATTTTATTTAGAGTTACATCCCAGTAAAGCTAGCCCATCAGCACGCTCATTACCCTCTACACCAGAATGTGCACACACATATGTAATTTTAATGTGAGGGTAGCGAAGTATCAATTTATCGATTTGGATCAGTAAATCAACATTCTCAACTTGAGAACCATCGGTTTTGATCCAACCATTTCGTTTCCAACCCTTTACCCATTTTGTAATGCAATTAATGGAATACATGGAATCTGTCTTGATCCACAGTGATTGCAGTGACCCATTGAGTGTTTTTTTGGGAATGTCAAGGTCGTAAATTTGCAAGGCCAACAAAATGCCAGACAATTCTGCTCTATTGTTGGTGAATGGTGCATCCCTCAATCTCATGCTGGTATTTTTGGAATCATCGTCACTATTCCACCACAAACCATACCCTGCGCGACAAGTTGGTTTACCCAAGTCCAAACATGATCCATCTGTAAAAACTCGTACATAGGATGTTGTTCCCTGTAGCACAATACTCTCCTCTAGGGCATCCAACCGCTCATATTCCTTTCTTTTTCTTTCTTTGGCTGCATCACCACGACCAATTTTTTTTGCAACAACAACAGCATTATTTTTTATTGGCAATCCCAAATCCTCACTTTCTTTTTCAATGCATGACACATCATCATCTTCGCGCTTGCGCTTACGATCATTTTTTTTGGTTTCCAGCTCTAACTTGTCAAGATGATCAAAATAGTTGGGACAGTCCACTTCCTTTGAGGTTGTCACATGACAAACTACCGACCCATCCGCTTGTGAAATTATGGGTGGTAGGACAGTAGCGTTTTCATTTCCAGTAAGTACAAAAATGTCAGCCTTTTCTTTGGTGTTAAATTTTTTATACTTGGCACCCTTGACGCCGACTACATGACATTTGGCTTCATCCCAAGTGGGAAAAACTCCAGTTTTCAAACCTTTGTGAATGGCATAGTAATTCATAATTTTATTTAGTACTCGTAAATTTAAAACTTCATTTTTACGTAAAAACTAACCAACATTAAAAATATTCCAACAATAAAAAAAATAATGTCGCGACCCACTGGATGGCTACAAACTAATTTCTCAGCGGTGATCCAACAATTGTCAAATATAGGGGAACATGACAATATATTTGTCAATAATTATACAAGTGGTCCAGATAATGTCATTGATTTGGCCATCGTGAACAATGCACCCAGCAACCAAAACACTGCTGCTGCTGGAGAAAGAACTAGGGGCATACCTGAAAATATTCTTGCCAAGTTGGGAACATTCCAGTTTACAGATGCTGATTTAGAGCCCACCGATTGTATTATTTGCTGCGAGGATTTTACCCCCCATGTTGACATGAGGCGCTTACCTTGTGGTGGCGGTAAACACATCTTCCACAAGACTTGCATAGACCACTGGTTGGCAGAACATAACAACTGTCCAGTTTGCAGAGAAAGTGTCCTACAAGATCCAGAGTTGGTGAGAGAGTATGAAGAATATTTAAGAACAAGGTCTGTCCCCGATGAGTTTGCCGACATGCCAGAATTGATTGACAGTGAACCGCATAACGTCCAGTCAAATATACACTTGGTAATGCAATTTGACCAAAACCATGCAAACTATACTCGACAAACTAGGAATTTAGTGAACGAGGAATTCTCGGAAAATCCAGTTTTTGCACTCCACCGTCAACAGTTCGCCAACATCGCACCGTTGTATACCCAAAATATTGAAAATGCTTTTGCTCAACACAATCCAATGATAACCCAACTTCACAGTCTAATGATAAATCAATTTCAGCCCAACCCAACGATGCCCGCGATGTCAGGTATAAATGTACAATTACCTCAAGCAGCATTACCTTCAGGCTGGGGAGGACAATTGATGACAAGCATGATTGAAAACTTTTTTTATGGAATAAGCACCACAACATCTTTGGATAATTTCAGCACAGCAAACAGTGATGTTAGTGACATTAGTGGGGACAGCGATTATGAAGAACTAGATGATTAAATACTGTTTACTAGTTTATTGAACTGGGATAGCGAACCATACCTCATCATTATTTCTTCATAGCTTGCTTCCTTTCCAATTCCCAATAAAGCATATTTTTTAAAAGCATTAGCAAAACCACCATCCGCTGTCTGTAAGCCTGTAAAATCCAACCACTGTGCCAAACTTCTCTTCGTACCTAAACCAAACTCACGAGAACCCAACTTGCCGAAAAGTACCTGTGTAAACCTAGCCTTGGTGCTGCTTGGCATCTTCCCAACGTGCTGGTGAGGGTGTCTTACTTGCATTGCTAGGGGTATACTGGGATGGAAAAAATCATAACCGGCAGTCCAAAGTCTAGCACCGTAAATCAAATCTAAACCCTTGTCGGGTCTCAAGAATAATAGCTCCGGATCGCTGGGTACCTTTTTGATGATCGAAGATAACGAAAACGAAAACTTACTGGACCAAAACTGGGCCTGGAGAGGTTTGACAGCGGGACCTTTGACGGTTTGACCAATTATTCGAGGAGGAACGTCAACATCGTGATGTTCTGCTGGGAGAGCAATTTTAATAAATGTTGACTTGACATCTTCCTTTGCCAACGCCGTTTCTCGGTTAATACTATTCACTGCTTCCGGAATCGTAGTCAAAATAGGTTCTGTGCTCATGAGTAAACATCTTTCTAATTGTTGGATGCACAAGAAATCCCAATTTTTAGTCAAAGTGGTGTGACTATCCAAAATCAAATAGTATTTTTCATCGCGGTACAAGTATTGCTCAATCATACTTCGTGCATGACTGGCGCCCTGAGCTTCTTCTAAACTATCAGTGAGAACCCTAACATGATCATAAAAAGAATGATCAGTGCTGGACAACATCTTTTTGTAACTTGCACAGTGGTTCCTTTGGTCAGCAGGCAAGTTTTGATAAACACCAACAAACACTCTCCTTGGACAGTAAGCATTATCAAAGATGCTCTTTATGGTGGCGCCAGTCTCAACATCATTCAAGTTTGCTACGGAAACAAAAATGGTGGCTTGTGGATGTATGAGGGCGCAGTTACTGTCAACTAGTTCTGTTTTTTGCTTTATGGTATGTTCTTTCTTATGGCTGTACCACAAATAAACTACCACCGCCACCACCACCACCATCACAATTAACTTTAAATTTATTTTGTTGATGAGAGCTACGCCCACACTTTTCACAATTTCACCATCGATCATGTCCATGCTAATATGGTTTGTAATTTATAAAAGATTGTTTTTATTATCCTTCCATGATAAACACACTAAGGAGTATTTTCAGCACATATGTCACGACAAATTATAGATTTAACACAGGATGATGATGATGATGATGTGTCATGCATTGAAAAAGAAAGAGTTCGGGTAAGAGTACCATTTGCAGCAAAGTGCAAAACCAGCATTAAAGATTTGAGTGCTGCCCTAGAATCATTATCCGTCAACGAGAAAGAAACTGTCCCTCAGGATGACGAACTAATACCCAAAACCATAGGAGCATTCAAAGATTATCAATTTCAGAAAGAGCATATCGGCAACATGCTCAGCATTTTTCAGCGCAGATTTTTCTGTCTCGATGTTAGCCAGACTGGTCTCGGTAAAACTAGGTGTGCCATCATGACTGCAAAAGCCTTGGGCTACAAGATGATCATTTGCTGCCCCAAACCTGCCATGAGCTCCTGGTATAGAGAGCTGAAAAAGGTGGACTATTTGGATAATGTCCTCACTGTAACCAACTTTGATGTTTTTAGGTTGGGGAAGTGGTTTGACCTAAGTAGCGCAAAAAACAAGGCCACCAACCCCGACTTTTGGACAGAATTAAAGTCTACACCATGTCCCTACATCAAGAAGAGCGTGAATCCAGCGACCAACATTACAGAGTTCGCTTGGGACTTACCAAACAACGTTTTGGTAGTGTGCGACGAGGCTCACAAGGCAAAAAATAAAAAGACTCAGAATGCTGGTCTGCTGATCGGTATCAGAAAGTTCATTTCTCAGCAGGAGCCCGAAACAAACCATAGAAGAGTACTGTTGCTCACGGCCACCCCTATTGAAAAGGAGAAGAATATTGCATTTTTGTTGTATTTACTTGGTTACATTTCCAAAGTTGGTGAATATCGCAGCTTTATGAAGACTAGAACTATAGCTGATGTTCATAGACTACTCTTCAGTCAAAAACTGGGCATAGGAATGAACAAGTTCATCGCAGCCTCCAGAATGACCATGGAGTTGGCAAAAAAAGAGTTCCAATTTGTGCCAATCGCCGATATACGATGTGAACTATTGGATATGCCCGAGGAGGTTAGAGAAAAAATTGAACAAAAAAATACAGAGATCAGAATTGCGCTAGAAGCCATCAAACTAAAGAAGGAAATCGATGGTACTTGTGCCCTAGTCGTACTGTTACGGGCTAGACAGGAAATTGAAGCACTCAAAGTTGATTCTTATATTTATTTGGCTCGTGAAAAGCTTAAACAGGGATATAGCGTGTTAGTATTTTTAAACTTTAGAGAGAGTGTGCATTTGGTGGAAGATGCCTTTCGAGGAGATGAAAGGTTTTTGCGTGAAGAGGGCGCCAATGACATAAAGACTGTTGTCAAAATTGCAAAGATTATTGGTGGCCAAAAACCACAGGAACGCTTGGCCGCTGAGGAAATGTTCCAGACCGGCAAGGCTAATCTTTTACTTTGTACCATATCGTCTGGGGGAGCTTCCATCTCTCTCCACGACACTGACGGAGGCAGACCTCGCTATGCGCTAGTTAGTACACCATGGAGTGCTAGCGATGTAGTTCAACTTTGTGGGAGAACAAACAGAGTAGGTAGTATGTCGCATCCCATTTATAGAATATTGTTTTGTAGAAAAACGGTGGAAGAAATTGTTGCCAGAAAGCTAGATGAAAAAATGGGCGACATGGATACTTTTATTTCTGGAAAATATGATGGTGCACTGTTGGACTGGGTGAGAAGTGGCGCTACCCTAATAAACTAATATGATGGTGCACTATTTTTTATATTTTTGTTCCAAATAAATCAAATAATCTCGCACTGGATCGTCTGGTAGTTTGGAAATTACATAATCCACATTGGTGGCTCCCTTTTGAACCATAATTTCCATTAGTTCACAATCACAGGGACCATAAGAAAACAGACCACTAGCATATTCAAGCCCACCATTAAAATTATTAGCTCCCAAACTGATCAAATATTTTGTCATTTCCTTGCTGCGATATTTAATATCTATCAGTGCTGGGAAGTGATGCACTGTTGAGCCTTTTGAAACCATCAATTTGGCTATTTCTACATGATCCTTGTGTGTAGCTTTAAGAAATCCATTATTCCAATCTTGGGCTCCCTTTTCTATTAAATATAATACAACATTCATATGACCACCTCGACAAGCACCTTGCAAGGCTGAATTTAGATTATTAAAACCTTTACCAATCAATCTTTCAATGAGATTGATGTTACCGCCCTCACCTGCACAAAATAAATCATGATTTGGGTTATGAGAAACATAATCAGTCCCTTTGATTGTACACAAATCAACAATATCCATATTTCCGCCACGATAAGCATTAGAAATAAAGTCTGCATAATCAAATTCATTGGGTTTCCAACAGACCAACCCATCTCCCACGCCCATCAAGTATAATAAAATATTCAAGTTCCCGCCTTCGCAAGCTGCTTTGAACAAATCAATTAGTCCATCATCAGTCAAGTGAAATTTATCTATTAAATTTTTTAAAATGTGCAAGTGACCAGCTTCGCAAAGTCTTGTTAGTCCGGAAAACCATATTTCGTCTTTGCTTATTAAATATTCGATAATTTCCAAACTGCCAGATGTGCACGCTGCTTCAAATATTTTTGATTTGTCGTAATTGGCATCACATTTGGGTCGTGGATGATATTTCGATTTTTCATAATAATATTTTGCAAGCTCTATATGTTTGTACTGACACGCACTTTCACACAATGCATGCCAGTTATAGTTGATATTTGTATTCCAAGTGATCCAATATATATATTCTATAAAATTAATTCTTGTTGCAACTTGGAGTTTGTGTAGTGGTTGTTCACTCCATTTAAGCCACAAGTTTACGTTCTTGAATTTTATATATTCATTTTCAGTAGCGGGTGGTGGTCCTTTTGGTTTGAGAAAAGCTCCATCAGCGCAGCGAAAACTAATATCTGTCAGCATTTACTTGTTATTATGCAATTACAAGCAAAAGCCAAATTGTTAAGCATTTTATAACATCATGTTTTTGTGCAAGTTATCCATTCTTTTACATGGCGTCGAAAAAATAATATTATTATTGCCAAACCATTTTGCATCTCTAAAATTTTTGTATATCATTTTTATTTTTCAGTTTTTGTCATGTTCAAAGTTTTTTATTTTTCAGTTTTTGTCATGTTCAAAGTTTTTTAGAAAATTTATAGGTAAGTTCGACATCTTTTTAAGGAATTCCTAGAATTTCCAAGATTTGGCTCTGGCAGATGTAAACTATTTTTAACCTACTCAACCTATTTAAACCAACCAAAATTATTCAAGTGGACCAGAAAAAAATCAAAAAACAATGACTGCCAAGGCTATCTTATTTATGTTGCTTGCGACCATCGCGATTACTGCCACTGCCTACCAGAACGACTTTTGCAGCGTTGGTGTTAGTTGTTCTCAGTATGGAAAATACTTTGGAAACATTACTCCTCCAACTGCCCTACCTCTCCTCAAAACAGTTATTACACACAATGGATTTATTGTGAGCAATGATACTGAAAGAATCAATCTCATGAACCGATTCCTTAGTGTTGGAATTGGCAACTCTGGTTTTGGCATCTCCACGTGGTCCACACCAACGGAACCTGTACCTGTACAAGCTAACTACTGTGGGAATAACATTACTGTTTATCTTGGCGGACAAGTTGCTCCTTCTGTTGCTGGCATTCCTATACCTGGAGTTGCCTTTTGGGAAATATTACAATTTGCATCTGTGCCTGGACAGCCATCACTATTTAGTGACAACTATGCCGTTGTCACTAAAATATCTTTTTTTGTTTTTCCTACATTTCTTTCGTTTTGTTCAGATATTCATATTCAACTCTTCTCATTATTTTAAACGTTTTTGTTATCTATTTTAGGTTTTTGTATCTTTCTTTTTACACTTATTATTTAGTTTACCTTTTATGAATAAATCCATCTTTGTTACTGCTAAGAAAATTAAAGAAGAATATGGACTCAGTTCTGGAACACTTAGAAATTGGGATAAAGGCGGAAGAGTCGAAACCATCAGGACACCTGGCGGCAAAAGGCTCTATAGGTACACCAACATTGTTGAGCTTCTTCAAAAAGAAGTCTCCGATGGCTCCAGCACACCAAGAGCCAAAGTTTGCTATGTCAGAGTCAGCTCTCCTGAGCACAAGCAAGAGCTTGATAAGCAAATCCAAGATCTTAGGAAAGCGTTCCCGGGCCACGAAATCGTCTCCGAAGTTGCCAGTGGACTCAATTTCAAGAGGCCACACTTTAACTCCCTTCTGGACAGAGTCCTCAAAGGAGATATCGAACAATTGGTTGTCACCCATAGGGACCGACTATGTCGCTTTGGATTCGAACTCATCGAGCGAGTTTGTAAGACCTTTGGTACAGAAATCGTGGTTCAGTGCTCAACTGAAAATACCGAAGGAGACATCGACAGCACAGAACTGTCAGAAGATTTGCTCAGCATCGTCTCGGTGTTTGTCGCAAAAAATAATGGATACCGTTCCGCTGAAAGTCGTAGACGAAAAAAGCGAGAGCGAGAAACCGATGAAGAAAAGACGAGTGGAGAGCAAGAAGCAGAAACCCCAACCAGAAAAAGATCAAAAGTTGCCAGCCGGGAAGGCCATCAAAGTGAGGTTGTACCCCAACTCTGAGCAAAAATCAACTCTGGCAAAATGGTTTGGTACTGCAAGATGGACCTATAATAAGTGTCTGGATGTTATTGAAAAAGAAAAAGTACCTAAAAAGAAGAAAGATCTGAGGGCAAAGTGTTTAAACTCAGAAAACTTTACTGATGAAAAAACCAAATGGGTTTTGGAAACTCCCTATGATATCAGAGATGAAGCCATGAATGATTTGCTAAAAGCATATACTTCAACATTTGCCAGAGGT
>Ga0302197_10003189_pt1 | contig 14968 bp, 10 predicted proteins | sample II_Bog_N2_1_FD_193526 | JGI IMG/M metagenome (GOLD analysis project Ga0302197, IMG submission 193526) | Peat permafrost microbial communities from Stordalen Mire near Abisko, Sweden - II_Bog_N2_1 | ecosystem: Environmental > Terrestrial > Soil > Wetlands > Peat | place: Sweden: Abisko...
TGGCGAAAACTGACGACAAACCTGATGCTAAAGTGGTGCCAAAGCCCGAAACAAAACCGGAAACTAAATCAGCTTAAAGAGTCAGATAGCAAAGAAGAATAAAAGTCATCCGAATAATTATTTAGCAGGCTCGGACTTTGTTGATTTTCCGCGGAATCGGGTACAGTATAATTATTATTTTGGGATGTATTATCTCCCGGATTTGAAATCGAGGTAATATTTGTTGTAGAGATAGAGGATACTGGTTAAGTATTAGCGCGTGAGGCATAGACCCTCTCGTTATTATTTTTTGCGATATTTTCTTGTGTTTCACAAGAGGCAAGACTAAATGTCACAATACAAGTAGATAATAATTTAAGCAAGGTTTTCATAACAAATGATTTTAAAAATGGTTATAGACTCCTAATAAGATTAATGGTCAACCTTAACAGATATCCTTAATAAATTTTAAGCGTATTTACTAAAGACTACTCCGGAGAATGTTAATTTAAAAGATAGAAGGAGCCTGTAAAGAGCGGGATAGGAAAAAAACTAAAGGACGTATTTGTTCCTGACGCAAGGACAAAAAATGATACCAAGTGGAATGTGATAATTCATATAAAGAATTATCTAAAACTGCTATGGAATGTATATTTCTTTGTCTACAGGAAAAATGCTAAGAAGATTCATCTATTCCATGACGGAATCGATAAAATTGCAAGTTATTTTTTTGTGCAGGAGGTGAAGTTTTCTGAACAGATATGTTTTGCCATTGTAAAATTTCAGCATGGCAGGGCAGATTAGAGAGATTTTTTGAAAAACAATGCAGGTTGCATCCTATAACAAATAAGGAAATGAAGAATATATTTTTACGCAACCTATACATAATTAATCATTTGAATCTACATTGCGATATACGCTATTTTTCTGATATTATATACAAATTTTTAGTTGACTTATGTTACTATATCTTATTTGTTAAAGAATAACATTTTGGCTCCTATAGCAATCAGAGCTATAGCAAATGTTCTTTTTAAAACAGACTCGGATAATCCAACCGCCATCTTACCTCCTAAATATCCGCCAATTACAAAACCAATACATATTATAATTGCAGTTTTTATATCAACATATCCTTTGTGATAATAAGACAATACAGCAAGTATCCCTATCGGAGGTATAAGTAACGCGAGTGTAGTCCCTTGAGCAGTATGTTCATTAAATCCGAACCATAATATTAAGGCAGGTACAATGATTACCCCACCTCCAATTCCTACAAGACCGCTGAAATACCCGGCAATTATTCCAAGTAAAAGAAGCCCTAATACAACAAATATATTCATGTTTTTTGTTTTAAGAAGTAACAGTTTTGTTATTGTTTGATGTTTCTGACTAAGAAAGAAGGAACTTTAGAATACGTACAGTAATTGAAAGTACTATTATACCAATCAAATATTTAAGATATTCTAACATAACTTCGCTCAGTTGGAAAGTAGTATAGGTTATTATTCATTGTTGGATATTTCACCGTAACTAACCCGATATGGCTAATTAATAATTTGATCTTGTTTAATCTCATCATTTGCGTTTTCAATAACAGAATCTCCTGCCTTTACATCTCCGAATATTTCTATCATTCCTTTATCCTCATTGCCGGTGGTGACATCTACTATTACGGCTTTATTGTTCTGAACTTTTATTACATATTTTTTCTCGGTAGAAATAACTACAGCTGTTTGCGGAACAATGCAGGCATTTGAATGTCCCTTTAATGGAAGCAACACCTCAGCATACATTCCGGGCATTAACAAATTGTCTGAATTTATTACATCTATTTCAAAAGATTCACTCCGGTATTTATCATCCAAAGAATTTGCCTGACGGCTAATTGCCCCTGTGAATGTTTTCCCGGGAAGAGCATCCACTTCAAAAGAAACGATTTGACCATCTTGCAACTGGGTTGCAAATGTTTCGGGCACTTTTACCTGTAATCGCAATTTCGAAATTTGCTGTAATTCAAGCAAAGGCTCCATTTCCATTTTGTTGCCGTTCCCGGGTGTAACCAAAGCTCCGGGGTGAACATTTCGTTGTGTTATAGTTCCGTCAAAAGGCGCCCGTACAATTAAATAATCCTTCATGGATTCCATAGCCATCCAGTTTGCTTTTTCGCTATTACAAAGCGCACTATCCGATTGCATTTGAGATTGTGCTTCCTGCAAATCGTTTGGCGAAACAGCTCCTGCTGTTTTAGCTGTATTAAGCAACCTGTAATAATTGTCTTTACTTGCACGATAAGTTGCTTGTACCCTTATATATCTCTCCTGCGCTGAAATACTATTTTGTTCCACATCGGGCGCTTCCATTTCCATTAGCAATTGTCCTTGTTTTACAACACTACCAATATCTACAGGCAGGGTTTTTATATAGCCTGTTACCCTCGGATAAATGCTTACTTCATAAAAAGGGTTAAGCTGGGCAGGTAAACGCAATATGGTTCCTAGCGCCTGCATTTTTACAGTATATAAAGAATAATTAGCAACGACAGATTTTTTTTCAGATGGATCGCTTTTCTTGCTTGAGCAAGATGCAAGTGTCAAAGAAAACAAAATTACGGTTGCGGAAATATAAAATACTTTTTTCATGATTTTAAAAAATTGATTTATTGTTTTTCGGGTAATAAAGAAGGGTCATCGAAGGAAGCTTTTTGCTGAGCCACGGCATAAACTAACGGCACAATAAATAAAGCGGCTAAAGTGGACGCCGCCAATCCGCCTATCACAGCTCTTCCAAGTGGAGCAGTTTGATCGCCTGCTTCACCAAAACCGGCAGCCATTGGAATCATTCCAGCGATCATGGCTAAGCTTGTCATTAATATCGGTCGTAAACGGACAGATGCACTTAATTTAGCTGCTTCTAACGCACTTCGATATTTTGGGCGTAAGGTTTCTGCATTGGTAACTATCAGAATAGAATTTGCTACCGAAACTCCTATGGCCATAATTATTCCCATATAAGATTGTAGATTTAAGGTTGAGCCTGTTGCTAAGAGAAACAACAATGCACCGAGCAAAACAGCAGGCGTGGTAGATAATACAATAAGTGAAAGTTTGAACGATTGATAGTTGGCAGCCAACAATAATAAAATAACAATAAGCGCTGTCAATAATCCGGTTTGTAAACTGGAAAACGTTTCTAACAACAAACTCGACATTCCTTTTATTTGCATTTGCAGGCCCTTTGGAAGTTCACCGATTTCAGTAATTGATTTTTGAACTGCATCGGTTGCTCTTCCCAAGTCACATTTATTAATGTTTGCACTTACAGTAACGAAACGTCTCGGGCCTGAACGATCATACTCTCCCGGAACAGAATCAACAGAAAAAGTAGCAACGTCATCAAGAAACGGACGATTCATTCCCTTTACAAGTGGAATAGATTTTATTTGGCTCATATCATTCATCATATATTCCGGTACTTCAATTTGTGTTTGGTATGTGTATGAATTGTTTTGGTCTAACCAAAGATTTTTATAAGTGAAACGACTGGATGATGTCGCATCCGTAACCGATTGCGCTACATCCGCCAGATTTAAACCCATTTGAGCAATCTTAAATCTATCGAAGTGAATGCGGATAACAGGAAATTTCAATGGCTGTTGAATCTGAACATCACGCAAGAAAGGAAGAGCTCCTAGTTTTTGCTGAAGCTTGCCGGCATAGTTTTCAATATCGTCCATATTTTTTCCGGCAACCCTTATTTCTATGGGAGTAGATGCGCCCTGACTCATAATTTTTTCGGTAAGTTCAATCGGTTCAAAACTTAATTTAACATCCGGTAATGATTTATGAATATTATTCCTTAGTTTTTCTTTCAGGTCCTCAATATTAACTTTGTAATCTTCATCTAACCCAATCTGAATTACGGCTTCTTGTGTTCCGCTGTTAAAAACATACAAATTGCTTGTTCCAAAACTGCTGGGGATCAAGCCAACATAAGCAGAACTTATGGCTACATGATTTTCAACGGTTGAATCAATGATTTTTAATACGTTATGTACTGCTTCTTCTGTTCGCTCTAGCCGGGTTCCATCAGGCTCCCGTATTCGTAATTGAAACTGGCCTGAGTTAACCTTAGGCAACATATCCTTGCCGATTAAAGAAAAACAAAATCCGACTGCAACCAACGTGCCGGCAAAATAAATTATTACCCATTGTTTCCTTTTTGGAAATAACTTTTCCAATCGCTTTAAGAACCCCATTTTCACCTTCTGAAATAAATCATTTTTTTCAGGATGTTTTAATTCTTCGGAAACATGAAGATTTATTTCGCTTACTTCTTGTTCATCCAGTGCAAGTCCTGCATGTCCATGTACTTGTCCGTGTTTATAGGCAAATTTTTCTATTTTCAGAATCCAGTTAGCTAACACCGGGACAAGCATTTGGGCAGCGAAAAAAGAAATAATCATCGCAAAACCAATGGATAATGAAAGAGGTAGAAACATGGCTTTGGGTACTCCGTTCATTACAAACGAAGGAGCAAACACAGCAAGGATACAAAGTAGAATCAACAATAATGGGAACGCTATTTCTTTACATGCATCGTAAATAGCAAGTTTTTTATTCTTACCCATTTCCAAATGTTGGTGAATGTTTTCAATCGTTACTGTGGCCTGATCGACTAAAACTCCTATAGCCAGAGATAATCCGCTTAATGTCATCAGATTGATTGTTTGCCCGGCTAATTTTAAAAACATAACTGCACTTATAACTGAAATGGGAATAGTAACTATGACAATTAAAGAACTGCGCCAATCGCCTAAAAACAAAAGAACCATAAGCCCCGTAAGCAATGCTCCCAAAGCGCCTTCTATTACTAAGCTTTTCACAGCATTTATTACAAAAACAGACTGATCAAATTCGTAAGAAACACTTACATCATTGGGCAAAAGGTCTTTCATCTCAGGGAGGCGGCTTTTCAATCCATTCACAACATCCAGGGTGGATGCATCGGCTGTTTTAACCACAGGAATATAGACAGAACGTTTGCCGTTAATAAGAGCGTAGCCAACTGTAACATCTGCTGCATCAGATACTGTTGCGACATCACTTAAGAAAATAGTAGAAGTACCGTTAGTAACTATTGGTATGCTCTCAAATTCTTTTACTTTTTCTTCTAAAGAATTATTAGTAACAATATACATTGTATTTCCAATACGCACATTTCCGGAAGGTGTGATTACATTATTTTTTACAACTGCCTGTACTACTTCATCTGGTGTTATATTATAACTACGAAGTTTTTGCGGATCAATATTCATAACTAAGGTACGAGCATTAGCGCCCATGGGAGGAGGTGCTGACAGGCCAGGGACAGACGCAAATAAAGGCCTTATCCGGGTTAACGCTAAATCGTATACATCTTTCAATGAACGGGTTTTACTACTGAAAACCAAATCTCCAACAGGCAAGGAAGATGCATCAAAACGAATTACCTGCGGAGGAACTGCTCCCGGCGGAAAGAAATTCATAGCTCTGCTTACCTGCAATGCCACTTGTGCTGATGCTTCAGCCATATCCGTACTTTCATAAAAGGTTAGCTTAAGCATTGTCAAGCCTTGTATGTTTTTACTTTCAATATTTTTTATTCCGTTAATATAAAGAAACTGATCCTGCATACGGGTTGCAAAAAACCCTTCCATCTGTTGAGGTGACATTCCTCCGTAAGGCTCAATAACATAAATTGTTGGTGAGTTTAATTTTGGGAAAATATCTACCGGAATAGTAAAAATAGCCAGGATAGAAAACAGAAATATCCCCAGAAATATAACAAGGACAGTAATGGGTCTTCTAAGTGCAAAATCAACCATAATTTTATTTTTTTAGAAATTACTTAAAAATGTGTTTAAGGTATTATTGGCAACTGCCTTTTGTAATAGTGTATTGAGCAAATCAGACTGTACTTCCACAGCATCTGTTTCAGCCCGGTAAAGTAAATAAGATGCATCGGTTAGTTCTGCAATGTTGGCAATTCCGGCATTATACTGTGCCGACTTTTGAGAGAATGCATTTTGAGCAGCCTGCAGTTGAATAGGAATTTCTCTTCTCCGGTCCAATACCGCCTGAATAGAAATATCCGCTTGCTGTAATTGGTTTTCTAAAACTAATTTTTGTTGGTTCACTTCTTCATGGATGGCTTCGGCATGAAAATTTTGAGTAGCTACTTTATCTCTCCGATGAACCATGTCAATGAAGTTATATGTTAAAGCCAATCCACCCATATAATTGTAGCGGCTGTAGTTTAACCCTGTTGACAAATCTCTGTAACCATCTGTTGGAGAAATGCTGGAGCCACGCATCCAGTAACTTCCTACTAAAAAAAGCTTGGGCAGGTAACTTTTCTTAATTAATTTTTCCTGGGAAAGAGCATATTCCCATCGGCTGTTATAATAGACAAGTATAGGATTGCTGCTACTTATTGAATCGGCAGAAACTTTCAATTGCAGTTGATTCATTAATGCATCGGGCAAATGATATGCACCGGTGTCAATTTCAAAATTCTTATTCGTTATACCGGTATAGTAAATAAACTCCGATTTTAATTTGTTATACATTTCCAGCGTTTGTATATACTCTATTTTAGCCTTTGAAACTTCTGCATTTGCCACAGATGAATCTACTCCTGCTTTAATCCCGCTTCCTGTGTATGCTTTAATGTAGTTGTATAAAGTATTGTAGCGTTCAATATTTTTCTGCTGAATGTTTGTCAATAATTTATACTTGAGCATATCAAAGAATAGTTGTGCAATTTGAAATTGCAATGAGTATGATGTAGCATCATAATCAGCTTTACTGATGTTTACAAAAGATTTAGCAGAAGCAATACGCGCCCGATTCAATCCGAAGTTATACAACTCATCTTCCATATAAGCGACGCCAATATTGCCTGAAAATGTATTTGAATTATTTTCTGCACTTATTCCTCCGGACGTAGATGGAATTATTCCCATCGGGAAATAAGAACCTCCAAGTCCGTTAGCTGTACCCAAATCAACCTGGTCGCTAGCATTTAGTGACGGCAATCTTTGATCCTTAGCATCACGCACTGCCGCATTAGCGCTTTCTATTTCAAATTGCTTTGCATTCAATAAGGGATAATTTTTAATTGCCGAATCTATTGCCTGCTTTAGGCCTATCTTATTGTTGATCTGAGCAAAACTCAAAGAACATATAGTAACCAGCAGGACTATTACAATTATCAGGTGCTTATTCCTGAACGCAAAATGAACCATAATTATTCTTTTGAAAGATGAAGATTTGAAAATCAATCGAGACCTGATGTTCCAATAGAAACAGGCCAATCAAAAGAAGAAGATTGCTCTAAACTTCTTTTGTTCTTAACAAAAGAATGGTGGAGACCTTAACGGTGTGGAATAATAGATTTCCCGTGTAACAGGTAATCTAAAATCTAAAGAAGATAAGTATGAAAATATTCCCGCAAATTTTTGAGGATTACCATTTAAAGGTTTGAGGGAAATAATTAATTCGTTGGGAGATGAAATAGCAACTCCATTTTCATCAATTCCATGATGGAAGCGAATAAAGGGAGAATCACCTACCGGTTGCTTTTGATGATTAGTTGAGGAAGACTTAATAGTTAGAATAGATATTCTTCCGGCAGAGGGTGTATTGTTCCTAGCTTCTGCAAAGGAAAAAGCAAACATTCCACACAGAAACAGAGTAAAAATATAGAACCACTTGCCTTTCATGAAAACTTAATCGGAGCAAATATAGAAAAATAATATATTAGCTGTCTTACTTTATTGTTAAAGCATGTTAATTTTGCTTACCTATAGGCTATAGAAATTGGTGGTTGTTTAGCTAATTGCTCCATTGCTAATTTACCCCTTTCCTAAAACGTCATGCTTGGTTTCATTTTATAATTGAATAGTTAATACATATCTTTCTCTTAATTCGTCTTCATATCCTGCGCTACTTCGATATGATCTGTCCTCATAGGTAACACTCTTCAAAACCCAAAAATTATTCATAAAAAAGGTAAAAATATGGGTTGTTTAATTACTTTAAATTAGGATCTTTTTCTTTTGAATGATAGCTTACAATAATTACCCTCGATTTTGACCGAGCCTACTGGGGAACTAAAAGGGTAACTACGTTGGTGTTATTTTGAGTAAAACTGAGGTTTTGCTCAAAAACACAAAATCATTAAACTATTGATTGGGAGGAATTTGCGTCAAATTGAGTCAATTTGACACTTTCGTTGGCGGAGAGAGAGGGATTCGAACCCCCGGAACCCGTAAAGGTTCAACGGTTTTCAAGACCGCCGCATTAGACCGCTCTGCCATCTCTCCAATAAAGTGGGGCAAAAATATAAGTTACACCTTTGCCCCACCCTTAATTTCTTATTTTCTTTTACCAGATAACTGCTCTTGAAGCACTATCTCTGTACATTCCGTCACCTGATTTAACGTTAAATGCTTCATAAAACTCCTTCATATCAGACGGAGGTCCCGAAGCTCTGAACATATTGGGTGAGTGTGGATCATTTTGCACTTGCAGTTTAATGCTTTGCGGGCGGTTATTGCCTCTCCAAACTTGTTCCCATGAAATAAATAGTCTTTGTTCAGGAGTAAAACCATCTTTTACAGTTTCCGGATGCTCTTTCATTTCATTTTGCAATGCATAATAAGCTATTGTTAATCCGCCTAAATCAGCTGTATTCTCACCAATGGTAAGTTCACCTTGAACGTGAACAGAATCAACCGTATAATTATTAAATTGGTTGATAAGCACTTTTAAACGTGAATGGTAATTGGCAGAATCTTTCGCAGTCCACCATTTGTGCATGTTTCCACTGGCATCATATTCGCAACCTTGATCGTCAAAACCATGTGTCATTTCATGACCAATAACAGCACCCATTCCCCCATAGTTCATAGCAACATCTCTGTTTGCATCATAAAATGGAAGTTGCATAATGGCAGCCGGGAATACTATCTCATTGGCTGTAGGATTATAATAAGCATTTACAGTTTGTGGTGACATTCCCCATTCTGTTTTATCTACCGGTTTACCAAACTTACTAAAGTTATAATTGGTTTCAAATTGATTCACCCTGAAAGAGTTCAACACCCACGCATCTTTCTTAATCTGTAATGCTGAGTAATCTCTCCACTTATCAGGATAGCATAATTTTAAAGTTACCTTATCTAATTTAGCCATGGCTGAACGACGGGTAGCCGTATCCATCCATGCAGCATCATTTAAACGCTCCCTGTATGCTGCAATAATATGATGAACCATGTCGTATACTTTTTGTTTTGCTTCAGGGCTAAAGTATGTTTTAACATACAATTGCCCGAGTAATTCTCCCATAGAACCACTGGTAGCATCTACAGCTCTTTTCCATAATGGCCTCATAACTCTTGCACCGGAAAGCATTTTTCCGTAAAAATCGAAATTTATTCCGGCAAGGGTATCACCAAGCATGGAAGCAGTACCTCTAAGAAGGTGGAACTTCAAATAGGTTTTCCAATCATCTAATGAATATGCTTTGGTAATAGAATCAAGGGATGCAAAGAATTTAGGTTGACGCACAATTACGGTATCTATGCCTTTTAAACCGAAAGTATCCATGCAGGTCTTCATATCTATCGAGCCGGTCATTTTTGTAAAACTGCTATAAGGCATTTTATTATAAACGGCATGCACATCTCTTTCTTCAATAGGAGACATAGAAACTTGGGCAAGGGCGGTTTCCAATGCCATAATTTTTTGCGCATCCTTGCCGGCCTGGTCGGCATTTTCATGCATTTGCATAAACATCTTTGTCGCGTACTCTAAAAAAGCAGTACGGATAGGTTCAAACTTTGGATCGAAATAATAGTTTTTATTTGGTAATGACAATCCGCCTTGGCCAAAGGTACAAGCTTCCTTATCACTTAGTTTATCATCGGGTTCAATTCCGGATCCAAACACTACACCAATACCTATATTTTGCAGGTGAGCTGCTTCGCCCCAAAAAGAAGCGGGGCTATTTACGGCATCAATTCTTGCAAACTCTGCGGCCAGCGGAGTTATACCCGCTTTTGTCGCTCCAACGGAATCTGTGGCACAAGCATAATAATCGCCTAATTTTTGTTCTATGCTGCCCGGTTGTCCTTGTTGACCAGAAACCTGGGTTAATAACTTACGCAAACGGGTGGTTGTGGAGTCTCTTAAAATCCTGAAACTACCCCAAGAGCTTTCGGAAGCAGGAATAGGATTGTTTTTAAGCCAATTGCCATTAACATATTCATAAAAATCTTGTTGCGGTTTAACCGTTGTGTCAAAATTAGCTTTGTCGATATTAGCTGGCAATTTATCAGGTTCCTTACAAGATGGGAATGCAAGTGCAATAACCAAACCTACCGCGGTTAATGTACTATAAAAAAATAATTTTTTCATACTGGTTTTATAATGGTTGAAAATTACGGGGTGGCAAAGATAAAAAAATTAACAAATAACCTGATGTACTAATTGTACGAATAACTTGTAAATGATATTACCATATAACGGCCCTCGAATTACTGTCTCTATACATGCCTTCTCCCGGTTTAACATTAAATGCGGTATAAAACTCGTTGAAATCTGATGTTGGTCCGTTTGCTCTGAATATTTCCGGTGAGTGAGGATCATTTTGTATTTGTGATTTAACGGCTTCAGGTCTGTCATTGCTTCTCCATACCTGGGCAAAGGAGATGAAAAACCTTTGTTCGGGAGTAAATCCGTCTTTTATTTCTTCCGGATGTTCTTTCATTTCATTTTGCAAAGCATAATACGCTATGGTAAGTCCGCCTAAATCGGCCGTATTTTCACCAATGGTGAGTTTACCCTGAACATGAACGGAATCTATAACATAATTGTCAAACTGCTTGATTAGCACACCTAAGTGTTTGAAGTAATTTACCGAATCTTTGTTGGTCCACCATTTAACCATATTACCTGCCGCATTGTATTGTGATCCCTGATCATCAAAACCATGGGTCATTTCATGCCCAATTACAGCTCCAATAGCGCCATAGTTCATGGGTATATCTCTGCCCGGGTCGAAGAACGGAGGTTGCATAATGGCAGCCGGGAATACTATTTCATTGTTAGTGGGATTATAGTAAGCATTAACCGTTTGGGGAGACATGCCCCATTCTGTTTTATCAACCGGTTTGCCATATTTGCTAATATTATAAGCCACCTCATATTCATTCACCCGGATAGAATTGAGAACCCATGCATCTCTTTTCAGTTGTAATTTGGAATAATCTCTCCATTTGTCGGGGTAGCAAAGCTTAAGAGTTACCTTATCTAATTTATCAATAGCAGCTTTTTTGGTGGTAGCATCCATCCAATCAAGGTTATTAATCCTATCCTTATAGGCTGCAATAAGGTGTTGCACTATAGTATATACCTTTTGTTTTGCTTCCGGGCTAAAATATTTTTTCACATATAACTGCCCTAAAAGCTCCCCCATGCTTCCGCTTGTACTTCCCACAGCCCGCTTCCACATTGGTTGCATTTTTTGCTGTCCTCCAAATATTTTATCCCAGAAATTAAAACTTATCGTGTTCAGTGTATCTCCCAGTTTACTTGCAAAGTGGCTTACCAGGTGATACTTTAAATACACTTTCCAATCATTAACAGAAGTTGTTTTTATTACCGAATCAAGTTTCACAAAGAAATGCGGCATATTGACTATCACCGTATCAATAGTATGTAGCCCGACACTATCCATGCATGTCTTCCATGCCACAGATAGAGCCATGGCAGTAAATTGAGCGTAGGTCATTTTGTTATAGGTGGCATGAACGTCTCTTTCTTCAATAGGCGACATGGAGCCCCCGGCAAGTTCTGTTTCAATATGCATTACACATTGTGCATCTTTAATAGCCTGCCCGCTATTTTCATGCATTTGCCCGAAAATATTTTTCAGGTAATCCATATATTTATTTCGAATTATTTGCATTGAAGCGCTTGTATCTAAATAATACTCCTTATTGGGTAACGACATTCCGCCTTGTGCAAAGGTGGGCGCTTCTTTAGTCGATATTTTTTGATCGGGTTCTACATCAAATGAAAACATAATATCAGGGCCCATTTTCATAAGCCTGGCGGTTTCGCTCCAAAAGGAAGGCATGTCTTTTATGGCTTCAATTTTTGCCAATTCTCCATCCAAAGGGTGTATCCCCTCTTTTGTTGCCTTGGCAGAATCCATGGCAACAGCATAAAAATCGCCAAGCTTTTGCTCTATTGTGCCCGGTTGTGTTTGTTCCGTCGCCACTTCCTGCAATATAATCCGCAATTGGTTCAGAACATTCATGTACAGTATGTCAAAACTTCCCCATTCTGCCTGGTCAGCAGGAATAGGATTGCTTTTAAGCCAATTGCCATTTACATATTCATAAAAATTTTGCTGAGGGGTTACCGTGGTATCAAAGTTTGCTTTAACAATTCCGGCAGGAAGCTTGTCTGTATTATTACAGGAAGAATTACTAATTGCGATGCCAATAATCAAACAGGCGAAAACGCCAAATTGAATTTCTTTTTTCATGAGAAAATTATGTTTTGGGAGCGTAAAGGTAAAAAATATATCAAAAATAGTTTCGTTAAAGTCACTATATATATAAAACAGAACTTCAGGCAATTTCCTCTATCTCAAAAACCTTTTCCAAATGGACTTTAAGGCGTCCTTTCACTTCTTCCATATCCGGAACTGTTTGAAGTTCCTTTGCCATAGATGTTACAGCTTTATCTGTTATTCCGCAGGGAATTATAAGAGAAAAATAATTCAAATCAGGATTTATATTAAACGCCAGCCCATGCATGGTTACCCAATGGCTGGTTCTAACCCCCATGGCACATATCTTACGGGCTTTGCCCGGATGTTCAGCATCGAGCCATACTCCGGTAGAGCCTTTTAATCGTTCGCCTTTTATTCCATATTCTGCCAGGGTTAAGATTACGGCTTCTTCCAGGAAACGCAAATATTTATGAATATCGGTAAAGAAATAATCGAGGTTAAAAATTGGATAAACCACCAATTGCCCCGGCCCATGGTACGTAATGTCTCCTCCCCTATTAATGTGATAATAGGCAATATTTCTTTTTTTAAGTTGTTCCTGATTGATAAGCAAATTGCTTTCCGCACCGCTTTTGCCAAGGGTAAACACATGCGGATGTTCGCAAAAAATAAGGTAATTACCTGTAAATTCCTGTTGTTCCCGGGGCAAATCCCTGTTGGCTAATTTTTTATTGATTACTTCCCTGAAAAGCTTTTCCTGGTAATCCCAGGCTTCTTTATAGTCTACTAATCCAAGATCGATAAATTTTACCTTTTTATCATGAAGCGTAATATGTGTTGCTTCATTGTGGCTCATTTGCTTGCCAACTCTTGCTTTAAGTTATCTATAACTTTTATGTCCATGGCATCTACATTCCTCAATTCAGAAAGGAAAAGAGAAACCCAGTCGCCCAGGTGAATCCAATAAAGTGTCTTTTCTATAGTGCTTTTTCCCTTGCTGGGTATTTCAATTATTTCTGCGGCATATTTGTCGAATATTTTTTTGCAAAATTCCATACGCAGGCGGTTTCTTGGGTTTTCATCCTTATCCTTGAAAAGTATTACAGCCATATTGGGATACGCCTGGCTCCAACCCACCAGTTCATTATGATTCATTTCGGGAACCACGTGATGCCAGCATAATACCTTTGCGTTTTCATTCAATTGCTGGCGGAGCCGGATGGCTATGCCTTCAAAAAGTGCAGTAGAATAAATAACCGGTAGTTTATTGGTTAACTTTTTTGCAATAAGATGCGCTTCGTGCATTATGGTTTCTTGTTCCCGAAGAAGCGTTTCAGCTGTTTCTTGAATATCCACTGTTTTTTGAGGGGCAAGTTGGTAATGCGAAAAAATATGGAATAGCTGGGTAAGCGAATACCCCAGGCAACTTCTGGGTGGCATTCCACCGGGAACTACTATAAAATCATTCCCGTCTTTTTTTGCCAATTCCAATAAGGCTCCGCCGGAAGTAATACAAACAATTTTTGTTTTCCTTTTTTGCGCCAGGGAATAGCATTCCAGGGTTTCCTCTGTATTACCGGAATAGGACGAACAAATAACAAGCGTATGCTCATCGGCATATGATGGCAGGGAATAACTTTTTAAAACTTCTATAGGTACTATAGCTTCGTCAAAAAGAATTTCCTTGGCCAGTGTTCCTCCAATGCCGGAGCCTCCCAGTCCGCAAACTATTACATTATTTATAGCAGTTTTTAAAGGAGATAGCCTTGCTTTATTGGCAATTTCAACTGCATCTTTTAATTGAGCAGGAAAACCCTTTATCAAATCTTTCATCATAATTCTTGATGTATTAAAAACACAAAAATAAGCTTCCCCGCGGAATTATGGCAAAAAAGGGGATTTATCATCTTATTATTGGGTTTATGCCGGCTTCCCAATCAGTTTTTTAAGGTCAGCTGCCATTGTGGGATCATCGGGAGAAAGAACAATTTCAATTTCAGCTTCGCCAAGTATCAGTAATATTCTGTTCTTATTATTGGTAGCATACATCCTGAAACTTCCCAACCTTGAATTGGAAAAAAGGCCGTAATACCCAAATAAACCTCCATCACCAAAAGTCCTAACAGTCCATTTAAAATCATTGCTGGTTAACAACTGTACGCGTTTAATTTCCGACAAGGGTATTTGTTTATCAAGCATTGAAAGTGGCCTTTTGATAATCAACTTTTCATCGGTAATTTGATAGCCTGTTACACTGTGCAGATAGGCAGGAATAATCAGAATTGTTAAAAGCACCCCTAACAGGGCCTGCACACTATCCCATGCATTATAAATAATGGCTGTTCCAATTCCGTAAATTGCTGCTAATAGGACAACTCCTGTAATTATTTTAGCGGTTATGTTTAAACTTGCTTTGTAT
>Ga0302197_10003190_pt1 | contig 14967 bp, 12 predicted proteins | sample II_Bog_N2_1_FD_193526 | JGI IMG/M metagenome (GOLD analysis project Ga0302197, IMG submission 193526) | Peat permafrost microbial communities from Stordalen Mire near Abisko, Sweden - II_Bog_N2_1 | ecosystem: Environmental > Terrestrial > Soil > Wetlands > Peat | place: Sweden: Abisko...
TGGGGCGTACTTTGGAAAGCCGCGTGAGTGGAACAAAGTGAGTGGCGAGGCGTGGAACACCATGCGTTACACACGTGACGAAGTGGCCCGCGTAGCGCGCATTGCATTCCAGTTGGCGCAGAAGCGGCGCAAGAAGTTGACGAGTGTGGACAAGGCCAACGTGCTTGAGGTTTCGCAACTGTGGCGCGCGACTGTGACCGAGGTGGCGCAGGAGTTTCCCGACGTGACGCTCGAAAATCAGTATGTGGATGCGATGGCCATGCACATCATGAACCGTCCGCGCGACTTTGACGTGGTGGTGACGGAGAATTTATTTGGCGATATTCTCACCGACGAGTCCGGCGTGATTACCGGCTCGCTGGGCATGCTGCCTTCGGCGACCATCGGCGGCAAGGTGAACCTGTACGAACCGGTACACGGGTCGGCGCCCGACATTGCGGGCAAAGGGTTGGCCAATCCGCTGGGGGCGATTCTGACGGCGGCGCTGGTTCTGCGCTACTCCGCGGGACTGGAAGCGGAGGCCGCGGCCATTGAATCGTCGGTGCGCAAGGTGCTGGAGCAGGGCTTCCGCACACCCGATCTGGCGCGCGGCAACACGCAAGGCGTTACGGTGCTCTCGACGACAGAGATGGGCGCGAAGGTGCGGGAAACCGTCAAGACTTTGCTCGTCGACGCGTAGAGCCCTGCAGAAGTCGGATTTTGAAAGGGCACGACTTCAGTCGTGCCGTAAAAGCGAAAGAGACAACGCGGCTTTAGCCGCTGAGGGATGGGCTTCTGAGCTTGGCAGCAAAAACTCCGGCTCGGAACAAAAGGAATATTCAATGACTTCAGCTTCGAAAACACTATTCGAGAAGGTCTGGGAGCAGCATGTGGTGGTTGAGCCTGAGGGCGAGCCCACGGTGCTCTACATCGACCTGCAACTGGTCCACGAGGTCACGTCCCCTCAAGCGTTTGAAGGGCTGCGGCTGGCCGGGCGCAAGGTGCGCCGTCCCGATCGCACCATCGCGACCGTGGATCACAACGTGCCCACGACGAAAGAGGGCCGGCTGAACATTATCGACCAGATTTCGGCCAAGCAGATTGCCACGCTGCGCCAGAACTGCGCCGACTTCGGCGTCGAGCTCTATGACGTGAACTCGCGCGATCAGGGCATTGTGCACGTGATCGGGCCGGAGCTGGGGCTGACCAAGCCGGGTATGACGATTGTTTGCGGCGACTCGCACACATCGACGCACGGGGCGTTCGGCGCGCTCGCGTTTGGCATCGGCACCAGCGAAGTGGAACACGTGCTGGCTACGCAGACGCTGCCGCAGTCGAAGCCGAAGACCTTTCGCATTGCGGTCGAAGGCAAGCTGCCGCTCGGCGTCACGGCCAAGGACATTATTCTCGCCATCATCGGCAAAATCGGCACGGACGGCGCAACGGGTTGCGTGGTTGAGTACGCGGGCTCGGCCATTCGCGCGCTTTCGATGGAAGGCCGCATGACGATTTGCAATATGAGCATTGAGGCGGGCGCGCGCGCGGGCATGATCGCGCCGGATGAGACGACGTTTGCGTATTTGCAGGACCGCAAATTTACTCCAAAGGGAGAAGCGTGGGAACGCGCTGTTGCGGAGTGGAGCAAGCTGCCCTCCGATCCTGGCGCCAAGTTCGATCGCGAACTGGTGATCGACGCGGCCACACTTGCGCCTTACGTAAGCTGGGGCACGAGCCCCGGCATGGTGGCGCCGGTTACGGACGCAGTGCCCGACCCGGCGGCCGCCGAAACGGAAATCGAGCGCAAGGGCTTCGAGCGCGCGCTCGAATACATGGACCTGAAGGCTGGAACGCCGCTTGAGGAAGTCGCGATCGATCGCGTCTTCATCGGCTCCTGCACCAACGGCCGCATTGAGGACCTGCGCGCGGCGGCGAAGATCGCTGCTGGGCGCAAGGTGTCGAGCCACGTGAACGCGATGGTCGTACCGGGCTCTCAAGCTGTCAAATCGCAAGCCGAGAAGGAAGGGCTCGATCGCATCTTTATCGCGGCCGGATTCGAATGGCGAGAGCCCGGCTGCTCCATGTGCCTGGGCATGAATCCCGACATTCTTTCGCCGGGTGAGCGTTGCGCTTCGACCAGCAACCGCAACTTCGAGGGCCGTCAGGGGCGCGGCGGACGCACGCACCTGGTTTCGCCGGAGATGGCCGCGGCGGCTGCGATCGCCGGGCATTTCGTTGACATTCGGACGTGGCCCATTCTTGAATCCGCCCGCGAGGAGGTAACTGCCTGATGGAACCGTTCAAGACTTTGACATCGTTGGCCATGCCGCTCGATCGCGCCAATGTGGATACCGATCAGATCATTCCCAAGCAGTTCCTGAAGCGCATTGAGCGCACGGGCTACGGCGATTTTCTGTTTTTCGACTGGCGGCAAACGCCCGATGGCACGCCCGTCACCGATTTTGTTCTCAACGATGGGCGTTACAAGGGCGCGCAAATTCTCGTGGCCGGAAAAAACTTTGGCTGCGGATCGAGTCGCGAGCATGCCGCGTGGGCGCTGAGCGATTTTGGCTTCCGCGCGGTGATTGCGCCGACGTTTGCCGATATCTTCTTCTCGAACGCGGGCAAGAACGGCATCGTGCTGGCGCGGCTGTCGGAGCCGGAGGTGAATACACTCCTCCAAAACGCGCAGAAAATCCCTAACTATCAGCTCACGGTTTCGCTCGAAGCGCAGACAGTGACGGACGGCCGCGGATTCACCGCGAAATTCGAGATCGATCCCTTTAGAAAGTTTTGTTTGCTCGAAGGGCTCGATGATATCGGGCTGACGTTGCGGCATGCGGCGGAGTTGGACAAGTTTGAAACGCGGCACGACGATGCATCCTGGTTGAAAGCGAAGTAGGGCGGGAGATCGAACGAAGAACAACCGCAGATCCTTCGACTCCGGTCGCTGCGGCAACCTTCGCTCAGGATGACAGAATTTTGGCAGTAGACAGAGTGTCGGTAGATGACAGGATGTTGGTAGTGGACGTGAATCGCAGCACGAACAAGCTAGCAGCTAGAGGCTAGGAGCTAGAAGCTCGAGAGATTTTCATGACCATCGAAGGCAAGCGACAAAGCATTCCGTTGACTGAGGGACCAAGCCGCGCGGCTGCGCGATCCTACCTGCGCGGATCGGGATTCGCCAAGGACGATCTGCACAAACCCATTATTGGTATAGCAAATACGTGGACGGAGATTGGTACCTGCAATGTGCACCTGCGCGAGATTGCCGAGGCGCTGAAAGAGGGCATTCGCGAGGCGGGCGGCACGCCGATGGAGTTCAACACTGTCACCATCTCCGACGGCATCACCATGGGCACGCAGGGCATGAAGGCTTCGCTGGTTTCGCGCGAAGTGATTGCCGACTCCATCGAACTCGTGGCGCGCGGCAATCTTTTCGATGGCCTGGTCGGCATCGGCGGCTGCGACAAAAATATGCCGGGCATCATTATGGCGCTTTGCCGGCTGGATATTCCGGGCATGATGCTCTACGGCGGATCGATTGCGCCGGGCAAGCTGAACGGTGTGGACATTACGATTCAGAATGTTTTCGAGGGCATCGGCTCTTTCGCCGCGGGACGCATCGACGAAGCGGGCCTCGAAGCGCTCGAAGCCAATGCCTGTCCCGGCGCGGGCGCATGCGGCGGGCAGTTCACGGCCAACACCATGGCTATGAGCGGCGAGATTCTGGGCATTTCACCCATCGAACTTTCCGGCGTTCCCGCCACTTCTCCCGATAAGTTGGACGCCACGCGCAAGGCCGGCCACATCCTGATGGATGCCGTGCGCGCCAACCGGCGGCCATCCCAAATCATCACGCGCAAATCTCTTGAGAATACGATCGCCAGCGTGGCTGCGAGCGGCGGCTCGACGAACGCGGTGCTGCATCTGCTGGCCATCGCGAAGGAGATGGGCATTGCGCTGAACATCGACGATTTCGATGCGATCTCCGAGCGCACCCCGTATATTTGCTCGCTCACGCCGGCGGGCAAGTACGTGGCCTCGGACTACCAGGCGGCGGGCGGCTCACGGTTGCTCGCCAAGCGCATGATCGACGCGGGATTTGCCGATGGATCGGCGCTGACCATCAGCGGCAAGACGCTGGCCGAAGAGGCTGCGCTCGCGAAGGAGACTCCGGGCCAGGACGTGATTCATACTTTTGAAAAGCCCATCAAGCCCAATGGCGGATTGGTAATTCTTAAAGGCAATCTCGCGCCCGAAGGTTGCGTGATGAAGATTGCCGCGGCCGGACGCTACGAGCATCGCGGGCCCGCGCGCGTGTTTGATTGCGAAGAAGACTGCTTCAAAGTTGTGCAGGCGGGCGGCATCAATCCCGGCGACGTAGTGGTGATTCGCTACGAAGGCCCAAAGGGCGGACCGGGCATGCGCGAGATGTTGCAGGTGACGGCGGCGATTTCGTCCAACGCGGAGCTCAGCGCGCACGTTGCGCTGCTCACCGATGGCCGCTTCAGCGGCGCGACGCGTGGATTCACCGCGGGTCACGTGGCGCCGGAAGCGTTTGTGGGCGGACCAATTGCGGCGGTGCGTGAGGGCGACATTATTTCCTTCGACATTCCCAAGCGCACGCTCAACGTGGAGATCAGCGACGCGGAGATGGCGGCACGGATGAAGGACTTCAAGCCGCCGGCGCTGCGCTGGCCCAAGGGCGTCTTCCGCAAATATGTGGACCGGGTGACGTCGGCATCGGTCGGAGCAACAACGTAAGGGCAGGGAACAGGGATTAGGGAACAGATTCACCGGTGGCATCAGCGCCCAAGGAGTTGTTTATGACGAACAAGGAAAACGCGAAGACGAAAGAGGACGCATCGAATGGAAGCGCGGCAGCGACGGCCACGCCCGCGGCTGACTCGCACGCTCACCTGACCACGCCCACGCGGCTGACGGGATCGGAGATCCTGTGGGCCACGCTGGTGGGCGAGGGTGTTACGGACGTCTTCGGCTATCCGGGCGGCGCCATTCTGCCCGCCTACGATGCGCTGCGGAAGTTTCCCATCCGGCACGTGCTGGTGCGTCACGAGCAGGGCGCGGCGCACATGGCCGACGGCTACGCGCGCGCCTCGGGCGATGTGGGGGTGGCGATTGCTACAAGCGGTCCCGGCGCCACCAATCTCGTCACGGGCATCGCCACGGCAATGCTCGACTCGATTCCCATCGTGTGCATCACCGGCAACGTTTCGAGCAAGGTGCTGGGCACCGACGCATTTCAGGAGGTCGACATTACCGGCATCACGCTGCCGGTGACCAAGCACAATTTTCTCGTGAACAAGGCAGAGGACGTGGCGCGAACGCTGCGCGAAGCGTTTCAGATTGCGCGTTCGGGCCGGCCCGGGCCGGTGCTGGTCGATATTACGAAGGACGCGCAGCAGGCCTCGGCCATCTTCGATTTTGAAGCGGCCAAGCCGCGCCCGTATCGCCCGCATCCCATGCTGAGCGTGGAGGAATCGGGACTCGCGGCAGCGGCCGAACTGATTCGCAATGCCAAGCGGCCGGTGATTCTGGCGGGGCACGGCGTCATGGAATCCGTCGCCATGGAACAAGTACGCACGCTGGCCGAGAGAGCGCAAATTCCCGTGGGTCTTACGCTGCTGGGTATCGGGGGTTTTCCGGCTTCGCATCCGCTGTGCCTGGGCATGATGGGCATGCACGGCGAAGCGTGGGTGAATGATGCCATTCAGGAAGCCGATCTGCTGATCGCCTGCGGCATGCGCTTTGACGATCGCGTGACGGGCACGCTCGCGACGTACGCCACCAAGGCGAAGAAGATTCACATTGAGGTGGACCCGGCGGAGATCAACAAAAATGTAAAAGTGGATGTCGCGCTGGTGGGCGATCTGCGCGAGGTGCTGGAGCAGTTGCTGCCACGCATTTCAGGCCGCGACGGCGCGGCATGGCTCAAGACCATCGAGGCCAGCAAAGGCGCGGTTTCGGTACACGACATCAAGAACCTGCCCGACTCCGGGCACTTGTACGCGGCGCACGTAATGCACGATCTGTGGCGCCTGACGGGCGGCGACGCGGTGATCGTGACCGACGTGGGCCAGCACCAGATGTGGGAGGCGCAGTATTTTCACCACGACCTGCCGCGCACGCTCATCACATCGGGCGGGTTGGGCACCATGGGCTACGCGCTGCCCGCGGCCATCGGCGCCAAGTTTGCCTGCCCCGAAAAAGAAGTGTGGGTGGTGGCCGGCGATGGCGGTTTCCAGATGACGGCTTCAGAGCTGGCGACGATTGCGCAGGAAAAAATCAAGATCAACATCGCCATCATCAACAACGGGTACCTGGGCATGGTGCGGCAGTGGCAGGAATTTTTCTACGAGCGCAACTACGAAGCCACACCGCTGGTGAGCCCGGATTTTGTGAAGCTGGCCGACGCGCATGGCATTCCGGGACGCGCGGTGCGCAAGCGCGCTGAGGTTGAGGCTGCGGTGGATGAAGCGCGCACGAATCCAGGTGCGTTCCTGCTCAACTTTATGGTGGAGAAGGAAGACTCGGTGTACCCGATGATTCCGGCGGGCAGCGCATTGCACGAGATGATTCGCCGTCCCGGCCGCGATCCGCTGGAAGAGGCGGCGGAGGATAAGTAACAGAGATCAGAGATCAGAGATCAGAGATCAGAGATCAGAGATCAGAGATCAGAGATCAGAGATCAGAGATCAGAGATTCCGGAGGTCAGTTAGGAGTTGTTTTCATGGCGCAATCATTCCGCGATTTGATTGTTTGGCAACGTGCGATGCAATTGACGGTCGCGATTTACCGGTTAACGAAAGGTTTTCCGCGGGAGGAGATCTACGGACTCACAAGTCAGATTCGGCGTGCTGCAGTGTCAGTGCCGAGCAACATCGCCGAAGGGCATGGAAGATTGAACAAAGCCGAATTTCGGCAGTTTTTGGGTATTGCGCGCGCTTCGAATTTTGAGCTGCAGACGCAACTGCAGATCGCGCGCGAGCTTGAAATGGGGAGTCCTAAACTGGTTGATGAGGCTGAGGGTCTTTCTCATGAAGTGGGCAAGATGATTTTCGCAACTCTGAACTCGCTGAAGAGCTAAGTCGGACGAGAGGCTCGGAAAACTGATCTCTGTTCTCTGATCTCTGGAAAGGTTTTTATGCTGCATACATTCGTTGCATACGTCGAAGATCTCCCGGGCGTGCTGACGCGCGTTGCGTCGCTGTTCCGGCGTTTGAATATCAACATCAACTCGCTCACCGTAGGGCGCAGCGAGCGGCCGGGACTTTCGCGGTTGACGCTGGTGTGCGAGGCATCGGAAGAGGCCGGGCACCGCATCCGCGCCAGTTTGTTCAAGCTCGAAAATGTTGTCGACGTGGACGACATCGCCAAAGCGCCCGCGGTCACGCGCGAACTGGCGCTCATTAAAGTCGCGGCTACGCCGCAGAACCGCGCGGGAATCTTCGATCTGGTCGAGGTATTCCGCGCCCGCATTGTCGATCTCACTTCGGAATCGCTGATGATCGAGATGACCGGGGTGGAAAGCAAAATCGAAGGGCTGATCGAGGTGCTACGCGAAGACGAAGGCCGCATTCTGGAAATCTGCCGCAGCGGCAAAATGACCATGCGCCGCGGGAATCATTTGAGCAGCGTAATGAAAGCCATGGGCGCCCCGGAAAGCGAAGCCGAGGAGATGGCCCCGACACCGTCGCAGTAAGATTGTGACAGGCTTGAATTCTCATGGATTCGGCCAGCCCAACCGGGAGATCGCTAATGGACGCAGACACAAAAGCCTGTCCGGTTTGCGGGGAGACCATCAAAGCAGCGGCGATCAAGTGCCGCTTTTGCAATACCGACCTTCAGGCATTTGCCGCTCAAAACGAGCAGGCGACAGAGCAGACTTTGTTCACGGGTCATCCCGCGGCTCTCTACAGCTCGCGGCAAGCGGTGCCCTTTGTTGTGCTGCTGGCGCTGGCAATCGCCGGGGGCTACTTTGCAGGAACTACGGAGGGCATTCTGATCGCGATCGCAGCATTCTTGGTTCTCAGCGGCATCGTGTGGCTCTCTTTCTACCTCAAGCAGCTCGGCATGCGCTACACCATCACGACGCAACGTATCATCCTGGAACGGGGCGTACTATCGAAGGTCCAGGAATCGCTTGAACTGTTCCGCGTAGACCATTTCGAGCTGGACAAACCGCTGGGCATGCGGCTGATGGGGCAATGCACGTTGCGGATATTCACTTCCGATGCGGAACTTGGAAGGTTCTCCATCTACGGCGTTCCAGGGCTCGAGGGTCTGGCCAACACATTGCGTGAATGCCAACTGCGCGAGCGCAGCCGGCGAGGTCTTACGACCTTCGTCAAGGCTTAGACGGCAAGCCTTGACCGGCGATGCTTCCCCTTCAACGCATCACTCAAAAAAACTAACCAACAAAAGAGGAAACCAGGAATCATGGCAAAAACTTATTACGATCAAGATGCCGATCTCACCCTGATCCAGGGCAAGAAGGTGGCCATCATCGGTTACGGCTCGCAGGGGCACGCACACGCACTCAATCTGAAGGACTCGGGCGTGCAGGTAAAGGTGGGTCTGGCGGCAAATTCCAAATCGATTGCCAAGGCGCAAAAGGCCGGCCTCGAAGTTGCAACGGTTGCAGACGCCGTGAAGTGGGCCGATGTGGTGATGGTTCTGGTTCCCGACCAGACCGCGGCCAAGCTCTATGCAGACGAGATTGGCCCCAACATCAAGCCGGGCGCGCTGCTGATGTTTGCGCACGGATTCAACATTCACTTCAAGACCATTGTGCCGGCGGCGGGCATCGATGTGGGCATGGCTGCGCCCAAGGCGCCGGGGCATCGCGTGCGCGAAGTCTTTACCGAAGGCGGCGGCGTACCGGGCCTGATCGCGGTGCATCAGGACGCTACCGGAAACGCGCATGCTCTCAGCCTCAGTTATCTCAAGGGCATCGGCTGCACCCGCGCCGGAGTGCTGGAGACGACCTACAAGGAAGAAACCGAGACGGATCTCTTCGGCGAGCAGGCAGTGCTGTGCGGCGGCGTGAGCGCGTTGATTAAAGCGGGTTTTGAAACGCTGGTCGAAGCCGGCTATCAGCCCGAGAGTGCTTACTTCGAAGTGCTGCACGAGCTCAAGCTCATCGTCGACCTGATTTATCGCGGCGGCCTGGCTTATATGCGCTACTCGATCAGCGACACGGCGGAGTGGGGCGACTATGTGAGCGGCCCGCGCGTGATCAACGCGGAAAGCCGCAAGGCGATGAAGCAAATTCTGGCCGAGATTCAGGACGGGTCGTTTGCAAAGCGATTCCTCGCCGATCAGAACTCCGGCCGCAAGGAGTTTCTCGCCTTCCGCGAGGCCGAAGCCAAGCACCCCGTCGAGATAGTGGGCAAGCAATTGCGCGCGCAGATGCCATTCCTTGATCCGGTGACGGTGGAGGAAGTGGCGAAGACGCGGTAGAGCTCAATGCAATATGAGCTCCGGGCCATGCAAAGATACCTTGCATGGCCTGTTCAGATTTTGTCGATGTTCAGATCAATCGAGCCGACTTCGCTTCCGACAGATTCGTCAAACGAATCCAGCAGAAAGCCCCCGAGCGCTGTCTGGGGCATGGCATGCTGCTCCGGTTTCTGCGGGTTGTATCTCACCTGGACGCTCTGGTGGATGAGAGCGCTCGGCGAAGCATCGCCGGTAGCAGTCGAAGTGGAGATTTGCAGGCGACCGGAATAGTACTCATCGTTGATGGTGTAAGAGAAATCGCACACATCGACGGAGTAGGAGGAAGCTCGCCCTCCGTGCACAACTACTGTGCCGACCGACTGGATCGTTGCTTGAGTCGAAGGCCAGCTCGCGGCCTTTCGGTTCAATTGAATGGCGGACCTGACTTGCCAGGCGATCCAGATCGCGAAGGCTGCAACGGCACCGAGAACAAGGAGGACGATTCCTGTGGAAGAAGTCATGGTTGGAATACTACCTTAATTCTTCGCCGCCCACGTTTCCAACGGATCCTTTGCGCCGACCTGCCGTGCCCGCCAGCCCCCTCCCTGTAAAATCATCCTGAAACCAAGCCCTCAAACCGGCAGTGGAGGCAACTTGCTTTACTGGCTTCTTTACGAAAAGCTGTTTCCGTTTTTTCACCCGTTCCGGATCTTCCGCTACCTCACGTTTCGCACCGCGTTTGCCTCGCTTACGGCGCTGCTGATCGCGCTGTTCATCGGACCCTGGGTAATCGAGAAGCTGCGGGAGTTCCAGATCGGCCAGTACGTGCGCGAGGACGGGCCGCAATCGCATCTGAGGAAGTCGGGCACGCCTACCATGGGCGGCGTCCTGATTTGCATTGCGATTTTGCTGCCCACAGTGCTCTGGGCCGACCCCGCCAATCCGTTTGTGTGGATCGCGGTTTTCTCCACGCTGGCCTTTGGCGCCATCGGTTTTGCCGACGACTACATTAAAGTCGTCCAGCGGCGCAGTCTGGGCCTTACCGCGCGGGCCAAGTTGCTGTGGCAGGGGCTGGCCGGCGCGCTGGTGGCTGCGGCGCTGGTATTGATGGATCAGTTCAAGCTCTTCAACACGCGGCTTTCCGTGCCGTTCATCAAAAGCCTGCGCCCCGATCTTCTTTGGCACCATTGGCCGGCCACGCTGCCGCACATGGCGCTGTTGGCATTTGTTCCGTTTGTGCTCTGGGTGGTTCTGGTGCTGGTTGGCTCGTCGAATGCGGTGAACCTGACCGACGGGCTTGACGGCCTGGCCATCGGCTGCACCATCATCTCCGCCGGCGCATTGGCCGTGCTCACCTACGTCACCGGCCACGTAGTCTTTGCCGACTATCTTGAGTTGCAACGCATGCCCATGGTGGGTGAATTGACAGTGTTTTGCGGGTCCATGGTGGGCGCGTCCATCGGCTTTCTCTGGTACAACGCCCATCCCGCCGAGATTTTCATGGGCGACGTGGGCTCGCTGGCGCTGGGCGGCGCCATCGGCACGGTGGCCATCATCATCCGGCAAGAGTTGCTGCTGCCCTTCATTGGCGGCATTTTCATCCTGGAAGCGATTTCGGTGATCCTTCAAGTGGGCAGCTACAAGCTGCGCAATGGGAAGCGTATCTTCAAGATGGCGCCGCTGCACCATCACTTCGAGCAGTTGGGGTGGAGCGAGTCCAAGGTCATCGCACGCTTCTGGATCGGCGCCCTGGTGTTTGCATTGTTTGCACTCACAACGCTGAAATTGCGCTAAACACGGCGCGCGGTCAGGCGCCCGCGGTGCACAATGAAGTGTGCGGAGCCTGGAAGCCTGTGGTCGAAGTCAAGATCATGGGGAGACCATCCCTCGGCGGCAAAAGCCGCGTTGATTGTTGAGGTTTTGCGGCACGACTAAAGTCGTGCCCTTTCAAAACCGGACTTTCGTCACAGGCCACAAGGACAAGTGGGCATGATGGATCGCAGGCCATAAGGACGATTGGGCATGATGGAACTGAAAGGCAAAAAAGTTCTAGTGGTGGGTCTGGGGAAGTCCGGGCTTGCGGCGGCGCTGTTTTTGCGCCGGCAGGGCGCGCAGGTGACGGTTTCCGATATCCGCTCGGCCGAGTCGCTGGCCAGGGAGATTCCGGCGCTGCTGGACGAGGGCATCATGGTGGAGGCCGGCGGCCACGGCCTGTTGACCTTCCGCCGCCAGGACCTGATTGTGGTGAGCCCCGGCGTGCCGCTGGATACGCCCGAACTGGTGCAGGCCCGCAACTTTGGCCGCCCGGTGATCGGCGAGCTGGAATTGGCCGCACGTTTTCTGAAAGGCAAGATCCTGGCCATTACCGGCTCCAACGGCAAGACCACCACGACGGCGCTGGCCGGCGAAATCCTAAAGGAGTCTGGCCTGCCGACGCTGGTTGCAGGCAACATTGGCGTGCCGGTGGTGGGCCTGATCGACGAGAGCACCGAAGACACGTGGTTGGTGCTGGAGGTTTCCAGCTTTCAACTCGAATCCACGGAAAAGTTCCACCCGAAGATCGCCGTCATTCTGAACATCACCCCCGATCATCTCGACCGGCACGGCACCTTTGAGAACTACGCGCTGGCCAAGGAGCGCATCTTTGCCGTGCAGGATGCCGGGGACTTTGCGGTGCTGAATGCAGACAACGCGCGCACCGCCGAGGCGGCGGCCCGTTCGCATGCGCTGGTGTTCTGGTTTTCGGGAAAGCATTCCGTGGCACAGGGCGCGTGGGTGGAGAACGGCAACGTGGTCTATCGCTCCGCGCCGGGCGGTGCAATCGAAACCGTTTTGCCGATATCGAAGATTCCTCTCAAGGGCGAGCACAACGTGGAGAACGTGCTGGCGGCCGTGTGCGCGGCGCGGCTGGCGGGCGTGGCGGCTGGCGTGATCGCCCGGGCAATTGAGAATTTCAAAGCCGTGGAGCATCGCCTAGAGTTCGTTGAGACCATCAATGGCGTGGACTACTACAACGACTCCAAGGCCACCAATGTGGACGCGACCGAAAAGGCCGTGGCGGCGTTTTCCGGCGGCATTCATCTGATTCTCGGCGGCAAGGACAAGGGCGCTCCGTACTCTCCGCTGGCGCCGCTGCTGCGCGAACGCGTGCGCGCTGTCTACACCATTGGCGCGGCGGCGCCCATTATCGAATCGCAGTTGCGCGGGGCGGTCACGATCCACTCCTGCGGGACTTTGGCCAACGCGGTGGATGCTGCGGCAAAGGCGGCGCGGCCTGGCGACGTGGTGCTGCTGGCGCCGGCTTGCTCCAGCTACGATCAGTTTGAAAATTACGAACAGCGCGGACGCGTCTTCAAGCAATTGGTTTGCGAGCGGCGCGAATGGAAAGCGCGGAACACGTAGGAATTTATGGCGAAAGTAGTCGGAGTCGACAAATGGCTGTTCTTCACCACGCTAGTGCTGGTGGTCGCCGGGTTGGTGATGGTCTTCTCCGCCTCTGCCGTGGTCGATCAGGAGCGGTATCACTCGGCCTACACGTTCGTTTTTACGCAAGCCATCTGGGCGGTGGCGGGAGTACTGGCTCTGCTCGTCCTGATGCACGTGGACATCAGCCATTACAACTCGCCGCGCTTCATCTATCCCGCCCTGTGCGTCACTACGGTGCTGCTGGTGCTTGTGTTTCTGATGCCCGGCTCGCACCATACGCATCGCTGGATCCGCTTCGGCGATTTCTTTACCTTCCAGCCCTCTGAGATCGCCAAACCCGTCCTGGTGTTCTTTCTGGCGTGGTTCCTGCACAAGCGGCTCGGCGCCATGCACGAGTGGAAAGGCACGCTGCTGCCGGCTGCGCTGATTCCGTTTCTGTTTATCGTTCTGGTGCTGGCGCAGCCCGACCTGGGAACGGCGCTGGTGCTGGCCGGCGTCACGGCCATGGTGCTGGTGCTGGCGGGGATGGAGTGGAAGGTTTTCTTCGGCGCGTGTTGCGCAGCGCTGCCGGCCCTGGCGGCGCTGCTCCTTTGGGTTCCGTGGCGGCGCGCGCGCATGTTGGTTTTTCTCAGCCCCGAATCCGATCCGCAAGGCGCCGGCTACCACATCTACCAGTCGCTCATCGCCGTGGGTACCGGGGGATTGACGGGCCGCGGCTACATGGAAGGCATGCAGAAACTGTTTTATCTGCCCGAATCCGCGACGGATTTCATCTTCGCCAACATCGCTGAGGAATTGGGTTTCATCGGCGCCATGTTTATCGTGCTTCTGTTCGCAACGTTCGGCGCCCGCGGGCTGCGCACCGCCTTCCGCTGCACCGATCCCTTTGCGCGGCTGGTTGCCTTCGGCATCACGACGTCGATTCTGTTGCAGGCCTTTTTCAACATCAGCGTGGTGCTGTCGCTGGTTCCCAACAAGGGCATTCCCCTGCCGATGATTTCGCACGGAGGCACGTCGCTATTCTGCACGCTGGCGAGCATTGGGATTTTGTTGAACATTTCGCGGCAGGCGGAGTGAAGAAGGGAATAGTGCGAGTGTGAGTGTGAGTGCGAGTGTGCACAGGACCACACTCACACTCGTACTGGCCACCAATCACTAACCACTAACCACCGAGCATGAACTCTCAACTGAAAATTCTCATCGCTGGCGGCGGAACGGGCGGCCACATTATCCCCGCCCTGGCCGTGGCGCGTGAATTGGTAAGACGCCATGGCGCGGAAGTGCTTTTTGTGGGCACGGCGCGGGGATTGGAAACGCGGCTGGTGCCGGCTGCGGGGTTCGCGCTGCGCCTGATCGACGTGGGCCCGCTCAAGAGCGTGTCACTCGCAACAAAACTGCGCACGCTCTTCCGTTTGCCGTCCAGCATCGGCGATTGCAAGCGCATGATCCGCGAGTTCCGGCCGGGCGCGGTGCTGGGCGTGGGCGGCTACGCTTCGGGTCCGGCGATGGCGGCGGCGCTCTGGCTCAAGGTTCCTGCCATGGCCTTCGAGCCCAACGCCATGCCCGGCCTGGCCAATCGCCTGGTGGGCAGGCGGGTGCAGGCGGCAGCCATCAACTTTCCCGCGGCAGCCGCATGGTTCCGCAATGCTGAAGTCACCGGGGTTCCCGTGCGGCCGGAGTTTTTCCCGCTGCCGGCGCCGCCCCCCCCTCCGATTGTCCCGCCTCATCTGCTCATCTTTGGCGGCTCGCAAGGCGCGCGCATCTTCAACACGCAACTTCCAAAACTGATGCCGGCGCTACTGTGCGCGGCCCCTGGCCTCACGGTGCTGCACCAGTGCGGCGCGCGCCACGCGGCTGCCACTGAAGAAGCGTATCGAGCCAGCGGCGCCGACCCTTCGCGCTGGCAGGTGCAGCCGTTTCTCGACGATATGCCCGCGCAGTTTGCCCGCGCCCACCTGGTGATGTCGCGCAGCGGCGCTTCCACGGTGGCGGAACTTGCAGCCGCCGGCAAGCCCGCGCTGCTGGTGCCTTTTGCCGCCGCTGCCGACGAGCATCAGCGCCGCAACGCCGAAGCCATGGTCGCGGCCGGCGCGGCCGTCA
>Ga0302197_10003200_pt1 | contig 14942 bp, 12 predicted proteins | sample II_Bog_N2_1_FD_193526 | JGI IMG/M metagenome (GOLD analysis project Ga0302197, IMG submission 193526) | Peat permafrost microbial communities from Stordalen Mire near Abisko, Sweden - II_Bog_N2_1 | ecosystem: Environmental > Terrestrial > Soil > Wetlands > Peat | place: Sweden: Abisko...
AAACTCCACAGGCGATCGCGCCGTAGTGCACGTCAAACTCACCGATGGCGATCGGTATGCCGACAGGAAGCCCGAGCTTCCTCGCCCAAAGAGGGGAAAGGGCCCCTGCCGCCGTGGTGGCGTCGTAGGCCTTGTCGTATAGACGGTCCCGCAGCGCGGCGAGCTTGGGATCAAGGAGTGTCAGGAATTTTTTGTCGGGAAGTCCGCCCCACTCGTCGCTGTAGAGCGCCTTGTGCCCAGCCGCACAGATGCCTCGTTTCACTTCGCGAGGATCCTCCACGCCAGCCAGCACGGAAGGAATCCAGTCAGCTAATTCCACCCAGGAATAAGCGGCGTCAAAGACGCGCGGAGCAACCTTGAGACAACGCCAGATTTTACTCCACCACCACTCCGATGAGTAGGTATTGCCACACTTGGCGATGTACTGGGGACGGTGCTTGGCGGCAAGTTCGGTGATTCGGGCAGCTTCCTGCCAGCTGGTGTGATCTTTCCAAAGCCAACACTGGGCATGGAGATTATTTTTCCACTTGGGGTCCTCAGCTAGGGCGCGGTTTTTCCGATCGACGGGAATCGGACTTGATCCGGTTGTGTCGACTCCGAGACCGATGACCAAACTCGTTGAAAATCCCGCCTTTTTGGAGGCTTCAGCGATCGCTTGTTTGACGCTTGTTTCCAGCCCCAGAAGGTAGTCGGCAGGATGCTGACGGGCTAGATGATAGTCCCGGGGATCAAGCAAAATCCCCTCCGTTCCACTGGGATAATTATAGACGGCGCTGCCAAACTCTTTGCCGTCGTTGCATCGCACCACCAGGGCACGAACAGAGTTGCTTCCATAGTCGATACCAATTGTAAAGGGGGGCATTTGGTGAGGTTGAAACTTGCCGTCTATGCAGGCAAGAGACACGATAGTTGACAGTTGAATGAAACCTCCGACTCTTAGCGATATTGCCGTACTAACCGGTCTTACAAAGTCCGCGGTTTCGCTTGCGCTCCGACATGATCCCCGCATTCCCACGGAGACCCGCCGCAGGATTGAGGATGCTGCCATGATGATCGGATACCGGCGGAACGCCGTCGTGGCGCATCTCATGTCGGAGCTTCGCAAGGGGGGCCACGGTGGAGGAGGAGTCTCTGGAATCGCCTTGCTGAACCTGAACGAAAATCCAAAAGCCTTCCGAACTCATCCGACGATACCGGCTTATGTCCAGGGATGCCGCGCACGGGCTGAAGCACTCGGTTATCTGCTCGACGAATTTCATGAACCGGTGATCGGCATGGAAGGAAATCGCCTGCTCAAAATCCTTCAGGCCCGGGGCTTGCGTGGCTGCATTCTGACAGGATTGATGAGAAGCAACCAACTCCCCCCCACCCTTCTTCCTGTCATCAAAAACATGCCATGCGTGATCACCGGTCTCAGCACGGCGGAGCCGAGGCTTCCCTTCGCTTGTGCCGATCATCATGCCGTTGCCCAACTGGCTATTGCCAGGAGCATTTCCTCGGGGCGGAAACGTCCGGGACTGGTACTGGATCGCGCGATTGATGAACTGGTGCAAGGGCGCTTCACAGCGGGATTTTTCATCGGCCAACGGGATCTTCCCAGCGGGGACCGTATTCCTCCCTTCTATCATTCCGAGAGCAGTTCAAAGCCGCCCGCTGCCTTTGCAGCCTGGTGGCGACGGCATCGCCCGGATGCCATTCTTACCCTCTACCATGTGATTGAAGACTGGCTCAAAGCCCTGAATGTTCGGGTTCCCGATGAAACAGCTCTGATTCAGCTAGAATGCCGACCTGTTCAGGAACAATGGGCTGGTGTCAACCAACACAATGACAGAACTGGAGCTGCAGCCGTCGATCTGCTCGTGCAGATGATCCATGCCGGAGAGACAGCCCTCTCCACCTATCCGAGAGCCGTGCTGATCGAGCCGAGTTGGGAACCAGGAAACACTCTTCCTACTTCAAAGAAGCAGGCTGACTCCTCCACGATCAAAAAACCGAGTCTTAAATAAGCGCTGATTAAAGCAGGACCCAGCGAAACATGATCACGGGTTTTTGTTCTTCCCTAAAATGGCAAAACCCCACATCACCCCCCCGAAAAGCAGCAGAAAGCCACCCCACCAGAGATTCACATTAAGGCCAAGAGATTGCTGATACATCGCAGCATCTCCGCTCGTGAAAAATCCTGTGGCTAGAAGGATGAGTCCCAGCAGTGTGAACATCATGCCAATTGGAAAACGAATATCGAGGCCCATAGGAGAAATAGGAGACGTGAGGTTTGTTAGCGAAGTGAGGGGATCTTACCAGAACAGGTAGTTGAAATAGACGCAAACAATCAGCAGGACAATACCGATAAACTCAGGACGGGCATACCAAGCTTGATCGACTTTTGGCTTGGGAGTGAGCGAATAAACAAGCCCTTTGAGTTCCTCGTCACTCTTGACTCGCTTGGTAGCCAGCGAAATCACTACCGTCAGGACAAAGCAGACGGTGAAGGCAAAACTTGCGAGCCAGAAGTTCTGGGCCATGTCACTCGGAAGCACGACCAGTTTGGCGAGATAAGCACCCTTGACGCCGGGGATATTACCCTGGGAAATCGAGCAGGCGTGGAAGAGGGCCGAGGCTGCTGTGCCAGAAACCAGGCCGATGAAGGCTCCGGTTGCCGTTGTGCGGGACCAGAACATACCCAGCAGGAAGGTCGCAAAGAGCGGTGCATTCACGAAACCAAAGACAAGCTGGATGATATCCATGGCATTGGTCCACATGCTGGCAAAATAGGCTGCCGCGATACTCAGTAGGATACCGGCAACGGTGACCACTCGGCCCATCCAGGCATAGTGATCATCGCTTTTGTTCGGAGCGATGTACGCCTGATAAAGATCATAGGTCCAGACGGTGTTGAAGGCCGTCACATTACCAGCCATACCCGACATGAAGGAGGCAAGGAGGGCCGTCAACGCAAGACCGAGCATGCCGGTGGGACAGTACCGCTTCACCAGTGAAAGGATCACCCCGTCATAGTCATTGACCACGGCATCCTGTAAACGGATTGCAAGTTGCTGATCGCTCGATGAAAGGGTCTCAGGGGATTTGAGAAGCTCGCTGATCTTCGCATCATTGAAGGAAACGCCTGCGACTACGGATAAAGCCTTGGAAGCCGTCGTGAGATCAGCCCCCGAAGTTGCCAACTGCTTTATTGCCCCGAGAGCAGGGGTCATGTGGGCCTGCGTGATAATGGCCTGTGGCAGACGGTATTCCTTCCCCGCCGTGGCGGTCAGGGCGAGAGCGATCATGCCGGGGAGAATAACCAGCAGAGGAAACAACATCTTGGGCACGGCGGCCACAAGAGGGGTGTTACGGGCGGCCTTCATGTCCTTGGCCGCCATTGCGCGCTGCACCACCAGGAAGTTTGTGCACCAGTAGCCAAATGAGAGCACAAATCCGAGACCAAAGACTATCGCAAAAACATCGACTCCCATCGGATTGGCCGAAGGACCACCGAGAAGCGGTATCCAGGCATGTGTCCAGGCATCAGGTTGAAAGGTCTTGGAGGAATCACTGACAAGATTGTAGGTGACAGGGTGCGTGGCAACTCCCTCGAGCTTATCCTTCACGGCATTCCAACCACCGGCATCTCTGAGGCCGAGCCAGACCACCGGGGCGAAGCCCAGAACAATCATGAAGAACTGAAGCACCTCCGTGTAGATGGCCGAGGTCAATCCTCCCTTGAGCACATAGAGTAGCACGATGAGGGAACAAACCCAGAGACAGATATTGTAATCCCAGCTCAGAAGCTGGTTGAGCAGCTTCGCCAGCGCATTCAGGGAGATCCCCGAAGCGAAGATCGTCATGACGGCAAAGGAGATCGAGTTGAACGCGCGGGCACGCTCATCGAAGCGAAGCTTCAGATACTCGGGCACTGAACGGGCCTTGGAACCGTAGTAGAATGGCATCATGAAGACCGCCAGGAAGACCATGGCAGGAATCGCACCCACCCAATAGAAGTGACAGGTGGCGATGCCGTATTTCGCACCGCTCGCCGCCATCCCGACGAGTTCCAGAGCACCGAGATTTGCCGAGAGGAAGGCGAGGCCTGTCACCCAGGCGGGAATATTGCGACCTGAGAGAAAGAAGTCCGCGGAGGTCTTCATCTGGCGCTTCAGCGCGAAACCGATCCCGATCACAAAGGCGATGTAGAGCCCGAGGATCGTGAAATCAATGAAGGTAAGATGAACCTGCGTCATGAGAAGATAGGCACGCCGATGCCGTAACAGAGTGACCGGAAGCGGTTCTTAGCTCTTCGTTGAAAAGCGATAGATGATCGTGTTCTTGTAGGTCTGACCTGGCTTCAACTCGACGGAAGGAAAATTCGGGTGATTCGGGGAATCAGGATAGTGCTGTGGCTCGAGGCAGAAACCGCTTCTGAACGGGTAGACCTTTCCCTCTTTGCCAACAAGGGTGCCGTCCAGAAAATTTCCACTGTAGAATTGAACTCCTGGCTCGGTCGAAAGCACTTCCATCACACGACCCGATTTGGGCTCTTCCACTTTGGCGACAACCCCGAGATGCCCGGGCAGTTTGCTGGCGACCCAGTTGTGGTCATATCCGCCGGCGAACTTCAACTGCTCATTCTCCTGGTTGATACGGTCTCCAATCACAGTCGCTTTGCGGAAATCAAAGGGAGTACCTTTCACCGGCGCCAACTCGCCCGTCGTGATCAGAACCTTGTCGATGGGAGTGTATTTTCCGGATTTGAGCGTGAGGAGATGCCCGAGGATGTCCCCATTGCCCTGACCAGCGAGATTGAAATAGCTGTGGTGCGTGAGATTGACGATCGTGTCTTTGTCGGTCGTTGCCGTGTAGACGAGCTTCAGTTCGTTTTTGTTGGTCAGCGTGTAGGTGGCCGTAACCGAAAGTGTGCCGGGATACCCTTCCTCGCCATCCTTGCTGGTGTAAGTCAGCTTCAGGGATGGGCCTTGCTTGGTCACAACGGGAGTGGCCTGCCAGACAACCTTGTCGAATCCCTTGATCCCTCCGTGCAATGACTGACCATTGTTATTGGTGGCCAGCGTATAGGTTTCCCCATCGAGTGAGAATTTTCCCTTGGCGATACGGTTGCCATAGCGGCCAATCAGCGCCCCGAAGTAAGGGCTCTTCTTCTCGTAGCTGGAGAGTTTGTCAAAACCGAGGACGACATCATCAAATTTCCCGCTCCGATCAGGGATCAACAACTTGGTGACAATGCCACCATAACTAGAAATGGAGGCTGAAGCGCCCTTTTCGTTGGTGAGCGTATAGAGCTCAACCTTCACTCCGTTGGTTGTGGTGCCGAACGATTTGGAGGTGATGGAGGATTCTGCAGCATGCATGAGGGAGGCTCCAGCCAACGAGGCTGCGATCAAGGGGGTAAGTAGTTTCATGAGGGGGATTCCTTATAGAAGAAAACTTTTCCCCATTGCAAGGCTCCTCAACACACGCGCCTTGTTTTTTCCTTTTTCCTCTTGAAGAAGTATCGTGAAAATTTGGCGCTATCCCAACAAAAGAGTGAGGTTTTTTACCGAGTCAAAACACTCCACCGCAGTTTCTCTCGCTGCCTTGGAAAGACTGTCCCAATCACCGAGAACGCGCAGTGAAGCCTCGGCTGCCGTTTCACGATCGGTGACAAAAAGCATCCCGGAGTCAGATGGCAGGAATCGCTCCGCTCCCGTCGGCTCGGTCACCACGGGACGACCCAGCGCGAGGAACGCCGCCGCCCGATCACTCAGCCAACCACTTCCCATTTGCGCCTCCAGTTTCACGGCGGTGAATTCAGCCGTGGCCCCGGCGAGATACCGATAATAGGCAGCGGGCGTACGCGTCAGTCGATGGGGAGTCACCACGCGCCAGCCGAGTGAACGCAGCCGTGCCCGCTCCGGGTCATCAGAGTTCAGATTCATGGCAAGTTCGAAGACGGCCTCCGGCACGCGTTGCGGCAAATCAAGATATGGTGCGAAGGCCGCCTGCTTGGAATAATCGTGATATTCACCGCCGATCATGATCATGCCGTCCCAATACCATTGCCCGATGGTGGTAAAACGCGGGCGCCCTTTTGGTTTTGGCTGAGGCTTGAGCAACTCCGTATCAACAAGTGGAAAATAACTCCTCCAGGAAACAATCGGCTTCGGCAGACGCGGATTGATCGAATCCATGCAGAGCCCGATCGACCAGAACTCATCATGGCACGACTGCCCCATTTCGATCTGATCCATCCAAAAGAGCACCTCCGTCGGATCAAGACTGCAGAGCAGCCTGCGTCCAAAGAGATTCGTCAGGGGAGGCTTCACCGAATAGCTCAGATTTAGCAGTACGCCCTCTGGGGCCAACTCGCGAAGGGTCGTTAGGGACATGCCGTAGGATTGCATCTGGTCAAGGTGATGTTCCTCTCCCCCCTTTCCCTTCTGCACGGGGCGCAGCAGCAGGCAATATTCCAAATCATAAGCCGCCATGCGCCGCTGAAAGGTGCGGACGCAATGGGCATCCTTTACTGGATCACCGCTTCCTTGGAGCACCTCCAGCCAGATGCCGCGATAGTGCTTCATCCTTTTTAAGCCCGTCACATACTGCAACGGCACGGAGAAGTTCCCCCCCCCCTCAGGGTACTTGGCAGCAAACCCACAACCGACAAAGACAGGTAACTCCTTTCTCAAAGCATGGGACATGGAGATTTTTTTATCCAAGGATTAGCACGGGATGTCGCTCTGATTATTCGTCAGCTATAGCACGCAGCTTGAACTTCCGGAGCATCCATTCCATGACTGCTTTTTGATCTTCGATCGTTGCCCGACGAATTTGGGCAAGAAGCTGTAGTCGATCCGGTTTGATGGGAGCAGCGTTTTGAAGTCCCTCGTTACAGTTACTGCAAACAGCACGAAGATTTGCAGGGGTATCTTCACCTCCTTTTGATTTGTCGATGATATGCCCTAAGGTCAGACGAATAGTGCGACTCGAATTGTATGGATCAATGTCCCCAGCAGCAACGCCACACATCTGGCAGGTATAACCGTTGCGTTCTAAAACGATAGCACGCGTCTCTTTTGAAATACCTCTCTTGAAAGCAGGTCGGCGTTTCGCGCTGACGAGTATGTATTCGCCGGGTTTGAGATTTGATCGATCCTTGTGAGAGAGAATGTCATAACCTTGCTCATCTCGAAGCTCACGCACCCGGCGAGCCCATTCAGAAGCTCCTCCTGAAGCGTCCTGAAGCTGTTTACTGTTAATGATCTTGCCGATGTTTTTCAGCAAGAATGCCAAAATCAGCGCTTTGGAACCTTGTCTTTTTGCCATGATTTCTTTGTTATTGGTTCTTCGAGCAAGCGCATTTGCAACTCACCTAAACTCTCCAGTTCGGTAATTTTCTTTCGCCCGAATGCGGCGACGATCCGTCGGCCAACAGCTTTTGCAACAGGTGGAGGAAATGCATTCCCAACCTGACGGTAAGCCACAGTTTTTTTCCCGCTGAACTCCCAGCTATCTGGAAAACCTTGTATTCTTGCTGCCATTCTCACCGTAAGACGCGGAAACTTATCTTCCGGGAATGTCATATCTGGTGAATCATCGGCTATACCCATTCCATCAACTCCAAGCTCATACCACTGCCTTTTGGAACGTGTGGGACCTAGGTCTGGCCCTCCATGCTTCTTTGATCCCCCGACTAATGTGGGTGCAATTCGATTCGCTCGCTCCGCCCAGTCCTCAGCGCCCAGCCAGTCATTCGCCCCCATTAAATCGACCAGAGCCTCACCAACAGTGGGCGGAAAATTCGTTGCAAGAGGCCACACAAAGTGGGGCATGTCATCTGGCCTCATCGCAATGAGAATAAATCGAGGCCGCAACTGAGGAACACCAAAGTCGCTTGCATTGAGTACGCGCCATTCGACTTCATAGCCGAGCCTGGAAAGACGTTTTAGAAGATTCTCCCGATAATCTTTAAACTTTGTAGAAGCCAGCCCCTGCACGTTCTCCAGCATCACCGCACGAGGTTTTATCTTTGCGATAATGTTTAATGCCGCAGGAAACATATCCCGTTCGTCGTCACTTCCCAACTGCTTCCCGGCAATACTGAAGGGTGGGCAGGGCACTCCTCCAGCGATTAGATCCACATCACCAAAGTTACCTGCCTGAAAGTTGCGAATGTCTTGCTGCATGACATTCCATTGAGGACGGTTTAATCGGAGGGTGGTGCAAAATTGCGGCTCATATTCCACTACCCCAACATGATGGAATCCTGCTCCCTCCAGTCCGAGAGCTTGCCCTCCTCCACCTGCACATAGTTCGAGGGAATAGAAACTCATCGCGCGATCATTCTGGAAGTGAACCTATACCGGCAAGGACAAAGACTCCCACGAAAGGGTCGAAGGCCGACTATCAGGAAAGTGTCTACTTTCTCCTTTCGACTTTCGACGATTTTTTTGCTCATACGCCTGCTCTGTCCAAAAGATTTTTCAACACCTTCTCCGCTTCAAAAAACTCACGGGCGATTTCTAGTGCGGCGCGACTGTGCTTTTTGTAATCGGCACGGATCGCGGCAACCCCCTCGACAATCTCCTCCATGGAGGAAAAGGCGATAAGCCCCTCCTTGCCACCGTAGTGGGCGGTGAATCCAGTCTCCTGGGTGATGACGGGGCGACCGGCTGCAAGATAACAAGCCGTGCGGTCACTGAACCAACCCGTATTCAGACGGACATACTGATCCTTGGCACAGGTGAACTCCCCCTTGGAATTGCGGATGTAATCGCGGTAGCCATCCCAATCAACGCTCAGGTCATGGGGCAGGACGAGCCTCCAGTCGTTCTTCTCAAAGAGCTCCCGCTCCTCATCCTTCTTGATGTCGGTGGCCATTTCAAACGGTTCTCCAGAGAGGCGCGGTGCCTCCACAAAACGAAGAAACTCCAGCGACTTGCTCCAGAGATAGTTGGAATCACGCCAAACGATGTCCTTCTTGCCGCTCGTAGACCAGTTGCAGATCGTCGTGAACAGGGCAGCGGGATCAGGTGCGGGAGCCTCATCATTCGGACACCAGAGATCGGTTACCACCGGCTGGCGTGTCGTGAGCCAGGGAATTCCATGGGTCGGCACGGCGAAGGCGGAAGTGCCGATGTTTTCACCAAAGGTAAAGAGATGCCGGTGAGCTTTCAGATAATCAACGGTTTCACTCTCCTCCAAATCAATCTTGATCTGCTCCACGCCCGGGTCGCTCTCGACATAGATGAGATGCCGGATGAAATTCAGTTCCTCGTTGAGATCGTGGGAGCCGCAGATGTTGAGCGCGCAGTCTGCATCCTTGTAAAGCTGGACGAGAGCTTCCTGAGACATGCCGGCCACTTCGATCGGATCCTTGTACCGGGCACAGTAGGCCCAGCGACCCTGAAAGCCATAAGTCTCGGCCAACTTACCCAAGGTCTGCGCGGCGTAGGAATAGTCGGCGTTAATGTCAAAGGCGACGGGGTTGTAGGGATAGTTGGACGTATCCTCAACATAGTAAACCTCATGACCGAGGCGTTGGAGTCCGACGATGTAGTGAATGTGCTGCCAGATGACTCCGGCAATGGGGCACCCCCCCATGAATCCGAGGACGATGATTTTTTTTCTGCTCATGATAGTACTGGGGTGGATGGCTGGGGAATTGACGGTTCGTGACCTGCTGCCCGATAGAGGCGCGCGTAGGAGCCGTTGAGCGCAAGCAATTCCGGCCCGGTTCCCTGCTCGGCAATGCGACCATTCTCCAGCAGCACGACGCGTCCGAGGTGATGCACCGTGGAAAGCCGATGGGTGATGATCATCGTCGTACGTCCACGCATCAGTTCGGCAATGGTCTCCATGATCGCCTTCTCGGTCGAGGGATCGAGTGCGGAAGTCGGCTCGTCCAGCAGAAGGATCGGGGCATTCTTCAGGAAAGCCCGGGCAATACCGATACGCTGTCTTTGGCCAACACTGAGATGTCCACCACGCTCGCCGACCGGGGTTTCAAATCCCTGCGGCTGCGCCATGATGAAATCATACGCCTGAGCCTTCTTTGCCGCCTCGACAATTTCCGCCTCGGTCGCCCCTTCCCGGCCATAGGCAATGTTTTCCCGGATGCTGCTGGAAAAGAGAAGTGTGTCCTGAAGCACCATGCCGATCTGGGCACGCAAGGAAGCCTTCTTCAGCGACTTGAGATCATGCCCGTCAAGACGCACCACTCCCTCGCTCGGGTCATAAAAGCGAGGCACCAGACTGATCAGGGTGCTTTTTCCCGCGCCGGTCCCACCGACAAAGGCCACCGTTTCGCCCGGTGCAATCGAGAGGTTGACTCCAGCCAGAACCGGAGCCTTGGGATCATAATGGAAGACCACGTTTGAAAAGCTGATCTCACCCTTGGCCGAGGGAATGTCAATGGCTCCAGGTGTATCCTTGGTCTCCTCCTCGCGGTCGAGCACTTCGAAGCAGCGCTGCGCTCCGGCAGCGGCCCCCTCAAGTGCCCAGGCAGTATAGGTCAGTTGCTGGATCGGTTGATAAAGTGTCGCGAGATAGGCAACGAATACTCCAAGGTCTCCAATAGTGAGCGCCCCCTGCAGCACCTGGATGGCGCCCTCATAGTACATTGCGGAAGTTCCGAATGCCATAAGCATGGTCACCACGAGAGCGCTCCTCATCGAGGTCATCTGCAGGCGAAAATTTGCCTCCAGACTGCGTGTGGCGTGCCGCACAAATTGCGAAATTTCAAACGATTCCCTCCCAAAAGCCTGCACCATCCTGATGGCACCGAGCCCCTCCTGGGTCGTCGCCAGCAGATCACTTTCCCTCTCCTGGATTGTGGTCGACTCACTGCGGATGCGATCCCCATAGTAACGGATCGCCCAGTAGAGCGGCGGGATCACGACGAGTGAGAGAAGCGTGAGTTGCCGGTTCATCCGAAACATGATCGCGAAAGTACTGATCAAGGTCACTAGCGCACCGAAAATCGTAGTAAGTCCCTTATTGTAGATCGTCTGAATCGACTGCGAATCATAGGCCACGCGAAAGGAAGAGTCGCTACTACGGCGCGCATCATGAAACTGGAGAGGCAGTGCCTGCAGACAGCTATAGAGCTGGGTACGGAGATGGAGGAGGGCCTTGAGACCAATCTTGATGAACACAACATTGGAAAGCAGGTTCACCAACCCTGCAAGGAGGGTGATGAGCATGAGCAAAGCAGCCAGGATCAGCGTTGCACCATAGGCATTCGTCCATCCAAGCCAGTGAGCGATCACCTCCCTTGACTGTGTCACGCCAACTGCCGACTTACTCTGCAAGACACCATCAATGAGATATTTCACGGGCCATGGTGCCAGCAGATTGAATCCGATGCCTACAGCCATCAGCAAGATGGCGACAATCGTCTGGCCCGTGTAGGCACGGAAATAGCGTAGTGTTCTGAGGTAGATAGACATGCTGTGGGAGTGCCCGATGCTCGCACCTTCGCTCCACTCCTTCAACCGTGAAGGTCGCCTCAGAGTATTTTTCGATTTCCCAGATATTCTGAAAATTCAATGAACGCCGCCCCACCCATGCATGTCTTACCCTTCAGAAAGTCATCACCATGAAATCATCCTCCACCACAAAAAAATATACTTCAAAGATTAGCACTATCTCCTTGGGAGATCTAGTCGCCGCCGTATCCAGCTATGCTCAAAATGAGCGTGAGACAATTGCCGCCATGCAGGATCTCTTCCGCAGGGGAAGCGTGGTAGCGCAGACGGCCCAAGGCCGCAAACGCCTCCGTCTGGCTTAATTTGTTTTTATACTAAAAACTCCCGCTGCAGAAGGGATCTGGAGGACTATCATCACTCTCGATCCTTTTTTATCTCCTTCATCCTTGTAAATTTTCTAAATCTTCTCCCCTTGTAAAATTCTCTTCGGTAGGCTTGCGGGATGATTGAACGCTACAGCCTGCCAAAGATGCGCTCCATTTGGACGGAGCAACGGAAACTCGAAATCTGGCTCGAAATCGAAACTCTGGCCTGTGAGGGAATGGCCGAACTTGGAATCGTCCCCAAGGGGGATGCCGCCACGATCCGTGAAAAGGGAACTTTCCGCATCGCCGAGGTCCGGGAGATCGAAAAGCGGACCAATCACGACGTGATCGCCTTTCTCGAGGAGGTTGCGACCCATGTCGGCGAACCTGCACGCTGGATTCATCGTGGCCTGACTTCCTCCGATCTCCTTGATACCACCCTCGCCGTGCAGATGGTCGAATCGACTGACATCCTGCTGAAGGATCTTGAGGAACTACGTGCGGCCATCGCTGAGCGCGCCATCGAACACAAGTTCACACCGATGATCGGCAGGAGTCACGGCATTCATGCCGAGCCTGTCACCTTCGGACTCAAGCTCGGGGTCATGTATGATGAATTCGGCCGCGCCATCGAGCGACTGAAGCAGACCAGGGAACGAGTCGCCTACGGCATGCTCAGCGGGGCTGTCGGCACCAATGCCCACCTCGACCCGAAGGTAGAAGCCTTTGTTTGCGAAAAACTTGGACTCAAGCCTGCCGCCATTTCCACCCAGATTATCCAGCGCGACCGCCACGCCGAGTTCATGACGACTCTCGCCCTCATTGGTTGCAGTATCGATTGTTGGGCCACCGAGTTCCGTCATCTTCAGCGCACCGAGGTCCTGGAAGTCGAGGAAGCTTTCGCCAAAGGGCAGAAGGGAAGTTCCGCCATGCCCCACAAGCGCAATCCTATCACCGGCGAGCGCCTTTGCGGACTCGCCCGCGTCCTGCGAGGCAACACCCAGACCGCCATGGAGAATGTGGCCCTCTGGCACGAGCGTGACATCAGCCACAGCAGTGCCGAGCGCATCATCCTACCCGACTCCTGCACCCTGCTCGACTACATGCTGGTTCTGCTCACCCGCCTTGTCCGCGACCTCACTGTCTATCCCGAACACATGAAGCGCAACCTCGACCTGACCCTCGGACTCTGGGGTAGTCAGGCCGTCCTACTCGAACTCACCGACCGCGGCCTGGCCCGCAAGAATGCCTACGAGGCCGTTCAGCGCGCCGCCATGCGGACCTGGGCTGAGAAAATCCCCCTGCTAAAAACCCTTAGTGAGGAACCCGAAGTCATCGCCCACATCCCCGCCGGGGAACTCGAAGAAATCTGCGCCCCTCAGCGCCACTTCGCACATGTGGAGAGGAGACTCAGAGCTGTTGGGATTGAGGTGTAACAGACAAAAAGAGACCTCTACCCATTCACTTACTCTCAGCAAGCCGGCTTCCACTCTGTTTCAGAATGACCTGAGAGGAGGTTCTCATACCGAGCCAGGGTGAAAAGGTAGTCCGAGAGGCGGTTGAGAAAAATTCTTGAAAATTCGCTGATCTCTTCGGAATCCGCAGCCAGAATAAGTTCCCGCTCCGCACGGCGGCACACGGAGCGGGCAACATGGATCTGAGTTGCGGAGAGAGAGCCCCCCGGCAGGATGAAGGCGCGCAAAGGAGGCAGGAGTGTCGTCATGCGATCAATTTCCGATTCCAGAAACTGAATATGGGTTTCCAAGATGCGTGTTTTTTCGCCCTTCTCTCCCTTCTCTCCATTCGTGAGGGTGGCGGCAATGTCGCTACCGAGTTCGAAGATGAGGGATTGGAGAATCTTCAGAGCCTTGCCGATCTCCTGTGAGGGTGCAGAGGAGACAGCAACACCAAGATGAGAATTCATTTCATCCAGAGTGCCGCAGACCACCATGCGAGGGTGGGTTTTTTTTACCCGGCCACCGCAATAGAGACTCGTCTCTCCACGATCTCCGGTTTTCGTGTAGATTTTCATCGCCCGGCCACAATATGCATCGCAGCCGTCGGGTAGCGATCACCATGGAAAACACCGTCGGGGAAAGCTTGGTCGAGCAAGGCGAGATCTGCGGGACTCAGCCGGACATTCAACGCACCGAGATTTTCGGCAAGACGATCCCGCTTGCTGGTGCCAATGAGGGGGAAAACATCATCCCCCTGCGCCAATACCCAGGCGAGTGCAAGCTGGGCTGGGGTGCAGCCCTTAGCCACCGCGATGTCGGAAAGCGTCTCGACCAACATCAGGTTGGCCTGGAGATGCTGACCAGAATAGCGGGGGGTAAAGGCGCGAAAATCACCTTGCTCAAATTTTCCAAACAGCTTTCCAGTGAGGAGCCCCCGAGAGAGGGCGCCGTAAGCCACGATGCCGATGCCAAGCTCACGGGCGACCGCCAAGATCTCCTGCTCCACGAAACGGGTTGCCAGCGAATACTCGATCTCCAGTGCCGTGACCGGATGGACGGCATGGGCACGACGGATGATGTCAGGCTTCACCTCGGAGAGTCCGAGATATTTCACCTTCCCCTCTTTGATGAGCTGGGCAATGGCACCCACCGTATCCTCAATCGGGGTCTGGGGATCGAGTCGTGCTGGTTGGTAGATGTCGATATGATCAACCCCAAGCCGTCGGAGAGAGTAGGCACAGAAAGTTTTGACGGCTGCAGGACGGGAATCATGTCCAAGCCAGAGCCCCTTGGGATCCCGGAGAGCCCCAAATTTAACACTGAGCACGACCTCGTCACGTCGTCCGGAAATGGCACGTCCCACAAGCATCTCGTTATGGCCCATCCCGTAGAAATCCCCCGTATTGATCAGGTTGATTCCAGCATCAAGGGCCGCCTTGATTGTCGCCTCCCCCTCCGCATCATCCTTTCTGCTACTATGCGCGTAAATGTCCGAGATACCCATAGCACCAAAGCCGACTTCGGAGACGATCGGGCCATTCACACCGAGGGGATGAGTCTTCATGGGCCTGTAAGCGTGATACTCCAAGGGGTTACTCTGCAAGGAAGAAGAAGCTATTAGATATTTTTCTCGCTAGTGTCTCGACATGACGCTTGCGGGCAGATAAGTGATTTAGGCTTCGATTTCGTTCCATGGACAC
>Ga0302197_10003207_pt1 | contig 14918 bp, 13 predicted proteins | sample II_Bog_N2_1_FD_193526 | JGI IMG/M metagenome (GOLD analysis project Ga0302197, IMG submission 193526) | Peat permafrost microbial communities from Stordalen Mire near Abisko, Sweden - II_Bog_N2_1 | ecosystem: Environmental > Terrestrial > Soil > Wetlands > Peat | place: Sweden: Abisko...
AATTATTATAGGGATGCGAATGATTCGGTGGCCTGGCACAGCGATAAAGAAAGTATTATGGGTAGCCAGCCGGTCATCGCTTCCGTGAGTTTTGGCCAAGTGCGGAGTTTTGACATCCGGAATAAGGCCGATCACAAGGAGCATTATTCGGTCAGGCTGGAGCATGGTTCTCTTTTGTTGATGAAGGCGGGTTTACAGGAGGCTTTTGAGCACCGGGTCGCGAAATCGGCCAAACCGATGAAAGCAAGAATTAATTTAACCTTTCGGTTAGTGATATAGCTTGCCGGTATTTAAACTACATGCAATTGGGTGCTGGGTTTAACTTCGTAAGGTTCCTTACCTTGTTCAAAAATCCTGGAATCGAACTTGCCCTTGGTGGTGATCTTTTCACCTTTGACTGTGATCCAGCTACCTTCGCGCAGGCCAACAACAGGCACTGAACTTTGCATGTGAAATTCTTTGATGCGGGTTTCCCTGGTTTCACCGTTATGTTTTGAATTGGGATGAGGATCAAGGTAATGTGGATTTAAGTTAAATGGAACCAAACCCATGGTATCGAAACTGGGCGGGTAAACGATGGGCATATCGTTGGTGGTTCGCATATTGATACCAGCGATATTGCTGCCGGCGCTGGTGCCTAAATAGGGTGCGCCTTTTTTTACGGCGGCTTTCAACGCCGACATGAGCCCTTGTTCATGCAGTTCCTTAACCAATAAAAAGGTATTGCCGCCTCCGGTAAAAAAGCCCTTGGCTTCCCGGATCGCTGATTTTGGATCGTTAAAATTGTGCAATCCTTTCACCCTGATGTCCAGCGGAGCGAATGCAACAGCTGCTTTTTGCGCATAATCACCATGCGAAATACCGCCCGGTCGCGCAAAAGGAATGAAAATGATTTCGTCCACACTGGCAAATAATGCTGAAATATGTAGTTTGAGGTAGACGAGGTATTTTTCACCAAATAAAGCGGAGGCGCTGGCAAGCAGGATATTTTTCATCGTTTAATAAATTATATAGCCGCCATCACGGCTTCAATAAGATGAGGGGCCATTTCCATTTTATTAAAGGTATGGTTGACCCATTGGTCATCTTTTAAGATAAAGCTGTAGGGGGTGTTATACATGTCAATGCTGATCAGCGCATCAGTTTTGTTTACAAGGAAGAAGGAATAGGTGCGGTTGCCGTCGGTGGCTATTAGTTTTTCTGTGGTCATATTATTAAGCAAAGATATTCTTTATGTTGATGGCGAATGGATGAATTGACATTACCCTTGAGTTACGGTGGAGAAGAGCTGGAGCTGCCTTTGAAAATGTATGCCTATGGCTATACGTTCCGGGTGGAGGTGCTGATCGGTGAAACGGCGGTGATCTTTGAACCGGATGAGGAGGGGAGTTATCGGGCGTTAGCAGACAAGGCGGTGAATGTCGGACTGTTGTGGGCGACCGTAGGTGTACTTGAAAAACTACGTTAATAGATGGCTGTACTACCAAGATCCGCGTTTGAATTTTTGGAACATCTCGCTAATCATAATTACCGGGCTTGGTCGCGGTCTATAAAGATGAATATCAATTAGAATTAGGCAAGGTGGCGCAATTCGCCGATGCATTATTGCAGGAATTGAACCGGCATGATGTGATCGAAACGCAAAACGGCGCGAAAAGTCTTTACCGGATCTACCGCGATGTGCGTTTTTCTAAAGATAAAACGCCTTATAGTACGTATTGGGGCGGCAGGTTCAAACGCGCGGCCAAACAGCGGCGCGGCGGCTATTATTATCATTTGGAACCGGGAAACAAGAGTTTCATTTTGTGTGGTTTTTGGAACCCGAACGCGTGGGACCTTAAACTGATACGCGATGATATAACCTTTGATGCGGTACCCCTGCGAACGATCGTGAACGATTCGATTTTTGTCAGCAACTTTAAGACTTTGGAAGGCGACCAGGTGAAGACTAGTCCAAGAGGCTATGATCCTGACCATGAGTCGATAGATCTGCTGCGCTATAAGCAATTTTTGGTCAGGCGTCATTTTACGGATGCAGAAGTTTTGAGTGGCGGTTTTCTTGATCTTGCCAATCAATCTTTAAAAAATATGCGTCAATTTTTTGGACTATATGAGCGAGGTACTGTCGGCCGATCAGAATGGTATTGAAGTGAATAACGGTTTTGGCTAAGTCAAAAGCAGATTTGGATAAATTATCCTGATCCGTTAGTGAGATCGCTTATGAGCTCGGTTTTGAACACTTGCAGTTCTTTAGCAAACTTTTTAAAACGAAGACCAATGTTTCACCGCTGGAGTGCCGGCACGCTTTTAATTAAAACAGGCTTAGAATAAGCTTCTTTGTTCTTTTTCGGGGGTTTGAAAGAAACGGATCATTTGAATAAGCGCTGTGCCATATTGCGTTGCTTTTTGCGGACCTAAGCCTTTGATGGCGCTGAGGGCTTTGATGGTGGCGGGTAGTTTTTCGGCGATGGTGGCGGCAGTTCTTTCGGATAGGACGCCGTTCGGCATGAGCTTTTCTTTTTCGGCGGTTTGCTGGCGCCATTCGAGTATTTGCTGGTACAGTTTTTCGTTGGGTTTGGCGTAGAGCGCTTTGGTAAAGGGGTTGCCTGGCTTAGGGCTTGAAGCGGTAACTTTTAAATAAGCGGCAACGTTAAATTCTTGATTTGAGAAATGTTCCATCAGGCTTATGCGGGCCATGATCCATTGTAATAGTTGGTCAGCTTTGGCGGCCCCTTCTTTGGATGTGCCGATTAGCGCTGGAATTTGGTTGTGCAGGATTTCGGCGGCTTGCTTTAATTCATTTAGAAAATATCCTGCGGCTTTTTGGATACGTTCGGCTTCATTCAATTTTAATTGGCGGGCGGTCTTTTCAGCTACAGCTATGATATTCTTATTTAGCAGATTCTCAAAATTGTTTAAGCGGTTCTTTAGGCCGTTAAAATTGAAGAGTTCGGTTAGTAAAAACTGAGCATAGCGCAGACGATCGGATTCAAGATTGGGTTTGTTTTGGGTTTGTTCGTTGTAACGGATGACGGTAGGGTCCCCGATGATGTTTTGGGCGGCGATGGGATTGCGGAGCACCATGCCGGACAGGCTGCGGCAACGGCTCAACGCCACGTAGGCCTGGCCATGTGCGAAGGCTTCACTGACATCGATAATGGCTTTATCAAAGGTAAGCCCCTGGCTTTTGTGGATGGTGATGGCCCAGGCCAGTTTGAGCGGGATTTGCGCGAAGCTGCCGGCATTGGTCTCGCTGATAGCTTCGCCTTCTAGTTTGTATTTGATGTTTGACCATTCCAGGGCTTCTACGGCAAGTTCATCAACAAAAACAGTACTGCCTTCGATACGGTTAACGGTACCGATCTTTCCGTTGTAGTATAGCTTTTCTGCTGAACTGTCATTTTTAACGAACATGACTTGCGCACCGACTTTTAATTTCAAGTCGGTTTCTGTAGGGTGGGCGTCTTTGGGGAAATCGCCTTTGATGGTGGCTTTAAATTCAAATGTTTCACCTTGCAAAGCCTCCAAATATGCTGCATTGATTTTGGTCGCGATGTTGTTGTGCGTGGTTAGTGTGATATAGGGATCGTCTGCTTCGGGGATGAAATTTGGCTGGTAGCGGCTATTTAATACGGATAAATTAGAAGGAGTTATAGCTTGGTTGCGTACTTCGTTGAGGATGTCAACGAAGGATTGCTCTTTCTGTCGGTAAACATGGTCGAGTTCGATGCGTACATAAGCCAGTTTTTGCAAGACCTGGCTGCTAAAAAAATAAGGACTGGCATAATAATGGCTCAGCATAGCCCATTCCTCCTCGCGAATAATTGGGCTCAATTGTGACAGGTCACCAATGAGCAGCATTTGCACGCCGCCAAAAGGATAGGATGATTCTTTGACGTTACGCAGAATCAGGTCTATCTGATCCAAAATATCCGGCCTGACCATACTGATCTCATCTATGATCAGCAATTCTAAATTGTATAGCAAATCTTTCTTTTCGGGGCTGTAATGCATTTCCGGTCGGCTGTCGCCACCCGGAATGAGTGGTCCAAAAGGTATTTGAAAAAAGGAATGGATCGTCATCCCGCCCGCATTTATCGCCGCGACACCCGTCGGCGCAACCACCGCCAGCTTCTTTTTGGCCTGCTGTTTAATTCGCTGTAATAAAGTAGTTTTTCCGGTGCCTGCTTTTCCGGTAAGAAAGATGGTGGTGTTGGTGGAATCTATATAATCGAGGGCTAAAGCAGCTTTGGTGTTCACAGCCGCAATTTACGAATTATAGGGCGAGTTAACCGATTGAAATGACAATCTTTCCCTTGGTTTTACCACTGGTGATCGCATAATAAGCAGCCTGAATGGTTTCCATACTATAATCCCCTTCGTCCACGATCGGCATCAATTTTTTATTTTCTACCAATTCAGTAGCTTTTTTCAAAATATCGCTATGTTGTTTCCTGTTTTTTCCGAATATCAGTGGATACAGGGTGAAAACGCCAGAATAAGTCGCCCCGCGGAATGATAGCGGAGCCAAAGCATGATTACCCCAGCCTAATATACTAGCCACATGCCCCGTATATTGTTTAGCCGCTTTGAATGAAGCATCTAAAACAAGGCCGCCAACGGTATCTAATATAATATCGAACCCTTCGCCCTGCGTATATTGCTGTAGATATTCCTCTACCGGCGTGTTGTAATCAATGGGCGTAGCGCCGTAGGCTTTTACCAATTCAAAGTCTTTAGGGCTTACCGTAGCGAAAACTTTTGCCCCGAATGCTTTAGCGATTTGCACCGCAATATGGCCTACACCACCGGCACCGCCGTGTATTAACACGGTTTTATCTTTACTAACTTTTGCTCTGTCGACCAAGCCCTCCCAGGCGGTTATAAAAATCAGGGGCAACGCGGCGGCTTCTTTCATGGTCAGATTTGATGGCCTTAATGCCAAAAGGTCGGCATCAACAGCCGCATATGCTGCAAGGCTACCCTGAACGCCCGCGATGCCACCCGTCATTCCATACACCTCGTCGCCAATTTTAAATTCCGTAACCCCTTCGCCAACGGCCTCTACTATCCCGGCCATGTCAATTCCTAATATGGCGGGTAAAACTGCCTTGGCGTGTGCTGCCTGCCCAGCCTTTATTTTCAAATCAAGCGGGTTTATACCACTGGCCATTATTTTTACCAATACTTCGCCTTTACCTGCTACCGGTTTTTCGATCTCCTGCAATTGATAGGGTGTATTAAATTCGTTCAGAACTAATGCTTTCATATCTATAAATTATGTTATTTAGGTAAGCCCTTTATAAAATTCACTATATCCTGTGCAATTTCTGTACCATGTGTTTCCAAGGCAAAATGCCCGGTATCATAAAACTTCATAACGGTATTCGGATCGTCCAGTTTAAATCCTTTGGCACCGGCAGGTGAAAAATAGGGGTCTTTACTTCCCCAGCCGCAATACCTTAGGTTGGCATTTCCGGAAGTAAGCCGACGGTTATAGCATTCATGTTTTTATTATTCAAACTGTGTTTTTTTACGTTGCAGGTATAGCGCGGCGGATTCGCTCATGGTAATGATAGCGCCTCCAAGAATTACAACATCTTTGATCACCAGCCGGCCCCTCCCTGACAGGAACGGGAACCCCCAATCATGATCAGTTAAATGCGGCACCCAACTCTCGGGTGTGGTAATTAGAAATGACAGCGTCCCCAGCGTCATGATAAAGACAAGTATACTGGCGATCATACTGGGAAGTGGCGCAACTTTATATAAAGCGATCAATACACCCAAAGCAACCAATACAACACCCAAGCCATCTGCGAAACCATAGGTGTTATTATCCACGTTCCATTGATTGTTTGCCGGGATAAGTTCGCCTTCTTTATTTACGTGCTTTTTATATTCCTCCGGGTGATGGTAAAAGAAAGACATGAACGGGCTGGTAGCCACAAATGGCACAATACCATCTGCTTCATAAGTAAAGAATTTTAAACCACCTATCCACAGGAAAACGATTACGATGCCAAAGCGTACGGCTTTCTTCCCAAATTGGTCGAGGTTGGCAATGAAGGTTACTATTGAGGTTTTCATACAGTATAATTTTTTTATCAAAATTACAGCAGTAATCTGCTGCATAGCATGGACAAAAAAGGCCAATACCTGTACATATCCGCTTTTAAAACGGTATTATAAATATAAAGAAGATTTGTTAATTTTTAGAACGATCCGCAACGATAGATATTCCGGTTTTATCGCGGAAGGCTTGCGGAGATACTTTGGTGAATTTTTTAAAAACGCGGCTGAAATAGAATTCATCCTGGAATTTAAGGTTCCAGGCTATTTCTTTTATACTTTTGCGCGTTAAATGAAGCTGTTTTTTCGCTTCCAGGATGAGTCGTTCCTGTATTAATTGAGACGGAGTCTTTCTAAAATATCGTGTTGAGCGCTTAGTCAGATTATCGGGTGTCATGGCTAATAACGCGGCATAGTCAGACGGCTTGTGCAGGGTAAGGAAATGTTCATCCAAAAGTTTTTTGAAACGATCCATTTGCTCGTCTTTTTCGGTCTTGTCTTTATTCTCACTAATGGCTTTTATTTTAATACTGCTTGATTTCGCCAGGAAAAGCTGTAGGTAGGCCCGCAGGATGATTTCCGATGGTGCCGCTTCATTAAGCTCATTATTAAGGTCGGTTAATAATAAATCAAATAAAACGGCTTCTTTATCAGTTAAAACAACCACCGGGTCAATGTAAATGTTATTAAAAAGCAAGCCATTGCACGAAACTTCTTCCCGATGAAATTCAATACAATAAAAATCACCGTGAAATTGAAGCACTTTGCAATCTGGGAATTTGCATTCCTGCATATAAATTACCTGTAATGGTGTAGAGAATAGCAATACAGGGCCTTTAAAATCAAATGCACCAAAATCGGCATGAAAGGTTCCGGTTCCTTCCTTTATTAGAAAAACCAAATAATCCGGGTATTGCGCCGCCGAGCATAAAGCAGCCCCCTCCACTATCTTTAATCCTAATAAGAGTTCGCCTGAGCCGGAATGTATTTCTTTCATTGCGACGCAATATAAATATTTATTCAGCATAAAGCCATCTCTGCCAGGTTTGGCCACCTGAGCCCTTTTTAAGCCGTAATTTTTGATATGAGTTCAAAATCATTGTGAGAAATTTCTTATTCTGTGCTGGATCTGGCAACGGTTGTCGGGCGGCGTTTCATCGCAGATACTTATCATGAAAGTTTAGAGAATGCCAGGTATGCAGGATCCCTGGGATATACACGTTACGGGTTTGCCGGACACCATACTATGATCGCCGTGGCCAGTTCTGCAAGGTCATTGTTGTTTGGTAACATCGCTGGTAATACGAAAAAGATTAAAGTAGGCTCGGATGCCAAAGTTAGCACGGTAACAATTAGGTCAAGACAGTTGGACAAGGGTGAAAAACTAAACAAGGGTCATTATAACTTTCCTTGATCCGTGCGCAGCATATTCGCCATCAATGCGCTTGCTGAGCGGTCAGTGACGCCGATGAAAAGATAAAGATCGTACTGGAACAAATGGATGAACCGGCATCACGTGCACGATTCCTTTAAGATAGGAGAGAGTATCCATATAGCAGATACTGCGGACAACCCGAACGGTGATGACCGAGAGAACTTTACTTCAAATTCGTTAAAATAAAATCCAAAGTTTCAAGTGGTAGTTCATCTTGCTTAAAATTGGTCAGGCCTCCATCGCTATTAACGAGAAAATCATGAGCAAGAAATATCTCCCAGTCTTCTTCCCAGAACTCTTATAAACCCAACAATATTTTTTGTTAACGTAAAATTAAAATACCAGCAATAAGATATAATTAGGTTTGCGCTACATTTTGATTGAAGCGACACCATGGTTTATCAGGACGTGCTGGAACAAGTATTGTTGAACAAGTGCAGCACCAATGACAAGGCGGCCTTCCACGCGCTTTATGATCATTTTAAAGCGTTTGTGTTTAGTATAGTAAATGCCAGAATTGATGACCGGGATGATGCATTGGATGTAACGCAGGATATTTTTATCAGCCTTTGGGAAAATAGAAAGCAGTTGGCCGGGATAAGAGACTTTAAAGCTTACCTGTATGTTTACAGCCGTAACCAGGTGGTATCAGCTTACCGGAAAAAAAGCATCAGGCTAAAGGGTGAGACGTATTTAATGGAGCAACTGGAGCAGCTGGAGCATTCATCGGAGGAACACCTGTTTGCGCGGGAACTTACTATTTCGATTGATAATGCAGTTGGGCAGCTTCCCGAAACAATGCGCAACTGCTATACTTTAAGCAAAAGCGAAGGAAAAACAAATGACGAAATTGCTGCTATTCTTCAAATTTCGGAGAAGACAGTCAGGAATAATGTTTCAGAAGCTTTAAAACGAATGCGGTTCTATTTGCAACGGAATAATCCCGAACTATTTCTGTTAATGCTCTCACTATCTTTAATAAGTAGGTGTTGGTTGATGTCATAAATTGGTAACAAACACTTAACCTTTTCTTAAAGGACAAAATCGCTTTTTTTTCGAGCTATATACAAACAACGGTAAATGTATAGCAAAATTAAGCAACTCTTCCAACGATATCAATCAGGGAAAGCTAGTTCTAAAGACCGAAAAATAGTAGAAGACTGGTTCGCAAGTTTTGACGGTCTGCAGGAACAGCCGATGGATGAAGCAGCGCAATCCAAACTTTTCGGCCCGATGGACAGGAAGATACAATCTGTTTTGTATCATCGCCCGTCATATGCATGGATAAAAGCAGCCGCTATTATATTGGTTATTATCAGTGCCGGTCTGTTTATACGCCGTTTCAATTCAACTCAAACGCAGCTAATTACTTACCAGGTAATTAAAGTGCCGAATGGCGTAAAAAAGGAAATAACACTGCCCGATAGCAGCATCATCTATTTAAATTCAGGGTCAAGCATAAGTATTCCCTCCGATTTTGCCGATAAAAAAAGAGAACTATCGCTTACAGGCGAGGCATTCTTTATCATCAAGCACAATACCCGTAAACCTTTTACACTGCATGCAGGCAAATTGCTGATTGCGGATATAGGTACGTCATTCGATGTGAAAGCTTTTCCTAAAGAGAGACAGATCCGTGTTGCAGTTGAAACAGGCAGCGTAGCAGTTGAAAAGACTACAGCCGGACGAAAACCAGCCGTGCTTGTTGGCGCAATGATAAAGAACCAGCAACTTATTTATAATAAAGCCAGCGATAGCCATACGCTTAGTAAAATACCATCAGCCAACATTGCTGCCTGGCATAATAATCAGCTCCGTTTTGACAATGCGTCATTTGCTGAAATAGCTCTTCAGATGGAGCGCTGGTATAACGTTACGGTTAAGCTTACTAATAACGGAATGGCTGAAAGGCGATATACCATCAGCTTTGAGAATGAACCGGTAAATCATGTGCTGGATGTGCTGACCAGATTAAGCGGAACCAGCTATCAAATTAATCATCAAACTATAGTTATCAATCTTAAAAACAATAAAAATATGAACTAGCTATCCAATAAATAAAGCAGGGAATGTACCAGCATCCCCTGCTTAACCGGGCGCTAAAGTAGTGCCGGTAATTATAACGATCACTTAATCATTAAAATTTATCAAAAATGCAAAATTTTTATCGAACAAAGCTTTGTACACAAGCTAAATATAAATTGCGCCCCTTAATATATTATTGCGCGTTGGCACTTATTTTTTTAATCGGTTGGAGCAGCCCTGCTTCAGCCGCCAAAAGTGGGACCATTAACACCGTTCATATAACCCTGAACGTTACTAATACCCGTATTAAAGATGTATTTAGCATCATTGAACAAAAAACAAATTTCTCTATTGGTTACGACAACGCGCTTGACGTTAACCAGCGGGTATCGGTAAACATCGATAACCAAACCATTTATCAAACCTTGCATGCTGTTTTAAAAAATTATAACGTTACTATCAGCCAGGTGGATGACTATCACATCTTGATAAAAGTTGAAAAAAAGCAGGAGGTATCCGAACGTGCAGAAAAACAGAAGCGCAAGGTTAGTGGAAGGGTTGTTGATGAAACAAACAGCCCGCTTCCAGGTGTAAGTGTTCACGAAAAAGGAACCACGAATGGCGTATCAACAGATGGTGAAGGTAACTATACACTCACAGTTGAACCCGGCGCCACTTTGGTTTTCTCATTTGTGAGTTATACTACGCAAGAGATAGTTGTAGGAAATAGTGGTCAAATGAATGTTGCCCTTAAACCCAACAGTAATATTTTGAACGAGGTGGTAGCAGTAGGTTATCAAACCGTTCGTAAAAGTGATTTTACTGGTTCAATATCCAGTGTTAAAGCCTCCGAGATAAACACCAGCGCGCCAACACTGGGGCAAGGCTTAGTGGGCAAAATAGCAGGTGTACAGGTGTCGCAGGTATCGGGTGCACCATATCAAACTACAAAAATAACCGTAAGGGGTGTTGGTTCATTGTATGCCAGTTCCGACCCTTTATATGTTATTGATGGCTACCCGGCCGGTAACGATTTATTTATTAATCCGCAGGACGTTGAATCAGTTGACGTATTAAAGGATGCGGCATCCGCAGCGATTTATGGATCAAGGGCGGCTGGTGGCGTGGTATTGATCACTACCAAACACGGCCCAAAAAAGGATGAACCGGGTAAATTTGAATATGACCTGGATATTGGTGTTGACCAATTAGCAAAAAAAGTTAAACTTTTAGATGCCGACCAGTTTGCGCAACTGGCCATTGACGGCCGTAATGATACTTATAAAGACCTCTGGCTTGAAAAAGGCAATGTGTGGAATGATGCTATGTATTCTGATGATAATGCTACACGTATTGCCAATGTGGGCAATGCAGCATCCGTAAGTATACAGCCTAGCACCTATGACTTTGCTACGCAGACACTAATTCATCAAACCACTAATACCGACTGGCAGAATGAATTGTACAGGAATGCCTTAACAACCAATAATAATCTTTCTTTCTCAGGTAATTCTGGCGATACCCGTTATTATTTCAGTACCGGTTATCAAAATCAAAATGGTATTATGCTGGGCACCGGTCAGCAAAAGATCAATTTGCGAGCTAACGTTGACGGCAACATAGGTAAGAAACTAAAAATAATGGCTAATGTTGCCTTTACACAAAACACCAACCAGGAAACACAGGACGGACGCTGGGACCATAGCCCTGCACTTGGCGCTTTGATCTACTTGCCCAACTTCCCGGCTTATAACCCTGACGGAAGTATAGCAACAAACCTTGTCGCAGCGCTTTCTCCGCTCTATGGCTATCAATCTATAGAAAACCCCATAGCAACTGCTGAAGACATAAAAATAAACCGTGTAGGTAACCGTGCTACCTACAACACACAGGCTACTTACGAAATATTGAAAGATTTTACTTTCAAGGCCAATTTAGGTATGCAAACTTATGGCGAAGATTATAATTATTACCTGCCCACCAGCATTAGCAATGGTTCATTTGCACCTTATTCAGCCGCTTCAATAGCTGCCGCCAAGGCCATACAACAAACTATTGACTATCGCGATGAGCTAGGTGAATTTACGCTGAATTACAACAAACAAATAAAAAACCATCATTTTGATGTTCTGGCAGGTTACTCGGCCCAAAAAACAATAAACAACGTACTTGAAGTACAGGGCACAGGTTTCCAAAACGATAATATCCCGAACATTACAGGCGCGGCCCCCAGCAGCATCACATTAATTACACCAACCAGCGGCACCATACCCGAAGGTACACAGCCTACCGGTAACGCGGTGTATACCCTGGTATCTTATTTCAGCCGTATAAACTACAACTTCGACGGTAAATATTTTTTATCCGGTTCTATACGTACCGACGGTTCTTCTCGTTTTGGCCCCGATAACCGTTACGCGGTGTTTCCTTCCGTATCGGCAGGATATAACCTTTCTGACGAGGCATTCTACCACAGCTGGCTCGGCGAAGAGTCTACCGTAAAATTACGCGCCAGCTGGGGCTTAAGTGGTAATAATAATATTGGTAATTATAATACCGAACAAACGGTAAATTCCCCAATAAGCACCGTGTTCGGGAATGGTACGGCTTTAACCGGCGCTATCACCCCCGGCTCAATAAAAGACCAGAAATTAGGTTGGGAATCAACCTCGCAGTATAATTTTGGTATAGATGTTGGCTTATTAAAAGGGCGTTTATTTATTATAGGTAATTATTATCTGAGTGACTCATATAACTTGTTATTCAACCAGCCGGTATCGGCAGTTTCAGGCAGCCAGAGTATCTTAACCAATTTAAACAATTCAAAAGTAAGCAATAAAGGCTTTGATCTGCAGCTCGATGGAAAACCTGTTGCCGGTAAAGATTTCACGCTCGATGTAAGCGGTAATGTCTCCTTCAACCGCAACAAAGTGCTGGCGCTTGGTAATAACAACACCATTATTACCAACGGTGCCGAACGTTCTTATTTAACTAATATCACAGAAACCGGCGAACCTATAGGTATGTTCTATGGTTATAAAGTTGGCGGCATCATACAGCAATCAGATATGGCCAATATTGCTGCTGATGAGGCGGTATATAAAGCAAACGGAAATTCATACCCGGCAGGTTATGTATTAAAAGGACATGCCCAATCGTCATTCTCAACTACACCGTTGGAGCCGGGTGATCTTTGGTTTGTTGATACCAACCACGATGGTATTATTAACAGCAAAGATGCCGGCATTATAGGTAACCCTTATCCTAAATTCACTTATGGCTTTGCTATAAACGCCACCTATAAGAATTTCTTCTTCAGTTCATCATTTAATGGTTCTTATGGTAACCAGGTGTTGGATGGGCAGGATTATTATTTGTATAACATGGAAGGATCCGGGAACCAGTATGAGGATGTGGCCGGCCGTTACATTAATGCAAGTGATCCCGGCGCAGGTACCGTATACCGTGCATCGCGTGGGGGCGACCAGAGCAACAGCACCCGTTTATCTACATTTTACCTGCAAAGCGGTTCGTACTTACGGTGCACTAACGCTACCCTGGGTTATAATATTAAATCTTCACATGTGCTTAAAAATCTTGGGTTGAGCAGCCTGCGTGTATTTGGATCGACAAATAACCTGTTCACCATCACAAAATATAAAGGTTATAACCCGGATGTGGATTATGACTATTCCTTCAGTGGATCGCAAGGTACGAATATTACGCCTGGTGTGGATTATGGCGTTTATCCGCTGGTAAGGTCTTATAACTTAGGTGTAAAAGCAATTTTTTAATAAAAAAGATCAAATCTCAAAAAGATGAAACATATAAAAATTAAATCGTTAAGCCTGCTGCTTTTGTTGTCGCTGGGCTCATGTAAAAAGGATTTTTTACAACAGAGTGATCCTAACTCAACTGCGGTAACTAATTATTTCAAAACCGAAAATGATGTTTTGTTGGCCGTTAATGGTTGTTATGCAGCGTTGCGAAGCGCAAACACAATAGGAGAATCAAGTGATTTGTGGACCGACCAGCGTTCTGACGATACCGGTATTAATGATAGTCAATCCAATTCCGGCGAACCGTTTCAATTTAATAATTTCTCGCTTGTGCCGGGCAACAGCTACCTGTACTCCCATTGGTTAGCCATGTATAATGTGATCTCGGATTGCAATATTATTCTTGACAATATCGACAAGGCCGTATTTACTAACGCCAACAATAAACAAATTTATAGGGCCGAAGCTGAAACCATCCGCGCGCTTATATATTTTCATATGGTACGCGAATTTGGTGATATCCCGTTGGTAACTACCCAGCCTACTACTACCGATCAGATCAACGCGCTTACATTCAGGGCGCCACAGGCTACCGTTTATAATCAAATAGTAACCGATTTGAAAGATGCGGTAAACAGCCCTATGCCTACCACACAGGCCACCGGTACTATAGGCCGCTTATCATTAGCAGCAGTGAATACTTTGCTGGGCCAGGTATACCTTACCATGGCAACAACTGAAGATCAGGCCAACCGCACTGCTAATTTAAACAACGCGTTAAACTATCTTACAACTGCTTATAACTATAAAACATTTAGTAGCTTATCTTCCATTCCGTATACAGATGTTTTTGACGTTACTAAAAAATCAACCTGCCCGGAGCTGATATGGCAAATTGTTTATAAACAAGGTGACCCCATCTATAGCTCTGTGATTGCGGCAAACGACCAGGCGAGCGGCGAAACCACCGACTCACAGAAACCATCATCTTCGGTAGGAGACAACGTGACCCATGATTTGGTAAATGAATACGAAACAGGGGATCCGCGAATGACGTTTTCCATTGCATATGCCAACGCGCCCAGTGTAAAAGACTGGTATGTTACTAAATTCAGGGATGTGAGCAGCGCAGCGGGCGTAAATGGTTATGGTGGCAATGACTGGATACTGATGCGATATGCCGACGTTATATTAATGCTTGCCGAAGTAAATATGTATATGGGCAACAACACCACTGCTATACAATACCTGGACATGGTGCGCGCAAGAGCCGGTATGCCATCGTACGAAGTATCGTCGCAAACGGCCCCTTATAACACTAATTTTCCAACACTTAAATTAGCGATCCTGCACGAGCGCCGTGTTGAGCTGGCGTTTGAGCATCACCGGTGGTTTGATTTGCTGCGTACCTTTACTACGGATGAATTGGTGAGTTATTTCCATGCCAAAAGCCAGGCAAACTTCGGCTCGGCGGTGTTGAGCAACTTTTCTTCAAAAGACCGGTATTTTCCTATACCGTTTAAAGAGTACAATCTCGACCCGACAAAAATGTATCAAAACCCGGGGTATTAACAGTAATATTTGCAGCATAAAGGGAAGCATCTGCT
>Ga0302197_10003211_pt1 | contig 14903 bp, 16 predicted proteins | sample II_Bog_N2_1_FD_193526 | JGI IMG/M metagenome (GOLD analysis project Ga0302197, IMG submission 193526) | Peat permafrost microbial communities from Stordalen Mire near Abisko, Sweden - II_Bog_N2_1 | ecosystem: Environmental > Terrestrial > Soil > Wetlands > Peat | place: Sweden: Abisko...
AACAACAGGCCCAGCAACAACAGCAGCAAGCTCATCAGGTTCAGCAGCAGGCGCAACAAAAGCAACAACAAGCCCAGCAACAACAGCAGCAAGCCCGCCAGGTTCAGCAGCAGGCGCAACAAAAGCAGCAAGCTCAGCAACAGGTACAAGCTCGTCAACAGCAGCAGCAGGCGCAGCAACAGCAACAACAAGCCCGCCAGCAACAGCAGCAAGCTCAGCGCCAGCAACAACAAGCTCAGCAACAACAGCAAAGGCAGCAACAACAGCAGCAACAACAACAGGCCCATCAACAACAACAAGCTCAGCAGCAACAGCAAAGGGCACAACAGCAGCAACAGGCACAACAAAGGCAGCAGCAACAAAAGCAACGCCCGCAGCCTAAGCCACAACCGCAGCCACAACAACCGGAACAGCATTAAGCGAAGCCCGGTAATAGCGTTAACATAACGCTGAATAAATTGAATAACCCAAACTTGTAATATTATTTATAGGTTTGGGTTTATTAGTTATATGAAATTGATTTGTTTTTATAGATGGTTCGTGTTTATGCTTTTAGTAGCATTAATGCCGATATTCAGCTGCGGACAAAGTATTAAAAATGATAATGCTAAAAACGCTAATGGAATTGTTTTTATTGAAAACTCTTGGATTGAAGCCCTGCACCAGGCACAGTTACAAAATAAATACATTTTTGTTGATGCTTATGCAACCTGGTGCGGCCCTTGCAATTTGTTAAAAAACACCACCTTTAAGGATAAAAAAGTAGCGGAATTTTATAATCAAAACTTTATAAACCTATCAATGGATATGGAGCGTGGTGAGGGGCCTGATCTGGCTAGCCAGTGGGGGATAACGGCTTATCCAACTTTAATTGTTTTCGATTCCAATGGTAAGCCTGTTTTTGGTACTATGGGTTATATGGGCGCTAAAGATCTGCTGAAATTTGGGAAGCAGGCGTTGAGTAAGACTGCGCCTAATTAGGAGCGAGGTGTCAGATCGAGGAGCGAGGGGGTTGGTGTTGGGTACCGGATTTTGAAATTTGGGCATAAAAAAAGGCCGAAACACTCTCGCAGTCTTTCGGCCTACATCTACCTATGAAAACAACCCTTTTTTGGAAAAGGGCATTAATATTAATTCAAAGGCAATGCCAATTGCTTAGAATCTTAATTTGAACTGAAAGCTTTGTTTATTTAAGTAATAGGCTGTTTTTTCTTGTAGAATTCCCGCCAGTTGTTTGGGAAATTTTTACACAATTCGGGAATATTTGGAATGGGTTTAACTAGGTTAAATATACCGCGTCTTCATCGCCGTTTTCGGTTAAAAAAACATCAACACGCTCTTTTAAAACGGTTGATAATGCCATCCCGGCATAATCGGTAGTTATCGGAAAGTTTTTGTGGTTACGGTCGATCAAAACAGCAGTACGCAGTTTTTTTAATCGAACATCAATAAACACTCCGAAGCCATAAGCCAGTGTTTTGCCTGAGTTTAGTACATCATCAACCAAAATAACAGCCTTATCCTTGCAGTCGTCTACATTAAAATTAATTTTTGATTTTAAGCTGCTGCTTTGTTTGTCCAGTTCGATAGTAAGTATCTTACTTTTGAAGGGCGCTATCTCGTCCAATATTTTTTTTAGACGTTCGGCAATGTGGTTGCCACGGGGTAAAATGCCTGCTATCAGTATTTCTTCCTCGTCAAAATTATCCTCCAAAATCTGGTAGGCAATCCTGTCGATCTTTTGCTGCATTTGATGCTGGTTAAGAATAAGCAATTTTTTATCAGGCATGACTATTAAGTTAAAAGTTGAATGTTAAAGGTTGAAAGTGCTTTTAACGTTCAATAAAATATTTTTTGTTCTCGCAGGGTCTCTCGTAGAGGACCCTGCGATGGATAGTTTAATATCACTAATTATTAACCGTGCTCAGGGTACCCTCTGCGAGAGACCCTGCGGAGACTTTAAATGTTCAATAACATATTTAATGGCTAAGGTAGAAATTAAGTTTTAAAGCGTAAAGTGCGAATTGAATGGTGTACAGACACACCCCTGCTGCCGCAAGCCTTTCGCGCCGGCTATTGAGACGGTAACTTTTTCCTTTAATCTTTCACGTAAGGAAAAAATACAAAGTTGGCGCCTTCGGGTACTATTACAAATACGCACATAAAGTCTTCGGGCTTTTTGTATGTATCGATGAAGCGTTGTTTAAGTTCTTTTTTGATGATGTTGCGCTCTAAAAACTCTTCGAGGGTTGAGGCGTTGATGCTCCAGTCGCTGTTAATATCGTCTTTATCCAGTATCATTTCGCCCAGTGCTACTTCGTGCTGATGCGCCACGAAAATAGGGTATCTGGATAGTCCTTCTACCATAATTTCAATAGCCACTTCGCGGATTGATTCATTAAATAGCTTCAAATCTATCTCAAGACTTAAAAGCGGGCTTTCCTTGTCTTTTCCGTTGTTATCGTTTAGCAGTTCTTCGGGTTCCATATGATAATTGAGTGAATGAGTGATTTATTCAATTCTAAATCATTTATAAACTATTCTTTAACACTAATAACACCACGTTTTCTACGTGCTGGGTATGGGGGAACATATCAACGGGTTGAATTTTAACTGTGTCGTATTTCTCTTTTAGTACCAGCAAATCGCGGGCTTGTGTGGCGGCGTTGCAGCTTACGTATACAATTTTTGGCGCTTCAATGTCCATCAGTCGGGCAACCACGTCGGGGTGCATGCCTGCGCGCGGCGGGTCGGTGATGATCACATCGGGCTTGCCGTGTTCGGCAATAAATTCAGGTACTAAAACATCCTTCATATCACCTGCATAAAATTTGGTGTTAGTGATGTTGTTGATGGCGGAGTTTATTTTAGCGTCCTCAATGGCTGTCGGCACATATTCAACCCCAATAACTTCTTTTACCTGGCTGGCTATAAAGTTGGCTATTGTACCTGCGCCGGTGTACAAATCATAAACCAGTTCGTTACCTGTGAAACCTGCAAAATCCCGGGTTATTTCGTACAAGCGCTTTGCCTGTGCCGAGTTGGTTTGATAGAAAGATTTGGCGCCTATCCTGAAACGGATGCCATTCATTTCTTCGTGAATATATTCCGGTCCGCGGAAGGCGATAACCTCTTGGTCGAATATGGTATCGTTCTTTTTTTGGTTGACGATGTACAGCAGCGATGTGATCTGTAAAAAAGTATCGCCAATAAAATTCATCAGCTTGCTGATCTCTTCATCGGTAGGGTAGGCGAAAACCACAATCACCATCAGTTCACCGGTTGAGGATGTGCGGATGATGAGGTTACGCAATGCGCCTGCATGCCCCTTTAAATCGTAATAAGAATAACCCTCGCGTTTAGCAAATTCGTCAATACTATTGCGGATAGCGTTTGATGGATCAGCCTGTAAATAGCAATGGTGAACATCCAGAATCTTATCAAATCTGCCGGGGATGTGGAAACCTAAGGCATCCATATTGATATTGTCCTCAGGTTTGGCTTCGCCATCCATCAGCCAGCGTTTGTTGCTGAAGGTAAACTCCAGTTTATTGCGATAATATTTATCCTCCGGCGAAGCCACAATCGGCATCATCCCGGTAATATCAATTTTAGCGAGGCGGGTTAATGCGTCTTCAACAGATTTTTGTTTGAATTTTAACTGCGCGTCATAGCTCATGTGTTGCCATTTACAGCCGCCACAGGTGCCAAAATGCTCGCAGAAAGCTTGCACCCGATATTCAGATGCTTTTTTGAGGTTGAGGATACGGCCCTCGCCGAAATTCTTTTTACTACGATAAACCAGTACGTCGGCAATGTCGCCGGGGATGGCTTTCTCTACAAAAAGCACAAAATCGTCGGTTTTGCCTACGCCTTTGCCCTCTTCGGCAATGTCGATTATCTCAACGTCCTCAAAAATTTTATCGGGTTTGTTTCTGTTACCTCTGCTCATAAAGCTGCAAAGGTAATATTTTGATTTTGGATGTGGGATTGATTTAGAATTTCGAATTAGCGTTACAGTATTTTTCATAGCTACCGCAAGCGTGCCGCTTGTGGGTTTATGCAATTTCTGTCTTTTTATATTCGCCTTGTATGTTTACCACAAGCGGGACGCTTGCGGTAGCAAAATGAGACTTCGACTTGATTAAGCACCATAATTAGTCCAATCATTGCTGTTAATGTTCCATTGTAATATATAGCTGTTGACGGTTTCTTTGTATATATTTATATTATGCGAATAGTAACACTTGAAGAACATATTTCCTTGCCCGAGTTAACAAGTTTGTTACCGGCAGCTGCTTTGGCGTCTTTCGGCCAATCGCCGGCCATGCAACAGATCATACCTAAGCTGGCTGACATATCCGGCGAACGCTTAAAATCGATGGATGATAACGGCATCTCAATGCAGATAATTTCGGTTGACGGCTTTGGCGCCGGTCTTTTAACTAAAGAAAAAGCGCCGGCCTTTGCCACGCTTTATAATGATACCATCGCCAACAAAATAGCGGATTATCCCGACAGGTTTAGCGCCTTTGCGCATCTGCCTGTGAGCGCCCCCTTGGCTGCCGCCGACGAGTTGGAACGGGTGGTTAAAGATTATGGTTTTCGCGGCGCGATGATAAGGGGTTTAACCGACGAACTTTTTTTGGATAACCCGATGTTTGCGCCGATACTGGAACGGGCAGAGCGTTTAGATGTACCTGTTTATATCCACCCCGGCTTGCCGCCTAAAAGCGTGGTTGATGCTTATTACAGCAATGTTGGGCCGCTGCCGGGATATTTTGAACCGCTTGGCTGTTATGGATGGGGATGGCATTCGGAAACCGCCATACATGTACTGCGACTGCTTGCAGGCGGCATCTTTGATCAATACCCGAAACTGAAGATCATTATTGGGCACATGGGTGAAATGCTGCCGATGATGATGGCGCGGTCTGAACGGGCATTTAAGCCGGGGAACGGCGGTGCCAACCAGCGTACGCTCACCGATACCTTTAAACAGCAGTTGTACATTACCACCAGCGGATTTTTTACCCAGCCACCGTTTAAATTGGCCATGGACACTTTCGGCGAGGATAATATTATGTTTTCTGTAGATTACCCATTTAGTACCAATGAAATGGGTATTGATTTTTTGAACCAGATTGATCTGCCTGAAGAAAAAATAAAAAAGATAGCGCATGGAAATGCGGATAGGATATTGAAGCTTGTATAGATAGGATAAACTGGACGAGGTTTTTCACAATTTACTTTAAACGTACTGGCTAAACTTAAACTCATGGGGAATTTATTTTAAGTAAGATAATCCAGGTGGGAAGTCGGAGACTTCCGTTATCCGTGGATTTAAGAGCGCTGCGCTAACTCTTAAACCAGTGGAGGATGGTTTATATTGTGATAAGGTTTAGTTAGATAGCATTAATTAATCTCCAAACAATTCATATATCTTTAAATGGCGTTTGTCATCGTTAAGGCAATAAACAATATAATCATATTGCCCATTGCCTTTTATAAGATAATACCAACAATCCATTTTTTTCTGAATATAATTATTCTCAACTCTGCCTCGCAGGTCTAAAGCTTCAGGACCGAATCTGAAAGGATAAATATTCATCAGTCTCTCACCATCTTTTTTATTGATTAGTATATTTGCGTACCATTCATAATCATTGTGAACTTGAGAGATGATTTTAAGATTATCGGTATATGTGTATTTTTTAACTGTTCGCTCAACATAACTATCAAATTCATAAGTCTGGTACAAATACAGCACACCAAAAAATATAATTAAGGGCAGAATTACCCATTTTAGTATTTGTTTCATTGTTAAATCTTAATGTTTATCCCAGTTAATTTTTCGAGAGAAATACATCAGCACAGCTATAATAATGAATAGGGCAATACTGCCTAGCATCAATGCAAAATCTTCAAGCTGGATAATAACATAGATGAATACATAAAACACTGATAGGATACATGCGAATACTACCGCTGCCAATTTGTTTTTTAGCAACGATGCGATGAACGCGGTAATAAGCCCCACGGTTGCCATTGATGCTACCAGGTATGCATAGGCAAAACCAATCTGCTCTGAAAAAGACAGGAGCAGGATGTAATAAACGATCATAGCGGCACCTATAAGGATATAGTTGAAGGAGTGGATGCGCTGCTTGCGAATAAGTTCAGTTAAAAACAATGAAATGAACGTAAGCAGAATAATGAGGATAGCATATTTGCTGGTGCGTGTAGTTTTTTGATACTCATCAACCGGCAGGCGTAGCTTTACGCCAAAAGTAGCCTCGGTTTGTTTGGCATGGTTGTTTAGCAGGGTATCATCACCAGCCCATTGCTGTGGGAAGGGGCGATTATAGTATAACATCCGCCAGTGGGCGCTAAAGCTTGTATCATTTATTTTGCGGCTATCGGGCAGGGCTCGGCCGTCGAAGCTTGGGCTGCTCCAGTTGCCGTTTACTTCCACATCGGTTGTTTTGCCTAATTGTAAAAAGCTGAGTTCGTCGCTACCGGTTAAGTCGAGCGCGTAATCGAAGGGCAGGGTCTGGTCGCTGATGCCGGTTAGGTTAACGGCAACCTGCAGGCCATCTGTAAATAGGGCTTCGTTGCTAAAAGTTGGCGACGCGGTTAAGATTTGTGCACCTACTTTTACAATGGGATTGGTTTTTAATCCTTTTAAATCAGATATGCTAAAGGTGATCTTGGCTTTATCCAGCATTAATTGATCGGGAGTTAGGCCAAGTGCGCTGAGATCGGCTTTGCTGAAGTTGCCGCTTACTTTCACGGTTGTTTTATATACTATGGCGTCGTAGATACCCCGGTGCATAACTTCAGTATTCAGCACGGCTTTAATGTTGAGGTCATCGGGGAGAATGTACAGGTTTTCAATTAGCTCTTTAGTTTCTTCTTTTCCGGCCTGATCAAAATCTTTTACTTGTGCCTTGTAGGGGATCACCAAAACTGGACCTTTTATCTGTTGATTGCCGGAGAAGTTGTAGGATATGTCTTTAATTACTTCCTGCTGCCTGTCTGATCGCTCGCTGATCAGGTTATCCACCATAGAGGAGGGGATAAGCAGCACGATAATCAATAATCCAATAAAGCCTAATTTAACGGTAACTGATTCCTTGAACCATGCCATTATTCCTGCGGGTTTTTCTAATTCATCCATTGTGTTTGTTGTTTAAAAGTACTTTGTATTTCAAAGTAAATAGGTAAAAAAATATAGTTTATGATTTTGTTGATTTTATAAATTGTTCAAGCGCATCCAAATGTTGTTTAAAGGCTTGCTTGCCTTTGGCGGTTGCCACGTAATTGGTGTTAGGTTTACGGCCAAGGAATGACTTGTTCACGAGGATGTATTCTTCTTTTTCCAAGCCTTTTAAATGCGATGCCAGGTTACCATCGGTTACGCCCAGCAATTCTTTTAACGAGTTAAAGTCGTAGCGGTCGTTCACTACCAGTACGCTCATAATTTGTAACCTTACGCGGTTCTCAAATGCCTTGTCTAAATGTTCAAAGGGGATCTTCACCTATCGTATTTTAAGTACATGATGCTACCATAAATTATATGCAATACGCCGAAGCCGATGGCCCAAAATTGTAAACCATAGTTGGGGATACAAGCAGAGATCAAACCTAAAATTATTTCTATTAAACCAAGGTACCGTACATCCTTAAATGTGAAATTGCTCGCGCTTATAAGTGCCAAGCCGTAAAAAATAAGGCATAAAGGCGAAACTACATTGTAGTAGCCTCTTCCCAGTAAAATCAGGATCAGTACGCCTCCGGTTACCAGAGGTACAAGCATATTCAGCAACAACGTGCGGCTGGTGTTACCCCAAATCGGTTGGTTGTTCTTTTTTGCTTTGCGAATGGTTAAGAAAATGCCGGTGCCGATTGATGAAATAAATACGATTAAGGCGATTAACAGTATAACTTCTAAATTAAAATAATGACTTTGACCATAAAATTCCCCGGTAGTAGAGTTTGGGTAGATTTTGGGAGTTTGCGGGTAAAGAATTTTATATGCCACCGCCGCGCCAACCAACGCGTAAACGCCTGCCAATATCCCTGATAAGCCACTCAGCGATATAAATTTTGAGGAGCGTTCCATAATATTGCGGATAGATGCCAGCTCGTCTTGAAGTTCTTCTTCTTTCATTTAAAAGTACTTTGTTATTCAAAGTAATGGATAATAATTTGATTGTGCAAATTATTTTTCTGGAAAGGGTGATGGATGGGGGGCTTATTTGGATTAAGCGCAGTACGCTAAACTTAAACCAATGGGATACTCTATGGAACTGAAAGTGGTGCGGAAAATACCGACCACAGGCTAAATGATGTTCCTTGATATTCTTTCATATTGAGAAAAAAACATATCGATTTGATATACTCAACCAATAACCGATTCATTAAAAAAAATAAAAAGCGCCTTTAAATGGTATTAAACCCATTTTATGAGGTATTATTCATTGTGGCACTCTTTTAGTTTATGGTGGTACGTGCCGGGAATAAACATCCCGGAACGGATAAAATCAAAAGAATAAAATGGAAGATGAACGAATAATTGTAAGGTTGGCACAACCTTCAGATAATGTTTACGCACAGCAAATTTCAGAAGAAACGGAACGTTCCGCAATAGCCAGGGGATCTGGTATATCCAAAAGATCATTAGCATCAATCATCGAGAAAATAAATGCCGGTAAAGCTGTAATGGCGGTATCTGATTGTGGCAACTGGGTAGGTTTTTCCTATATAGAAGTATGGGACGATGGCAAATTGGTGTCAAACAGCGGCTTGATCGTATCGCCGGCTTATCGCGAAAAGGGCGTGGCCGCCTCTATAAAGGAACAGGTTTTTAAGCTATCGCGTGAGAAATACCCAGAGGCTGATATATTCTCCATTACTTCAGGCCTGGCCATTATGAAGCTGAACACCCGCCTGGGTTTTGAGCCGGTGACTTATTCCGAAATAACGCATGCTGAGTCTTTTTGGGAGGGATGCAAAAGCTGCGTTAATCACAACATCCTCGAAAGTAAAAATAGGCAAAATTGCCTGTGCACAGCCATGCTGTTTAAACCAAGGAACCAGAACTAATTTGTTAAAATTTAAAAAATACCGATATGTCACTTCAGTTAATTGATGAAATTTTAGTGGGAGATCAGCAATTGTCGCACCTTGCTGATGACGCGTTATTGCTTTTAAAACAATTGATCGCCACACCTTCGTTTAGCGGCGAGGAAAATAAAACAAGCGATTGGATACAGGCCTTTATGGAAAACAGGGACATGAGCACCCATCGCTTACGTAACAATATTTGGGCTTTTAATAAATATTACGACTCTGAAAAGCCCACCATCCTGTTAAACTCGCATCACGATACGGTAAAACCGAACGACGGATATACCCGCGACCCGTTTTCGCCGGATGAGCAAGACGGCAAATTATACGGTTTGGGCAGTAATGATGCAGGTGGATGTCTGGTTTCGTTACTGGCGGTATTCAATTATTTTTATCAAAGCCCTAACCTGTGTTATAACCTGTGTTTTGCCGCTACCGCTGAGGAGGAAAACACTGGGGAAAACGGTTTAAAAGCTGTGCTACCTCTACTTGGTCATATAGATTTCGCCATAGTGGGTGAGCCTACACAAATGCAACTGGCAACTGCCGAAATGGGTTGCATGGTGCTGGATTGTACAGCTCACGGCACGGCAGGCCACGCAGCCAGGAATGAAGGTGATAATGCCCTTTACAAAGCAATGGCAGATATTCAATGGTTTAGTTCGTTTCAGTTCCCGAAGCGCTCCGCTTTTATGGGGGATATAAAAATGACAGTTACAGAAATAAAGGCCGGTATCCAGCATAATATTATACCCTCTGAATGCCATTTTACTGTTGATGTACGCTTGAATGATTGTTACAATGTGGGCGAGGTTTTGGCCATCATAAAAAACCATACTATTAGCGACGTGTTCGCACGGCCGGGGATAGTAAAACCTTCCTGTATAGATCAGATCCACCCTTTGGTGAGAGCGGGTATCGCGCTTGGGCGGAAAACTTATTTATCACCAACCAGTTCTGACCAGGGTTGGCTGGATGTACCTTCATTGAAGATGGGCCCCGGCGATTCTGCGCGCTCGCACATGGCGAATGAGTATATTTTTGTAAATGAAATTAAAGAGGGGATTAATATTTATACCAATCTTTTAAAAAACATGGTGTATTGCCTGATCCATAATCCTGAAGATGGTGCTTATGTATAGTAAACCGATTGAGCTTTTCATTTTAGATTGCTGCTTTAAACTTAAATCAGTGCGCCATGTATCTTTATATTTAAGAGCGCTGAGCTAACTCTTAAACCAGTGAGGGCTTGTTGAAAATTAGTTAATTGTTTCGCTGTTCTAACAAAATAAATTTAACTTTGGTTTGGTGTAATAACCTGCACGCCAGTTGTTTAAGTTATTAATCGAAAATTAAAACGCTAAACATGCCTAAATATGTAATTGAAAGAGAAATACCCGAAGCGGGTAAGCTCTCTGCAGAACAGCTAAAAGCGATTTCACAAACATCCTGTAATGTGTTGAAGAATATGGGGCCTGAAATTCAATGGTTGAATAGCTATGTAACAGCCAATAAAATATATTGTGTTTATATTGCACCTAATGAGGCAATGGTTCGCGAACATGCCAGTCAGGGTGGTTTCCCGGCAAATTGTGTTAGCGAGGTTTTAACCACTATTGATCCTACTACCGCAGAATAGCAACCGCTCAACCCCAAAAGAATAATGTAGCATTGTTTGCCGCGAACGCCTTGTTGTGCCTTGTAGAAGCTTTTATAGAAAAGGAGTCTGAGCGATCAAACCCTTTTCTTGTTTGGATAAAAGCCTGGTAAGGAAGTCGGATACTTCCGCCATCTGTGGGTTTATAGGATCAAAGGCAAAGAAGCGCAGGAACACGTTAATGGTTTTAAAATTGGATCGTAGGGCCGTCAGGTCCCCATGCTTGATTGGCGGTAATAGTAAATTGGTCCGATGATGTAGTGTTAAATATCTTCCCGGTTAAAATCGTTCTCCTGTTCTGGTAAAACGGAACGTTATTTATCGTTTTTGTAAACAATATTTTATCATTATTGGTTAAATTGTTTTCTGCACAATAGTGCATCAGAATTGGCACACTTTGTTTCACAATGTGTGCGAGCGTTTATGACATCGCGCTCGCGATAGCAAAAGATTCGGGTAACGCGCGTTGTTATGCTGGTAATCGAAGTATGAGCATAAAGGCCTGCGTGAATTGTCTGAACTCGAATTTTATGGAATTAAAGAATGCGCAGGATGAATAAAATTCGACAAATTCTCAAATTCCAGTTCAGACAAATTTTATTTCAACTTACCCAGCGCTTCTTTAATCCTCGGGATCATCAGTTGGATATCCTGCAAGGTGATCGCGCCTACCGATACGCGGAACCATGTTAGATCTTCGTCGGTGCCGAAAGCGGAAAATGGTACTAAGGCCACTTTTGCTTCTTTAATGAGGTAGAAGTTGATATCGGCAGGGTTGTTTAATACGGCACCATCAGGTGTGGTTTTGCCGGTGTAATCAACCTTAACAGTTAAATAGATGGCACCCATCGGTTCGATGGAATCAACATTAAAGCCTTCGGCTTTTAATTGCTGGAAGCCTTCGTGTAGGGTATTTAAGCTGGCTTGGATATTAGTTTTTAACTGTGCCAGGTATTTGTTTACGTAGGTGTCGTTAGCTAAAAATTTAGCCATGGCTACCTGCTCGGCTTTTGGCGCCCATGCACCCATGTGGCCTACAATGGCTTTCATGTTGTTTACCACGTTAGTTGGGCCAAAACCCCAGCCTACACGTACGCCGGTAGCCGCAAAGCATTTAGATGAGCCATCAACAAATATGGTATAGTCCTTTAATTCAGGGCGTAAACTAACCGGGTTAAAATGCTCGTGGGCGCCAAAGGTTAATTGCGAATAGATTTGATCGTACATCAGATACAAAGGCTTTTCGCCTGCTGCACGGGTTTTGTTTTCGGCAATTACCAGGTCGCAAATTTCTTCCAGGTCCTTCTTGCCAAACATGGTACCGGTTGGGTTCAATGGCGAGCATAATGCCAGCAAGGCCGCTCCCTTTAAATGCGGGCGGATCTCATCTGCCGTAGGCATAAAGTTATTTTCTGGCCGGGTAGCAATCATTACAGATTCGGCACCAAGCAAATCACAATAGTGATTATTATTCCATGATGGCGTAGGGAAAACCACCTTATCACCGGGATCAACCACAGCCAGAAATATAGAATATATTAATGGGCGTGAGCCGCCTGAGATTAGAATTTGTGTAGGGGTATAATCTAAATTATACCTGCTTTTTAAGAATGAGGAAACACTTTCGCGTAGGTTTAACATCCCATCCGCGGGCGGATAGTTTGTTTGATTATCGTTATAAGCAGCTATGATGCCTTCCTTAAGCTCGGCAGGGATTGGATATATATTGGAATCGAAATCGCCAATGGTTAGGTTAGCAATATTTTGTCCCTGGCGTTTTAATTCGTTTATTTCGCCTGCTATTTTGATGATCTCGGAGCCGCGAAGGCCCTGCGCTAATTTAGATACGTTCATTCTGAAAAGTAAAAAGTCAAAAGTAAAAAGTCAAAAACGATTTCGACGAATTTTACCTGTTTAAAGTAGCTGGCTTTAATTTGATGAGGCGTATCCAGTGCATAAACTTCATGATTGGATAAACCGGATCAACCTCGAACCAACGGGCACCGAAGTTCGCGTTGTTTGGGCGTTTGTGGTGATTGTTCTGGAATAACTCGCCAAGCAAAAGAAAATCAAAAGGGGTAGTGTTTTTTGATTTGTCGTTATTATCAAAATTTGAATAACCGTATTTGTGGCCGCACCAGTTAACAATAGCACCCTGGATAGGGCCCATTAAAAAATGTATGGGCAGTAATAAAAACATCCACCAATGTGTAGCGAATGCTACGTAAAAACTAACATATAATATGCCAAAGCCTATGCGTGTTGCCAGGCTTGAGCCTACAGTATCAATAAATTTCCACTCAGGGTAATGACCTCCAAATTGAGCATCCGGTTCTTTTAAACGGCTTTCGTACGCCTTGTAGCTGGTCGCGGTGTACATCATCATCTGGAATACATCCTTAAAAAAATGTGGTGAATGTGGATCTTTTTCAGTATCGCTAAAAGCGTGGTGCTCACGGTGCATAATTGCATACGCACGAGGATTTAAGAATGATGATCCCTGAAAAACAAACGTTAATAGATAGAAAACACGCTCGTTAAACTTGTTGGTTGAGAACATTTTATGTGATACGTACCTGTGGAGGAAAAATGTTTGGAAAAACAGGGAAAGGAACCAGTGAGCTAAAAAGAAAATTAATATAATCACGAAATTGGTATTGATAGAAATAAAAAAAGTTTACGAAGATACGATTTAATACATTAAAAACTTTTTTGAAACGATACGTGATTGTAATTAAAGCCTATATATCTGTTTTTATGACAATTTAGTTAGACGAAAAAAGCCATTTATTTTGCTGGCACCTATAACATCTGTATCGTTTTAAAGGCAGCCAAAATAAAAAAAGTTTCATAAATGTTGTACGCCTGATTCTTGCAAGATTTACTCTTTCTGTTTGACCGCAAGGGCACATTGGGATTGTTGTAATTGATCTGGTTGGGGTATTATCCATTTTTGCTTTTTATACTTGACGCAGAATGTTTGCAAGTATAATTTACCTATATTAACATAATGTTAAAAGGGTGCCAAATAAAACAAAAAGGCGCATCTATTTACAGGACACCGCTTCTTCTTTATGTGCCAATTATTTTAAATTTAAGCTTGTTTGTCGAGCAAAAAACTGGTTGATCGCCAACAGAATTACCCCTGCTTACTCTTCATTAAAATATTAAAGTAGATAATCGCCCTCGCTTTAAAACCAAGGCTTTCATATACCCTAAGTGCACGGTGATTATCCGTACGCACATGAAGTATAGGAATGTTTTTTGCTGCCCTTATGCGATGGATGTGGCTCAACAACAATTGTTTGGCATAACCCCTGCCCAGGTAATCAGGATGAGTACAAACGGCGCTGATTTCGGCATATTCGCCAATGTGCAGGCGTTGCCCTGCCATGGCTACCAGCTTGTGCCCATCAAAAATACCATAATAGTGGCCAAAATTTATAGTATGTTCGGCGAAGGGGCCGGGGTTGGTTAACTTAGTCAGGGCCAGCATTTGGGGTACATGATCTTCTGTTAAAGGCACAATGTCAATCTCTACCTCAGGCGGATCAGCCGGCTGGTTATATATCATCTGGAATGCTTTATTGGGTTGTACCAGCTTCCACATTTCAGGTATTTCTGTCTCTACACTGGTGATAAAACCTACGGGGCCGTCATGCTCGATCATATCAAAAAGCATCTGGAACTGCTTATCAGATTTATCCCTCAACCCTATAAACGGAGACACCTCCGGAGCGAAATACCTAACCTGATCATTACCGTGAGCGAGATTTTTATTACCCGAGATCAGCGCGTTCCAGCCCGGGTTATCTAATACATGTTCCATTGACGGCAAACGTATAAAAAAGACGGAAAACAGAGGTAATTAAATTGTTAAATTAATTCACTAAAATGTACCGCGGTACAAGCGGCACAACTGGTACAAATGCTACACTTTTATGCCAAAAAATGCCTTTTTTAGGTGCAAAAAAGGCATTTTTAAGTGATTTTTATATCATTATTCAGGCAAAAAAGCACGTTTTTAGCTCTAAATGTAACTAAAAAACACTGTTTTTAGCTCGATTTTGACCAAAAAACACAGGTTTTTATAAGAATTTATAGCTGTTAACTT
>Ga0302197_10003219_pt1 | contig 14893 bp, 17 predicted proteins | sample II_Bog_N2_1_FD_193526 | JGI IMG/M metagenome (GOLD analysis project Ga0302197, IMG submission 193526) | Peat permafrost microbial communities from Stordalen Mire near Abisko, Sweden - II_Bog_N2_1 | ecosystem: Environmental > Terrestrial > Soil > Wetlands > Peat | place: Sweden: Abisko...
TCGACTCGCTCATCGGAGACATCCGAACCAGTCCCTGGGGCCTCCTGGTCCTGGCGATGTTGAGCCACACCGCGCCTGAAGGCATGCTCTCAGGCGCGATTGCTTTCCTCACCTTCGGAGTGGAAGCCATCATCTTTTGCGCCCTGTTTGCCACCTTTGTCGCACCGTTCTTCGCCACCGCAGTCCTCGGCCCGGAACGGCGATGGATCCAGCGCCGGGTATCGCCGAGTACCCGGCCGGCCCACCGGCTTCAGCCTTGAATTCGGATGAAGACCGCAGGCGGCAATAACGCATCGCCTACGGATGAGTGACGGGAGCACTGGAGGACAGAACACCCGGACTGCGCATAAACGAAACGGCCGAAGCGTCAGGCCTCGCGATAGAACTGTACCCGTACCGATTTCTTTTGATTGCTCAACATGCCGACAATCTGCCGCTAGTCCTTTTCTCAAGCTGGACATGAAACGATGGAAGGTACACTATACGGTGCTTCTTCCCCTTCCACCACGACCCAGGAGGCACATCCGTATTGGGTAAGAGACCTGGGAGATGTCTGCACAAGTGTTCGAGATTCCCTCAGCGGCTTCACGGGCTGCGGAAAACTTTATATTCATTTGTTCTGTCTGAGGGACTGTTTCTCCACCGCGAATTAATTTATGACAGAGGGATGCGAGGAACAGATCAGCAACAGTCGACGATGTACAGTTATGTGACGTTGGAGCAGCGAATTCCGGCGGATCATCCGGCGCGGCAGATTCGTGTGTTGGTGGATCGCGCGTTGGCGCGCATGGACGCCGAGTTCGACCGGCTTTATGCGACGACGGGCCGTCCGTCGATCGCGCCCGAGCGGCTGCTGCGCGCGACGCTTTTGATGGTTCTCTACTCGATCCGCAGCGAGCGGCAGTTGATCGAGCAGATCGGCTACAACCTTCTGTTTCGCTGGTTCGTTGGCCTGGAGATGGACGACGCGCTGTGGGACGCGACGGTGTTCACCAAGAACCGCGAGCGGTTGATTGCGGGCGCGGTGAGCCAGCAGTTGTTGGAGGCAGTGCTGGTCGAAGCGCGCGAGCAGAACCTTCTCAGCGAGGAGCACTTCACCGTCGATGGCACACTGATTCAGGCTTGGGCGGCGGCTCGCAGCTTCCACGATAGATCCGATCCGCCCGCTGCTGGCGCTGGTTCCGGACATAAGGGCGAGGTGCTGTTGCGCGATAAAGTCGAGTCGAAGACCGACCCCGAGGCACGCCTGTTCAAGAAGGCCACGGCGGATAAATCGGTGCCGAGTTATCAAGGCCACGCGCTGACGGAGAACCGCAACGGCCTGGTGGTGGCGGCCGAGGCCACGCAGTCGGGCACGCTGGCCGAGCGCACGGCGGCCGAGCGATGCTGGATCGCGTCGCACCAAACGCCGCGCAAACACAGGCGATCACGCTGGGTGCCGACACGCAGTATCAGGACGCGAAGTTCGTCGAGGAGCTGCGCCGGCGCAAGGTTGCGCCGCACGTCAGCGAGTACACCGCGGGTGCCTGCCTGGGCAAGAACAGCTTGACCGAGGCCGAGCGCGCCGACCCGCGTCGCCCGATCAGCCAGCGCAAACGCAAGCTGATCGAGCGCGTCTTCGGCTGGAGCAAGCTGGACCGCCCGCTGCGTCAGATCAAACTGCGCGGACTGGCGCGCGTCGACTGGTTCTACCGCTTGACGGTGACGGCCTACAATCGGATGCGCATGAGGAGGCTGATCCCGATTCAATCGCTGGCCAACTAGGGACGAAGTGTGCCGGAAGGCCGGTAAAACGGCCTCCAGAGGCCGCAAAACGACAGAATCCCAGGAGAAAACAGCCCCAATCGACGAAAAAATCGCTTCGCAAAACTCAACACACCCAAAATACCGAGTTTTTCCGCAGCCTGTGAAGCCGCATTAGAAATAGTGCGCATGCGGCGTGACTAAAGTCCAGCCCTTTCAAATCGGGGACTTATTCATAGCTTACTTAGAGGCGATTTTGACCGGGATCCTCTACGATATCTATAAGATATCGCCACTGGAACTTCATCCCCATTGCACCCGTAAGAATGCGTAGAGAGTGGGCGTTTCGGGCCTGTCTGCCGATGATCATTCCGACATCCCGAGGGTTCGCTCTGATTTGGAATGTCGTGGTCCTATCTTTATCTTCATGAACAGCCTGAATCGCAATATCCTCGGGGTGGTCCACAATCAACTGAACCATTCGTGATAACAGTTGCTGGATGTCTTTGTGGTCAGCCATATTAAACAAGATTATACTTTGGCTTTTCATTTATCTATGCAAACAACAACTCGTATGTAACACAAAAGTACTATCTACATGGAGAATGTATAGTTTACATAGAGCTGCATCAGAAATGGCTGAGCTATCGCGGGCTTCGGAGATACTTAATCATGTAGGTGGAATACTGGCGATTGGGCGGGAGAAGCGGAATGCGGTCTATAAGGGTGCGTGTGAACAAGCAGGGGGAAGCGGCCAGTCCGTCCATTTCCCAAAATGGGAATTACTTATTTACATTGTTTGAGCAAAAATTGCATATATTGTGTACGGGGCACTCGTCTTGTAACTATAGTGATCTCCGGAACAGGCGAAATCAGTCTCCTGCTGGAATTCGATGATGAATTACTTGCATTTATCCCCAGGTTGGGAGTAGTCAGATAATAACGTTTGCACCTAAACCTCCTGAACGGGAGAGACGCAGACTTTTCTGGAGTACTGATCAATGCGGGCAAATCAGAGTTCCACCGCCTCGGAAATGTGTATCATTTCTGAACCATTCACAACCCCCATACCGATCTGCGTAGATTCGTTTCTTCGCGGCGAGATCCCCGCACCTCCCGGTCGGTGCCGCATGCGTTCTGGCACAAAGGCAGTCCACGATGTAGGACTGCTACACGATGCGCGCAACCTGAAGTGCGCGATCGAACACTATTGCGACCTGCTGTCGATGCCGAATGTGTTCAATCCTGAGCACCGCCATTACGCGGAGGAGTTGCGTCTTCTAAGCACACGCAGAGGAGCGTTGATCGAACATTTAATGCAGTTGCTCTGGCAGGAGGGTGTTGACGTCCTCGCCGAGGACGTCAACTCGAATGCAGCGGGTGCGAGTTATTTTTGGGGGGCCGGTGAGCGGATTGCTGGAGCTTATGCCGTTGGGAGCCTCGTGAGACCGGCTAAGCCAGTAAGTTTGCGGAGACCAGCGGCGGCTTCGATGGAGAGAAGGGGAATCGGAAACAAATTTGGAGAGGTGTCCTTTCCGGATTGTCATTCAGGCACTGTTCCGCTACGGACGGGCACTCAGACCGGCCTGTGCGGACTGATTGGAGCCTCTCCAGAGATGGTGAAGGTCTACCACCTCATCTCCAAGGTGGCATCCTCGACCCATCCGGTGCTGATATCGGGCGAGAGCGGCACGGGAAAAGAGTTGGTGGCCCATGCGATCCACAGGAACGGGCCGAATGCGGCGAAACCGTTTGTCACAATCGACTGCGGATCGTTGGTGCCGACGCTGATCGAGAGCGAGTTGTTCGGCCATGTGAGGGGAGCATTCACCGGCGCCAACCAATCTAAGAAGGGCCTGTTCTCGGCCGCCAACGGAGGCACCATCTTTCTGGACGAGATCGGGGAGCTGCCACTGGATCTGCAGGCTAAGCTGCTGCGCGCATTGCAGGAGAAGGAGGTGCGCCCGGTGGGGGCTATCCACCCGGTGCCGATCTCAGTACGCGTTCTGGCGGCGACCAACCGCGATCTGAGAGCGATGGTGGCGCAAGGAACCTTCCGCAAGGATCTCTACTTCCGCTTGAGCGTGGTCGACCTGAAGCTGCCTCCGCTGCACAAACGCCAGGGAGACATCGCGGTGCTGGCGGCGCACTTCCTGGAGCGGATCCACAGCGAGACCGGAACCTTGCATGTCTTTAGCGAGGACGCGATCCGGTTGATGACGGAGTACGACTGGCCGGGCAATGTGCGCGAGTTGGAGAACGCGATCGAGCGCGCCTGCTCCCTGTCTTCGGGGCCTGAGCTGCATATGATCGACCTGCCCACGCAGTTGCAGGAGTTTCACGAGCATCGCCGGGAGACTGATCTCATGGCGGCGAACGACGCTGGCGTTGTTCTGAAGGACGGACCTACGGTCCCGAGCAACGCCATCGCCCCCATCGCTGAAATTGAGCGGCATGCGATCCTGAGCACCATCCACCATTTGAACGGAGACAAGCTGATGGCGGCGAAGCTGCTCGGCATTGGCAAGACGACACTCTATCGCAAGCTGAAGGAGTATGGCCTGGCCGAGACAGGGGACACGACCGGCGATTGAAAGACCAAGCAATGGCTCAATATCTATCCGGTAGCGGAGTGGACTGTTGTTGCTCTTCTTCGCCCGCCGCGCTCGTCCTGGGCATACACGCGCTCGAAGACATTTCCTGAATGGGATCGACGCTTTGTCTCATACGTCTCGGAGATAAGTGTAAACGCTTGGTTGAGGTACGTTCATCGCATCGTGATCGTCTGCGGCAGCGAAGTCATCGCTGAACACAAGCGCAGCTACGAACGCGAAGCCGCCATCTACGATCCGCTGCACTATTTGGCCCTGCTTGAGCATAAGAGTCGTGCTCTCGATCAGGCTGCGCCGCTCATCGGCTGGGAACTGCCGGAGTGCTTTGCGCATCTGCGCCGTCTGCTGGAGGCGCGGCTCAACAAGCACGCTGCCCGCGAGTATATCCAGGTGCTGCGGCTGCTGGAGACCTTCGCACTGGTAGAAGTAACTCATGCCATCGAAGACACACTGCGAATAAGTACCATCAGCTTCGATGCAGTGCGGCATTTCGTGCTCTGCCGTATTGAACGCAGACCGCCGCGGCTGGACATGGCCAACTGGCCGCATCTGCCATTGCCTTCGGTGCGCGCCACTCACGCCGCCGACTACATGATGCTGCTCTGCGCACCTGCGGTTGAAACGCCAACACTGGAGGTAACGCTATGAGCACAGCCGATACACCACAGATTCTGCTCGAACATCACCTGAAGGCTCTGCGGCTGCCCACCATGCTGCGCGAGTACGACAAGCTGGCGCGCACCTGCGCAGTCGAGAAGGCTGACTTCCCAAATTATCTGCTGCGGCTAACCGAACTGGAGTTACTCGACCGCGACCGCCGCTCGACCGAGCGCCGCATCCGGCAAGCGAAGTTCCCAGTGGTCAAGAGCCTCGACAGCTTCGACTTCCTCGCCATCCCGGCGCTGAACAAGGCCATGGTGCTGGAACTGGCACGCTCGGAGTTCCTGCTGCGCCGCGAGAACGTGCTGCTGCTGGGCAACTCCGGTACCGGCAAGACGCATATCGCACTGGCCCTCGGCCTGGCAGCTTGCCAGCACGGCCATCGCGTGCGCTTCACCACTGCGTCCGCCCTGGTCAGCGAACTGATCGAGGCCCGCGACGAGAAGAAGCTGCTCCGCTTCCAACGGGGTCCCCGGCAAGCGATCTTTGCTTGCTGGGGTGAGAGAAGCAGATGGCCAGCTACGATCTGCTCATCGTCGATGAACTCGGCTTCGTGCCGCTCTCCAAGACCGGCGCGGAACTGCTCTTCGAGACCTTCAGCCAACGCTACGAACGGAGTTCAACTCTGGTGACCAGCAACCTGCCCTTCGCCGAGTGGACCGAAGTCCTCGGCTCCGAGCGGCTCACCGGCGCTCTGCTCGACCGCCTCACCCACCACGTCCACATCCTGGAGATGAACGGCGACAGCTTCCGCCTCAAGCACAGCCGGCGTAAACGCAGCCCCGCCAGCTCCTGACCCACCGGCAACCAGCCAGCACCACCCCAGTCCGAACGCGCCGCGGGGCGTATGGCGTCTTCCGCTACGCTCCAGACGCCATACGCCCCGCAAATCCTTCAACTTCCTGCCTGCCTACTGGCCTGCTTTTACTCCGCCCCATTGGTAGAGTTTTACTCCGCCCTTGACACCGATACTCCAGTTTTGGAGCAAAATGCGCTGCGTGCTCTCTTCAAGACCTATCGCGACCTGCAATCGTACACGCGTTTCACACTGAAGATTTTTCTGCGGACAGACATTTGGAGCAGGCTCACTGCTGACGGCTTCCGCGAAGCGAGCCACATTACGCGCACCGTCATAATCAACTGGGATCGAACATCGCTCCTCAACCTTATTATCCGACGATCGCTCAAGAACGACGATCTTACGCGGTTCTATGAAGTCGATCCGCAGAGCATCGCGTCAATACAGCAGCAGGAGGTTCTGTTCTATAGGATGTTTCCGGACCAGATTGATTCTGGCCGTAACAAACCTAAGACGCTGGAATGGATCCTGAGCCGCGTCCAAGACGGTTCTCGGCAGCCCGCGCCGCGAGAAGTTATCCATTTTCTCAATATCTCAAGAGACAAGCAGTATCGGATGATTGAACTGGGCGAGCCAGAACCACCCTCGTGCAAGTTGTTTTCTAGGTCAGCGCTCACAGAGGCCCTTCCAGGGGTATCAAAGGTGCGTCTGGAGCAGACTTTATATGCAGAACATCCAAACTTAAAGAGCTACTGTGAAGAACTGCGAGGCGGAAAGACCCAGCAGACTCCGCAAACTCTGGGCACTCTTTGGAACCGACAACCAGATGAGGCGAGACTGATAGCTCGGCAACTCGTTGAGGTGGGATTTTTCGAAGAACGGGGAAGCCGCGAAAGCCCAGAATTCTGGGTGCCTTTCCTCTACAGAGATTCGCTGGACATGAGTCAGGGAACAGCAGAGTAAGTTTCCGTGGCGGGTGCCCCATTCATTGCGCTTTTGCGATGAGTGGGCATCGCGCGAACACGCGACCGCTCTTGCCCATCCAGTCTTCGAGACGATCTACGCCGCCCCAACCACCATCATGTGAGCCAGCGTCGATCGCAGCGCCGCCGTCATCATCGCGGCCACTTCGTAATCGCGTTGCATGCGGGCGCGCTTCCGGTCCAGGGCATCGTCTCCACGGGTGGACCAGGAGCCGGGCGTGGCGTTGTAGAACTCGGAGAGGGTGTGGTTTAGGGCCACGGTGCAGTATCTGTCGTTGATGTCCCCATAACTCCACTCTTCGTGGTCGGTGAGTTATCGGGAAGTCTCTTCAGTTTGCGCTCGTCGCCGGAACGCTCGCTTCCGGGATGGGCAAATCGGAGCGGGGTGGCAAGCCTCACCGCCGCAGGCTTCGTGCTCTCAATCCTAGCTGGCTGTCACCGAAACGAAGTGCATCGCGTTGAGACCTAACCTCGGTATGCCGATGAGCGAGAGAGGAGAATAAGTGGCTGGGTTCCGTATGCTCTGGTAGTCGGGATTGGTCTGCCAATACGATGCGGATTATGCTCGGATGTATCCCGCTAACACTTTAGGCGCCCTATCGAGGCGATATAGTCTTGTACGGAAACCCGTATCACGGAGCGGTCTTGTACGACGAGGAGCATGGCATCTACCCCATTTGTTTGGAACTGCGACGCAATCACAACGCCGACCGGGACCGTCGCTGAATACACTTCCCTGGACAGAAGTGACGCATTTGTTTCGGTGTCCGCGAAGTATAAGAGCCCTTGGATCTGCCGTTCGGCTTCAAGTTTTTTCCGTATTTGTGCGTACCGGTCTTTCGACTTGATCGTCCTTTCGTACTCGATTCCCAAGTAGATGATTGCGTTAGAATCGGACGGCGACGCAATCTCTGCGATCGAATCATAGTCCTTTTGCGTCGGACGGTTCGACGCAATGTTGAGCGACTTTAGTTGTCTATCACCGATCCACCGGCGAACGCCGAACGCTTTCCTAGCCGCAATTTCGATCTGATTTAGCCCGATGAAGTGCGGCACTTGCCCGACGTCTGCGAGCGTCTCAGTGTCGGCGGACACGCTAAGAATCCCCATGCCGGTGACCTGTAAAGTGTTGATCCCCGCCTGCGTGATGGCAAATATCCGACCTGGATAAGGGAAGCACTGTGGGTAAATCTGAATTTGATTGAGTTCCACCAGCCGCTCGAGTCGCCGGTTCCTGCATCTGTAATTGACCTCCTCTGTACGGCCGGCGATCAAGAGTTCAATCTGCTGACGGCTTATAAAAGTCGCATCGCGAATCAGTTGGAGCAGCGGAAGATCCTTCTTCGGGTTGAGTAAATATTTGCCTTTATGGGTTACTGGTCGTCGACCAGGCCGAGAAATGACGTCTTGTCCTTGCATATGATCCTCCAACTTCCAATAGATGTTTTAACGATTGTTTCCTGCCTCAACAGCAGCAAAGTCTCCTGCATTTTTTTGAAATAGCTCGAGCTGAAGATGCGCGCTGAAGCGCCACATCTCCAGTCAGAATTGAAGTTGATTGTCCCCTCGATGCGGCTACTAATGCACACGAGATATTGATCTACCTGGGCATCTTCGGCAGCCCTCGACCGGAGCAGTAGACGGTTGCTGTCCTTGTATCGGACCACTCCATCCGTGTGAAACTTTACCTGCAGCAGCTCTTCCAGAGCATCAAACCGTGGCCATGTCCCCGCATTTATCCGAACAAATCCAGGTAGCCAGTGCTTAAATTTCTCTGTCTTCGCGCAGTTGACTCTGGTCGTGTTCATGAACGCCGATCGGTATCGAAGAAACTCTCCTGTGCGTTGGTCGCACACCTCTTTCAGCCACCAATGGGAGCCGAAAGAGATGCATTGGACGATCATTTTGGTTCCCCAGTCTCGTCCATAACGCCTACAGCGTTTGCCTGCCTGAGTTGGTTGATCTGGGTCCGCGCTGACACTTTGTACTGCTGAAGCGCTTGCACTTGAGCTTCAAGCCGACGATTCTTGACCTCCAGGCTCTCTTCACCTTTGGCGTCTGTGCTTGCCGTTGGTTTCGCGCCAGATGCGGCGGCATTGGCAAGCGCCAGCGCTATATCCACATCAGACTGGGCAGTCGGAGCGTCCGCGCTGTCGACTCCTTGGGGCTTTCTAGCAACCCCAAGAGCCTTGAACTGAGTCACGCCGTCAATGTCATATTGGCTGGCGGCCGCGAGCGAGGGGATGCTGCTGACCTCTTGGGGCTGCTCGCTGTCGGGAGCTTCCATCTGTTGTTCGGGTGTCGTATCTGTGGGCTGGCCGCTGGGCGCAAGGGGCGACAATGCGGGCAGAGTCGCGCTACTAATCTCACGTGGAGCATCGGCGTTTTCACGCAGTTCGCGCTCGTACTGGTCGTTGAGCCGCTCGACAAGCTCGTTATGAATCTTAATAACTCGCAGGTTGTGATAGCGCGCAAAGTTGCGGGAGTTGGTGAGCTGGAGCACTAAGTCGACCGTGACCTGGAGACGTTGGTCGCGCTGACGCTGCAGCCACAGGACGTAAAAGAGCAGGAGGAGGATCGCTACCAACGCGCACATTAGGCCCCAAAACTCGATGCTCAAAAGCAGGTCGTGGACGAGTTGCTGGTGCCACTGGGAGAGCAACCCTCCATAGTTTGTGTCGCTAGGATTGACAGCGTGAGTGGCGCTCTCGACCGCGCTCGGCCGTGTCGTAACGTCGCACTTCTTCTGCCCAATCGTCGGATCCCCATTGTCTGGTAGTTGATCCGTATTCGGGAAAACCTCGTGGTTGTGATTCCAGTTGGCCACCGGGCTTGCCCTTCGCTCATACGGTCCTGGCTGCTGTTGGGATGACCCGGCACCGCCCTGTTGCGCCCCGGGAATGAACGCCTGGTTGGGCGCTACGCCCTCCTGAGACTGAGGGTCGTCCGGCTGCGCCTTCTGGGGTTGCTGTGCGTGAGCAGCAAGCGTAGCTGCAATAAAGATGATCCCCAATGTACGATGCTTCACGATTTTCTCCCGCCACGTGCAGTCTTTTTGCCGGCATAATCGGTTCGTTTTGCTTCCAGGTCGAGGGTCGGAAAACGAAGGTTCAGACCCTGTGAATCCTGCATCAGCTCCGCCATAGACGGATAGAGATTGTTGATTTCTTTGTTCGCAATGAAGTGCTCGTCAGGCTTCCGTACATGGATATGCTTATGGACCATTCCCTTATCTGGATCGGACATCACCACCTGCATCTGGCCGCGAGGAAGGCGCTTAAGTTGCTCGTCCCTTATCTGCAATTCATAGGAGTCGGACTTCGTTCCGCTGGTCTGCTCCTCGAACTTATTCCCAGTCAGGATGCCGCCCTTCTCGACGCGAACGGAAACGCGGTCACGCTTCACCTCGCCACCCTCCTTGCGAAATTGCTCTGTGGTTTTGTCGTCCTTCATCGTCATCATGAATGCATTATTGGGTCCCGATGTGAGAGAGTCCTTGAGGCCAAACCCGACCGGGTCGAGTTGCCCGTAGTTCTGCAGCGCGAACATAAACGCCACGTTACCTCCTCGCGCGGTTTGAAGAATACGCGAGAAGTTCGAGTAGGCGAAAGGCGCAAATTCGTCCATCAGGACAGAGATAAAGTCGTGGTTATCGCCGTGCCCAGTTTCTGCGTACCGCTGCCCAAGTGTGAGTTGGAGGTTCTGAAGGATGATTCGGCCGAGGGAAGTCACGGCACTTTCGTTCACGTTAATATTCAGGCTGACGTACAAAATGAGGTTCTGGTCGAGAACGTCTTCCATGGTGAGAAGATTTTCATAGGGGCCTGTAATCGTGGCCAGCGAGTCGCTCATATACGTCATCATGTGATTGATGAGGCCTTGGATCTTCGACACGCGATCCTTATCCTGAAACGTGGCAAGCAGATTGTGGACGCTCATTTCCAGAGTCAGCCTCTGTTGGCGGGTGACATTCGGATTGGCATTTGCGTTCTCGATCGCGATCTTGATCTGTCTGGCGAGAATCTTGTCGTCGTACGCCGTGCAGAGCAAGTCATAAAAATTGAACCGCTTACCTGAGTGGTAAAGGATGCGAGAGATGTTCTCCAGATACACCCGTTGATGCTGGTCAAAGAAGTCGTCTCCTCCGTCGACCTTGAAGGATTCGAAGACAAATCCTACGTGAGAATCCGGGTTACCGTGCGGGGCGTGGAACGGGTTGAAGCTGACAGATTCCTCCGGCTGATGCGGATCAATCAGTCTAAATTGGTGCATTCGTCCGGACGCTTCCACGTATGGCAGAATGCGGTCGAGGAGCTTTTTCTCGCCCTTCCCGTCCATAAAGATGATCGGGACGCCGCGCCTAATGTCTTGCTGAAGGATGGATTCGATCAACGTGGTCTTGCCGGCGCCGGTCATTCCGCTGGCAATCGTCTGCCTGGCACGAACGTCATTGCTCCAATAGAACGGGTCTCCATTCGATTCGTGGCCAACTAAAACGCTCTCGTTGTCCGCCGCGATTTCTACCTCGTTCGCATCGGTGGCGAATGGAATTCGAGGCTTTGGTGGAGGAAATATCTCCGCTCGCTTGGCTGTCCTGCGCATGTAATATATGGCCACATCGGCGATCACGTAGACCCCAACTATTGTCAACAGAGCCAACTCTATCAACTCGGAGACAGTCAAATGGAGCCTTGACGACGCCAGCCAAAACAGGACTACAACAACGATAGCCAGGAGAAACCAGCCGAACATGATTGCACTACCTTCCGGATCTTGTGCAGGCTTTTCGGTTTGCATGGACGTCACTCTTTCGCTAGAAAACGAGATGCAACCGCCCTAAAGAAACGCTGCGGCACGGCGGCGGGGTGGAGATGCTACGACTGGAAGTGGAAGTACAGAATGACGCCGATCACGCCGCCTACGCCGAGTATCGCTGTCCAAATCAGCGGGTGCAGACGATACTTTCCTTTGTCGTCGATCGGCTCAATCGGATCTTGGCAGTTCGCCTTGATCTCGTCGGTGAAGGTGGGGCAACCTTTGCTGTAGCTCTCCTCAACCAACTTGAGGATCACCGCTCTGTCGGCTGGTTGGTACTCAATGTCGTTCAAAAGATCACCGCCGCTTTAACGTGGTTCTTGCCATCGGGCGGAAGACTGAACTGGTAGATGGCTACCGGGTGACCAACTTTGCTGACGGCCATGACCCAACTCACGGACTCTTTTGGCTCTAGGTCGCGCGATGTCAAAGTCGACCCATGGCTTGCAACGTCCTCAGAGTCGTATAGTTTTATTTTGGATAATTGCTTGTGGGTCAATTGTTGATTGACAGACTTGGGGGTTATCTTGCCACCAAAGGCGGGGATGATATGGCTGACGGAGGGCGTTGTGATTCGGTAGGGGCGCTTGGTCCTATTCACGGCGGTCATCCGAACGTAGTAGGAGAAATTATCCTCGCCTACCTGCACAGCCCACATATGGACGCCCTTTTCTTTCTGCGTTTCCTTGCATACCGTGATGTTTCGCATAGAAAGCAGAAACGCGCCATGTGAGGAATCGCGCAGTTCCATAGCCTCGACTGAGGTTGGACTTGGTCCCACCGGTGGCGCCGGCGCGAAAGTCTCGCGGATAACGAAGGGCCATTCGCTGGTCTCGCTAGCCGGCTGGATCTCGTAAACGAGTTGCTTGCCAGCTGCCCATACTAGAAGGTTCGTCTGGACGCCCGCTTTTTGGGGTTCGAGAATGACGACGTTGTCCCGAAACTCCATCTTCACACCCTCAGTGCCGACCACCGCGGCCGTAACCACTTCGGGGAACTCGACCATAGATGCGTGGTCAAGGGAGGTCGCAAGCTTCTGAACAGTCAGCTCATCCATAATGTGCGTCTTGATTTCCGATTGAGCGCAAGCCCACGAGGAATGAGTTGCCGCTACTACAATCGTTAGTGCCACCCCTAATGCGCGTTTCAGCATAGACGTCCTTCCTTCTGCCCTTCACTCGGAAGTGAACGGGGTATGCGCCTAGCCAACAGATGACTCAAAAATCCTCGCAACATCCGAGGCTATTGCGCGTGAGACAACTCCGTCTCAATTGTAACAGTGGCAGTGGTATAGTAAAACCAATAAACGCGCTCATAATCGCAAAAGAGGCACACTCCCAAAAGTTCGGAGTGTGCCTCTTATGTGTTCTGACTTTCCTTACGGCAGGAGTACGGTGATGACCTGGATACGAGTACCTAAGCTGACCGCCTGTGCCTGCGCCGTGCAATATTGCCCAACTAACGCGTCTACTCGGGCACCCTGCACTGCGTTTAGCCCGTTCGATCCCTTGAGTCGCCAGTTCCAGGAGTAATCCCGGCCGGTGCGGTGGCTAATGATCTCGATAGCCACCGGCACCACTCGCGGCGCTGGTAATCGCTGTCTTTTCTTGAAGCTGAAGAATGGCATTGAATCTCCCTCAACTCCAGATAAGTCCCCGAAGGGGCTCATCGAGAGCCCCTTCGGGTTGTCCACTTTGCAGTGGGTTGATCTGGCTCTGTTAGAGAGTGACGAAACTCTTTAGCAGACGACTGCAGTTGCGGTCTGGACGTGAGCCAGTTTCCGCTTCTGCATGTCATAACGGAAGATAGGCTCAGCCTTCCCGCCGTTGAACGAATCCATGTAGAAAACGTTGTCTTTGACAGTCACGATACCGGCCACGTTGTTCTGTGCAACCGATACGCGTATGCCGTTGGTGCGTCCCGCAATCGCATCGATCGCTTCCTGCGGAAACACATGAAAGAGAATGGATCCCGTGCCACGCCCACCGCAAACGATGGTGTGAACGGCCTGGGCCCAAGCCTTCCGGTTCTCAGTCTTGCCCTTGCCCCACGCAGCGACGATGCTGATGAGGTTGGACGACTGATCTTTGTGCTTCTCTTCGGTAACCTTGACCTCAGCGCGAGCCTTTGAAATTGCCTTGCGGGCAATCTTGATGCTCTCCTGCTGTCCGTTTTCCTTAGCGGTTGCGAATTCAGCTTCCGCCTTCTTGAGAAGCGCTATTTTGAGGTCCATGACTTCGCGCAGCATATTGTTGCCTGCAGCGAAAGCATGGAACACGAGACGTGATTCCTCGAGCATTGCTTGCGTGGGAGTGTTGCCAACGAGCAAACCTTGGAACTGACGGATTTCCATCGGTTTGTCCATCATCTCAACCAGGTCCTTGCGGAGGCTGTTGTACATGAAGCCAATCATGTCGGTAGGCTTCACTTCCAATTCCACGAGTTCTGAGACGGACTTCACGTTCTTCATCTTCAACCAAGGGGCCTTGCCGCATTTCGCTTGGATTTCCTTGATTTTGGAGAGGTCAGCCCGAGTGTTGTGCTTCAACGAGTCGATCTCTTTCTGAAGTTCCTCCACCAGTTCATACATCTCATCCATCATTCCGGCTGCGATGCAAGAGGACATGGTGTCTGTAATAACGCCGATTTGATTACCCAGCGACTTCAGGGCAATGAACTCGAGGCTATACATGGGGGACTTCAGTCGTGCTGCTTTGGTTTTGGTGACGACGTAGGTCGATTCGAAATCAAACCGATCCTGTACGAACTTCGGGTACAAACCTTCGTCAACGACGCAGATTTGGTCAAAGTCGAAATCGCCCCCATTTTTCTTCGCCGTCTGTGAATGCAGCGTGTAGGTTCCGTCGAGGAACAACTGCTCGTCTGCAACAAAGGCCGACTGCGTGTCAGAGAGTCCCATTGAGTCCATCAGAAAGGCCACCGCAGCATCACGGTTCCAATTCATCATGGGCAACAGGTCTTCCTTCATGCGGACGGGGTAACGAACGCACAGCGAACGTGCGGACGTGAGACTCGTGAGTGCCATTTCTCCAGGAATCCAGTCGGAGCCGGAGACAACGCCACCGTTTTCATCAAGAAACAGGAAGCCGTCATCGGCCAGCGCAAAGCCTGGGAGATGCATGCCGCCGCCTGTGAGAACTTTGTAAGCCCACTTTGCAAGCAGTTTATCCACCTGACGGTAGATGTACGGGTGCTGGCAGATTTCACCAGATCCGTCCGCGAGTAAAGTTGCTTCCACAGTTCTCATAAGTTGATCCTTA
>Ga0302197_10003220_pt1 | contig 14893 bp, 11 predicted proteins | sample II_Bog_N2_1_FD_193526 | JGI IMG/M metagenome (GOLD analysis project Ga0302197, IMG submission 193526) | Peat permafrost microbial communities from Stordalen Mire near Abisko, Sweden - II_Bog_N2_1 | ecosystem: Environmental > Terrestrial > Soil > Wetlands > Peat | place: Sweden: Abisko...
GGCCGAAGGAAATGCAAGCACCTTCCCTGCCTTCAAACTGTCAAGATAATCCGCCCATGCTTGCATCATTGCCGTGCGCTCGGGTAAAAATGCGGTCCGGTTGTAAGCACGTCCATTCGGGTCTTTGACCCGATGTGCAAGTTGGTGCTCTATCAAATCGGCACGGAAGCCAAGGACTTCATCGAGAATCGTCCGTGCAGTGGCTCTAAAGCCGTGGCCGGTCGTCACATCTTTTGGGATTTCCATGCTCCGCATGGCGGCAAGAATCGCGTTATCGCTCATGGACCGTGTGTTGCTCCTGGCGCTCGGAAAGACAAACCGTCCGTTGCCGGTGAGGGGGTATAGTTCCCGCAGGATCGCCACGGCTTGCCGCGACAGCGGCACAATATGCTCAGTCCTGGTTTTGGTCACTAGGTAGCGCCACTCGGCCGTATCCAAGTCGATTTGTGCCCATTCAGCTTTGCGCAGTTCACCAGGCCGCACAAATAACATAGGCATTAGGCGCAGGGCACTGCGCACCGGAAGCGTCCCCTCGAAACCCTCAAACGCTCGCAGGATAGGGGCAAGGCTACCCGGTTCCGTGATTGCGGCAAAATGCTCGCACTTTACCGGCGGCAGGGCACCCCGAAGATCACTTGACGGATCACGCTCAGCGCGTCCCGAGGCGACAGCAAATCTGAATACCTGCCCACAAGAAACGAGGGCGCGGCGTTCAGTCTCCGAGACGCCCCGCTTCTCAATTCGCTGCAAGACACTCAGCAATTCGGGAGCTGTGATTTCAGCGATTGGCTGTTGGCCAATCCACGGGAAAATGTTGCGCTCGAAGAGTCGAATCTTTCTTGCGGCGTGGGCCGGTGCCCAGCTTGGGGAGAACTTGGCGAACCATTCCCGAGCGATTGTCTCGAAGCTGTTTGCGGCACGGTCAGCTTGAGCAGACTTTTCCGCTTTGCGATTCGCGCTCGGATCAATGCCCTGCGCAAGCAGTTTCCGTTCTGTGTCCCTGCGTTCCCGTGCGTCCCTGAGGCTCACGTCCGGATACACGCCCAGGGAGATTCTCTTTGCCTTACCGCCAAAGCGGTACTTCAGTCGCCACCATCGGCCACCAGCAGGCGACACCTCCAGATGGAGGCCCCCGGTGTCGTAGAGTTTGAAGGTTTTCTTTAGAGGCTTGGCGTTGCGGATTTTGGCATCGGTCAAGGGCATGGGGGCAACTCCTTTCAGGGATAAAACAGTTGCCCCTATTGTTGCTCCCAGTTGCCCCCTGATGTCAATAGACCGCCTTGGACCTCAACAGAACTCGATACACTGAAAATAAAAGACTTAATGTTTCGCTTTAGGCGGTATTAGACCTCTTTGGAATGGATTTTGGTAGCGCTACCGGGAATCGAACCCGGGTTTTAAGATTGAGAATCTCACGTCCTAACCCCTAGACGATAGCGCCACACACTTGCGGGGGGAAGCCGTTCAAGGCCACTCCTCTACATTAACAAAAACTCGGGTAGATGCCAAAGACGATTCGAGGCCTCGACGCAGCCGGCTCAGATGCCCAGCTTCCGAACCTCGTCGTTGTAATACTTGCGGTAGAGGATCTCCCACTCCTGAGAACCTTCCATGATGATTTTGCGCTGGTTGGCAATTTTGAGGCGCGCCGCGGTGTCGATCCCGGCCTCCTGGGTGAGCAGGGTGGTGAGCGCCTTGCGCGCTTCTTGGCGGATGGTGTTGCGATCTTCGAGGAAGCCGACCTCGTCGATCTCGGCGAGCGTGTCGGCCACGGTGTGAGCCAGCTTGTTGAGCTTGTCGGGGCTGATTCTCATAGCACCGCCTTGTACTTCTTCGCCAGCTCGGTCTTCACCTTCTTGAACATCTCGGCATATTGCGCGCCGGACTTGCGCATCTCCTCGGAATACGCGTCCAGAATCACGCGCACCTCGTCGTTGATGCGGTCCTCGAGGGAAAGTTCCTCAATCAGGCCTTCGGTCACGCGCGCTTCCGCCACCTTCAAGTCACTGGTGGTTATCATCTTGGCGTCGATGAGGTGCTTGACCGTGCGGCGGGCTAGATACCCGATGTAATCGCGGGAAAAGATCATGGGCTAAACGTCAGGATACCGCATCGGCCTACCCCCTGTACACCGGCGCCTCGCAAGTGTGCGATCTCTCAGGCGAACCCGACTCACCGGCGGTCGCCTAGGGCGGCCTCGGACTCCTCAAACGTAATCTCGAGCTTGCGAGGATTCGCCAGAGGTGTCGAAGAATCCCATTCGGCCTTGGCTTGGAACGAAGCTCTGGCAGCGGTTTTCCTCAAACCCCCACAGGGAACGGCTTGGGGCTCGATTCATCGGTGTTGGCGGCCGTGCCGGTGCGCCAGCGCTCAAAGCGGCCTTGCAGCAGGCTCATCAGCCCCGTATACCAGTAGCCGATGACAAACAGGATCAAGAACGGAGCGGTGAAGTAATTGTGGTTCGAGAACGTATAGAGAATCGCTCCAAGGAAATAGAAGCCCAGGAGAATCTCTATCCATGGGGCCAGCACCAGGCGCTTGCGGTACTTGGCAGCCTGGGACTTCTCGCCCTTCTTGGCCACCCGGTACTTGGGCGTCCGCACAAAAGCGCTCTTGATGCCGAACAGAGCCTCCATCACCGCCTTGGTATTGGTGACCGTCAGGCCGATACCCAGAGCCATCAAGAAGGGCAGATAGAAGAAGGTCTTCCACCAGGTCTTGGGGAAGAGTTCCCGCTGGCTCATCACGTAAAAGACTGCAATGGAGAAGGTAGACGCGGTGAACAGCGGCACGTCGATCAGCAGCATCTGAAACCAGCCTTGATAAAAGCGGCAGATCATGGCAGGCAAAAGCGCCGCGGACATGACAATCATGAGCGGATAGCTGAGGTTGGCGGTGAGGTGGTATACGGCCTCGACCTTGATGCGGCGCGGCACGTTTGACTTGAACATCATCGGCAAAACCTTGATGCTGGTCTGGATGAGGCCCTTGGCCCACCGCGCCTGCTGCGTCTTGAATGCGGTCATCTCGATGGGCAGTTCCGAGGGGCACTCGACCTCGGGCAGGTATTTGAACTTCCAGCCGGCAAGCTGCGAGCGGTAGCTGAGGTCGGTGTCTTCGGTGAGCGTGTCATGCTGCCAGCCGCCGCCATCGACAATGGCCTGGATGCGCCACATGCCGGCAGTGCCGTTGAAATTGAAGTAGTCGCCGCTGCGGACCCGCGCGCCGTGCTCCAGCACAAAGTGACCGTCAAGAAGGATTGCCTCAATCTGGGTCAACATGCTGTAGTCCCGGTTCATGTGCGTCCAGCGGGTCTGCACCATGCCGATCTCGGGCTCGGCAAAGTGGTGGATCACCTTCATCAGCCAGTCGGGCGGGGGCACAAAGTCGGCATCGAAGATGGCCACGTACTCGCCCTTGGCTACCTTAAGGCCCGCATCGAGCGCCCCCGCCTTGTATCCATGACGGTTGGTCCGATGGATATATGCGATGGGGTGGCCCAGCGCCGCATAGCGCCCCACAATGTCGGCGGCCACTTGCTGCGTTTCGTCTGTCGAGTCGTCCAGAACCTGGATGTCCAGCTTCTCGCGCGGGTAATCCATCGCGCACACCGCTTCAATCAGCCGGTCGATGACAAACTGCTCGTTGAAGATGGGCAGTTGCACGGTCACCATAGGAAGTTCTTCAAAATGCCGGGGCGGATCGGGACGGTAGTTCTTGCGGTACCTGAAGTAGAGGTAGCACATGGTGTACCGGTGGACACCATAGAGCGCCAGCACGATCATCACCGCGAAGTATGGCAACAGCACCGCGGCGTCAAAGAAGTTCCAGTGGTAGAGCCCCTTGAAAGTCTGGTCGGTGGTCTGCATCGCCTTCCAGTAGTGGCGCAGTCCGGTCTGCGGCGCATACAAAAAGTGCGCGGCCACCCGCGACGGCAGTCCGGCAAGCCGGATTTGCGACAGGCATGAAGCGGGATTCAGACGGATCAAAAGCGCGGCAAACAGGGTGAGCCTCCACGGGACGGATACCGGCAATTGTAGTCGATGGGGGTGCGTGGAGACGGCCCGGAACCACCGACATCGCAAAACGGAAATCGACTGCCCAAAGAACTGAAGGGTGCGAGCGTTTGCCCGCACCCTTCATAAAAACCAGGTTGAATCTGCTTGATTTGCCTTCTTGAACGATCCCCAACTTCTCAAGAGTTCCAATCGAAGGTTTTCCCGCCGTGAGGTTATTGACTTGCCGCAGGCGAAGCCTTGTTGTACTCGTAGATGCCAACCCCAGCACCGACACCGGCGGCAACAACCACACCGCTGATCAGGAAGATGGCACCCTTCGACCTGCCTGCGCCGTTGATTGCGATCGACTTGACCGAGACGACAGGGGAAACCGAGGTGGCGTTCACCGTCGGCGTTCCATTCGACTCCAGCGTGCCCGAAATTACCACCTTTGCGCCAACATACTTCTTGAAATCCTTGCCCACGACCTCATACTTCACATCGGTGCTACTGGTGAAGTAGTAATGCCCATCCTCGAAGCTAATCAGACCTACACCCGAAAAAGAAGTGGGCCCTCCGCCAGCCTGCGCTGGGTCTGAGGCTGTCTGAATAGCGAAGGAGACTGGCACTCCAGGGCGCACATTGGCAATCATCACGCCGTCAGGGTTTGTAACCCCGAAACTGCCATTCAGCGCTGCCACTTCCACGGTGTTTCCCGTCTTCATGGAAACCACACCGCGCGAATTCGGCTCTTTCGGAGTCACGCGAAGGCCATTCGCTTCGACCTGAAACGAATTCGAAGCCTCCAGCTCACTTGCTCCTTGCTGGAGTACAAGGCGGTCAAAGTATAAAGTGCCGCGCGAACTTGTCGACATGGTGATTTCGGTGCCTTTGCCCAGGCGCAAATCCGCAGTCGCCTGGCCAGTTTCAACGACCGAACCATCGAAGAGCGTGGCGTTGCCCTTGACCATATAGCTGTCTATGCGCATGTCTCCACGTGCGCTTGCGGTACCGATCGAAACCGGCCCGGCTGACGCATAAGACAACATGCACAACAGAACCGCCGCAACTTGCAGCTTCTTAAACAAATCCCACCTCCGTGCCGCTCAGCGTTGACGCGACACTTTTCCATGACACTCTCTGTATACACCCGAATCACTCCAAGAGCAAGGTATTTTCGTTTAAAATCAATGCTTTATCATACGGATGTCATACGGCGAACTCCCCCGTCGGGCCATAAACTCTGCCGATCCGGCCTGTAAGAGCTTTTTCTTCTTGGATTTGCCCCGTGCTACAGGTTCTTGTGAGTGCTTTGGACTTGGCTCGATAGTCTTGATCCAGATGTTATTCTTGCCGGTTGACCATAATGCCTCTGCTTCGCCGCTCGGTTGGGATCGCACTGCGAATCGTCCTCGCGGGGGCGAGCTGCCTCGGAATTTGGAATTCCTGGGAGTTGGCAAGGGCAGACTACCTGTTCAAGAAGGACACTGAAGAATCGATTCGGTCGGCAATTTGCCTGGCGCCCGACGGGTGGGAGTACTACATGCGTCTCGCTCAATTCGATCGCGCCCATGCCCGCCAATTGCTGGCCACTTCGCTGCTCCTCGACCGCTACAACGCTCAAGCGGATATCGAACTGGGGTTGCAATACGAGGCCGAGGGAGACTTTGACCGGGCCGAGAAGTCGCTGCTGGCCGCCTTTGAGGTGGACGATACCTACCTGCCGCGCTGGAGTCTTGCAAATTACTACTATCGACGAGGCAATATGCCGGCATTCTGGCAGTGGGCCCGCGCCGCCGCCGCGATGCCTGCCGACGATGTTGGGCCGCTCTTCCAACTCTGCTGGCGCGTGTCCCCCGATCCTGAAAGCATTACGCGGGCAATTGTTAACGACAAACCCGAACTGATTCGCCAGTACATCGGATTTCTGCTCGCGAAGGGTCAACTGAATGCCGTTGCCGCTGTTGCTGCGCGCCTGTTGCAGTCCGGTCAGCCGGAAACGGATCGCCCGTTGCTGCTGAATGTCATTAACCGTTTGGTTGAAACGGACAATGTTGCGGCAGCCAATGCGCTGTGGCGCTTGCTGATCGAGCGGCGCTGGGTTATTGCCGACACAACCGCGCCCAACAATGCAGAATTCGCGCGGGAGCCGCTGCCCGTCAGCTTCGACTGGTCCCTTCCGGAGTACACTGGCCTTCATTCCTGGCCGGGATATTCAGGCTTGGAAACGGAATTCGCTGGAAACCAGCCGGAGGAGTGTACCGTCGCCGAACAAGCTATAGCGCTCGACCCCGGCAGCTACACAATGAACTACGCCTATCGCACTTCCGATATTGGCCCCGGCACAGGAATCCGCTGGCAGGTCGTCGATGCGAAGTCGAACACTGTCTTGGCGGAATCGCCCGATCTCTCCAGTGATGAAGTGCAGCACTCCGCGCTGACCTTCGCTGTCCCGCCGGGCTCGTACCTTGTCCGGCTTCGGCTTGAGTATCGGCGATCCCTCGGCACTGCTCGGGTTTCGGGTACGCTGGCCGTGCTTTCAACCCAAATCCAGGCCGTGCCCGAGTCGTGACCTGTCCAGTATGCGCCGGGGGGCGCACGTTCCAGAGCCGGATCAGGATGAGAATCCCCGGCTCGCGCCAGCCGCCGATTTGACCGGCGCGGCTTCCCGCGGGCCGGCCCCATCCTGCGTGCGCGCCATGTAGAGCAATGCGAGCATGGCAAACATCCAGCCTGAGACCGCGGGGCGGGGGAATGGGTAATCGACGCACGCATGCAACATGACCGCAACCAGTCCCAGCCCCCATGGGTGCCTAGCGGCAGTGGGAACAGCAACGGCAAACGGGACTAACACCAGCAGCAGAAAAGGAACTCCACCGTCGGCGGCAAACTCCGCCCAGTCGTTGTGAGCATGATTGGCGTAAAACGGAAAATCCTTGATTGCATAACGCTGGTAGACCTCGGGAAAAGTCCCCAAGCCGCTACCGGCCAGCGGCCGCTGTTTGGCCATGTCCGCAGCCGCCACAATGAATTCGCGGCGCCCCAGATAGGGGTCATTCTGCTGAAAACGCAGCCAGACGTGCTGCCATCCCACCACGAGAGTGAATATCGCCGCAAGCAGGGGAACAACCACCAGAATTGTCCCCGTTGGACGCGTCGGCAGGCTAGTCTTCATGTCCCTCAATTTCAATAGCCCGATCGCCAGCATCACCATCAGTTCCGATGTGCAGAGCACTGTACCGGCTCGCGAAGCTGAGCCGATCACGGACGCAAAAAGCACACCCCCGGCGAGCGAATACCACCAGGATCGCCAGCCCTCGCGCAGGGCCCTCCAGAGAGCTATCGGCAAGGCCAACTCAACAAATTGCGCGTAGTTGTTGTAGTACGGGAAAGTTGCGAAAACGTCTGGATAGCCGCTTGGGAATATCCAGAGAACGCGACCCTCGGAGGTAAAGAGCTGCGTGAGGCAAAGTACAGCCATCCCCGTCGCGAAGACGAGAAACGCGCTCAACAGATTGCGCCGGTCCGCTTGAGTGCGGGCGGCTATCTGAACAAGAAAGAAAACTCCCGCAAGTCCGCCCCAGCGCAGGACAGCCTGGCGGGTCTCAATGGTAGATGCGGTTGTATGCGCAAGGATCTGGACCAAGCCCCAGAGAGGAATCATGTAGACGAGCCACGGCGCCAGCCCGCCGGCCATCTGCTCACTCCCGCGGCGAATGCCAAACAGCAGATACGTGGCAAGAAGGGAATAAACACCGATCTGAAAAGACTGAAGCGCCCATGCATCCCGCACAAAGACCGTTGTCGTGGAAAAGACGAGCAGGAGAAACAGGCAAATCCCTACGATCACCGATGCGCGCCGACCTGCAATCGCCGGTCGGGAAGGCGACCTGGAATCCGCGCGAATGGCTATGACGGGCAATGCGACCATTGTATGCCACATTCCCGATTTCGCTGCAAATCGAGCTTGATTGCGGTCAGGATCGTCTCGGAATGCGCCCGCGAATTTGAGGCTCCCAATGATGTGGACTTGAATGAGCCACAAATAAGCCAGCTCTGTGCTCAGTCGATAACTCCGGCAGCCGCAAGTGTCAGGCGGCGGGAGGATCCCATGAACGCAATGCGCCACGCGACGCTGGGTCTGGCGATATCAATGGGAAGTTTGGCATGCTCCGCGCAGCAGGCCACGATTCCATTCGGGCAGATCGAACGCGGCACGCAACTCTATGCGAGCCTGGCGGCAGGCGGCAGCGAGATCTCAAGCAGTTCGCCATTGAGCAGCCTTTCCCCAGGAGTTGCCGATCCAGAGCCATACGCCGCGGCATTTGAGCGAGTACCTCCGGTCGCGGTCCCTCGCGTCCTGAACTCAAAATTCTACTCACTCAATGGACTTCACCTGGGAATGGCCGTCTTCGATGTGGAGATGACGCAACACTGCATCGCCGTTCACCAATGCCGCGAGGGGAATCCACTCATGCCGTCGTCTCTTGCGGGGCAGCTTAGCATTGACTTCGCATTTGTCGGCTACAGCTCATTCGTCAGCTATCGGCTGAAGAAGCATCGGTCCAGCATGTGGTGGCTTTCGCCAACGGTTGGCGCGGCGGCTCACGCTGTGGGCGTGGCAACCGGAATTGCGCATTACTAAAATTCATTTTGGGTTGCGTCAAAGGCTTGAGATTATCCCTGAAGCACTCAGCCTTCGCTGGATCGGGAATTCGTCCGGTTGAGCATTGCGGCCACAATGGCTTCCGCCGCCTGCACGGTTTCATCCAGTGTCATTCCGGTCGAATCCAGCAGGACCGCATCCGCGGCTGGCTTCAGCGGTGAATTAGAGCGGTTGCGGTCCCGTTCGTCGCGGGCGCGCAGGTCGCGGATCACATCTTCCGGTTGCTGGACCGGCTGCGTGCCAGCCTTGCCAACCTGGGCGACCTGATCGAAACGGCGCAGGCCCCGCACTTCAGGGGCCGCATCCAGGAATATCTTGACATTGGCATCGGGAAAAACGACAGTGCCAATATCGCGGCCCTCCATCACCACTCCGCCTGCGGAAGCCAGTTGCTGCTGCAAGCCAACCATCCAAGCACGGATAGGGGGCCACACGCTCACACGAGAGGCTGCGTCTGTAATAACTTGATTGCGAATCAAGCCGGTCACGTCTTCGCCGTCAAGCAGCACGCGGTTGTCCTGTTCGGTTGGCTCCAACTTGATCGCGGTTTCGGCGGCAAGACCTTCCAACCCAGGGCAGTCGTCCAAAGGGACACCTGCTCGAAGCGCCTTGAGGGCAAAAGCTCTGTACATGGCGCCGCTTTCAAGGTTGAGCAGGCCAAAATGTCGCGCAAGATGGCGGGCGACTGTACTCTTGCCCGCGCCGGCAGGGCCGTCAATGGCGACGATGATTTTGCCGGCAGGTCGAACGCGTCGCAAAAGGCATTCTTCCGCACTCATGCGCGCTTCTTCTTCTCCTGCTCGGACTGGGGCTTCGGCCGAGCCGTAAAACCATACCGATTGCTGCTTCCCGCTTTGGCGCCCGCTGTCAAAGCCGGCTTCCGGCTGCTGCGCACCGGCCTGGAATCCGTCCGCGCCTGAGGCCGTGCAACGGACCGCGTTTCGCTGCGCGAACTGCTCCTGGCGGCGCCGATAGTTCGGGAGACGCTGCCGGTCCGTGGCGCCCCGCTGGGTTTGCCTGCGGTCTTGGAGCCGTTCGAGCCGCCACTGCGTTGGCTCCATGCCGGAGCAGCGGAGGTATTCTCAGTCCGCGCCGCAGAAACGCCGCGCGCTGGACGGGCAGTGCTTCCATTGGACCGGGAACCGTTGCTCGCGCTTTTGCTTGCGCCTTTGCTGGCACGAACACCATTGCCGTTCGCCGAAGAAGTCGGGCTCCAGCGTGCGCCAGAGGCAGGCCGCGGTGTTGCTGGACGGGTCTCGGAACTCGAGCGCCGGGCTGGCCGGGCGCTGGGGCGGCTGCCGTTCGGCGATTGCGCCGGCTTGCGGTCCCTCGAACTGGTCGCGGGGCGGCTGAAATGAGGCCGCGTCGAAGCGCTTTTTCCTGTCGCCGCGGGCTTGCGAACCGGCGAGGATGCCCTCGGGGCGCGACGTTCGTCGGGAATTTGCGATTCCACCGGCGCGGGCAATGCCTGTGAAACAGGCGTCGGCGATTCATGTTCCAACGCCTCTTCCTCGTGGTCCCAAGAGCGCAGGAAATATGCGGAGGCCGGCATGGACGAACTGGAATAGATGGTGGGAGGGACTGCAAACTCCGGCAGAGTACCTGCTACGTAAAAGTGCGGCGCGTGGCCCATCGAAATGGTATGAACCTGACGAGTGGCTACCAAGCCGCGCAGAACTTCGCGAATCTTGCTGCGCGCCGTCAATGGGGCAAGGAACAGCTCAACCTCTTCCATGCTGGCCGCAATCACTGCCTGCAGGTAGATAGAGGCCAATACAGAGATGGCCGTGACCTGAGATGTGGAGGCGCCTTCCGCAATGGCCTTTTGGAATCGTGCCCGAAGCAGTTGCCACTGAGCAGGCTGGCCGATGGCGGAAACAACGGGAATGATGCGAAGCTGCTGCCAAAGCTCGGTAATGGCGCGCAGAACAGCGCCTTCAGTTACTTCCCTTCCCAACGCGTGGGTGAGTGCGCCAAGGTCGGTCTCGCTGGTCTCCAATTGCTTGTAAGCTTGCACGGCCAGTTGCGAAACCTGGCGCGAACCTGTCAATTGAGGGCTGCGACGCCAGTCGCGGTCGCCTCTCAGGGCATACACATAGGGCAGAACCCAGCCCGCAACCACATAGTCCGGCTGCTCTCCGGGGTGGCCCAACAGATTCAGCCTTACGGCTACTCCGTCGGTTTCAAGACGCACCAATAGTTCTTCAGCCAACGCAATATGCCGGGGATCGGGGGTGGCGTTCTGCTGACCGGCTACAGCCTCAACAAAAGAAGGCGCGATCGAGGAAGAAAACTGCCGGCGAGGCAGGAAAAGACACAATCCAGTCTCTTCAATCCAGGTCCGGGCGTCCTCCAGTGTGAGTGCCCCGTGTCCGTTCTGGCGCATCCTTTCGGCGCGCGATGCTTCCAATTGCTCTGCTGTCAAAGAAAAACCTCATTTCCAGGCTGGCGTTGGCGCCGGGCCACCCTCACTCCTGAGAGGAGGGCTGCCACCTTCCAAATTGTTTTAAATGCGATGGAAGGCCCGCTGGATCTCCTTCCAAGAATACAACAAAGCTATTGGACGTCCATGCGGGCAACTGGTTGGGTGACTGGTTTTTGCCAATTCCAACAGTAACCATTCCATGCGAACCGGGTCAAGAGGCGTGTTGACCTTGATCGCCGAATGGCAGGCGATGGAGGCGGCAATTCGCGTGCGAAGAGCTGTAAGGTCTTCATTCTGCTTGGGTTCGTCAGAATCAGTGCTGGATTGCTCAATAACCTCAGCCAGCATCCGCTCCAGAGCTTCTCCTTCAAGGCCCACAGGCGCAGCTTTCACTGCAAGTGTTTGTGGGCCAAAGGGTTCCACTTCAAAGCCGTTGCGATCGAGCTCTTCCGCAATGCGTGCGAACACCACAATTTGCCATGGCTTCAGTTCCACCAGAAGGGGCATCAGTAACCTCTGGCGCTGCACCTGCTCGACCTGACGATCGCGTAAAATTTTTTCAAAAAGTACGCGCTCATGTGCCACATGCTGGTCAATGATCCAAAGTCCGTCGTCCCCGGCGGCTAAAATGAACGACTCGCGCAACTGCGCCAGAGGGCGAAGGGAACCCAGGTGGTTGAGGTTGGCGGCTGCCTGCTCGGTCTCAACTTGTGCCGTTCCAACGGCAGCGGCTGCCGCAGTTCCGTTACCAATTTCACTTGCAGCGCCGAGTTGTGGGGAGCAACCCCTTGAGGCTGGATGGTCTGCCGGCTGGAATAGTGCCGCCGCAGCCTCGCCCCAAGCCGCGCGATCGAAAGCGCGTGCGTCGAAGCTTCGCGCGTCAAAGGGCAACTTGCCGGGAACGGGCGAAGGCATCCGAGGAGTCAGTTGGAAAGGCTCGGACTCTGCCGCGGCCTCAGAGACTGCAATTGGCTCGGAATCTGGCGAACCGGGAAGCGGCGAAGCAGCCGGCGGCATGAGCGAGGGACTTGCGCCAGGCGCGGCGTGCGAAGCCAGGAATCCAGCGGCAGGCCGCGCCTGGATCAGCGCCGTCCTGAGGCTGTCGCGAACAAAATCATGCACATGAGTGGATTGGCGGAAGCGGACTTCCGTCTTTGCCGGGTGGACGTTGACATCCACCTCCTCGGGCGGCATCTCGAGGAAGAGCAGCACCACCGGGAAGCTGGTGGGCGGAATCACATTGCGATAGGCTTCGGTGATGGCGTGCATTAGCAGCCTGTCGCGGATAAGACGCTTGTTCACAAAGATATAGATGGAGTTTCGGTTGAGCTTCTGCAGCTCCGGCTTGGAGTAGAAACCGGTCAGTCGCAACGCGCCCGGATCGCGGATCGGCTCGGCGGGATCCCGCTTCCAGGGAGGCGGGGCCGGCAGGCCGGCGTGGGCCAGCGGGGTTTCAGCGGCTACGGGGAGCAACTGGGCCAGCGTATCTTTGCCGAAAATCTGGTAGATGCGCTCGGCGGTGCGGGCGACCGGGGGCGCGGAGACGATGGTGTGAGTGGCGGAGACCAGCTCGAAGTGCTTCTCGGGGTGGGCAAGGGCGTAGTGGGTGACCAACGCGGTCACATGGGCCAGTTCGGTGCTTTCCGCGCGCAGGAACTTGCGCCTCGCAGGGGTATTGAAGAAGAGGTCAGCCACGGCCAGTGTGGTTCCGCGCGGCAAGGCAGCGTCATCGACATGCAGAATCTTGCCGCCCGCGATCTCTACGCGAGTTCCGGCCGGTTCGTCTCCAGTTGCGGTTTCGAGGGTTACGCGGGCCACCGAGGCAATGGAGGGCAGCGCCTCTCCTCTGAAACCCAGGGTCGCGATGGAGAGCAGGTCGTCGGCGGTGCGCAGCTTCGAGGTGGCGTGGCGCTCGAAGGCCAGCAGGGCGTCGTCGCGATTCATGCCATGGCCGTCGTCGGCGACGCGGATCAGCCGCCGCCCGCCCGCCTCGACCTCGACGCGGATGCGGCTGGCGCCCGCGTCCAAAGCATTCTCCAGCAACTCCTTAACCACAGAGGCGGGCCGGTCCACCACCTCGCCGGCGGCGATCTGGTTGGCGACCTGGTCGGGAAGAATACGGATGCGGCCCATAGTTCCTTAGGGTAAATCAGCGGTGAGAGGCTGGGAATCAGGGGTTAGGGGCTAGAGACTTGGGACGGGGATGGGGGCGCGTGGGAATGGATGCAGGGAAATCCGGAGAGGTTGGGCCGTTGGTCCCAGTCATTTCCAATCGAAGGATGAGCCTGAAGGAAGCGAAGGGTAGCCAGGCGCGCATACTCCGGTCGCTTGTTGACCTCATGTTCGTGCTCCAGAATGCGCCGCGTAGCGGGGCCGCTCGGTGTTTCGTGGGCCTCATCCACCAAGACCAATAACTCGACGTCGCCGCCCGCGTAGCGCTGCGCAAAGCAGCGTCGCGTGTAGACAGTCACCACGACCCGCCCGGTGGCCGTGCAGGCAGCGATCAACCGCGTCACCCGCGCCCGGCAGAAGCGGCACAGCCGAAGGCGGACGACTACGCCGCAGCGTGACTTAACGGATTACTTTGCGGCAGCTTCTTCCTTCAAATAAACTTCGCTGAATGTCTGCTTCTGCTTCGCGATAGGCAACAGAGTGGGATAGAACTGCACAAACGTCGTATCCACGGCGGCGTGCTCGGCGTGGCAGGAGTAGCAACTCGTCTCCTTTGGAAAAAGGCTGCCGCTGACCGCGTTATCAAAATCGAAGAAGGCCCATTTGCCGGGAAACCTGGCTTCGTCCTTGACGTGAGCCTCAATACCCATCACATTGGTTCCCTGATAGTGGCCGCGATGATTGATAGAGCCTTTGTCCATGCCCATCCTCGACTCCAGCACCAGCACTGTCTTATCCGGCCAGATTCCGGTCTGCACGAATGCGGCATAGGCTTCGGGGTTCACAAAGACATTGTCGAAGACGGTGTGGTCCGCGGACTGGGCCTTGGGGTTGTAGCTCATATCGACGCCCGAGCTGAGAAAAACCCACTCGCGATAGTGCGAGGGTAGGAGCAAGCGGCCGTCGCTGCTGTAGGCGGGCACATACGGCGTAGCTGGCGACACCGCGAGCTGCGCGGCTGCGGACGTGTTCTGCGCAATCTGGACAGACTGAACAATCGGGCCAGCGGCAAGGCAGGCAATCAGAAGAATTCCGGTGGCCGGAAGAGCGATTTTCAAGAGCAAGGGGGAACTCCTGTTCAAGAGAGAGTACGGCGGCGGACGGGATGGAGTTCCGCAATGTCGAAGGAATCCTCTTCGGAGGCATGAGATTGAGCTACGGCAGCCTCCGCGCGTCTGCTTCCGCGTTCCAGTGGTCTGAGCCGGACAGGAACAGCGCTGGGCGGAACTGCTCGGCTTCGGACGCGGTGAGTTGATGCGACCAGGGGACGCGGGCGGTGGGATTGGCGCCCGGTCCAGCGCTATTGAACTCCGCGTAGAACGCCAGAGGCTCGCCTGTGGCCTTGCCCCAAACATTCCATCCTTGTGGAATGACATCGGCTGAGAGTTCGGTATCGATGTAGACAACGCGAGAATAGGGACGCCACGGCCGCCCAAGGCTGGTCGTCTCTTTCGCCGGGCCTGAACCCGCTGCGGCTACATTCGGTTCGGCGGTATGCTCGATGCCGCTTGTCACCTTGCTGTTGAGAATGACGTAGCCGGTGGCTTGATCGGGCGAAGTGCGCGACTGGGCGGTCAGATAGCCAGGGGCATTGGCGTGAATCTCAGAGTGATCGAACACCGCGGTGGCATT
>Ga0302197_10003221_pt1 | contig 14890 bp, 11 predicted proteins | sample II_Bog_N2_1_FD_193526 | JGI IMG/M metagenome (GOLD analysis project Ga0302197, IMG submission 193526) | Peat permafrost microbial communities from Stordalen Mire near Abisko, Sweden - II_Bog_N2_1 | ecosystem: Environmental > Terrestrial > Soil > Wetlands > Peat | place: Sweden: Abisko...
AACTGCCATTGGCCGGTGCTTGCGCACGGCCACCAACTGGGACTTTGCCGGGGAGCGCGCCCGTCCCGGCTGCCGTTTTCGGCGTCGCGCCGTGGTAGGGATGGCGCGCTGCGCCGTCCGCCGGCCCGCGCTTTCCCGTCCCCGGCGGGCAGGCAGAAATTCCGCTGGCCAACAACGGGAAAGCGCCAGCGGGGACATCGCCGCGCAATGTCCCTACCAAAGCCCCGTTCGTCCACCCCAAACTGCCATTGGCCGGTGCTGGCGCACGGCCACCAACTGGGACTTGGCTGGGGAGCGCGCCCGTCCCGGTGGCCGTTTTCGGCGGTGCGGCGTGGTAGGGCGCGTCACTCCGTGCGCGCCGTCTTCGTAAACCAGAATGCGTCCGTTGACAACCGGCGGCGGTCAGAGGACTGACCGCCCCACCCAATCTGTGTTTCATCTGTGGGCATCTGTGGCCAAACCACCGTCTTCCACTCCATTCGGCGTAAATCGTTGAAAACAAGCCAACTTGGCAGGAATTTAGCGTTTCATGGCTGAAATTTAGCTCCACTTGGCAGAAATTTACGACCTCACGGCAGGATTTTACGTCCTCACGGCTGAAATTTACGACCACTTGGCAAGATTTTACGGTCTCATGGCTGCCGCTTACGACCACTTGGCTGAAATTTACGACCTCATGGCAGGTTTTCCCGTCCACTTGGCAGAAAATTAAGGCTTCGTGGCAGGAATTTACGAGGTCATGGCTGGGTTTTATCACTCCATGGCAGGTTTTTCCGGTTCCGTAGCAGAATTTTATCGCCGTCTGGCTGGCGGACGGCGTTCTCCGGTAGAATTTTTCCCGCTGGGCGCTAAACGTCAGTCGCGCGGGTTGAACTTGGATTCCTTGGCGAGTTGCTCCCACAATTTCTTCTGCGCATCGGTGATGGTTCCCGGCACCACAATCTTGGTGGCGACCAGCAGGTCGCCGGTCTTGCCGAGGCCGCGCCCGCGCACGCGAAGTTTTTGTCCGCTGGCCGTGCCGGCGGGAATCTTGATGTTCACCTGACCGTCGAGCGTGGGCACGGCGATCTCCGCGCCGAGCGCGGCTTCCCACGGCGCGAGTTCCAACTCGTAAATGAGGTTGTGCCCGTCCACCTCGAAGTCGGGATGCCGGGCAAGGCGCACGCGCAGATACAAATCGCCGCCGCCCTCGCCGCGCCCGGCGATGCGCAACTTCTGCCCCTCGGTGATGCCGGCGGGAATCTTGACCTGGTGCGAGTCGGTGCGGTTCTCATGCCGCACGGTGACGGTGCGGAGCGAGCCGCGCTTGGCCTCCTCCAGCGTGACCAAAATGTCGCCCTCGATGTCGCGGCTCGGCTCGGCCACTTCCTCGTCGGCAAAACCGCCGCGCCCGCCCATGCCGCCGCCGCGCCGATTGGCGCCAAACATCTGCTCGAAGAAGTCGCTGAAGCCCGTGCCGCCAAACTCAAACTCCACGCCGCCGCCGCGCCCGGCACGCCCAAAGGGCTGGCCGCCGCCGAAGCCGCCGTGGCCGGGCGGCGGACGGAACTCCGCGCCGGATTTCCAGTTCGCGCCCAGCTCGTCGTATTTCTTGCGCTTGTCGGGATCGGACAGAACCTCGTAGGCCTCGTTAATCTCCTTGAATTTTTCCTCGGCCCTCTTCTTGTCCTTGGCGACGTCGGGGTGAAATTCGCGCGCGAGCTTGCGGAAGGATTTCTTCAGTTCGTCGGCGGTCGCGGTGCGCGGGACGCCGAGGGATTGATAATAGTCTTTGTATTGGGCGGACATCAGGCCATGAATCTGCCTGTCAGCGGCGATTTGTCAAAGCCGGAAGGAGCCGGGAATTTTCGATTTACAAATTACGATTTAAGCTGGGTGCCGGAAAGCGGACGCCTGGGACGGTTTCCCCATCGTAAATCGGCAATCGTAAATCGTAAATTACTTGGCGCGCTTGGTGTTGTCCACGCTCAGGTAGCGCGTGCCGGCGAAGTCGCCGTTGCGCCGCCAGATCTTCACGAGGATGTGCTCGCCGCGCGCGGCCTTGCACAGGCGCACGGCATCGTCCGCACTGGTGACGGGCTGGCGGTTGATCTCGACGATGAGATCGTTCGCCTGCAAGCCGGCGTCGGCGGAATTGGAATCGCTGCTCACGTCACTGACGAGAGCGCCGTTGATGTCGGCGGGCACGCGGAGTTGTTCGCGCACCGACGGTTCGAGGTCGGCGACGGTCACGCCGTCGAGCGCGTCGGCCATGCCGGTGCCGGTGGAAGAATTGTCGTCGTCGCCGGAAACACTTTCGCCGCCGGGCAATTCGGCCAGCGTGACGGTAAAATTGCGGGCGACGCCGTTGCGGATGACTTTCACCGCGACCGGCGTGCCAGGACTGATCTGCGAAACCGTGAGCTGCAAGCCGTGCGCGTCGGCCACCGGCTGGCCGTTGATGGCGGTGATGACATCGCCGGACTTGATGCCGGCCTTGGCGGCGGGCGTGCCGGCCATCACGTCGCCGACGAGCGCGCCGTTCTGGTCGGGCAGGTTAAATTGCTTCGCCAAGTCGGCGTCAATGTCCTGCGGGATGATGCCGAGATAGCCGCGCGTGACCTTGCCGCCGCTGACCAGCCGGACGAGGACGTTGCGCGCCATGTTGATGGGGACGGCGAAGCCGATGCCGTTGTTGCCGCCGCTGGGGCTGACGATGGCGGTGTTGATGCCGACGAGCCGGCCTTCCACGTCCACGAGCGCGCCGCCGGAATTGCCGGGGTTGATGGCGGCGTCGGTCTGGATGAAATTTTGATACTGGTTGAAGCCAGCCAGCCCGTTGCGGCCGAGCGCGCTGACGATGCCGCTCGTCACCGTCTGGCCGACGCCGAAAGGATTGCCCAGCGCGAGCACCATGTCGCCGACTTCAAGCTGGTCGCTGTCGGCGAGCGTGACGGCGGGGAGATTGTTCGCCTGAATTTTCAGAACCGCGATGTCGGTGGCGCTGTCTTTGCCGATGACCTTGGCAGTGTATTCGGTTTTGCTGTCCGCGATGGAGACCTTGACCTCGTCCGCGTCGGCGACGACATGGTTGGCGGTCAAAATATAGCCGTCGGCCGAGACGATGACGCCGGAGCCGAGGCTGCGTTCGGTGCGGGTGCGCTGGCGTTCGCCGCCGTCGGGCGGCAACTGGTTGCCGAAGAACTGGCGGAAGAACGGGTCGTTGAACATCGGATTGCGCATCAGCCGCTCCTTGATGAAGCGCGTGGAATAGATGTTCACGACGCTGGGCGCGACTTTCTTGACGATGGGCGCGAAGCTGGTGCCGAGGCGCGCGTCGCGGTTGATGGGCGTGGCGGAGACGTTGAAGGCCGGCTGCCCGTCGCGCCCCCAACTGGTCAGGTGCGAAATGGAGAGGACAATGGCCGCGCCGGCCACGCCGGCGAACAGCCCGAACAGGGGTTTGGAAATCAAATTCATGGTTGTTTCTGCTGACAGCTCACAATTTTTTTCTGCCAGACGATGTGAGTATTGACCGGTTCACGGCAAAAATGTTCAATCCCGCCACCGGTGAAACATCCTTGAATCCCCGGTGGACTTTGAAACTCAAATCAACTACAAACATGACTCAGGCGCGCCGGCGCCGCCCGCAAATCCGGGGCAGACCGGTCGTTTGATTTAAGAAACGCCTATGGATAATTTTGAAACCGCCAAGCAGCTCTTTTTGGACGGCCTGCGACTTTTGGAGGCAAAAGATTTTCAAGCCGCCGAAACCCAGTTTGCCAAATCCTTGGAGCTCCTGCCTGACCGGGTGTCAACGCTCAACAACCTGTCGGCCGTTAAACTCAAGCTGAACCAGTTCGCCGAAGCCGAGGCGTTCGCGCGCAAGGCTGTGGCCTTGGACGGCCAGTCGCCGGAAGCCTGGTCAAACCTCGGGCTGGCGCTGGCGGCCACGGCCCGCCCGGAGGAGGCCTTGCGGGCTTATGACCGCGCGCTCCAATACCAGCTCGCCGACGCCCGGGCATGGCTGGGCAAGGCCATGACCCTGCTGGAACTCAAACGCGGCGATGAAGCGCTGCCGGCCTGTGAGCAGGCGCTAAAACTGGATCCCGGCAAACCCGAAGCGCTTTACACCAAAAGCCTGATCCTGAAAGAACTTCAGCGGCCGGACGAGGCGCAAAAAATCTACCGGGAGTCGCTCGAGCTGCGGGTGGCCGCATCGCCGGTATTCATGGGTGAGCGGCGCGCGAGCCAGAAAGCCGACATCCTCATCCTGAACCAAAATCCGGTCCTTGATGATTCGCTGAAGTCCTTTGAAGCCCTGCATCTTTCCTGCCCCAACTTTCCCGGCCAGCTTGCCCGGTATTTCCAAGAGGATTTTCATTTCACCTACGTTTTCGTCGGCGATGCCGCCCGGCGTTCCGCCCACCGGCAGATTCCGCAGCCGGATTTGGTGATCAACAACCATGCCAACGGCGAGATTGTTCTGGCCGAGGGCCACCTGTTCGCGTTGACGGAGCTGATTGACAGCTTTGGCGTGCCGGTGGTCAATCATCCGGCCAAGGCCGTCCAGACCACGCGGGATGAGTCGGCCAATCTGCTCAAGGATATTCCCGGCATCCGGGTCCCGAAGACCCGGCGCTTTTCCTCGGCGGGAAAAACACATGAAGAATTGGTGGGCGAAATCGAGGGCCAATACGATTACCCGCTGATTACGCGGACCCTGGCCATGCAGGAAAGCAAAGGTATGACCAAGGTGGACTCCCGCGCGGCGCTGGCCGGGGTGCTGGCCGCCGGGCTGCCGGAGAAGTTTTTCGTGACGGAGTTCGTGGACACCCGGGCGGGCGGCCGGTTTTACCGCAAAATCCGGGCGGCCGTCGTTCAGGACGAAATCATTGTCATCCGTGCCGATTATGACGATCACTGGAGCGTCCATGCCCGGAAGACCGCCGAACGCGCGGCGTTTTATCTGGAAAACGCGCGGCTGCTCGCCGAGGAAAAGCGCATTTGCCAAGATCCCGAGGCGGTGCTGGGACAGACGGCCGTCCGGGCGCTCCGGGCAATCCGTGAACGGATTCCACTGGACGTGTTCGGCATTGATTTCGACATGGACGCCGAGGGGCGGCTGGTCTTTTACGAAGCCAACGCCACCATGAACCTGTTCTCCACCGCCCACAAAGAGGTTCCCTATCCGGAAGCGGCGGAAGCTGGTTTGAAGCTGGCCTTCCAGCGCTACTTCACATCTCTGGCGGCCCGCCGTTGACCGGCCGGCCGGCAAAAAACCCATTGAACTCAATCAATGGGTTTAAGGTGGAAACGAAAATCACTTCGCGCCGTTGGCCGCCTTCGCGGCGTCCTCGGGCTTGATGACCTCGATCTTCGCGCCGTTTTTCATGTCCTGCGCGCTCGGCACCTTGATGATGTCGCTGGTGAGCGGCTGGGCGGGCGCGGGCGCGGCCGGCGCCTTGGTGTCGAGCAGTTCCACTTCAAAGATCAAAACCGCATTCGGCGGGATGCCGCGTTGGCCGCTTTCGCCGTAGGCCAGTTCGGAAGGGATGAATAGTTTCCATTTGGAACCGACGGGCATTTTTTCCAGCGCCTCGGTCCAGCCGCGAATGACGCCACCGACCGGGAAGCTCGCGGGCTGGCCGCGCTTGTAGGAGCTGTCGAACTCCGTGCCGTCAATGAGCGTGCCGCGATAGTTCACGGTCACCGTGTCGCTGGCCGCCGGCAGCGGGCCGGCGCCCGTGGTGAGCACCTGATATTGCAGGCCGTCCGGCAGCACGGTCACGCCGGGCTGGCTTTTGTTGGCGGCGAGAAACGCCTCGCCCTCGGCCTTGCTCTTGAGCCCCTGCTCGGCGCGTTTCTTCATCATGTTCGCGCGCATCTCCTGCTGGAAGGCGGTGAGCGTCTGCTTGACCTCCGGTTCGGTCATCAGTTCCGGCCGGCCGGCGGCCACGTCCTGGATGGCGCGCGTCACGAGACCGACGTCCACGTCAATGTCCTGCGCCTTGAAGCTGTGGCCGATGTTCAGGCCGATGGCGTAACTGACGCGGGATTTGGTGTCGGTCAGGACATTGGTTCCCTCGGCCATCGCGATGGAGGCGAGGCTGAGGCCGATAACGGTTCCAAAAATTATTTTTTTCATAAATTAAATTGCGAGCGGAGATGATTCTGGATTCAGCAGACAAAGGCAATCCGCTTTTCGCTCAAATTTTCTTCGCGCCGGCGCGCAATTTGGTTTCCCCGGTGAACGGAATGGGCTATGTTGGGTCAAATTGTGTCCATGCTAACCACCCTGCACCGAGCGAGAAACTTTTCCCTGGCACTGCTCATCCCGGCCATCGCGCTGGCCATCTGGGCCGGCTGCGAGACGGGCCAGTCCGACGTGCCCGCCCTGCCCGCGCTGCCGGCCACGGGCCTGAAGCCCGGCCCGAACGACGCGCGCATCGCCTTCGTCGCGGCCCGGCTGCTGGAAAACTACCATTACTTGCAGCGGCCGCTGGACGAGGCGCTGTCGGAGAAATTTTTTGACGGCTACATTGATTCGCTCGACCCGCGCCACGAAAATTTTCTCCAAAGCGACCTGGCGGAATTCGAAATTTACCGGACCAACCTCGACAAGCTGACGCTGAAACGCGGCACGGCGGACCTGACGCCGGCGTTCGCCGTCTATGACCGCTACGCCGAGCGCATTGAGCAGCACGACGCGTATGTGACGGACCTGCTGAAGCACGACCGGTTCAAGTTCAACACGGACGAGAAAATCGTCCTCGACCGGCGGCACGCGCCATTCCCGAAAGACCTGACGGAGGCGGAAGCGCTCTGGCGGCAGCGGCTGCGCTACGAGTATCTGCAGGAAAAGCTGTCGCGCGAGATCGTCGAGACGAACGACAATTTTCTTGTGAAGCTGCCGGCGGACGCGGCCAAGGAGATCCCCGCCACGCTGGAAAAGCATTACCAGTGGAACCTGCACATGACCACAAACTGGGACAGCGACGGGGTGCTGCAAGCCTACCTGAACGGGCTGTGCCACGCCTACGACCCGCACTCGGATTATTTCAGCGCGCCCCATGCGCAGGATTTTTCCATCGGCATGAACCTCTCGCTGTTCGGCATCGGCGCGCAGCTCGGCGAGGACGACGGCTATTGCACCATCCGCTCGCTCGTGCCCGGCGGCCCGGCGGCGAAGAGCAAGCAGGTGAACGAAAAAGACCGCATCGTCGCCGTCGCGCAGGGCGACAAGCCGCCGGTGGACGTGGTGGACATGGACCTGGAAAAAGTGGTCCAGCAGATTCGCGGGCCGAAGGGCACCGAGGTTCGCCTGACCCTCAGCCCCGGCCCGGACCACACCACGCGCAAGGTGGTCACGCTCATCCGCGACGAGATCAAGCTCGAGGATTCCGAAGCCAAGGCGAAGCTGGTGGAATTTCCCGACGGCCGGCGCATCGGCATCATTGACCTGCCGTCGTTTTACGCCACCGTCAACCTCGGCAACGACGGCAACACCACGCCCAAATCCACCTCGGCGGACGTCACCAAATTGATCAACCGGCTGAAGGCGGAAAAAGTTTCCGGCATCATCATTGACCTGCGCTCGAACCCCGGCGGCTCGCTGGAGGAGGCCATCAAGTTCACCGGCCTGTTCATCAAGGACGGCCCGGTCGTCCTCGCGCGCAATCCCGACGGGCAGGTGCAGGTGGATTCCGTCCCCAACCCGGAGCAGCTTTACGCCGGGCCGCTCGCGGTGATGATTAACCGCTTCAGCGCGTCCGCCTCGGAGATCGCGGCGGCGGCGCTGCAGGATTACGGCCGCGCGCTCATCGTCGGCGACATCTCGACGCACGGCAAGGGCACGGTGCAAAACCTGAACCCGCTCAAGCCCTACATGCTGTCGGCGGACAGCGACGGCTCGAACGACCCCGGCACCATCAAGATCACCATTCGCAAGTTCTACCGCGTCAGCGGCGCGTCCACGCAGCTCAAGGGCGTGGAGCCGGATCTCGTTTTGCCGGACGTGCTAAACTATTCCACGCAGGTCGGCGAAGTCTCGCTCGAAAACCCGCTGCCGTGGGACACCATCCAGCCCGCGAGCTACGAGAAGTTCAATCTCGTCCAGCCCTATCTCGCGGCGCTCAAGGCGCATTCCGACGAGCGCATTGCAACGAACCAGGATTTCATCTACGTCAAACAGGACATTGACCAGTTCGTGAAAATGCAGGCCGACAAGACCGCCTCCATAAACGAGCACGAGACGCTCAAGGAACGCGAACGGATTTTCCGCCAAGGCCAAGCCCGCGACGCCGAGCGAACCGCGCGCAAGCCCGACGGCGTGAAGATTTATGAGATCACGGTGAAAAATTCCGGGCTGCCGGGGCTGACGGAAGCCAAGGTGGCAGCGGAAGACGGGACCGGCTTGGCAGAATTAATTCAAACGCAGAAAGTGAATCAGGTTACCAATTTCATCACCGACTCGATCGTCAGCTTCACCAACGCCGCCGGAACCAATCTGGTTGTTTCAACCACCACGGCCACCAACGCCATGAAATCCGCCGCCGCCGCTGGCAAGAAATCACCGCCGCCGTTTGACCCGATGCTCGACGAGACCGAGCGCATCCTGCTGGACTACATTGCGCTGCTCGGCAAAAGCAGCCCGGTGGCCGCCAACCAATGAGCTTATGAAAGCATTCGCTGTTCTGGCCGTGATTCTGGCGTTCGCCGGCAGCGCGCCGGCCGACGTGAATTATAACCTCGCCATCGGCCAGGCCAAACGCGCCGTCAACCAGACCACGGCCGCCTCCCAAGGCGGAACCGACCCGGCAACACCGCCAGCGCCCGGCACCCCGCCATCGCCACCGCCACCGCCGGCCAATCCCGAACTCGCCGCCACGCTGCAAAACATCGCCGACCTCCGCGCCGACTTGGACGCGCTCGTGCAGGCGGCGGACGCGACGGCCGGTGAAGACCAGCGCGCCCCGCTGATGACCCATCTTTCGGCGGCATCCTCCCGCGATAAAAAAGCCCCGGCCGATTCCGTCAAAAAACTGGCCGGCCAGCTCATCGCCGCCATCAGCGGCAAAAAAAATCTCACCGCGCAAAACGTCAGCCTGGCGCGGGACATCCACGCCCTGTTCAACGGCGCGCACCTTTCCGCCACGCAGACGCAGACGCTGCTCGACGGCGTGAAAAAAATCCTCACCGGCGCCGGCGTCCCGGCGGACGCGACGGACAATGTTGTCGCCGACCTCAAGCAGGTTGCCGCTGATACCCGATAGCGCCGCGCGGGCAAAAATTTCGCTGGCGTTTCCGGGCGGACGGTTTAATGATTGAGCCATGATTGCGGCTGCAACCCAACAAATCGCCTCGGGCAAGATGCTGTTCAACTGGTTTGACGTGGCGCTGGTGCTAGTGGTCGTGTTCGGCTTCTGGCGCGGACGGAGAAACGGGATGACCAAGGAAATCGTGCCCGTTACGCAATGGCTGGCGATGGTGATCGCCGGCGCGGCCGGCTACAAGGCGCTGGGCCGGCTGCTGATTGACCAAGGCTGCATCAAGGCCGTGTTCGGCAAAAGCGTCACCGAGGAGACCGCCGGCTTTGTGGCCAGCTACCTCATCATCACGGCTGTGGTGTTCACCGTGTTTTCCCTCGTCAAGCACCGGCTCAAGCACCGGCTCGAAGGCAGCAGTTTCTTCGGCTCCAGCGAGTATTATTTCGGCATGGTTTCCGGCGTGCTGCGCTACTTGTGCATGGTGATTTTTGCGCTGGCGCTGCTCAACGCGCCTTACTATTCACAGGCAGAAATCACCCAGCAGAAATATCTCGCCAATAAAAATTTCGGCGGCGGCCTAGCCGGCTACAGCGGCGATTTTTTTCCGACCTTGAGCGAAGTCCAGACCAGTGTCTTCAAGGACTCGCTCGCCGGGCCGTTCCTCAAGGACAGTCTTTCCGTCCTGCTCATCAAAACCGGCAGCGCCGTCGCCCCGCCGACCACGCACCCGGTAATCTACTTCGGGCAATAACCGGGCACGGCGTCGAGACATGGCCGGTTTTCTTTCCCCCGCCACGCGCGAGCAGATTCGCGCCGCCAGCGACATTGTTGACATCATCGGCTCGTATGTTCCGCTAAAAAAAAACGGCGCGAACTTCACCGCGCTCTGCCCGTTCCACAAGGAGAAGTCGCCTAGCTTCAACGTCAATCCGCACAAGCAAATCTTCCATTGCTTCGGCTGCCACAAAGGCGGCGACGTCTTCACCTTCGTCAAAGATTACGAGAACATCGGCTTCATGGACGCCGTGCGCCGGCTGGCCGAGCGCGCGAAGATTCCGCTCGAATTTGAAAACACACCCGGCGCTCAGGAATCGCGGCATCTTAAAGACCAGTTGCTCGATGTCCACGAACAGCTCACGACGCGCTGGCAAAATTGCCTCGCCAACGAGGCCGCCGGCCAGCTCGCGCGAGATTATCTCGCCAAGCGCGGCGTCTCGGCGGACGCGATAAAACTTTTCCGCATCGGCGCCGCGCCGGAATTATGGGACGACACGGTGAACTGGGCGAAGTCAAAAAACTTTCCAATCGAAATCGTCGAGAAGGCCGGCCTCATCATCAAAAAAGAAGAAACTGGCCGTCATTACGACCGTTTTCGCGGGCGCTTGATATTCCCGATTTGCGACGAACAAGGCCGCGTCATCGGGTTCAGCGGCCGCGTATTGTCCGGCGATGAAAAAACGGCGAAGTATGTCAACTCGCCAGAGACGCCGATTTTCACCAAAGGCAAAGTTTTTTTTGGTTTAGATAAAGCAAAACGGGCAATGCTTGATGAGTCAGAGGTGATTATTTGTGAAGGCCAGCTTGATTTAATTGCCTGCCATATGGCCGGGGTTAAAAATGTTGTTGCCCCGCAAGGCACAGCACTCACATCAGACCACACACGTCTTTTACGGCGGTATGTTGATCTTGTTACTGTTTGTTTTGATGCAGATAAAGCTGGTTGGAATGCCGCCATAAGGTCACTAGACCCATTATTTGCAGCTAACATGACAGTGCTAGTTGCCATTGTTCCTGCTCCACACGATCCTGACAGCTATATTAAACAATTTGGAGGAGAGGCTTTTCGCAAGTTGATTGCGGGTGCTGAAGCTTTTTTTGAGTTCTACCTAAATTATCTTTGCGCGAACAATGATCCCACCACGGACCGTGGGCGAATTCTTATCGTAGCGGCGATGGCTGAATCCGTTCAGAAAACAAATGATGCTGTTAAAATTGATGTTTACGCGCAAAAAACCGCGTTGCGTCTCGGCGTCTCGGCGGAATCCGTCCGCGCCGAGTTCAAAAAAAATCCCGCGCCCCACGCCGCGCCGCGCGAGAGCACGGAGGATTCATTTGAAGCCGCCGAACCGGCAGCGGAAATTGCACCGCCCTCGCCGCTCGAATTTCATCTGCTAAAACTTTTATTGTCGCAGGATGATTTCGTGCCGTGGTCCACGCGGCATCTGGACGTGAATTGGATTTTGCATCCGCACATCCGGCAGATTGTGGACCTGCGCCTCGCCGCGCAGGAACATGAAACGTGGCATAATCTTGCGGAGTTTCTCGACAGTTGCGAATCGCCGGAACAGCGCAGCCTCATCACCGAGGCCGTGGCCGACGACCGGAAAATTCCCAATCCCGAAACGCAGCTCGCCGACATGACGTTGAAATTGCGAAACCAATTTCTCGACCGGCAGATCGGCGCGCTCACGCAAAAAATCAGCCAGCCGCAATTGACCGACGATGAAAAAGTGGCATTGCTCCGTGAACAGATGAAATTAAAGGAGCAAAAACGCCTGCCGCTTTCCCAGTTGGAAAAATAAAGCCGGCGCCATCCTCGCGGACGGCGCCGATCTTTCTTCGTTGAGATAATTTATTTCGCGCCCTGGTCAATCCACGCACGAATCAGGCCGATTTGTTCCGGCGTGAGCGGCTTGATGCCAGCCTTGTTCTTCAACGGCGGCATCCAGCCATCGGGGTCTTTTGTGAGATGCGCGACGGCCTTGATGAGGAAGCTGTTGGCGCTGTCGCCGGGTTTCACGATCGGCCCCATCTTGGTGCCTTTGAGCACGCCGGCGAGCGTGTCCATGTGCAGATGCGCCTTGGGCTTGTCGCCGGTGTGGCATTTCACGCACGAGGCGTCAAAAATCGGCTTGATGTCCGTGGCGTAGGTGACGCCGGTCTGAGTGGAAGGCGGGGGCAGCTTGTCGGCTTGCGCAAACGCGCCGGTGGCGGCCACAAAACTGGCGGCCAGAGTGACAATAATAAGGTTGGTGGTTTTCATAGTTGAATCGTCAATAATCTGAAGGATAGACCCCGTCCGCGTCAAAAGGTTTCACTAAAAATGTGCATTAGCCGGCTTGCGGGCAGGCGCGGTTCCGGCAAAATCGGGCGCGTGCAAAGTGAAGATTTCTCCGCCGCCGCGCTGGTCGTCCTCGGCCATGGCACGACGCTGAACGACGATTCCGCCGCGCCGGTCTTGCAGCACGCGGCGGAACTGCGCCGCCGGAAAATCTTTGGCGAGGTGCGCGCGGCGTTTTGGAAGCAGTCGCCGCAGATCATAAAGGTGCTCGCGGAAATCTCCGCGCCGCGCATCTTCATCGTGCCGTTATTCATCAGCGAAGGCTACTTCAGCACCCAAGTCATTCCGCAGGAACTCGGCTTTCAATTTCCCGACCGCTTGTCACTTGTCACCCGTCACTCGTCACTTATTTACTGCCGCCCGGTTGGCTCGCACGATTTGATGACCCAGGTGATTCTCGCCCGCGCGGCGGAAGTCGTAAAACAATTTCCCTTCCCGCGCGCGCCCAAACCGGCGGAGATCACGCTCTTCATCGCCGGGCATGGCACGGAGCGGAACGCCAATTCCCGCAAGGCGATTGAGCGGCAGGCGGAACTGATCCGCGCAAAAAATACTTATGCCGGCGTCCACGATATTTTCATGGAGGAGGAGCCGCGCATCGGCGATTGTTATGCCATCGCACAGACTAGGAACATTGTCGTCGTCCCGTTTTTCATCAGCGACGGCTTGCACACAGCCGAGGACATCCCGGTGCTGCTCGGCGAACCGAAGCGGCTCGTGAAGGAGCGCCACGCCGCCGGCCAGCCGACCTGGCGCAACCCGACGGAAAAGCACGGCAAACTCGTCTGGTATTCGCCGTCCGTCGGCACCGAGCCGCTGCTGGCCGACGTGATTTTGGAACGCGCGCGCGAGGCGGCAAAATAAATTTATGAAAAAACTGCGCATCGGATTCCTGGGCACCGCCGCCATCGGCCGGAAAAACTGGAAGGCCATTTTCCATTCCGGCAACTGTGCCGTCGCCGCAGTCGCCAGCCGCGACGTGGAGAAAAGCCTCAAATACATTGACGATTGTCAGCGCGAGTTTGCCTTCGCCGAAACGCCACGCGCCTTTGGCAGCTATGAGGAAATGCTGGCGTCGCCGGAGGTGGACGCGGTTTATGTTCCGCTACCAACCGGCTTGCGGAAAGAATTTGTCCTGCGCGCGGCCGCCGCCGGCAAGCACATCCTCTGCGAAAAACCCTGTGCAACCAACGCCGCCGAGCTTGAAGAAATGCTCGCCGCGTGCCGGAAAAATTCCGTGCAGTTCATGGACGGCGTGATGTTCATGCATAGCCCGCGCCTCGCGCGCGTGCGCGAAGTTTTGGACGACGGCCAGAGCGTTGGGCGCATCCGCCGAATCTCCTCGGCGTTCAGTTTTTATTCCGGCGAGGATTTTTTCCGCAATAACATCCGCACCGACAGCCGGCTTGAACCCGCCGGCTGCCTGGGCGATCTGGGCTGGTATTCCATCCGTTTCACGCTCTGGACGCTCAATTGGCAGTTGCCGCGCAAGGTCACGGCGAAAATTCTTTCGCAATCCGCCCCAACCGGCGGACGCATCTCCACGCCCACCGAATTTTCCGGGGAACTGTTTTTTGACGGCGGCGTCTCGGCGGCGTTTTACTGCTCGTTTCTCACGAACCGGCAGCAATGGGCGCACATCAGCGGCCAGAACGGCTGGCTGCGGCTGCCGGATTTTGTGCATCCGCTGGACAGCTACGAGCCGACGTTCGAGGTGAATGAAAAGTTTCTCACCGTCGCCGGTAACGTGAAATGTCCGCCGGGCGTTGACCCGCTGCCGCAAGGCCACGCGACGGCGCAGGACACGCGGATGTTCCGCAATTTTGCGAACCAGATTTTCTCCGGCAAGCTGAATGGCGGCTGGCCGCTTTGGGCGCTGCAAACGCAAAAAGTTTTGGACGCCTGTCTCGAAGCCGGATGCTCTGGAAAAATCGTTGAATTATGAATTGTTGAATCGTTACATCGGTTTGTAGAAAACTAGTTTAACAATTCAACGATTTAGCAATTCACGAATCACGCCGCTTCCGCTATCTTTTTGCCCGTGCAATTTCGGAAAATCACCATCGTCGGCGTCGGCCTGCTTGGCGGATCCATCGGGCTGGCCGCGCGACAACGCCGGCTCGCGGGCGAAGTCGCCGGGTTTGTCCGGCGCGCGGCGAGCCTGAAGGATTGCGAAAAAGCGGGCGCGGTGGACTTTGCCACGACCAACCTGCTCGCCGCCGTTTCCAACGCCGACCTCGTCATCCTCTGCACGCCGCTCGCGCAGATGCACTCGCTCGCGCAACAAATTCTGCCCGCGCTCAAACGCGGCGCGATTGTCACCGATGTCGGCAGCGTAAAAGCCGGGGTCGTGCGCGAACTGGAATCAATTATCGCCAAGGCCGGCGCGCATTTCATCGGCAGCCACCCGATGGCCGGCGGCGAAAAAATGGGCGTGCTGGCCGCGCGCGCCGATTTGTTCGAGTGCGCCGTCAACATCCTCACGCCGACAAAAAAATCTAATGTCGCCGCCATCCGCAAA
>Ga0302197_10003229_pt1 | contig 14874 bp, 9 predicted proteins | sample II_Bog_N2_1_FD_193526 | JGI IMG/M metagenome (GOLD analysis project Ga0302197, IMG submission 193526) | Peat permafrost microbial communities from Stordalen Mire near Abisko, Sweden - II_Bog_N2_1 | ecosystem: Environmental > Terrestrial > Soil > Wetlands > Peat | place: Sweden: Abisko, Stordalen...
AGACGGAAGTTGCTGCAGCACGTATTGTTGGAAAGCCGGACTGGGAACGATCGTCGGTGTGACGATGGGCAGTGCGATCCTCACCCATTCACTGTCGAAGAAAAAGAAGAGCTTGTCGTGCACGATCGGTCCGCCCACACTACCCCCAAAGTGGTTCACCGTCGATCTGGGCTTGTGATTTCCCGACGTCGCATTGGTAAAGTAGTCTGCTGCATTCAACAGCGAACCGTTCCACAGTTCATAGAGATTGCCGTGAAACAGATTCGTCCCGGATTTGGTGACGTAGTTCACCTGGGATGCCCCGTACCGCCCCTGATCCACGGAATAGGAAAGAGTGTTTACGGTAACTTCTGAAATCGAGTTTAGCCCCAGCACAAGGTTGGTGGAGAGGCCGCTGTTTAGATTGGTGAGGGGGTCGTTGGTTTCCAGCCCATCCACGATGTAACCGTTCGAGAGGGCAGGCAGGCCGTTGAATTCTACGTTGCCGTAGCCGTTGCTGCCGCCAACGAAATCGTTGCCGCTGCCCGCCGTGTTGATGAGCGCTCCAGGCGCAAACTGTAACGGGTAGGTCAGGTCACCGCCCGGATTCGGCAGATCTTCGAGCGCTGTCGCATTCAGTGTGGTGGAGATGTTTGCGTTTTCCGGATTGATGAGCGGGGTCTCGCTGTTGATCTCAACCACTTCGTCGGATCGGGCTATCTTAAGCGTGAAATCCACGGTTTGCTTCTGGCCCAGGCCGGCAATGACGCTTTCGTCTTGCCGCGGAGCGAAGCCGCGCGACTCCACTCTGACCGAGTAATTACCCGGTTTCAACTGGGGAAAGTTGAACCGGCCTGCGGCATCAGTTTGGGCAATGCGCTTCAGACCGTTCTCGTGATTCGTGATCGTAACAGTGGCGCCCGCCACAGCCGCATCGGTTGAGTCTCGTACTTGACCAACGATGGCGCTGGTAGTTTCGCCTTGTCCGGGTGCTTCCGCCGGAAAAAGACACGCCGCCAGCAATACAAAAAATGCGAAGTTCGCTGCCCGCACCATGGATACTCCGCCTCTCTGTCCTGAAGGGTAAAAAAACACTGCTCTCGTGTATTTACCAGAGATCATTTCTCTTAGTTAACTGCAGTAAACCTAAACAGGCAAGGATGGAACGCAAGGCTACCAACCTCGGGAAGTACACGCGAGTTATGGGCAAACCCCAAAAAAGGCCTTCTCTGCACAGTCGGTCAACCGAACTAACGGCGATACAATAATCAGTGTGAGTTCTCTTCTTGAACGCAAGATCGACAGGCGTCCTGACAAAGTGCGGCTGCAGGGACGCATTCTTTTTCTTACCGAAGATCCCGAACTGATCCAACGACAACTGGCGGGATGGGATATGCCTTGGGATTGCTCTGATCCTTCAAAGAATCCCAAATTGCGCGACGACATTTCCACCGACGAGATTACCCCCGCACACTACTGCTTTTATTTCGATCGAACGTTGGGTGAGATTCCGTATGCAGGGTTGCGCTGCGGAGACACGTTGCCCATTGGGCGTGGTGCTGTGAAGAACGGCGGATTTGTTTGTTCGGTGAGTGGGAAGAGGCGAGGGAAGGGGTCGAGCCGCGAGCAGTCTCCGTATGCGGAGATGAGTGCGGGGATTCAGCTTGCGATAGCAGAGAATATCGAGCGCATTTACCAGCAAAACTGCCAAAATCTGGGACTGCTGACATCCACCGATTTTTCGTTGATTGACCGGATTCGCCGCGGGGACGAGATCGCGCTGAGCGAGTTTACTGCCGGAGAGGATGAGATTACGAGGCAGGTGATCGAGTATGGAGGCCTGTTTCCGTTTAATGTGGCGCGCATGCAAGGGAGGGTGTTTCTGCCGCCGATTACGACGGCGGCTCGTCCGATGACGCTGGCGGAAAAGATTTTCGCGAGTCATATGAAGAGCACGGGACAGAGCCCCGTAAACACACGGGCCGAGATGGAGACTGGATATGTAAAGCCGGGGGACACCGGGTTTACTTTTGTGGATCTGCGGTTTAGTCATGAGTACGTCACGCCCATGGCCTCGATTTTCTATGAGCAGTATGTGGGCAAAGGTATTCCGGTGAATGATGCTTCGAGTATCCGTTTTTTTCGGGACCATCTTACTTTTCTGGATGACGTGATGTCCGAAGAGAAGCGGAAGATGGGGCTGCTCGATCTGGCTGCGCAATTGAAGCTGAAACAGGAGGAGTTTGCGCGGGCGCAGGGAATCAAACTGCATGGCGAATTGGCGGATCGGAAAGGGTCGGAGGGAATTTGCCATTCCGTGATGCTGGAGACTTATGCTTTGCCGGGGCAGGTGAATGTTGGGTCGGATTCGCATACTCCGCATGTGGGGGCGATCGGGTGCGTAGCATTTGGCATTGGGACGACCGACTTATTTAATTCTTGGATCACGAAGGACGTCCGGGTGAAAGTGCCGGAGACAGTGAAAATCGTGATTCGTGGGAAGCGGCATCCGAACGTCACGGCAAAGGATTTTATCCTGAAGATTCTGGCGCTCGACTATGTGCGCAGCGGCAAGGCGCTGGCCAAGGTCATGGAATATGCGGGCGAGGCGGTCGAGGCGCTGTCGGTGGATGAGCGTGCGACGATGACCAACATGGCGGCCGAGATTGGCGGGTTTACGGGGATAGTCGCTCCAGATGAGAAGGTGGTGGAATTTCTGGTGGAGCGGCGCGGAATGCGGCGGGCAGATGTCGAAGAGATGATTGCGGGCTTGCATAGCGATGCTGACGCCGAATATGCCGCGGTGATTGAACTGGATGCGGCGGGCATCACGCCGATGGTGGCGACTCCGGGCGATCCGGGGAACGGGAAGTATGTGCGCGATCTGGACGTGCGCGTGCCGATTGAAATTGCTTATGGCGGTACGTGCACGGCGGGGAAGAACGAAGACATGGATATGTACGCTGCTGTGCTCCGCGACGCTCTGGCGCGCGGGCAGCGCGTGGCGAAGAATGTGGAGTTCTGGATTCAGTTTGGCTCACAGGAAACGCGGGAATATTCGCAGCGGCGAGGCTATCTGGAGGTCTTCGAACGCGCGGGCGCGCGGGTGATTGAGCCCAGCTGCGGGGCATGCATCAATGCGGGGCCAGGAGTGTCTACACGTCCCGATCAGGTGGTGATCAGCGCGCAGAACCGCAACTTCCCGGGACGCAGTGGTCCGGGTCAAATGTATCTGGCTTCTCCGTTGACGGTGGCGGCAAGCGCGGTGGCGGGATACATCGTCGAGTACGAACCAGATGCTGAGCGAGAGTTGACGGCGGTTTGAGTAACGTCGTCAGAGGTTTGCCGCATCGAGTTCGACGGTGATCTTCGAATCCTTTCCCAATTTGGCACTCGTGACTTGAGGGTTCTTATAATCAGCGGGTTATGAGATACACTCCTTGAATGCAAAAGACCGCTCGCGAGAGCACAGGTTGTCTTCTAGGATCCCTGGTGTACACTGTACGCTAGGGTACATTCAAACGAATCCATCTTCCCCACGCAACGCCACGGAGTCCTTCCGAATTGGCTTGGTGGGTTCTTTTCCCAATTTCCAGTGGACCACACCGCAAAGTAACCCTTTGCAAGAACGGTAAGAATCTTATGAAAATCCTGTTGTACAACCCCGACAACGGTGTCACGCGTAATTTCATGCCTCATCTATGGATGTTCCTGCTGCAGGCGCTCACGCCCGCGGGGCATGAAGTTTTACTCGTGGATGGGAATGCGCAGCCGATGGATGAAACGGGAATTGCGCAGTATGTGATCGATCACAAAATTGGACTGGTAGGCATCGGTGCGATGACGCGCATGATTGCGAAGGCGTATCGCATGGCGGATGCGGTGCGGGCGACGGGCGTTCCGGTGGTGATGGGCGGACCGCATGTGACGGAAATGGCGGACGAGGCGCTCGGCAAGGATGGTGGTCCGCGTCATGCGGATGCGGTGGCGCTCGGCGAGGCCGATGCAACCTGGCCCCGAATCGTGGAGGATGCGGCGCGAGGAGAACTTAAGGAAGTCTATGCTCCGGTGGATGCGTTTGGACAAGAGAGCAAGCCGTCGCTCAAGGAATATCCGGTAATTCCCTGGGAGACGATCGATCTGAAGCAGTTCAATCTGATTCCGAAGGCGATCGCTGGGACGCTGGGAAAGATCGGCGAAGGCTGGGGATCGTTTCGGATTGTGCCCGTTGAGTCGGGGCGCGGCTGTCCGTATGGCTGCGAGTTTTGCACGGTGACGGGATTTTTTGGCGATTCTATTCGCTTTCGGACGAACGAGAGTGTGGTCAACGAACTGTTGATGTTGAAGGCCCGAGCCCACGAAGAGAAAGGACAGATCGCGGTCTTCTTTATCGATGACAATTTTGCGATCAACATCAAGCGAACAAAGTCCCTGCTGCGAGACATCATCGCGGCGGGAGCGCAGTGCCATTGGGTGGCACAGATTTCGGCAAATCTGTTGCGCGACGAAGAGCTGGTGGATTTGATTGCGGCGTCGGGCGGGAAGTGGGTCTTTATCGGGATGGAATCGATTGATCCCGCGAATTTGAAAGATGTGAACAAAGGCTTCAACAAACCGGGCGAATATGCGGCGGTGCTGGAGCGGTTGGCGTCGCGAAACGTGTACGCGATCACTTCATTTATTTTTGGCATGGACAACGATACGGTGGGAGCTGCGGAAAGGACCTTGGAGCAGGTTCGTACGTGGCCGCCGGGTCTGCCGATTTTCGGGCTGTTGACGCCATTGCCGGCCACTCCTCTATATAAGAGGTTGGAGAAGGCGGGGCGGCTGACGCGTCCCAAGCACTGGCAGGAATTTATTCCGTTTGCCATGGCGCATACTCCGTTGAAGATGACGATCGATGAAGCGCATGCCGAGGTGCTGCATGGCTGGGAAGAGGCATACAGCGCGAAGGCTGTCGCGGCGGCAGTGGAGTCGTTGAACGATCAGCCTCTGGGATATCGGGTTAACATTTTCCTGGCGCGGATTTGTTTCCGCGGAATTTATTTTCCGATGTTGGGGAAGATGGCTTGGGTGAAGGTAATTGCCCAGAATCGGAAGACAATCTTCAAATTGGTGCGGCAAGGTTTTAAGGCGGGTGCGTGGAAGGGCGCGCCGGCGCGAGTCATTCCGGGAGTTACGGTGCCTGCGGTGCAGACAGGTGAGGCGAACGTGCGAGTTGCGGAGGGGTGAGGGTTGTCCGCCGATTCTAGGCGACTGCGAGTTTCATTCCGTCGGCAACCACGCGAGAACTCGCATATTCGATATGCAGAACTCTGCGTGGACTTGCCGACGATGATTTCGAGGAAGAGTGGACTATGAGTGGCCGCATTGCTAAAACGCATCCACTCGACGCCAGGCAAGTTTCAGCTAAGATTTTTCCTGCATTGGCGTGGATTTGATCATCCGTTAACACGCCCGATCGGTGGGTGCAGGGTAACACCCGCAACGGTCCATTCGACTCGGTTGAATCGTCGAGATGGACGCGCAAGGCAAGTATTTCCTCAAGTGCACGGGCCGGAGCATGCGCATAAAGCACTCGGTCCTTGATGGACCATGGCCCCCATCCGGTTTGCTCTCGCCGCTCGCGTAAGGGTAATGCCGTATCCTGATGCCAAACCACGAGCCAGTTGGACGCGGGCGATTTATCGAACAAAGTTGCACGAAATGGCAGCGCATTGCTGCCGAGGATTGTCTGCGCGATATTTTTTAGTTCTTTGCCCCGAGCAAGGCTAGCGACTTCGGGAATTCCCATCGCATGTCGCACTCCCGCTCAACTGCGCTTCGCTGGCGCATTCTCAAACAGAAATGCCTAATCCGGCAATTTGCTCCGATGAAAGTACGTTCGGAATAATTGCGAATCAATGCTGTTCGATGTTTAGTTTCCACATCTGTTTGAGAAGGAGTATATCGTTAAGTTTTGTGCGACGTTTGCGTTAATCGTCCGAGTTGAATAAGATTTTTCGCCGGCTAGTAAAGCGAGTTCAATTTTGTAGCCGTTCCGACCTGTCGAAGCAATTCAAAGGGACGGCGGTCGCCTTACGCAGCCTGTACCGATGACCGCGTTCTTGTTAAGATGATTGGTTAAATCACACGCCCTTGTGCGCTTGGAGCGAGAGATTCTATGGCCTACGTAATTGCCGAGCCTTGTATCGGTACGAAAGACACCGCTTGTGTGGACGCATGTCCGGTGGATTGCATTCATCCCAAGAAAGACTCCGACAAGTATGCGACGGAGGAGATGCTGTACATCGATCCGGTGGAGTGCATTGATTGTGGGGCGTGCGTACCCGTGTGTCCTGTGTCGGCGATTTTTGCGCTGGATGATCTTCCGGAAAAGTGGAAGGAATATACCGAGCGGAACGCGAAATATTTCGGAAGATAGCTGCCAGCTATCCGCTTTCAGTTCTCGGCTTTCAGTAAAAGTGGATCGGAATTTGAGGCGCTCGCCTTTGAGGCTGGCGCCTTTTTCTTTAAGACGGTGGGTGGAGGTAGGGGTCCTTCGACTCCGCATGGACTTCACCTTGTGAAATCCATGCCGCGCTCGGGATGACAGGTTTGGATGGTTCGACCTCGGAGCGCTCGATTAACTAAAGCTGAAAGCTGACGGCTGACAGCTCCTTCCGCTACAATCATTCATTCAACCTGTAGACCGTCCATGGCGCTGAAGGAGTCGGAAGCGATCGTTCTGCGCACCTATCCGCTGCGGGAATCGGACTTGCTGGTCACGCTTTTCACGCGGTTGGAAGGCAAGGTGAAGGGCGTGGCGCGGGCGGCGATGAAGTCGCGGCGGCGCTTTGGCGGGGCACTGGAGCCGATGACGTATGTGCGGGCGTTTTACGACGACCGTGAGCGGCAGGAATTGGCGCGGCTCGATTCTTGTGAAGTGATTGAGTCTCCGATGGCCACGGAGGTGAGCTTTGCCCGCGCTGCGGGCTTGGCGCATGTTGCCGAGTTACTGGATGAGTTAATGCCGGACCGCGAGGCGAGCGATGCGGTGTTTCGATTGACGCTGGCGGTTTTGCAGGAGATGCGTGGGTCGGCTTTGTGGATGCCAGTTACGTACTTTGAATTGTGGATGACACGGCTGATGGGATTTTTACCGGAGTTTTCAGAGTGTCTGCTTTGCGGACGCGCGCTGGACGGCGAACGGGCTTTTTATCATGCGCTGGCCGATGGGTTGGTCTGCCTCGACGATAAGAGGATCGCGTCGTCGGAGCTTTCAGTGGAATCGCGAAAGATTGCGGCACAGATGCTGCGATCGCGGGTTTCGGAGTTTGCGGCGATTGATTGGCCGAAGGCGGTGTGCGCGGATTTAAGAAAGTTTCTGATTCAGATTTTGGAACGGCACGTGGAGCGGAAGTTGGTGACGGCGCGGATGTTGGAGAAGGGCGGCTTTTAGCTGTTAGCGATGGGCTCCTGGCTTTTCGCAATTACAGTTCGTCCCCCGATGACGTGTTGGGCGTCATTCTCAGAATGGCTGTTGTTGGGATGGTAGGCGTCCTTCGACTGCGCAAGACCTTCACTTCGTGAAAATCTTGCTTCGCTCAGGATGACAATTTGTTTCTGAGCTCAATGGTTGGTAACAGACGGGAAGACTGATTGATTCGATGAATTCATCTAAATCCAATTCGCTGACGTTTCAGGAACTGATCCTCAAGCTGCAAGCGTTCTATGCGGCGCGCGGCGCTGTTATTCAGCAGCCCTATGATGTTGAGGTGGGGGCGGGGACGATGGCGCCGGAGACGTTTCTTCGCGTGCTCGGGCCGAATCCTTATAAGGTGGCGTATGTGCAACCCTCGCGGCGTCCGGCGGATGGGCGGTATGGGGAAAATCCCAATCGTCTGTTCAAGCATTTGCAGTTGCAGGTGATTTTGAAGCCTCCGCCAGAGAATGTGCAGGAGCTTTATCTCGAATCGTTGGCCGCGATCGGGATTGATTTGCGGCAGCACGACATCAAGTTTGAAGAAGATAACTGGGAGTCTCCGACCCTGGGCGCGTGGGGCATCGGTTGGCAGGTGATGCTCGACGGGTTGGAGGTCACGCAGTTTACCTACTTCCAGCAATGCGGCGGCGTGGATCTGGATCCGATCTCGGCGGAGCTAACCTACGGGTTGGAGCGGCTGTGCGCGTTCTTGCAGGATGTGGATTCGATTTATGACATTGTCTGGGCGCGCGATCCAATGATCGCCGAAGGGACGACGGGCAGGGAAGTGAAGTATGGCGAGGTGCGGCTCGCGGATGAGCAGCAATTCTCGGTCTACAACTTTGAAGCGGCGGATGTCGCGAGCGCCTGGAAGCATTTTGAGTTGTGCGAGGCGGAGTGCAAAAAACTAATTGAACAGTATGGAGCTTTGAGCCGGGACAAAAGCGAAGGCGATGGCGTGGCGCGGGAAAAGGCGCGGTTTCCGCTGCTCGGCGCCTACGATCTATGTCTGAAGTGTTCGCATTACTTCAATATTCTGGATGCGCGAGGCGCGATTTCGGTGACCGAGCGCGTGGGCGTGATTGCGCGAGTTCGCGCGCTGGCGGTGGGGATCGCCAAGGCCTGGATGGACCAGCAGTTTCCGAGCGAAAAAAAAAGTGAGAAGAGTGAGCCCGTGTCCAAGGATCGGAATAAAGATAAGACAGAGAAGCTGGCTACGGTCTAAAGGACTTTTACCACAAAGGACACCATGGTTCACTCAGGAAGGCCTGCAGGACTGAAGCCCGGCTGCTTGTGATCCAGCTCACAGTTTCTTTGTTTTAATTTTGAGACCATACACTGACTGAAGAATGCCTGACTTTCTGCTCGAAATTGGATGTGAAGAGATACCGGCGCGGATGATCGATGCCGCTTCCGCGGAGCTGCGCGAGCGCGTGCATTCGTTGTTGCAGCGCGAGCGACTGAATCCGGCCGGCGCGATTTCGCATCTTGATTCGCCGCGGCGGCTGGCCGTGATCGCGGCGGGTATCCCTGCCTCCCAGCCGGATATTACTGAACAGGTAAATGGGCCTTCGGCGCAGATTGCCTACAAGGGTGGGCAGCCGACTCCGGCGGCGCATGCGTTTGCGAAGAAGGTGGGAGTGGATGTGTCGAAGTTGGAGAAGGTCGCGACTCCCAAGGGCGAATATCTTGCGGCGACGGTGACGCGCAAGGGGCGGCCGGCGGCGGAGATTTTGGCCGAGGCGCTGCCGAAGGAAATCTCGACCCTGTACTGGCCGAAAAACATGTATTGGCGGAAGCGTGGAGAAGTATTCGTGCGTCCGGTGCGCTGGCTGGTGGCGATGCTGGATGAGGAAGTGGTGCCGCTGGAACTGTTTGGACTGACGGCGGGAAAAACTTCGCGTGGGCATCGCATCATTTTCGGCGACGCGGGCAGCGGGGTGGTGACGATTGCACAGCCTGGCGCGTATGTCGAAGCCCTGCGCACGGCAAAAGTTCTTGGAGCAGGAGAGCGGGAGCAGGCGATCCGAAAAGCGCTGGACGCGGCGACACGGACGATTGCGGGAGCGCGCTGGCGGGAAGATAAAGCGCTGCTGGAGACGGTGGTGAATCTTACGGAGTTCCCGTCGGTGATTCTGGGAAGTTTTGATCCGGAATTTCTGGATTTACCGGAAGAGGTTCTGGTCACCGTGATGCGCGACCATCAGAAGTACTTTGCGGTCGAAGATGCGGATGGAAAGTTGCTGCCGCATTTCCTGGCGGTGCTGAATACAGGCGCAGATTCAGAGGGGCTGATTCGGCACGGCAACGAGCGCGTGCTGCGAGCGCGGTTTAATGACGCGCGTTTTTTTTGGAAGACGGATCAGAAGCAGAGTCTGCGGGAACGCGTCCGGTTGTTGCGCAATGTCACTTTCCAGAAAGATCTAGGGAGCTATTACGACAAGACGCTACGCATGCAGCGAATCGCGAGTTGGATGGCGGAGATGGTGAAGCAGGGTGGGATGGCGGTGCGGCCAGGAGTGGTGCATAAAGCGGCGCTGTTGGCAAAGACCGACCTCACGACCGAACTGGTGAAGGAATTTACGGAACTGCAGGGGATTGTTGGCGGCCTCTATGCGCGGGTACAGGAGCTGGACGAAGATTTGAAGCCCGATGTGCAACTGGCCGTGTCGCGCGCGATTTACGAGCATTACAGGCCTGAGTCGATGGAAGACGCGGTTCCGGAAACGCTGGAGGGAGCAGTGCTGTCGATCGCCGACAAAGCGGATTCGATCGCAGGAATGTTTGCCCTGGGGCTGGTGCCGAGTGGTTCGAAGGATCCGTTTGCCCTGCGGCGGCAAGGGAATGGGATGGTGCGAACGATTGCGGAAAAGAAATTGCCGTTGCGGCTTTCGGAGATTATGTCGGATGCGCGTATTCGATATAAGGGGTCGGAGGCGGAGAAGAAATTTTCGAATGCGTCGTATGCGGAAGCTGTGCGCGGATTTTTCCGCGAGCGGCTTGAGTTTTACTTGAAAGATGCGCGAGGCTATGCCTACGACGTGGTGAGCGCGGTTCTGGCAGTGGATGCTGATGATGTGGTGGACGCGGCTGCCCGGGCGGATGCAGTGAGCAAGGTGCGCGGGTCGGCGGATTTCGAGTCGATATCCAGCGCATTTAAGCGCATGAAGAACATTTTGCGGCAGGCTTCGGAGAAGACTAGAGTGATTGCTATACGGGCGGACGCGGCCGGGCTGCAGGAAGAGTCAGAGAAGGAACTGGCGGCGCTGATTCCGCAGACGGTTCTGGCGGTCGAAACGCGGCGCGCGGCGCGGGATTATGAGGGAGCGCTGCTGGAGATTGCGAAGCTACGTCCCGCGATTGATAAGTTCTTCGACAAGGTCATGGTGATGGTCGACGATGAGAATCTGCGGGCGAACCGCCTCGCCCTGCTGCAGAGTGTGGTAAAGGAATTTTCGACGATCGCCGATTTTTCGGAGATTGTGACGGAAGGCAGAAGCTAGTCCCGCGATTGCTTTTGGAAGTTTGAGCGAGGCTAGGCACTCCGGGTCGGGATCGTCTTCATCTGACTGACTTCAAGAGTTTGATTTTGCGAAATTTAGAAACGAGGACACATACATCATGGCTACAACGACTCTCCCTGATACTGAAATTATCGCAACGAAACGTCCGGAACCGAGAACCACGGGGACCAAACCAACGGGCACAAAATACGTTTACTCGTTCGGCGGCGGCAAGGCGGACGGCAATGGAAAGATGAAGGACGTGCTCGGCGGAAAGGGGGCGGGGCTGGCGGAGATGACGAATGCCGGCTTGCCGGTGCCTCCCGGATTCACCATTCAGACGGAGGCCTGCCGCGAATACATGCGGAACGGCGGCGTGTCGAAAGACGTGGACCAGCAGATGGAAGAGGCGCTGGAAAAATTGGAAACGCTGCAGGGGCAGAAACTAGGCAAGGGCGAAAACCCGCTGCTCGTCAGCGTGCGATCGGGCGCCAAGTTTTCGATGCCGGGGATGATGGACACAATCCTTAATCTCGGTCTGAACGATCAGAGTGTCGAGGCGTTGGCCGAGCGGACGAGCAATCCTCGATTCGCCTATGACTCCTACCGGCGTTTGATTCAAATGTTCGGCAACGTGGTGCTGGATGTTGAGAAGCCGGTGTTTGACGAAATTTTCGATGCTAAGAAAAAGCAGAAGAAGACGAAGCTCGACACAGATCTGGATGCAAAGGCGCTGCAGGAAGTGATCGTCGAGTACAAGAAGGCAGTGAAGAAGCACGCCAAGCGTGACTTTCCGCAGGATGCGAACGAACAGCTGGTGATGGCGCGGGATGCCGTTTTCCGGTCATGGCAGAACGATCGTGCGAAGCACTACCGACGCATCAATAACATTGACGACATGCTTGGTACCGCTGTGAATGTGCAGGCGATGGTGTTCGGAAACCTGGGCGAGACAAGTGGAACGGGTGTCGGTTTCACCCGGAATCCGGCGAATGGCACGAAGGAGTTTTACGGAGAGTTTCTGCTGAACGCGCAGGGCGAAGACGTGGTTTCGGGTGTGCGGACTCCGGTTCCGATTCTTGAACTGGAAAAGGTCATGCCGGATGTTTACCACCAGCTGCGGGAGATTACGACACGGCTGGAAAATCACTACAAAGACATGCAGGATTTCGAGTTTACGATTCAGGATCGCAAGCTCTACATGCTGCAGACGCGAAATGGTAAACGCACGGGATTGGCGGCGGTTCGGGTCGCGCTGCAGATGGTGGACGAAGGCCTGATCAAGAAGGAAGAGGCAATTTTCCGGGTTGATCCGAATCAGTTGTATGACTTCCTGGTTCCGCGTCTGGACGAGAAGGGAAGCAAGGTGGAAGTGCTGGCGAAGGGGTTGCCGGCTTCTCCCGGCGCGGCGGTGGGACAGATTGTATTTACTGCCGATGAAGCTGTGGAAAAAGCGGGGCATGATCGCAGCGTTCCGGTGATTCTGGTGCGCGCGGAAACGACGCCGGAAGATATTCACGGGATGGAAGTCGCGAAGGGTATTTTGACTTCTCGTGGCGGCATGACAAGTCACGCTGCCGTGGTGACGCGCGGCATGGGCAAGTGCTGCGTGGCGGGAGCGGGCGATATCGATGTGGATGAAAAGAAGCGCGAGATGCGGGTCAAGGGACAAACCTTCAAAGCGGGTGATTGGATTTCGCTCGATGGGACGACCGGCCGAGTGATCAAAGGCAAATTGAATACGCTTGATCCGTCTCCAGATGATCCCGAGCTATTGAAGTTTATGAATTGGGCCGATCCGTATCGCACGATGAAAGTGCGCGCGAATGCCGACATTCCGCGAGACGCGAAACAGGCGAGGACATTTGGCGCGGAAGGGATTGGATTGTGCCGAACGGAACACATGTTCTTTGGGGCGGAGAAGATTCCGCACATGCGCGCAATGATTCTTGCGGACAACGAAAAAGATCGGCGGGTCGCGCTGAAGAAATTGCTGCCAATGCAGCGCAAGGATTTTGATGGTGTGTTCCGTGCGATGGATGGATTTCCGGTCACGATTCGTACTCTGGATCCCCCGCTGCACGAGTTTCTGCCGCGACGCGAGGATTTGATGGTGGATCTGGCGACGCTGCAGTATGCGGATGCGAAGGAAAAAAAATCGCTGGTTGCGAAGTATCGCGATTATGGAGCAAAGGGCGTTGGCGATCTCAAGAAGCTAATGTCCCAATTGCTCAGTCGTGTTGAGCAACTGCACGAAGTGAATCCGATGCTTGGACATCGCGGCTGCCGGTTAGGGATCACCTATCCGGAAATAACGGAAATGCAGGCGCGAGCGATCTTTGAAGCCGCGGTTGCAGTCGCGAAGGCCGGCATTAAAGTGTATCCGGAGGTGATGATTCCGCTGGTTGCAACGGTGAACGAGATGGCGAACCAGGCGGCGATCGTCAATCGTGTGGCGAAAGAAGTATTCAAAGAAAAAGGGCAGACCGTGGAGTACCTGGTGGGAACGATGATCGAATTGCCACGGGCCGCTCTAATCGCCGATGAGATTGCAAAGGAAGCGGAGTTCTTCTCGTTCGGCACGAACGATCTGACGCAGACCACCTGGGGCTTTTCGCGAGACGATGTCAACAAGATTCTCCCGACCTATCTGGCGGATGGAATCATCAAGCAGGATCCGTTTGCGGTCCTTGATCGCGAAGGCGTGGGGCAGTTGGTGAAGATGGCGACGGAACGAGGACGAAAGACGCGTCCCGCGCTGAAGGTCGGCATCTGCGGCGAGCATGGCGGCGAGCCATCGTCGGTGGAATTCTGCTACCAGACGGGGCTCAACTACGTTTCGTGTTCGCCGTTCCGCGTGCTGACGGCGCGGCTCGCAGCGGCGCAGGCGGCGGCTGGAGAGAAGTTGCAGATCGATTCGGGACGAACGAAGTAGATCGCGCTGGTTAGAAGACAAAAGGCATCGGGCCGCGTCAGGCGGAACTCGGTGCCTTTTTTCTTTTTGATGGCGGGCAGCAGAAAAAGAGAAAAACACCTCAGCAGCTGAAGGCACAGCCGAGCCAAATACTCTCTTGCTTGGCTATTGGACGCGTTGCAGGCGCGCGATGAGTTTTTGGGCGAGATTTTCTTCGGACTCGGACCAGAGCAGCCGGCCGGTGGCTCCCGCATTTTTTTCAACCTGAGCGGTGAACTCGACCAGTTTTTGCACGTTGCTGCGGATGTTGTGCTCGGCCTCGGCGGTGAAATCAACTTCTTCGTGCAAGAAGGATGTGTCGAGTCCGAAATCGATTTGAATGTGGCCTGTTTCTTCGGCGGCGCCATCTTCGAATTCCAGGCCGTGAGCAGTGAGGCGAATGAGCGCGGGCTCGAGAATCCACTTTTCGCCGGCTTCGGGCGGAGTCCAGAGATCCCAATAGGATTCGAAGACGTAGGTGTAATCGTCGTGCAGAAATTCGACGACCTCGGCCACAGCTTCCTCGGGTGCGACGCCGGGACGGTAGCGGCGCTCGAGGATGGTGGGTTCGCTCCATGAAACGGGTTGTATGGCGGAATACGTAACGCCACTGCGCGCCGCAGAAAAAGGGATTTGACGAAGGACGCTGACGGTGCGCGTAAGAATCTCGGGTTCATCGAAGCTGGGGAACCAGAGGCTCAGATAAAGAGAATCGGCCATGTGCGTATTCTAAATGGAATAGGAGGGCAAAGAGGAGCAGCGTCTGCTCGAAATGAGGAAGGTCGGAAGAGGGTTTTGACGGGGGAAAATGGCCCTGATAGTATGAGAAGCGGCGACAATCCAAACATCTGCAAGCAAGTCCCCGTCGTCTAGCCTGGCCTAGGACATCGCCCTTTCACGGCGGTAACACGGGTTCAAATCCCGTCGGGGACGCCAACCTTATCAACCACTTGCACATCCCCTCGAGGCAGAAT
>Ga0302197_10003242_pt1 | contig 14844 bp, 9 predicted proteins | sample II_Bog_N2_1_FD_193526 | JGI IMG/M metagenome (GOLD analysis project Ga0302197, IMG submission 193526) | Peat permafrost microbial communities from Stordalen Mire near Abisko, Sweden - II_Bog_N2_1 | ecosystem: Environmental > Terrestrial > Soil > Wetlands > Peat | place: Sweden: Abisko, Stordalen...
ATCAAGTTGAATAAAAAATAAAAGATCTGAGAATAACCTCTTTGATAATTAATTTTATTCTCAAAAAATTGCCCAATTGATTTATAAATTTTCTTTTGAAGATAATAATAATGAGGCAATTTTGTTATGAATCTCAGGACGAGATTAAGGGAAATTTAAAAAGATAAAGAAGAAGAATATCAAACCCAATTATCAGTCGTCCAGTTAACAATAGTCATCAGTCTCTCTATGATCTTCGTAACTGCTAAGACAAACAATATTATAACAAATTGGCAGTTCAACTTATGTAATACGCCATAAAGGCATGGACAATCTGTTCATAAACATTATAATGTGGCTTATATCAAGCATAATAGTTTCTTAAGCCCATCACCAGATAATAGTATTACTTCGAAAATTACATAGATGAAACCAATATTACCTGAAAAACAATTATCTTTGGAAAACAAAAGATAAGTTAGGGAGTGTGTAATTCTGGAAGAATGTAACAAAAAATTATACTATCAGACATAAATTATTATTAGACGACGGTAAAATGGATCATATAAAGAGTTATCCAGCAATTCCTTTCTTCAGCCACTGCTCGTAGTGTTGGTAGTATCTCGAAAATTATTTAGATCGCATGGCCTTGATCGCATCTTCGATCAATTGTATCATCTCATGACTTTTTAGGTCTTGATCTTCTTTGAGTTTAACGTATTGACACTTTATCTCACTGAATATGTTCTCGATAGGATTGAGCTGTGGAGTATAAGCAGGAATGTATCTTACGTTACGATCAAGTTCTTTTATCTTTTCTTTTACCACCGCAGCGTGATGCATTCTTGCGTTATCCATAATCAAAATTTCATCTGCTTCAAGGTGATCAAGATAATGTTACAGAAACTCACAAACATGCTTACTGGTGACTGGTCCCTTGATTATTTTGGTGGCTTAGAAACCTCGAATAGACACAGCAGCAAGAAGTGTAATATGCTTCCTTCTAGATGCGGGAATAAACACCTTAGGCTGCTCACCTTTGGGAGCCCATCCGTAATGTCCTGCTGTTTGTAGTCCAAAGATAGTTTAATCCAAAAAAACTTGCTTATTGAGAGGAATTTGCTGTATCATTTTACAGTATTCCGCGCGATATATAACTTTATTAAGAGAATTCCTCTCCAAGGGTATTTTTTGAAGTTTTTTACGTGAATAGCGCATACGTTCAAGGTAAGCGTGAATAGTAGACCGTGATTTTACGATGTTGTTCTCTTTTAAAGCTTTTTGCATGTGTCTTAGGGTTATATTGCAGTTTTTGGTAATCAGGTTTCGCAATATTTATGTAACTTATGAATATTCACTTTGTTTTTCCAATGATTGCCGAGGGTTTAAACTATTACCTTTAGTCGGAATCAGTTTTCCATATAGTTCGTATTGAGCTTGTAGTTTTTTCATTGAGCGATGCGATATACCTAATCTTTATTTAATCACTTAAAAAGGCAAGTTCTATTTAAACAACTCGGAAGCCTTTGCGCATATGTCCTCGTCTAGAAATTGATGTGTCTTGGGCCTGTTGGTTTTGTGAACAGTGTTAGTTTTTCTCGTCTTCCGTGTTTTGTGTGGGACGGAAGCAGATTTACTCTTGGCAGATATCTTTTCGTCTTTTTTGTATAAGTTCTTAATCTTAAAGTTATCGTTGGTATAGTCCGAAAAATCTTATCCTTGAGAAGTCAAATTGCACTTGATATCATTATTGGAGCTGCTGATAGTCTCGAGCTGCGTATTAACTGAGTTTTGGGAGTGAATTTATTATATCCATTAATATTAGGGGAGCTCTCCTAAATTATAGTCTAGATCGTCATCATCTTCGCCATAAAACGACTCCTATTGCATAGTCAATCAATAAGGAGCATTGATGAATCGAGCTCATATATTAACAATTTGTATTTTTATATGATGATATATGAATAATTTGAACTTTTTTGTTTAGCTGTGTGCAAACAAATGTTAAATGGACTTCTGTAAGCATTTTTCAAACAATAACTATGGCTTGATTAATTAACTGATATATGCATCCAACGATTAGCTCTTATTAATACTGCTTTTTAATTTATCAGAAGTCATTCAATCATAATTTCAGGTAGTATTCTCTTTCATCGAGGTATCCGCCAAATTGCTTACACTGGGGAATGAAGTCTACATTAACTATTTTGACCATTTTTAGTTTACGTCCTCGTGATACTCGTTAAGTATCCACACGATTCGTCACCAAAACGCAGTAATCTTCTGGTTCCTTAATTATTTTGGCACCCATCGATTATGCTTCTTTTTAGAGTTGCAATTTTTTATTCATAGAAGCTAAATCCACGCATACTTTTTTATTGTGAAAATGCTTCACTTGTATCCTGGAGGATAGTCTTTCGCTTTATTTAACCCCCTTTTCAATTTCCATTTTTTTTTGAGCTTCCAACCAATTGGTGTTGACAAACGAAAAAATGCCATTGATTTTATCGAAGTCCATTGTGTTGTATTACCTCGGCTGCAAATTAATGGTCGATTCCACTTTGTAATTTTAAATTTCCATGGGCTACTATTTGTTATTTTTGGATGCCTATTTTTTACTTAATTAGATTGCCTTTTTAATTTACTTTTCTTAGTTATTCAAATCTTTGTTGATTTTTCGATCATTAAAAATTAACTTATTATCCCTCTCCCTATCTTTCGGCTTAATAGGTATGTGATGAGGGGAGTTCGATGGGTCATAGTAAGCAGAATCAAAAGCTTTGCTTTTTTGATTTTTTTAGGTCAAATCTCCTCTTTTGCTGTTTTTGTCAACGAATTTTTCTCCTCTCACAAGCAAATATTTTATCCCAACAATTACATTATGTGATTACAGTCTGTTGGAGAGTGTGATTCTGATTCTTTGAGTGGTTTTTTGTGATTTTTTACTTTTTTAAAATACGGCAATGACAGGTGAAAACTTTTAATTAAAAACTTAATTGGCAGAGTCCAAGACTGTGTTGTCTTCATCGATTAGTTAGAAAAAAGCAATATCTGTTTTTAAAGTCTGAATTTAAAGAGTGGTAACTATCACCTTATTTTTCATTTTGACCTCAAAGACAAATATGTTATCGATATGATCAATTAAGAATCCTTCTGAATTCTTCTGGTAGATAGACTACATTTTGCCACGCATAGTAACATAATCCTTCTTTTCTAAGATGAAATAATCCAAATTTTACCCGCTCATCTAATATATTATAATGCCAGCCATTTCTGATAAAAACTAAACTCAAAATTAATTGAATTGGCTTATAAATACATAAATGTAATTGATTTCTCTAAAATTTATATAACTTATGAAAATTAATATGATGACCAAACAAAATCATATTTTCAAAATGGATTTTACATACTATCATATCTTAGAAGGAGGATAAGAGAAAATATACAAAATAGTAAACATATTTTAATGTTAAAGACTTTCAGATTAATAGGAATAGGGTGGAACATATAGAATGAATTAAATCACCACACTTAGAATATTGTATCCTTCAATTAAATATTGAATAAATATACTTTAAATTATTTGATGATATACGAATCATTCTCTCATTTTCTAAACTATCTTTTCCACATTTTCAGCTATTCCACCAGTGCTCTTGATGATTTGATCAATAATTTTAACTCCATAATTAACGACTGCGTTATATACTCCATTTTACATTGATTACTCGAAAGTTTTAGAAGAATCTGTGTATTTCATATTTTCCAAAGCTTCTTTTATAAGGGGATCAAGATTCATGTCTCTGACAATAGTCTTATTAATTTCTCCATTTTAATCAAAAGCTTTATTTTATTTTAATTTATCATACAAACCTTAAATATTCTTTTTAGCATTGGTAACAGTCTTTTTATAATCTTAAACTAAATCATTGTGGGTTTTTTGATATTAATTAATTTTTTTGTCATAGCTCAAAAGGTACATTTTATTTTTATTTTTGTGAAGTTACTTAACTTAATTATTTATACTTTTTATATTATTATCAAGGAATGTTCTTTTCTTTGCTAAGATGTCATTAATTGATGAACCGATAAGATTGTTTGTTGAGTTTTTAATATATTTCTTATAACTATCTTTATTTTTAATATCTATTAAAGATTTTTCAATGAGCTTCTTGATATCTATATGCTCTGCATACATAATGCCCAAGTTCTAATTCTTAATATTGTCAGAAAATAATATTATAATTTATTTGGCTTCCTGAGATTGCCCTTTTGGAAGTTTTAAACTTTCATAGATTGATCCAGAAATTAAGGTAAATACATAGTTTGGCTTTAGTGGTAAACTTCTAATTTAATTTAAAATATTTTTATTAAGCTATGTAATACATTAATGAATCTTTTTAATGAGAGAAGTTTAAAATTTTTTGATGATTTGCTAAGTATTGAGATATTATATATTCTCTTCCTTTTCAATCATCTCTATTTACTTTTTAATGCCTGGAGCATTTTTTTGAATTTGCTAAACTGATATTCGAACCATATCTTTCATATTTCTATTTAAATTTTGTTTGCTTGCATCAAGATGAGTTAAACCTTATGATAGCAAATAGCTTTCTTCTCCAGATAAGGAAGCTGGGGAACCAGTAAACTTTTGTATTCCTTTACCCAGTTCATCTAAAATACTTGCTAAATATGTAGAGAAGGGAATATCTTTAAATTTTTGGAAAGCTTAATTTGGTAGATTTGCTTGTGTTTAAATACCTATTAAACCTGAAGCAGCCAAAGCAAAAGTATGTTTCAAGGCTGTTTCTCCAAAATATTCTTTGAGATCTTCCAAAAGTTCTGGGCTGAAAATTGAATTAAAACAGTTTGTTGCTCCTTCCATCATCATTTTAACACTAAAGTCAGAAAGGATCCCTGCTGTGAAAGCTAATATAAAAGCTCCAATGACAATTTGTATGACTCCGAGGGCAAAAATTAAGATTCTTTTCCACCACTTAACTTTCTTCTTTTTAATCTAAGGAACAGGCAGAATTTGAAGGCCTTCTGCACTGAGTTTATTCAAAGCTTCTTAATTTTCTTTTTAATCTCCATTAATGTGGCTTAAAATAGTATTAATTGGTTAGAACTTAATTTAAATAAATTATCCCTTTCTCAATTTTGAATATTTTTACTTTAATTATTAAATGTGATTAGAAAGATACAAGAGAATCCGCTATTTTCCCGATTCAAGCTTCATTTCGAATTTACTGTTCATGTTGCTAATTTCTTACAAAGCAAGAGAATTTTTCATTAGTTAATTGGGGCCAATATCCATTACTTCGCTATTGATCTCTCTTTTAAATAAATTTCGAAGATTTTAAGCAGTCTGACAATGTTATTAAACAATTTGAACATTTAATATATCATATCCATTCAGTCCTTTTGTTAAATCAATTTAGCTGCTAATATGTTACTGTGCTTTTGATAGATTGGTAACACAATTTTTAATGGCTTCCCCATCCTATTTTGCTTAATTTATTTGACATGTATTTTGATATAAATTTCCTATAATTTTAAGCAAACTACTTGCTTTTTATTATTATTGAGCATTCTTAAAGTATTCTATCGCTTTAGTATTATTTCCGTTTTAAAGTTCATGAATACCTCTTGGAACTTGGTGGTTTAAATTATAATGGCCATCGCTGTTTGACACTAATTTCCTATATTAATTATGCTGCACCTTTCTAAATATCTTCATTGCTGAATTTTTTGACATCAGCTTTTTTTAAGAACATGGCCCACTTCTCTTACAAAGCCAGTTGTTTTGCCTTATTAGCTTGAAAATCTTAAATACCAATCATTGCCTCACAGTATTTGCTAAAAATTTTATCTTTACATCTCAGATGAGAAACGTGTTATTTGTTTTTCCTCATACCAATTTATTCTCGTTAGTCTCTGCTGAGCAATAGTTGTTCTATTTGCCGTGAGCTATTTTCAAAGATAAAATTCGTCCATAGCTTTAATCCTATATCGGCACAATACCTTTCATAATTCACTGCCAATTAACTGGATCCATTATCACCGTTTCGAGCTGCTCTTCCTCTTCCCTGCATTTCAACTCTCAAGTTGGAAGGCATATACCCAATAATTACATGCAGACCGCCTCTTTCGTTGAGTTTATCAGTTATTTTGAGATCAGTTCCCCTACCTGCAAGATTAGTGGCAATAATTAGTTCCTGAACACCAACTTAGCTTTCTCCAAATATTTAATCTCCTGTCTAAAGATACTGAGATTTTTGAGGTTTTAATTTGTTTGTGCTTTACTTTAAACGCTTTACTTCTTCGATACTTTAGCAAATTACCAATACTGATCTTTAGCATGCAATCATATTTTTGATTTGGTCCGCTATGTATCTTGCCCATTCAAGTTGATCATAAAGCACTTTTCCTCCATCTATGACCAGTCTCCTTTCTTTTAATGGAGGCACCTACATGAGTTATGTTTTATATGTTTCTTGCAAAAACTTTTTCGCCTAAGGGGAGCCAAGAGTGCCTGTAAGTCCATATAATTGTTAATATTTATCAAAATGACCTAGATTACTGATAAAATTAGATGTCATACCCTCCGTTGATACTGTTAAACCATGCTTAATTTGCAGAAATTGATGCAATCCATTTTCCCAGTGAACGTTTTATTGGAGAGCACCAGTATTCTTAAAATCTATCGGGACGATTTTTCCATTTCGAACAGCATAGTGCACGTCTTATTTATAAATAAAAGCTGCAACAATCGCATTTTTTATCCAATTTTACAAGGAAAGGTCAATGAAGTCCTTTCTCCATTATTGTATAATTTCATTTTTAAAGGTTTCTTTAATATCTTTGATGACTTCCAGCATGACTTCCTTTACTTACCCAACAACAACTTAATTTTCCCCAAGAGGAATGATAATCTTTATCTTATCTTTCTCTTTTAATAAAGGAAAAGAATTTATTTTATTCCAAATAATTTTCATGGGATAAGCTAATTGACTAAAACCTGGATAGGTGGTTGAAAGTAGAGTTTGATGGTTTTTTTGATCAATAAACATTGAATCAACTTAGTCAACTATGAGAACAGAGTAAGGTCTTTTGCATCTAGTGCCTTTTTTTTTGTACTCATCAAAGAGGATATCAACTTGAAAGGAGTGAGGAGTTCCGTAAATGACTGTTTGATCCTCATAACATCTTTTTATTCCTTTATCATCATGCTCATCAAAATTATGAGCCACTTTGATTCCGATTAATCCATAGAATTTTTGCTTTTATTTAACATCTCTTTCTGCCAACAAAGTATTGGTCGTTACAATGTCAACACATAATCCACTGATGGTGAGAATAGCAGCAAGACAGGAAATGGTTGTTGATTTTCCTTCTCCTGTCAAAATTTGAAGTAATACTTTGTTTACTTTCGAGCGAGACAGAAACAACAGAAGAGCAATTATTTGAGTTGATCGCAGTCCATGATCATTTGAACTGTAATAAAGAGCTGAATCAACAATTTGTAAATAAGAAAAAACAGTTTCTTCAGATGAGAAGAAGAATTTGCCTTTTAGGGCCCTTGCCTTTGCTTAAATATCTTTTTTTTTTAGAAGTGAATTTGTTGCCAAGTAATTCTAAGTCACCTAATAAAATTTATCAATTTATTTATTAGTCAATGAGGTATAATTTTTGTATTGATTTAAGTATAAAATTGTTTTTTCTTTGAGCAGATTAATTTCACTTTTGTCTTTTTTGCTCGCCATCTTAATCTCATTCTCAGTCAATAAAGGTAGAATTGATAAAGTATTGTCCATTCTAAAATTATCCATTAACTTAAAAGCATCTTCCCTATTAATAATTTGACAAATTCTTGTCCACTCTTCCATTACTAAAGGTATATATGCAGGGGAGACCCTACTGAGGAGAATCTGTAGATCTTATTAAATAAACATATGCTGAAAAATAATATAATGAAAAATGTTCTTAATTTAAGTATTAATAAAAAAAAATTTTTATAATTGGTATACTTAATATAATTTGGTAAACTTTATGATAAAGAAGATATATTTGTTCTGAAAAACTCTATTAAAGCTAATATAAACTCTATTTTTACATTTTATGCTCCAAATGACTTGAATTGCCATTTTATAATTATATAGAAATGTTTTACTCATACAAACTTCGAAACATCTCAAACTCTTAAAAATATCAAATAAATAAAGAAAAGCTAAAACAATAAAGCTACGGCAAGGAAACGGGCAATCAGCATCACATCAATCAAGTTTTAATTCAATTATCCAGTCATTAATCATATTAGAGTAATCATTCTATTCAAAATCTTAATAAATCAATTAGATTAAATCAATTTTGATCTTTCATTAAATTGGAAACTTTCAGGTTATCACAAAATTCCTGTCCCCTTTTAGCAGATGTAGCCAATACAGGCAAATTAAGTTTCCATTGCTTCAATTGCATTTTATCTGTTTCAATTTACTGTGCTATGGTCTTAGACATCTTTGGATTCCAGTTATCACATTGAGTTCTCACAAGATAAGTCTCATGAGGATTGATCTTGGCTAAAACTTTTACAACCTAACTACAACTTTTTAAAGAGTCAGGGTATAGTATGAAAATTCTATCAGCACAATGAAAAAATGCGAGGACTTGAGGATCATAGATTTTAAAATGTTCATTAACACCAGGAGAGTCCCAAACAAACACTTTATTAAATTGAGTGACTTTTTTAATTGATGGAGTGCATTCTCCGAGTCCAACAGGTTATTTTAAAGAAAAAATGTTGTTCAATAGGGATGATTTTCCACAAGAAATGTTACCAATTATGATATGGTGCCTCTACTAAGCTGATTCTTTCTTAATAGGCTTTATGAAAGTCATTTTATCCAAATGTTCAACAAACCTATCGAAGGCCTTTTAACGCTGAATATCATATAGAGCTGGATCTTGCAATTTGCGACTCTCCTATTCAGCCTTCTTCATTTCACTCTCCAGTGAATCGATGCTACTTTGAAGTGAACTAGTCTTTTTGGTGATGTCAGCAAGCTGTGCAAGCAACTTTGGATCTGCTTCCACATATACTGTATGATAGATGTTCTGAGTACGTGAGCCACCTACTCCCATATCTAATATTAATTAAAGAATTTAAGCAATACTATTTATGTGATTGATCATATGATCATAAAGAGATTATTATATAATTTTGATAATATTTTCCCATTATTATTGGAAGATTTATGATATTTCTTGATACTTGATACTTTTATTATTCTTCTTCTTCTTCAAAAATTTTGTAAATACGTAAATCTGACCAATCAATCATGTCGAAATAACTTGCTTTAGTTGCGCGTTGTCATATCCAAATTTATAAGAGGAATATTGATAAAATTGTTGCGCATTTATCCCCCATTCTTTCAAAATTTAACGGTCAGTGTTTCTCTCTTGTTCAAGTGTCTTAAACTGTTCTGAATTCCAGTTATCACACTGAGATCTTACTAAGTAAAGTCCTCCAGGCTTTATGGCGTTTAGAACTTGAATAATTTTGTCACATCTTTTCGGAGAGTCTTTGTAGATTACAAATATCTTCTAACATCCTGCAAAAAAAGCCAAATTTGTAGGGTCATAAATGGTGAAATCTTTGTTAATTCCTGGAACATCCCAAACAATGAGCTTCTTTGTATAATCCTTATAAACAGGCTTGGCATCAGTAGTAGTTTAACCTGTTCCGGTTTCTTCATTGAGGTCGAAAATAGAATTGAGTAAGGTAGTCTTTCCAGATGAAATGGGGCCAATGACCGCATAGTGTCGCTCTCCCTTGCCCAAAACTGGAATAGCCTGTTTGAAGCTTATATTCCTTAAGCTGACAAGATAATTTTAGAATTTTTCTTTTTATGCTAATAGGAAATTTTATCTTTAAACTCTTTGTCTCTCCTAAGCTTAGCGGATCAGTTGCCTTTTCTGCTATTAGAGCCTTTCTGCTGCAGCGATGGCTTAGGCTTATCTTTAGTTTTAAACCCTTATCTGTTCTTGAATCTCTGCATCAGTAGGACCCCTTTGAACAGGAACGGTGACATGATTGTAGTGCACATGGCATCCCCCTCCTCCATGATTGCCCATATTATACTAGTTGAGAAATAATTGATTATTTTCCAATTAAAATGGTAAAGTATAAATACTATCTGTTGATAAAGAGTTTGTTATATTCTGAATACTTTGAATTTCATGAATTCGATTTGAATAAATTAAATTGACTCCAGATCGAGTAATGATTGATGAGATATCAAATAAGGAATATAGCTAACATCATTTAAATCATAATGCTCCGATAAGAAGCTTTTTAAACTTGTCATTATCATGAAAATTTAGGGGTTTTTAGGTAGAAGTTGCGAGGATCGGCAAATCAACTCCCCATTTTTTTAATAGATCTTTGTCAGTCTGCACCTCTTGCTAAATTGTTTTTTGATGAGATTAATTCCACATATCGCACTTGGTTCTAATCAAATAAGTATTCTTTGGTTTAATTTTATTCAAAATTAAAATGATTTCTTTACAGTTTTTAGGAGATTAAGGGTAGAGGAGAAATATTCTATCAGCAGTGTGAAAATAACTGAGACTTTCAGGCTGGAAAATGCTGAATTTCTAATTTATTCCAGGACAGTCCCAAATATGAACGTTTCCATTACTTGCCACTTCTGATGCTTCGAGGGTACACTATCCTAAACCAATTTAAAGCTTCAATCCAGTACAGTAGTTAATAAGGGAGGATTTCCCGGCAGAGATATTTCCGATGAGAACGTGATATTTATGTCCATCTAGTCTTGGAATAGGTTGAGTAAACTTAAGTTTGTGTAAATTCCCCAAAAAAGCTGAAAAAGCTTTTTCTTTCAATTCCTCATATTTCTAAGGATCTTGCAACTATTGTGCTTTTTTCAATGCCTCTTAATAATCTTTTTGAAGTTTAGCCACAATATCTGTGAGTTTGTTGATTTGATCCATTGATCGATTTAATTGATTCATAACTTCAGGGTCAGTCTTATACTCAATAGTATGATAATGGTGTTCAACAGAATCACTTCCACCCATGTTGTACTATTTATAAAAAAATATAAGAATTTATAATACTTTTTTCTACAAATGTTGGAAAAAATACCTTTTAAAGAAGAGTTTATAATAAAAAAAGTTGTACTAGTTAATTAATAATTTTTAAACAAGTATGGGAACAGGGCAAACTAAGACAATTCACCACCATTATCCGCCTTATGCTAATGGAAAATACTGTTAAATTGACTCAAGATAAGTTTCAGCCTATACTCAACCTTTTCGCTAAAACCAAACTAACAAGAAAAGTGAAAACAACAAATATCAGGGAAATTTTATTTATCAAGAGCAAAAATAAGAAAGACAATATCAAGGACCAAACCAAAACCCAAAATATCCACAAATTTACAATAATGCCTATCATCAAGGATAAAAAAGATCTCCATAAATCCAAAAAGTACCAGAGTTCAAAGTGTCAGAAAATTATAGAAGAAGCGAAATGGTGGCTGAAAAACCTAAGATTAACAATATGGAAAAGGAAATGGAAATTTAAAAAAATGATTAGATTAAGATGAAGGAGTTGGCAGGAGAATAACAAAGGATGCTTGAATTGATTAAAGAATATGAAATGGGGATAGCAAAAGCCAGATAATATGCAGTTATGGCGCAAGACCCTGATAAATATGACTAGTTCAAAGCCGAAGCACTGAAAATCTATCTTTAACGACTCAAATAATTAAATTTTCCTGATTAGGCAGTTAATCCCAACGGAAAATGCATTAAACTAATTGTTGGGAGAATAGCTGCTGGAAAATCGAGTCTTCTGAATACTCTCTTAAATTTAAAGCTAAAAGTTGGACTGGGATAGACCACTTTGGAGTAAAATCTTATTCATCAAACAGACAAAATCTAAATTTATGATACTCCAGGATAAAATGAAGTCTATAACACAATGAATTTTGAAGTGCTGAAGAAAATTTCCATGGCCAACCAAGTGCTCATCCTATTTCCTGACTCTCTTAAAAATTCTGAGCATTTGGTTAGAGCCATTGCAGCTATTAAACCAAAACATACTATTCTACTGCGTACTCACTGTGATAAAGTAACCGAACATTCGAAAAGGACGGTGAGACAATAAATATAGTAAGATTACAAAATACTATCAAGATGGGGCATCACTGGAATAAAAATTTATGCCACATCTGCTTAGGCCAAAGATAAATTTGATAACAATTAAGTCAGAGAACTTATCCTCAGCCATCCTTTCGATAAGTAATGATCTCCATATAGATTAATTAATTATATTAAATAATTTCATTGGGCATTATTAACAGCAATTGACGATGATAATAATCATAATCATATAAAGATTTTTATTCTGCAATGACCAAGTAATCCATTTGACTTTGATATTAGCTAAAGAGGATGGCAATTACTGAGAAGTGATATCAGGATTTTTTCAAGATGCTTGATATAAGCACTTAGCGATCAACGATCAATAATTTTGTAATATTGAAAGGGTAATATCTATACGTCTTTGATCAATCGAATTCAATCTGAATGAGGACATGAAATTATTGATAAGTTTAAACATAAATTAAAAATGCCAGACTGGGAAGGATCCTCTCAAAACTCATAAGAAGGCATCTATGATTTATCTATGCTGCAAGAATTTTATAATAATTGTTACAATATCGATTCGATAGATATTAGTAGCATAACTGCTCCAATGCAAGGCAGTTTAAGAAATTAATAACATAAATTGGAACACACACAACATATTTTCGATAAATAAACATTTCTTACTTTAAAACAAATTTTAGATTGAAATTCTTTAAAAATAACGAAAGAATTTTAATTATAAAGAACATATATTTACTTATAAAGTTTTAGGCAATATCAATCATATAGATTACTGATCCTTTCAGATCATTATAGCAACAGGGAAGAAATATAACTATCTAGCAACTATGTAACTTTAGGATAACCTGTTCCATTATCAACATTTGCGTAACTTTGGAGAGTCGAATGATCCAACTTGAATACTAGCCAAAATGATGAGTCACCAAAATATGAGCAAATGATGTGAATGCTTATATTCGATTATTATTCATATAATCCTAATATTTTATAGAATATATGTCTTTGATGTTTAATTAATTCATCGTAAATGTAAATTTAAATTCAATATTTAGATCTTAACCTTACAGTTTTCACAAAATATCAAGTATCAAGACATATTGTTTAAATAATTTTAGGTTTTGAGTATAAAATAATTATTAGAATTAATCATCATAAAATACGTGTTTGGGGTACCAAAATCGTTGGATCAAAGAATAGATACACAGGTATGAAAGATTAAGGTGGAAATGCCAAAGGTGTAGTTTAAGAGATAAAAAAGCCAGGATAGCTCAAGGATAATTGATTAAATTAATTTTGTTAACTATGAAGGACTTCAGTTGGGCGTTGCTGTAAATGTTGCTTTTTTAATGACTTTTTAAGTTCAACTCGCTATTGTCTGCGAATAAACACCTTACCTGTTTTTCTGTAGCGAGAAATAATAAGTTTAGCCGTGGAAAGCTTAATTTATTTAATTTTAGCTGCTGACGAAATAGGCAAATTTTAATTCTCCACGAGATGAACGAGGGCCATTCTTTCCTAAATCTAATCTAAAATACTGAATATTTGATGCTGGCATAATGCCTGCTGCATATTGAATTTTAAGTTTATTGCATCATCTCCCAAAATTAAGATTATAATCATATCGGATACGAGAAATTATTAATTCAATGGCATATAAAGAGAGTAAGGATCATTATTTAAGCACCCTCGATATCTGTTGGTTAAACTCCTTCTTTATAAAAATTGTTTAGACTACGGGAACAAAATTATTTTGTTGAAATTGAGAAAAAAATTATTTATAATTATCGCGGTATTAGATTTTAATTCTTTTCTTTGTAATCAAATTCGATTAGTTTTACTTGATGGAGTGACTGTTTTCTTTTTAAATTAATTATTAAGAAAATACAAATTGAGAGCACTAAAATATTGACCAATGCCACTGTATGATTTTTGAAAATATATGATAATAAAGGATTAATCTGCAATCTTTTGATTGTGGTTCATATATGCTTATTTTATTATAGCAAAAGAGAAGATAAAATAAAATAAAACATAAACAAAGATCTTTCGGATAGATATCTTCACAATTGATGTTATGTATAACACAACTTTAATAGTAATTAACCATCTTCCCGCATCGCAATCAAGCAAAAATAAGGATTCAGCAAATCTGATAAATCATAAATTATTTGGTTCCCAATCAAATTTATCAAAAATGATGATCAAAATATTGTGTTTTATATAGAAAATGGCTTAATATGAGCACTGATGGATTTCCTTCTTATCACTACTTAAGATTATGACAGCTAATAATCATTCATTCTTCCCTTGATGAATATGTCTACCCATTAAATTGGATCTTCTTTTTCTGGAGCATTTTCTTTAAGATTTCAACTGTCTGCACCTCCCCATAAGTATAATCTAAATCTGTTTTATAGACAGTCTTAAGCAAAAGATGGATCTTTTCGGGGGATTTAGGGCCATTTGTGTTTAGGATACTCAAGATAAGACCCTCAATGATGTGTCGCAGGTGACTTTACATTGAGGTGCTCTCTTTCAATAGAGAACTTTAAACATCATCCTCCATTTACTATTTGACCACATTTTCGTAAACTGATACTGGTCGATAATACACTACTTCCCCGTCTTCGAAGGAATTTATCCTTCTTAGACTGACTGCAGTTC
>Ga0302197_10003246_pt1 | contig 14821 bp, 13 predicted proteins | sample II_Bog_N2_1_FD_193526 | JGI IMG/M metagenome (GOLD analysis project Ga0302197, IMG submission 193526) | Peat permafrost microbial communities from Stordalen Mire near Abisko, Sweden - II_Bog_N2_1 | ecosystem: Environmental > Terrestrial > Soil > Wetlands > Peat | place: Sweden: Abisko...
CAACGCGATCGACTACTCCAAGCTGCTGCCTCTCACCACTGGCGAAAAGTGGCAAGCCGTGAACGTCCCCACGCTCGACATCTCCGGTGCAGAAGCGTCCGCGCGCATCCGCATCACCGGGAAACAGCAGCTCCAGCTCAGCTACACCGCCGCCCACTCCGGCAACCTGCCCGCCAATTACCTCTCCGAATACGCCTTCAACTACGCCGCGCAAAACGCCATCTTCGCGTACACCGGATCGTTTGGCCAACTCACCGCTCGCACCCAGGTCAACATCGTACAGAAGACCACCCAAGCCGCCTACCCTCTGTGGGACATCGACCTCGCGCGCAACACGGGCCGCGTCCGCCCCTACCTCCGCCTGCTGAACCTCTCCAACACCGCCTACACCGAAATCCCGCTCGTCCCCATGCAAGGCCGCACCATCATGGGCGGCATGGAACTCAACTGGTCGAAGCAGTGACGCGATTCGCTCAAGCCGCTCTCTTCACGACCACTTCCAGCACAGTCCCTTCGATCTTCTGCAGGTAGGCCACAATCTCAAACAGATTCTTCGCCTGCGGATTTCCCGTCGGACTAAACATCCGCATCAGCACCTTAGGTGACCTTCCCAGGTCCGCCCCAAGCTTGACAAATCCCAACGTCCCGTTGATGTACTTCCGCAGTACTGACTTCCCCGTCTCCACATCCCCCGTCAGCATGCAGCTAACAGCCTCACCCAGCAGCGCACGGCGGAAACCTTCGCTCTTTGCAAGCTTCGCTTTCACCGTCTCATTGAAGCTTTTCGTCAGTGGCATCATTCCTCCCGTTTTCGCTTCTTGTATTCGTGCCAGAGCGCCTGTGCCTCTTCAATATCTGCCTGTTGGCGCTTCTTGGTGCCGCCTCCGAGCAAGATCACAAGTGTTTCGCCGTCCTTGCCGAAATAGACGCGATATCCTGGCCCGAAATCCAGACGCAGCTCGAAAACACCTGCACCAACGCCCTTCGCAGCTGAGAAGTTGCCACGTTCGACACGGTCAAGCGCCACCGTGATTCGCGCTTGCGCGTAATCGTCGAGCCCCTCAAACCATCGCTCGAAAGGATTGCGGCCCAAACGGTCGATGTATTGTCGAACCTCGATCACAATGCAATGGTATCACAAAAGATACTATTACTCGGAATTATGGGCGGCATGGAGCTCCACTGGTCGAAGCGGTAAGAAACCCCCTCCGCAAATTCTCCCCTTGACCTTAACCCTGCGTCAGGGCCGACTATGGTCGATAGAGCAATGAACGGCACCTATCGCATCGGAGAATTCGCGAAACTGGCGGGAGTAACGGTCAGGGCCTTGCACCACTACGACCGGATCGGCCTGCTCAAACCGCAGCGCGGCAGTTCTGGCAGTCGCCTTTATCGCCTTGCAGACCTCGAGCGCCTGGTACAGATTGCTGCCCTGAAGTTTCTGGGCATTCCGCTTCGGGAGATCAAGCTCCTCCTGAAACACGGGCCGTTGACACTCACCGACTCGCTCCACATGCAACGGGAAGCTCTGACCGAAAAGCGAAGGCTGATCGATCGAGCCATTGCTGCCATTGAAGCAGCGGAAAAAGCCATTCGCTCAGGGCAAACCACCGACGCATCCATTCTTCGGAAAATCATCGAGGTGATCGACATGCAGCCACAAGAAAACTCCATGCGAAAGTACTACACCGAACAAGCGTGGATTGAGCGGGCACAGCTGATGGACCACACGCCTGCAGAAACGCGTCAAAAGCACCAGGAAGAGTGGAGGCAGCTATTCGCCGAGATCGAAGCGGCAATTGATCTAGACCCCGCAACCGAGGCCGCCCAGACACTCACCAAGCGTTGGCTACAGTTAGCCGAGACCGCGCACGGCGGCAACGAGGGAGTCCGGGCTGGCGGTATCGAAGCGTGGAAAGACCGCCTCAACTGGCCGCCCGCGCAACAGGAATGGCTTCTGGCCGGCTTCGGTCTCGACCCTCAGGACCGAACCAGGTCGATGCAGCGCTTGGATACCGTAAGCGACTTCATCGGTCGTGCGATTGGCCACAAAGTCAGAACGAATCTACCGAATCTCCGCCGCCTCTACGGACTGGATCAATCATGATCCCACCTCATTGATATCCAGGCGCCACCATCTTCCTACCTGGGGACGCTTCGCCGTCATTTACTGGATAATCGTTGTCTTCGACGTACTCGACAAACTGATTGATTTCGTCGGCACAAACGGCATTGCGATCTTGAAAACGTACGACACCGTGACCTGCACATGGCTGCCCACATTCTCGTCGCCGTCAGGATAGGTCGTATTCGGAGTCACCGCGCCGCCCCCGACGTTCGGCCAGCCAAGTCCCGAAACATACGTGTTCACCTGCGTGGCCGTCGCCTCGCAAGTCGGGTGGGCAGTGCTTGGACACGATGCTCCGCGAACCATTGCATACCGCGTGCCCTCGCGCGCCGAATCGGAGATCATCTCATACGTGTAGAGCGCCATGCAGGTCTCCATGAAGCAGAAGATCAAAGCGAACAGAATCGGAAGCGTGACGGCGAACTCAATCATCGAACCGCCCTCGTCCGTGCCTAAGACGCCCAGCCTGCCATCGACCGCCCCACGCCATCCTAGGAAACTCCACGGAGCCATCACTATTGCTCTACTTCCATCGCCGATTGGCCTGTCAGTGTGAATGTCTTTGCAAGTCCGGGACAATGGATCATCGGATTAACCGTCGCGCTGGTATTCACCTGGACGAATTGCAATGCGTGGTTCCCCGTACCGGTGCATGCCGCGGTGGCATTCGCCTGAGCCTGGGTGCCTGTATATTTGGTCCCATTCACCGTGAGCGCGCAAACATAGTACGAGGTTGGCGTGACGTTGAGCTTGGTGCCGAAGTCAGGCGCGTCAGCCTGTGCCGCTGCGATCATTCCCGCGGTATCCACCGAAAACGTCGAACTCTGCATTCCATACAGCGCTCCGGCATTGGCGGAATCCGTGACCTCGATGGAGTCGTAGATCACCGCCCCCATCTGCGCCGTCCCCAGCAGAAGCGGTACTCCCAGCAGCGCCACCACCAGCGCAAGTTCAACCAGCGCGCTCCCGCTTTCGCCGCGCGTAACCCCGCAGCGAGCCGCATCCCGGGCCCAACGTCTCCAGACCTCACGCAAGTCGCGGCTCCAGCTACCCATATCTCACTGCACCAGTTTGGGAGACCCCATCGATACCGAGCCCTCGTCTGTATCGTTGCTGACATTCAGCACGGCGCCGCCGCTGGTTCCCATTACCAAGGAGTTTGCCACTAGTCCCCCAATGGGAACTGTCGCCGCACTGCCGTTTCCAACATTTACGGTTGCCGAGGGAGCGTAGATGGCCCCACGGAGGGCGGCGTTGGATCCGCCTTGAATCTGTATCGTATTCGACGAAGTCTGGTAAAACAGAATGCCATTATAAGAAGTTCCAAGGCTTGGGGCTGTGCCTCCCCCTGCCTCGGTGGTATCACCTGCCACCAGGTTGGGACTCGCCCAGTTGTCAATGCTCAGACTGCCGGTAGAGGTCAGATAGAAAAATACTCCATAGCCTGAACTGGTGCCTGTGAAATGCAGCTGTCCAGTCACCACGTAAATCCCGGAGGCCAAGGAGCCCGTCGTGCCATTCGCCCCCACCGTAAGCCCGGAGTAGCATCCGCCCATATTGCTTCCGGTCGCCGCATAGGGCGCCGGCACAAAGGAACTCACGCTCGAGCCGCCGCCAGGGTCCGGAGCACATCTTGTACTGTCATACGTGGGCGCAGACGGCATTGCCGGAGCGCAGCTGTTCACTCCCGGAACCGCACCACTAATGGTTGTCGTGGACTCGGTATTCTTTATGCCATTCACGGTCACGCTACCGCCGTTATTCATCTCGGACGCGTCCCAGCCCGATGAACCCGTTATATTGGACGAGTTCCACCCCGTCGACGAAGAAAGGCCCAGCGAGGACGCGGTTATCGATGCGCTGCCAGCAACTTCAACAGCATTGTTGCTGCTCGAGTTGACGACAACCCCGCATCCGTTGGCAATCAGTTGGTTGTTATTGCTCATATTGAGCGTCGTTCCCGAACCGCCTTCGATGCATACGCAGGTCTGGCTCAACTGACCACCGCCTGCCGTCGCCGTGGCAGAAATCGTCGTGGTGGAAAACCTGGAAGAAAATGCCCCCATGAAAAATGTCGGAATCGGCTTCGACACCGTAACCGCAACATAGCCCGAACCGGAAAAATTTCCCCCCGGCGTCGGAAACGTAACCACTGCCGGGTTCTTCGCCAGGGTGGTGTCGAAACCGTTCAGTTTAGCGACCGCATTCGCAACCGTCTGTTCGTTTCCCGAGTTCCCGCTGGCAACCTCTTCGGCCGCCGCAACCGCAACGGCATCCGCCGCGGACTGGGCCATGTGCTTCTCGCGAAACAGATATCCGACGTCTAGAGCCAGGGCCACGAACCCGAGCGCCACCAGGCCCATGAAGACAGCAGCTACAACGACAGCCTGCCCGCTCTCTTCCGTTATTACCTTCATTCCAACTTCTTTCATTCAGCGTCAGCTGAGGCCGATGGGAGCGGCGCACTCCTTAGAGCAACGCCCTGTCCTGATCCTAGCCCTCCAACTCGATCCGGTATCTACCACAATTGGGCGCGGTCAGCGTTTCCGTCCGTCCAGCCAAAGCTTTCGGCGCCCCGCTTTTAGCCGGAGCCGTCGTTGAGCCGATGGAAAGCCACGCTGACGATGAGAGATTCGATGCGCCGCGGGATCATTGGGGGCGTATCCCTGTGAACTAATCCGCCGCCAAGGCCTCCGCCTTGAAAGTATCTATGGATGGGAGACCGTGTTTCACGCGCAGGTTGTCGATCGCGTAGTTCAGGAAGCGCGGCACGAGTGCCACGGGCTGTTCCATGAAGCGGCACGAAGCAACCACCTGGTCCATGATGAATCTGGGTTGAAACGCGGCCAGTTCAAGCTTCTTCTCGTCCTGGATCTTGCTCACGACGTATTCGAACGTCTCATCCGAGAGGGTGATCCCATAAATCAGACATTCTTTTGTAAAGATTCGCTTGAATATCTCCAGGGACGGCGTCCCAATCTCGATCTTGTAGGGCAGGCGTCGCAGAAATGCCGGATCCATCAGGTCCTCCGGCGCAAGGTTGGTGGAAAAAATCACTAGTTCGTCGAACGGGATGCTGAAGCTCTTTCCTGTATGGAGCTTCAGATAGTCAACCCTGCTTTCCAAAGGCACGATCCAGCGGTTCAGCAGGTTGGCGGGGCTTACCAGTTGCCGTCCAAAGTCATCAATTACGAAACACCCGCCCAGCGCCTTCATGTGCAGCGGCGCTTCATAGAACTTCGACGTCGCTTCATAGCGAAGGTCCAGCATCTCCAGTGTCAGTTCGCCGCCCGCCACCACGAATGGCCGCTTGCAGGGCACCCAGCGGGCGTCAACCGCCTGGCTCAGCAAGATAGATTGGGCACCGTCGCCGGCCGCCGGGGCGTTGGTGATTGGAATATGAATGCTCGGGTCAAAGAGCCGTATGATCTGCCCCTCCACGGACACCGCATACGGGATGTAGATCATGTCCGTGAAGACGTTGGCCAGGCGCATCGCAAACGTAGTCTTCCCGTTGCCGGGAGGCCCGTACAACAGAATGGCGCGGCCTGAGTTCAACGCTGGCCCGGACTGCTCGATCAGACTGTCTTCCATCGCCAGGTCTGAAACTTGCTCGCGAATCCGCTTGAAGGTTACAGTCTCATTGGTAATTTTCTGCAGGTTGACTCTCTCGATAAATTGATCCAGCGTCACCGGGGCAGGTCCCATGTACTGCGATCGATTCAGCGCGTCGATGGCCCTGCGTTTGCCTTCATCGGTCAACGCATAGTTCATCGCAGCGGAGTTGTCCGCACGCACGCCCCGCGCGTACAGAATCTTCTGCTCCGTCGCCATGCGGACCAGCTTTACTACAATGGCCGACGGCAACTTGATCGCATCCACAAACTCCCGGTTGGATTCCAGCCGCTCGGCGTAGATCAGCTTAATCAGCAGGTTTAGCAGCTCAATCTCGTCGATTCCAGTCGCGTCGATGCTCGCAGGCTCAACCGGCGTTTTGTAGATGAACGCATCCAGCGCCTCCTGGGTCATGAAGCCCAGAGCTACCAGATGATCGCCAAACCGCCCGCCCTGTCCGGACTGGCGCTTTAGCGCTTCGTACATCTGCTCGTCTGTGATGAGTTTCGCCCGGACAAGAAGCTGCCCAAGCTCCATTCGGAGTCCGATGATGTCCTCCCAAAAGTCTCTGCGTGGAAGAGTGGGTTTCCCGGCTCTTCTGCCAAAATCCCAGCTTACCCCACTTGGAATCGCCGGCATCCTCCCTAAGAGTTGTAGCTTTTCGGACTTACAGCCTATGGAATAAAAATCGTGCACCGCAGCAAAACCACTCCTTCAATAGCCGTCGCCACCATCGGCATATAGAGTGGTAGAGACCAGAAGCAGCCCAGTTCCAGCCCGACCCCATGAATCTCTACGCCATCATCCTCGCCCTCATCGTCCTCACCCTGCTCACCGTCTCGCTCACGCGCCTCGGCAAGGTCCACACCCGCGCCGACTACCTCGTCGCCGGCCGCTCGCTCCCCGCCTTCGTCCTCGTCTTCACGCTGCTCAGTTCATGGATCGGCTCCGGCTCCCTGCTCGGCGGCGCCGAGAACGCCTATCGCCACGGCTTCGTCGCCCTCTGGGGGGCTGCTGGCGGCTGGGCCGGCCTGGCCCTCATCTACTTCATCGCCCCGCGCGCCCGCCACTTCGCCCAATACACCATCCCCGACCTGCTCGAAGCCCGCTACAACCAGACCGCCCGCGTCCTCGGCGTCATCGCCGTCCTATTTACCTACACCGCCATCACCAGTTACCAGTTCATCGGCGGCGGAGACATCCTCCACCTCATCTTCCCCTCGGCCATCACCGCCATCCACGGCCGATACATCATCGCTGCGTTCGTCATCTTCTTCACTGCGATCGCCGGAATGTCCTCGGTCGCCTATATGGACGTCGCCATCGGCCTGCTCGCGACCTTCACCCTCTGCATCGCGTTGCCCGTCCTGGTGCACAGCTTCGCCTTTGCGAAACTAACCGGCTGGTCGGCTGTCCGCGCCGCCCTCCCCGCCACCCACTTCCAGTTCTTCGGCGACCTTACCCCCATCCAGGCGATGGAACTCTTCCTCCCCACCTGCCTGCTCATGCTCGGCAACCAGTCCATGTACCAAAAGTTCTTCTCCGCAAAATCCGAAAGGGACGCCACCCGCGCCGTCACTGGCTGGATCGTCGGCACCGTCATCCTCGAGACGGTCATCGTCGCCCTCGCCGTCACCGGTTCCGCCGTCTTCCCTACTGGCGAAGTCCACGACCACCCTCGCGAAATCCTCGCCTACATCGGCCTCCACGGCTTCTCGCCCGCGCAGACCGTCACCACTATCCCCAACCTCGTCGGCCCGGCCACGGTCATTACCACCACAGATGTCGGACTCGTTACCGATGCCCTCCAACTCTTTGGCGCACTCCTCGTCGGAGCCATCTTCGCCAAGATCATCTCCACCGCCAACAACTATCTCTTCTCCCCCGCCACCAACCTCGTCAACGACATCTTCGTCCGCTATCTCAAGCCCACGGCCTCAAACAAAGAAGTCCTGTTCGTCTCGCGCCTGATGGTCATCCTGCTCGGCCTGTGGGCACTCTATCAAGGCCTCCACACCGAGTCCGTCCTCAAGAAGGCTCTCTACGCCTACACCATCTACTCCGCCGCACTCACGCCGGTCATCCTTGCCGCCTTCTACTGGCGTCGCGCGACCGCCAGTGCCGCCGTCGCCTCTATCTTCACGGGAACCTTCGTCACCGTCACCTGGGATACCGCCTTCATCCACACCCATGTCCCCGCCATCCTAGCCGACCGCGACGCTATCTTCCCCGCGCTCATCGCCTCGCTCCTCTGCCTCTTCATCGTCAGTCTGCTCACTCCGCCGCCCACCGAATCCCACCTCCGCGCCTTCGAACAAAACTAGCCAGGGCCATCCATTGACTTCCACCGGTATCGGCGTAACGTGTTGACCATGTCAACCCGGGACCTTTGTCTCGCCGTGCTCCTGCTCGTTGCGTCCCTCCCCGCCCACGCCGGGTGCGCTGCCGCGCCGACCATCAACTCTGCATACGACGCCGCTCCACTCGTCTTCCGCGCCCGCGTCCTCCAAATCAAACCTGTCGCTCTGGACGGGCCCTCACCGACTTGGGGAATGCGGCCCCAGGGATATGGATACGGAACCGACGCTGACCCCATGGATCACCTCCGTCTCCAGGTCCTCGAAGTCTTCAAAGGCAACCCCGGCACCGAGATCACCGTTCTCGGCGGTGATCCGCAATTCGGAAAAGGCGGCGAATTTCTCGTCTTCACTACTCCCAACACGAAAACCAGTGATCTTGTCGCTAACTCTTGCTCACGAACCGGCACCACAACCAATCCACGCGTAGCCGCCGATCTCGCCTGGCTCCGCGCTCATCTCGCGGTGCCGCCCGCCGCCAGCCTCTCCGGCTCAAGCCTCCGTTTCGACCTGAAGAAAAGCCCCTCCAAGGGGTCGACCGTATTAAATTAACCAGTTTTCACTCAACTAGCCCTTCACCGCCTCCCGCGCACCGCTGGTCCGATGCGCAGCCCGCAGATACTGTGCTGGCCACGAGACATCGACGCCCAATTCCTCCGCAGCATGCAGCGGCCAGTATGGGTCGCGCAGCATCTCTCGCGCCAGCAGAACCAAATCGGCCTGCCCGCCCTTAACAATCTCCTCCGCCTGCGCTGCTTCTGTAATCTGCCCGACTGCCGCCGTCGCAATCCCCGCCTCGCGCCGGATGCGTTCCGCAAATGGCGCCTGGTATCCCGGCCCCGTGGGAATCTTCGCCCCCGCCACATTCCCGCCCGAAGACGTATCGATCAAATCGACACCATGCTCCTTCAGCACTCGCGCCAGCGCAACCGAATCGTCCACGTCCCAGCCGCCCTCCGTCCATTCTGTAGCCGAAATGCGCACAAATAGAGGCATCTCTGCCGGCAGCACCAATCGCACCGCATCCACCGTCTCCACCAGCAGCCGAATCCGATTATCAAAACTCCCGCCATACGCATCCGTGCGCTTGTTCGAGAGCGGCGACAAAAACTCATGCAGAAGATATCCATGTGCGGCGTGAATCTCTACGACGTCGAAACCCGCCTTCACCGCACGTGACGTCGCGACGCAAAACGCCTGCGTCACCCGATTGATACCCGCCAAATCCAGTTCCTGCGGCTCTGCATAGTCTGCACGAAACGCCACAGAACTCGGCGCAACCACATCATTCCAGCCGCCCTCAGCCGGTAAGAGCAACCGTTTCCCATCCCACGGACGCTGCATGCTCGCCTTGCGCCCCGCGTGTGCCAACTGGATCGCCGCCCGCGCACCCTGACCGTGCAGGAACTCCACAATCCGAGCCAGCGCGGCAACATGCTCGTCCTTCCATACTCCCAGGTCATTCGGAGTGATGCGCCCCTCCGGAAGCACCGCGGAAGCCTCCGTAAACACCAGCCCCGCCCCACCTACCGCCCGGCTTCCCAGGTGTACCAGGTGCCAGTCGTTGGCGAAACCGTCGTCGCTCGAGTACTCACACATTGGCGAGACTCCAATGCGGTTCGGCAGCGTGAGACCTCGAAAGGAAATCGGCGAAAAAAGATCACTCATACCCCTTAGATTCTCAATCCAGACCAACGAATCATCCCACCGAAGAATAGACGGACGAATGTCTGGCCCCGATCGGGGTATGGCTTACGCAGCAGTCAACCGACCGACTTCCCGCAATCACCTTCGGGCTTGCCGATCTTGAGCCAGTTCAGCACCGGAACGGTCATCATGGTCGTCACCAACGCCATCACCACCAACATGGTGAAGAGCGTCGGAGAAAACACGTGAGCGTTGTAAGCAATATTCAAAACGATTAGCTCAACCAGGCCACGGGTATTCACCAGTGCCCCCAGTGCTAGCGAGTTATGCCATCCATAGCCGGTCCAGCGAGCAGCCGCGACGGCCCCTCCCATCTTGCCCACCACTGCGAGCAGCAGGATGAGCCCTGTCCACATCCACACGCTGGTCCCGCTCAACAGGTCGAGGCGTGTTCTCATTCCCGTAACGGCGAAAAACAATGGCAGCAGAACGAGAGAGACAACCACATTCAGTCTCGCGCGAAGCGCCTCCTCCCACTGCTTGACACGCGGCAAGCACAATCCAGCAAGGAATGCTCCAAAGAGTGGATGAACGCCAATCGCATCGGTCGTGGCAGCTGATGCAAATACAAAGGCAAGGATGACGCCCATCAACTCGTAAGACAGGGTAGTGTTTGGATTCCGTCTGGAAAGCCAGCCTCCGAGCCGACGAATCACCAAAATCATGACACTCAGATAAGCGCCCAACCAGAGCAAGCGATGGGAAAGCAGTACCGACGGGTTGCCGGATGGAAGCAAAGTCATTGTCACCGCCAGCAGCATCCATGCGCAGACGTCATCTACCGCCGCACACAGGATCGCCGTCGCGCCGAGCGGGGTTGATTGCATTCCACGCTCTTCCAGAATTCGTGCCAGCACCGGAAAGGCAGTGATGATCATGGAAATTCCCAGAAAGAGTGAGAATGACAGACCGCCAACACCCTCTGGAGCGAACCGCTGCCGAAGCGCGGGAGCAATCGCAACAGCCAGTCCAAATGGAAGGACCATGCTGGTCAGACTTGCCAGAGTCGCAGTGAGTTTCTGCTGGCGAACGTGCTCGTAATCGAGCTCGCTTCCAATCAGAAAAAGGAAGAGAATCAGGCCAACCGTGCTCAACACCTCCAAGGAGCCGAGCGAGTCCTGTGGAAACAGGCGAGACGAAGCATGGGGCGCAAGACGGCCAAAGATCGATGGACCAATCAGAATTCCTCCGGCAATCCCTCCGATCACCCTCGCCTGGCCAAGCCTGCGCGCAATCCAGCCACAGACAAGGCTCGTGAGCAACACCGTGGTTATCTGAAAGATCAGTAGCGTCACGATGTCTCCCTCAAGAGCGGCAATTGACGCGGATGATCCATCCGAGAAGTTTAGCAACGGGCGATCCGTCTAAGCGCTCGCCTATCCGATATCCCGAGTTATCCCTGTCCACCGGGAATGGTCTGATCGCGCGATACCTGTTTAGCGCGGAGCGTCACCGCCGGTTACAATTACCGGCACATTCATGCAGATCCACACTCACCGCACCCATCTCGGCGTTCCGGCACTCCTCGCCGCACTCGCCGCCGCGTGCCTCGTATTCACCACCACCCCCGCCGCCGCCCAAATCAGCCAACCCGCACAGCAGACCGACCCCACTAACCTCGACGCCATCCTCCAGCAGCTCGACAGCAACCTCCTCCAGTACGAAACCGGCGTTCCCAGCTTCTTCTGCAAAGAGCACGCCCTCTCCGAGTTGCAACTCGGCTCCGACACCAGCACCTATCGCCGCACCGTCGCCGACTCCACCTTCCGCGTCCATCGCGCCTCCGATCCTGGCCAGCCCGTGCAGCTCGAGGAATCCCGCATCGTCAATACCATCGACGGCAAGCCGCAAACTAGCGAAGCCGCCCAGATCGACAGTCCCATCGCCGTCTTCGGCGTCTTCAGCAACGCGCTCAAGCTGGTCTCAACCTCCAGCCGAGCCTGCTTTCAATACCGCCTCCACCCTCCGCGCAAAGGCCACTACACCGACCCCATCGTCATCGACTTTTCCAGTCTTCCCATCAAAGATCGCGGTGCCAGCTGCCAGTACGTGGAAAAAACCTCCGGCAAAGCCCTCATCGACCCAATCTCCATGCACGTCGTCCACATGGACACCCGGACATCCGACCACGAGATCCTCCCCGGCACGCGCGGAGACTGGGACTGGTCCATCGACTACTCCCGCATCACTCTGAACGGCAAGACTTTCTGGCTTCCCTCCAGCATTCGTTCCACCGCCATGGCCGAGTCATCCAGCAGCACCGACAAGCCCCCTGCCGCTGGCGCCCCCCGCGGAACGACCGCCTACAACAATGCTCCCCCCAGCACCACCATGGCCTCTAAAGGCGCTGCCACGTACCACCTCTTGGAAACCTTCACCGGCTACCATCTGCTTACCGTCGAATCGAGGATCGTGCCCGCATCCGGCGATCCCGCCCCCAACCCAACCGCTCCGCCCCAGCCCTGATCGTGGTGCGCAACCTCCTCACCCATCCCATCGAGTTCCACCCCGGTCATCGCCGAAGACTGGCATTTCCGGGCGCATTGCTTGACGGAGCGCGCCAATGAACCTAGCATCCGAGACAATGGACACCCCTCCCCAACTTAGCGGCCGGCTCCTGGGAAACTACCGCGTTTTGGAGAAGCTGGGTAGTGGAGGCATGGGAGCCGTCTACCGGGCTGAGGATGCGCGGCTCGACCGGCAAGTGGCGCTGAAGGTCCTTCTGGACGATTCGGTCCTCGACAGCACCTCCGTCGAAAGATTCCAGCGCGAAGCCCGTTCCGCCTCCAGCCTCAACCATCCCTATATCTGTACGGTATATGACGCCGGCGAAACGGATGGAGTCCCGTATCTTGCGATGGAGCTGTTAGAAGGCAAGACGCTCGCCGCGATGATCGCTGGCCACCCGCTCAAGACTGAAACCATCCTCCACCTGGCAATCCAAATCTGCGACGGACTGCAATGCGCCCACGAGAAAGGGATCGTACACCGCGACCTGAAGCCCACTAACATCTTCGTCACCAGCCGTGGAGATGCAAAAATACTGGACTTTGGGCTCGCCAAGAAGATGGAGCCGGATAGCCCCGCGACCGGGGCATCGGTGGTAGCCACGGCCATGACGCAGTATGGACAACTGCTGGGGACCACGCCCTACATGTCGCCGGAGCAGGTAGAGGGCAAGAATCTGGACGCGCGCAGCGACTTGTTTTCTCTCGGCGCGGTCCTCTATGAAATGGCGACTGGGCTGGCCGCATTCCGTGGCGCAAACGCGGCAACCATCCTTGCCGAAGTTCTTCGCAGTGAACCCCAGCCCGCCAGGATGCTGAATCCCGAGCTTCCGGCAGAGTTGGAGCGCATCATCGGCAAAGCACTCGAGAAGGATGTAGCGGACCGGTACCAATCTGCCAAAGAACTGATGGTCGACCTTCGCCGGCTGACGAAGCAGCTCACCGCGTCGGCCACTCAATCCGCTGAAGCAGTCGCCAACGCGCGAAGAATCCGTATCGCCGTTCTCCCTATCGAGGACCGGGGCGGCTCCGACCAGGACTACTTCACCATGGGCTTGACCGAGGACATGATCGCGCTCCTCTCTCGCGTCGACTCTAAGAAACTCCGCGTCGTCGCCGGGCCCCGCCTTCGCCCCGACGAAGATGAGGAAGCAGGCCTCGACCGCCTGCAACGCGAACTTAATCTCGACTATCTGCTGAAAGCATGGATCCGTCGTTCCCCTGACAGCATCCGGATATGCGCCCAACTGCACGACCTTCGCGATAAGAGCCTGCTCTGGTCGGAAATCTACGACCGCAAATCCGCTGACTTGCTCGGCGTACAGGAAGACGTGACGCAACACGTGAGCCGTTCCCTCGCCGTTGAGCTTCTTCCTGGATCCACGTCGGGTGGGTCAATCGGTTACTCGCGCAATCCAGCAGCCTACGACGCCTATCTGAAGGGGCGATACTTCTGGCACAAGATGACGAGCGACGGGATCCGAAACAGTCTGAGCTACTTCGCCCAGGCGCTGGCAATCGACGCAAAGTTCGCCCCCGCCTACGCCGGTCTGGCGGATTGTTACGCGCAGATGGGCTCCGTCCGTCTGAGTATGATGAAGCCGATCGACGCTCTTGCGCAGGCGAGGTCTCACCTTAGCCGAGCCATGGAAATCGACAACACCCTGGCAGAGAGCCATTGCACACTAGGCCTGCTGAAGATCTGGTACGAGTTGGATTGGGCGGGCGGGGAGCGGGAGTTCCGGCAAGCCCTCTCTCTGGATCCAAACAACATCGCGGCAATGCTGTGGCAAGCTCCCTTTCTGGGCGCGATGAATCGACACGCGGAGGCCATCGCAAGCGTTCATAAAGCACTGGAGTCCGAGCCGCTCTCGCCAATCGTCAACACGTATCTCGGCTTGGCGCAGTCCAACGCGGGGCAATCCGACCTGGGGATCCGGCAACTGAAACTAGCCATCGAGCTGGACCCGTTCTATTACCGCTCCTATATGTTTCTAGCCGGGGCACTGGAGATGGTCGATCGATTCGACGAGGCGATCGTTGCCTATCGCCAAGCACTCGCACTCAATCCGGACAATCTGGAATCGCTGGCATTCCTGGGCGGTGCCTTGGCGTTCAGCGGTGATCGCAGCGGAGCGATGGAGATCATGGAGCAAGTAAAGACCAGCGAACGCCCCTTCGAGCCCGCACTCTTCATCGCCAATATCCACGGCTGCCTGGGCGACGCCTCAGAAACCTTCCGTTGGCTGCAAATAGCCTACGAGCGCAAGGCGTCGCCCCTCTACATCGTTGGCTTCCGCAAAAGCTTCACTCAGTATGAGTCGGATCCTCGATACGGTGCGTTTCTGAAACAGATCGGGCTCCCGCGCAAATAAGAGTCGGCTTTACTTTGCCGGAGGAATGTTCTGGTTGAACCGGAATACATTCTCCGGATCGTACTGCGCCTTCAAACGCGACAGCCGGTCATAATTGACCCCGTACGATGCGCGAACGGCATCGCCCCCCTC
>Ga0302197_10003249_pt1 | contig 14810 bp, 4 predicted proteins | sample II_Bog_N2_1_FD_193526 | JGI IMG/M metagenome (GOLD analysis project Ga0302197, IMG submission 193526) | Peat permafrost microbial communities from Stordalen Mire near Abisko, Sweden - II_Bog_N2_1 | ecosystem: Environmental > Terrestrial > Soil > Wetlands > Peat | place: Sweden: Abisko, Stordalen...
GGTCAGTGTTGCTGCGACCGGTGTTCCGGACTCGGTGAAGGTGTAACTCGTTGGCTGCCACACTCCATTGATCAGCGAGTAAAGCGTTGCATAGAAGGGCTGGGCCAGGGCTGGAATGCCGGTTACGCTGGCCGTGGTTGCAAGCGTCTGTCCCGAGCTATATACATTCTGCATGGCGGCTGCGGTGGTGCCCGTGCCGACGTTCAGCCAATAGGCCGTGACCCCTGCGCCGGTGTTCCAGGTAAAGTTGGCGCTGGTGCCGGTAAGAATGCTGCCCGTGGTGGGCGCGGTCAGCGCTGCCGGTACTGGGGAGCCCGACTCGGTGAAGGTGTAACTCTGTGCCAGCCACACACTGTCGATCAACGAATAGAGCGTTGCATACACCGTTACGCCATTCGCCCCGATACCGTTCACGGTGACGGTTGTGGTATTGATCGGGCCTGAGTTATATACCTCTTTCGCCTCCGCACCCGATGGACCGTAGCCGAGGTTGAACCAGTAAGCCGTGACCCCGGCGCCGGTGGTCCAGTTGAACGTCTGGCTGGTTCCAAGCGTGCTGCCGGCGGTGGGATAGGTCAGCACCGCGGTTCCCGTGGCCACCTGGAATGGGGGCGACGACAGGGTGTTTAGATTCAGCGGTGGAGTGAGCGCCGGGTTCAGAGACAGGGTCGCGGTCAGCGTATCGGTGGATTCGGCCTCGGGGATGATGAGATTGGCGAAGTTAGCCAATCCGCTGGAAAGAGCTACCGAGGTGCTGCCGGTCAGCACGGCTTCGCCGTCGGCCATCGTTACCGAGTTGGTTGCAGCCGTGGCTGCAACGCCGCTCTCGGTTAACGCCACCGGGATGGAGGGAGACATGGGCACGCCCACGGAATAACTCGACAGGAAGTTCTGGGTAAAGGCGAGCGCATAGTTGGTCTGCACGGCCCCGGAATCGACGGAGCCCGACGGGCAGTAAGTGGAGACGAAGTTGAAGCCGCGCTGATCTTCTGGCAGGCCGGGCACCAAGGTGGTAGATCCTGTTTGAATCGCGCAGATGGCGGGGCTGCCTGGCAATGGAATCATGGTCTGGGTTGGGCCGCCGTAATTCCCCAGGGGTCCGAGGCCAATATTGCTCACATCTATCAGATCGCCGCCCCCCTCCGTGTACAGGCCGCCGACATTGGGTAGAAGAGGCGCTGCATTTGCGGACAGGATGTTGTATCCCAGCAGGTTCAACGTGCCGTCGATACCGTTGAAGTAGACGCCGCCCGCGCTTCCATCGGACGAATTGCCGGAGATGGTGTCGCTGGCCACCACCACCAGACTGCCGGAGGTGCTGTAGATTGCGCCACCGACGCCGTTACCGCCTGAAAGGGCCGTGTTGGCATTGAGAGTGGAATCAAGTATAGCCAGGCCGCCCGTATTCAAAATGCCGCCGCCAGAAGCGCCGCCACTGCCGGTATTCGTGGCTGAGTTGCCGGAGAAGGTATCGCCGTAAAGAGTGATTGTGCCTGTGTTATAGACGCCGCCTCCACCCAGGGTGCTGGTATTCCCGGAGATGGTGCTGCCGATGACACCGAGCGCGCCGCTGTTGCTGATGCCACCGCCGTAGGAGCTGTTTCCGTTGGTGATGATAAGCCCGCTGAGACTGGCGCCGGTTACAGTACTCGCCGCTGTAAAGACGGTTGACGCATTGTTGCCGTTCACTGTTACCAGGTTGGCCAGAGTGTAGCCGCTCCCAGTCGTCGGGCCTGTGACATAGGTATTGGACGGGATATTCAGAGAGCCATAGGAGCCGAGGAGAATCGTCTGCGGCGAGCCAAACAATGTGGAGTCGAAAGTGATGTTGCCCGATCCTGTAGCGACGGCAAAGGCCAGAGCATCCCGCAGGCTGCAGGCGGTATCGGTGCCCGTGGCAGGATTGACTTGCGCGGTGCAATCGCCGGCATTGTTGGTAAGGTCGGCGTAAGTGGTCACTACCAGGTTCGCCGTGAAGTTGGCGGTTACGCTTTCGGCGCTGTTCATGGGGATGGTGGTGCTTGCCGAGGTGGAGCTTGCCACCGGGTCGGCGGCCGAGGTCCAGTTAACGAACGTGTAGCCTGCGGCTGGGGTGGCTACGAGCGGCACGGTTGCGCCGGGGGGGTAGTAGCCGCCGGAGGCCGGAGTTACGGTGCCGCCGCCAACGGGGCTGACTGCCGTTGTGAGTTGATAGCCGGCATTTATCGAGATTAAGCTCGACCCCGCAAGAATAGTCTGCGATGAGTTGAGCAGAATTGCTGCAACAAGTCCGTCGTTTCCGACGGCCGATGAGAAAGTGAGGTTACTGAAGGCAGCCGTTCCAGATGAAAGTCCGACGGAATCCGTTCCAGTTAGCGCTCCATCGCCGTCCGTCATGTTCACGGTGCTGGTGGCCGGCGTGAACAGCAACCCATTTTCTGTCAAGGTCACCACCGGCGCTGGAGAAAGTGGCACTCCGGCGAAGTCGCTGGATGGCGGCTCCGTGGTGAAAGTGAGGGCATAGTTCGTTTGCACCGCGCCGGAGTCGACAAAACCGGCTGCGCAGTTGGAGTCGAGCGGCAGGCCGCGCTGGTCGATGGTCAGATTCGGCACTATGGTTCCATCCCCTTGCTGGGTTCCGCAGATGGCGGGGCTGGGGGTGAGGGGAATCATTGTCTGGGTTGGGCCGCCGTAGTTGCCCAGGGGCGCGAGATTGATGTTGCTCGCGCCAATCAGATCGCCTCCCTCCTCCGTGTACGGCCCATAGACATCGGGTCCTGAGGACGAGGAGTTCCCTGACAGGATGTTGTATCCCAGCTGGTTCGGTGTGCCGTTCGCCCCGCTGAAGAAGATTCCGCCGCCGCCACCATCGGCCGAATTGCCGGTGATGGTGCTGCTGCTCACTGACATTGTGCCCGCTAAGCTGGAGATGGCGCCGCCAACGCCGTTTGCGCACCCAATGGCCGTGTTGGCAGTGAAAGTGGATAGGCTCGCAATAAGGCTGCCTGAATTCCAAATGCCGCCGCCGGATGCGCTCAAAATGCAGGTGCCCGGGACCGAATTGCCGGCGATGGTGCTCGCGGTAAGGGTGAGCGATCCCGAGTTGTAGATACCGCCGCCGGATGCGCTGGCTGTGTTGCCGGAGATGGTGCTGCTGGTGACGGCTAACGTGCCGCCGTTGTTGATGCCGCCGCCGGATGAGGCGCTTCCGTTGGTGATGGTGAGACCGCTGAGACTTGCACCGGTTACGCCGGATTGAATGGTGAACACGGTGGATGCGGCGTTGCCGCTCACGGTGGCCAGGTTTGTCAAGCTGGAACCACTGCCGCTGGTTGCCCCGGTAACAGCGGTATTCGCAGGCAAGGTCAGGGTGCCATTGGTCAACACGATGGTGTTGGTCGCGGTGGAGTTACCGGAGTTAAATGCGGACGAGCTGAAGCTGATGTTTCCCGCACCCGCGCCCGCCGCATTGAGCAGCGCATCGCGCAGGCTGCACGAGGAGTCCGTGCCTGTTCCGGGAGTTGTCTGCGGTGTGCAGTTTGTAGCTGTGCCGGGATCGTCCTGGTTGGTTGTGACCACCAGGATGGGCGCAAATTGCGCCGTCACGCTCTCCGGCCCGTTGATGGGGATTGTGGTGCTGGCCAAGGTGGAGCTTGCCACCGGGTCCGCTGCGGAACTCCAGCCGACAAACACATAGCCGGCCGCTGGAGTTGCCGTAATGGGCACGGATGTACCCTGGATGTAGCTACCGCCGGAGGCCGGCGTGACGCTCCCGCCCGCCGCCGGAGTTGCGGCTGTTGTGAGCTGAAATTGCGGCAAATTGACCGTGAGCGTGAAGCCCTGCGTGGAGTTGGGGGCTACGCCGTTGGACGCCGTTACCGTGATGGGGTAGGAGCCACTGGTGCCCGCAGCCGGCGTACCGGAGAGAACTCCGCCAGTGCTAAGGGTGACGCCGGTGGGCAGTGCGCCGGTCTCGCTGAAGGTCGGGATTGGGTAAGTGCCGGCCGCGGAGGTCATGGTGAAGGAGCCAGGACTACCAACAATGAACGTAGTGTTGTTGGCACTGGTGACGACCGGAGCCTGATCGACAACGAGCGCAAAGCTCTGCGATGGGGTGCTGAAACCATTCGACGCCTGGATGGTGATGGAATAGCTGCCGCCTGTGCCGGCTGCCGGCATACCGGCGAGCGACGCCGTGCCATTGCCGTTGTCAGTAAAAGTGACACCGGTGGGCAGAGCTCCGGATTCGCTGAACGACGGGGCGGGATAGCCCGTGGTTGTGACGTTGAACGATCCTGCGGCACCCGTTGTGAGCGTTGTGCTGGCGGCGCTGGTAAACGCCACGGGCTGTTTGATTGTTAGCGTGAAGTTGAGCGTGGCATTCGGCAAGACCCCATTGATTGCCGTGAATACAAGCGGGTAGGAGCCTCCTGTGCCCGTCCCGGGCGTGCCGGAGAGCGTTCCATGGCCGTTGCCGTTATCCGTGAATGAGACGCCGGTTGGCAATGAGGCGGGGTTGTTAAACAGGCTGATGGCCGCCGTGGGATTGCCCGAAGTAAAGATGAGAAATATGTTTGGCGTGTTCACGTTCATCGAATCGCTGTTGCCGCCGGTGAAGGCCGGAGCCTGGTTCACGGTCAGTGTGAAGCTTTGCGACGCGGGGGTGCCGACGCCGTTCGATGCGGTGATGGTGATGGCGTACGAAGTGCTCGAGCCAGCAGCAGGCATGCCCGAAAGAACTCCCGCGGCGGTGAGCGTGACGCCGCTTGGCAGAGCGCCGGTTTCGCTATATGTTGTGGTGTTTGGGAAAGTGCTGGACGCGGAGGTCACAGTGAAGGAGCCCGGCGTGCCCACAGTAAAGGTAGTGCTGTTGGCGCTGGTGATGGCGGAAGCCTGGTCCACCGTAAGTGCGAAGCTCTGCGTGGCGGGTGAGCCGACGCCGTTGCTCGCCTGAATTGTGAAGTTATACACGCCGCCCGTGCCGGCAGCCGGTGTACCGGATAGAACTCCAGCGGTGGAGAGCGTGACTCCGCTGGGCAAAGCGCCGGTTTCGCTAAATGTTGCGGTGGGGTGAGTGCCCGACGCGGCCGTTACGGTGAAGGAGCCAAGCGAGCCCGCGGTAAAGGTGGTGCTGGCGGCGCTGCTTATTGCCGGTGCCTGATTTACGGTCAGTGTGAAGCTCTGGTTCGCGTCGGTAGTGCCGTTTGCCGCAGCGACGGTGATATCGTAGACTCCGCCCGTGCCCGCAGCGGGCGTACCGGTAAGAGTGGCCGAACCACCTGATTTAGGAGTGAATATGATGCCACTGGGCAGATTTCCCGATTCGCTAAGCGTCGGGGCGGGGTTACCTGTCGCAATGAAAGTAAATGGGCTCGACGAACCCACTGTCAAACTTGTGTTGTTGACGCTGGTGAAGACAGGAGCCACTTCAACTGTCGCCGAGTCGGAGTTGGAAGTCTTGTTGGCGGTTCCCGCGCCACCCGCCGTGATCTGGTTCGCCACCGTCCCGGTGAGTGTCCCGGAGATGTTTACGTCGATCGTCAGCACAGGGTAGGCGGTGTCCGCAACAACCGGGACGTCGTCCGTGCAGGTGACGTTCTGGCCGGATGCCGAGCAACTCCAGTTCGAACCCGAGAAACCGGAGTAAGTAAGGCCTGTGGGCAGGGCGTCGGTCACTGTCATCGGGTTAGAACCGCCCGTTGGGTCGCCGGTCGAGCCAGGGCCGTTGTTGGTAACGTCCACCGTGTATTGCGCATTGGACTCACCCTGGGCAAAATTGCCAACATGCGACAGGCCAGGCGTTGCGAGTACCGGCGGAGTTACTGTGAGGTTCACGCACCAGCCATTGGCCGCGCCGAACGTTTTGTTTGCAAATCCCGAACTGAAGAACAGGCTCCAGGTGCCGTTCGCTTCGATGCCACTGGGAAACACGTCGGCAAAAGTTTGTGAAGTGCCGAACGAGTTGGTTGGGGCATAACTGAAACTGCTGGGCGCAGGGTAAAAGCCGCTGGCGCTGGAGGTGAACACATCGGGGGCATGGAGAAAGCTCTCGTAGGCGGTCGGAAGATAGGCGTTTGGACCGATATTTTGAAGCAAATTCGTCACTCGGGCGCTGGCGCCATCGTCAAAGATATAGTTGCCGAGCGTAGCTTCGCCGGTGCCCGAGGTATTGCCCTGGGTGGTATTGGAGAAAAAGTCTAGCGCGGCGCCTGTCGGGCCCTCCACAAGCGTTGCGAGTGCGTCGAGGTCGTCTGCTGTGAGAACGGAAAAGCCGGTCAGTTGCACCCCGACGGAGTCGAAGCTGCCCGGAAGATTGGTTACAAAAATATTTGAAGGATTCGGAGTCAACGGCCCGGAAGCGGTTCCCTGCTGAATCTCGACAGTCCCGGGATTGCAGTACTGCCACTGGGTAGGACTCACATTCGTGACAGTGGTCGCATGGTTGATGCGCTGATTCAGAACCGAGGAGAAGCTCGAATTGTCCGACGCCGTGCCGCTGTAGCTCGCCGTTATGGTGTGGTCGCCTTCGGAGAGCAAACTGGTGGTGAACGTCGCAATTCCGCTGCTGGGCAGCGTTACCACGTTGTTGCCGCCCGTTGTGCCTGCGGGAACCGCGTCGTTGTCGAGAAACGTGACCGTGCCGCCTGAGGTCACAGCACTGCCGCCGCTCGTCACCGTCGCGGTAAAGGTGACCGGGCTTCCGGCCGTCGCAGGATTGCTGCTGGGTGCCAGGGCGGTTACGGTTGCATTGCCGGTGTTCAACGTCAGAGTGATGCACCAGCCGGAATTCACAGTAAGCGGTTCGTCGGAGACGGTGTACAACGACCAGGACCCATTCGCCGGGACCCCATTGAATGCCTCTCCGAAGGTCAATATATTCGTGTGCGTGTATTCGTGGTTGCCGGTGCCATAGGGCGGCGCAAAATTGATGGTGCCCGGAACTGCGGGGATGGTTGTATCGATGGGCGGGGTCGTCGATGTCGGGAACGTGTCAGGGTTCGTGTTCGCATTGTCGTTGGTTGCCGAGTAAGGGTTGTCGATGGTGGGCTGTTGGCCTTGCGTGGTACTGCTTGAAACGTAATTAGGGGTGGGGAGATCTTCAAACGTTAGATTCACCGCGTTAACCACCCCTGGAAAGCCGAACCCCGAATCAAAAAAGTCCAGGTTATGCGTGCCTCCGCCGGGCGCAACCAGCATGAACTCGCCGCCAATTCCATTCACGGACCCAGCCACACCTTCCAGATTCACAACCACGTTCGCCACCGATTTGCTGTCGTAGGCGGGGTCGTTGATCTGGATCACCGAGGGATAAGCCACCCCCGCGGCTCCGCCGATGGGATCCGTGATCAAGCTGTTATTGCACCATTGATTTCCGGTGGGATTCGATGGGACCACCTCGACCAGTTCTTTCATGGAAGTGTTGCTCTGGCCGAAGCTCCCGCTGTTGTTCGATGTGTAAACCGCCGATATATTGTTATAGCCTTGCCCCAGCGATGCCGCGCAGCTTGCCGAACTCGAATTAGACCCTGCGGAAGCCAGCGTTTTTGAACCGCAACCGGTTATCGTTGTGCCATTTGCTGAGAACGCAACCGTCCCGGTTGGAGCGCCGGAGCTGGTTGTCGAAACGGTGGCGGTAAATGTGACGGAAGCGGTTGAAGACGAATTGGCATAAGTTGCCGGATTTGAGCTGGGGGTGATTGCGGTGGAGGTGGCTGCCGGCCCGGCTCCCGTGTTATAGGTCAGCGTCAGCTTCCATCCTGTGATCGAAATTGGATCGACAGGAGAGTCGTAGTCGAGGAGATAGAGCGTCCAGGTTCCGCCCGCAGCCGTGGTGGCGAAAGCTCCGCTCAACGTTTGTGCCGTACAAAGCAAGGGGGGATTACTGGTGGGATTGGCGCAGCCATCGGTTTGCGGAAAGTCCCCTGACTGGTCGCCCCCTGGGAGCGGGGGTGGGTTGCTGCTGTTGTTGTAATTGTACGAACTGGGTTTCACAGTATAGGGCATGCTACTGGTATCCCAGCCGCCGATGTAAGGCGCGGCACTTGTAGCCGTGTCCGTAATGGTGATTGTGTCAGGATGGGGGTTGCCGGGCGTGGTCCCTTGCAGTCCGTTACACAGGTTAGTTTGATCGTTGGGATTGTCGCAGCCGTCAGTGCCATCGCCCGTGCTGCTCAGCAACACGAATTGCTCTCCCTGCGGACCCTTCAGCAGGAACTCCGCCTCCTGCATACTGTAACCGCAAATGGTCCCCTGTGCGTTGCAAACACCATCCGTTTTCACGCCATCGAGTTCCACCGCGACGGTTTTCACAGTGCCGGTGGCGCCGGTGACCGTGGCTGTCGAGGATTGAGCCGAACTATCGCTCGCGGTAAACGTTATGGCCCCGCCGGTAAAAGTCGACTGCGCCCGCGCGGCTGCTGGCAACAGCAGAGCGACGAAGGCAAGAACAAACAGACTGAATTTCAGGCGGGGATTCCGTGGCGGCACTACGGAGACAGCGGCGAACGACATAGCTGAAGACCTCGAATGCTTACTTGGGGAAGCTGTGGGGCACCCTTGGGAAGGGTGAGGCAGTTTGTCGCTGCGGAGGCTTCCGCCTCCCCAAGCGCACAACTCTAGCTTGAGTTTGATCCCTCGTTCGCAAGCCCCATCCTGCAGGGAAGTCAACATTTATAGGGAATCCGTGAACGATCAACGGTGATGGTATATGCTTACGCCCCAGGTGTGCGGCTGTCAATAACTCTTTCCCTGCCCACTAACACAAAAGTGTTAGTGGGCGCTCAGAGCCGTACCGTCGCCCGTCGAGCGGCGTCAGCAAGCAAGCGGCCCCTCCTACACCGATCCCTGAAACCATGTTTTCAAAACCGATATTCGGCTTTCTCAAGGATTCAAATTGTGGAACATCGGGAGGTCGAGCGCGAGTCTCGTCCAGGTTTTAGCCTTCCTTGGCGCGCAGGTGCGGACGCCGTCAGGCTGTCCGGTTCGCTCCACGGATTGCGCAATTTGAGTCGAGTGAGCGGCTGTGCGATTCTTGAGCAAAGGCAAAACCCATTGATTTAACGGGCTTTAGCGGATATTAGCTGGTAGCGCTAACGGGAATTGAACCCGTGTTTTAAGATTGAGAATCTAGCAGCCTATCCAATGGTTTGAATCACTTAGAAGCCATTTCGCACATTCTGTGTACCGCCATGTGTACCACAAACCAATATTTGGGCTGATTTCGCTGTTACAGTCACGTTCGCAGGCTCAACTCGTGAACCCCTCCGATACGTTACTCCGGAGGGTGTTCCTCCATGAACCTAGCAACATTTGCAGCGAGTGCTTCGGCGTCTTGCTCCTCGATAATCTCGTGATCGATCTGGAGGTGTTCGGAGAGAAGCCGCTTGGCACGTTCATACTGGAGCAAATGCGCCTCTCGCGAAGGCTTCCCAAGTAGAAGGAATATTTTGCCAATTTCTGGGTTCCGCGAAAGAGCGGACCCAATACCGAGATAGTTCGTTGCTTTTTGCTTAACTTGATCTGCACGAACGTAATCAAACGAGGCAGATTCAAGGATGTGCCATTTTCCGTTCTTGAAGGCGCGCGGGAAAGTGTATTCGAAGTCATCCGCCATGAATGTCTTCTCGACAAGTTTGTCTAGCACCTGATACGCCTTGAGCGGCCCCTTAAAGCTATTCCACACAGCTTCGTCGTTTCGATTGGTAGTCTGGCCTCGCTCGTATTGTGACGTTATGAACCTGAAGAACAGATTTCCCAACTCCGCTGAGGGATCGTCTGTGATTCCAGCGCATACGGGGCCGTACCGAAAACTCATTCCAGAATCAGGGACAATTTCCTTCAGTAACCTCTCAAAGGTGGGCGCATCTGGCCGAAACAAGAGGGACTCGTTCAGCCTCGCGCATGAAAGCTCTACGTGCCGCTCAATTCGGCCCACATATCGCCGGAAATTCTCACCATCGAACCCTGCGAAGGTTTCCGAAAGTCTACCGTACCGCTGCTCAAATCTGGAGTCAAAGAAGATTGCCTTCGGGGTTTGTGAAAACACCAGGACGCCGATATTCAAGCATTCGTCTGCGACTGGATCATGCACATATCTGAGAACGACGTACTCATATGACAGCATGTTCATTGAACACTCCTCTGTAATTCCATTTCAAACGCACCAAGATGATCGCGGATAGCAGCCAGATGCGTCTTGATCTTTTCGGTGTTCACAGACCAGCTTTCAGGAATCCAAGATGTTGCCTCATCCAAGAACTCCTCTGACAATGACACCACGGCCCCTATGTTCTGCGCCCAGCTAATCCCATTTCGGGCGTTTTTGAGGGCGGAGTAGGAGAAATGCGTCTGAGCAATCCCGTGTTTGGACACTTCCCAAGGCTGGCCTAAACTGAAAATCAGATACAGAAAGCTGAAGCACTGGTCGAAGTCGAATGCGACCAGTGTCCTTCCCATTAGACCAAAATTTGGCCGTGTTGGTAGTCTGTCCGGGTTTTGCACTAGCAGGTCGAACCCGTAAAGTAGAGCCAACGACGCCAACTCATCTTGGGTAAAGAACGCGCTCATCGGAGGCGATGTGAACCCCGGACGGAAATACTCACATCCTGAAGCGACCCCCGGAGTTATTTGAAATCCGTATTCACGCGACAGCCTTGGATTCACGGCACTTGCGAACGTGTCCGATATGCGGATTAGCCCCGGTTCTGGAGTGGTCAAACCATACCTCCGCGCCAAGATGTTTCCGAGTAACTCCTTTATAATCAGTCCTGCGTCAACCTCTGGATTTCCAATCGCCTTCACTACGAATTCTCGCCGTTCTGGTGCGGGAGACTCAAGATCGACCAAAGTGGAATCCGGAGCCGCGACGCACTCAATGACGAGTGGCTTCGTCCTTCCGTTGTCCAATACGGTCCGGAAACTCGTTGCATTCCATTCCTTAAGCATTGGCTCCCCATTATAGGGCCCTGCGACACTCCTTTTCCCCGAGCGGCCCTATTGGACCGCTTCCGAGGCTTGCGGGAATGCGGCCTTCAATCCCTCTGCTACGTTGTGCGTCTGGTACTCGACAAACTTCCCGAACCCGGCGGCAACGTGTGTCTCTGTGACGTGGATGTAATACCGGCCTGCCACGGAAGGCGAGCTATGCCCCATGAGGCGGGCCAGGGTGAATCTGTCCATGCCGGATTGTGCCGCGCGGGTTCCGAACGTGTGCCGCCAGCAATAAAATTCAAAGCTCTCCAGTTTCGAGTCTTCGATTGCCGCCTTGTGTGGATGCTGGAGCGAAGTGATATATCCGCCGATGCCGGCGCCGGGGAACACAAACGCGAATTGCTTTCCCTTTGCCTCTGCTGCCCTCTTGCGCCTCTGTAGAACGTCCGCAGCCCTTGGAGTGAGGGGAAGGCTTCGCTGTGCGCTGTCCGTCTTGCCTTGGCGAACGTGGAGCACTCCATGCGGGCATTCCGCGCGGGCCGTCAAGTCCACATCGGCCCATTTCAGCGGGAACAATTCGCTGTTAGGCCGCATCCCGGTATCGACTGCCAGAATCGCAGCGTCTCGCAGATTCTCCGAAGCCTTCGCCAGATACCTTGCCTCTTCCGCAAAGCTCAGAACGCGGTCCCGGCCCTTGGACTGCGGCAATTCATGGATGGTGGGAACGCGGTCCAGTTTCCCCCACTCCACGGCAAGGTGGAGCATCCGCCGCAACGTGCGTAGATCGCCGTTGACGGTCACCACGGCATTCTCTGGCACCTCTTTCCTGCACATTGAATTCGCTGCCTGAATAGGCCGTGAAGGGGTTCTCGTCCCCGTTCATTGTTCGCCCTTTCCCTATACTGGGAAGCCCGCCAGAACTGTTATAACGCCCCGATGTACCCCAAGCAGGGGAAGAGTGTTGCAGACCCTCACAGGCCGCCCTCTGTGTGTCCGAGCAGCATTCTCGCTTCATTGCCAACCTTACCGGCGGGCCAGGGCCAAAAGATTGGAGAGAAGGGGGCGAGATCGCTGATCGACCCGTTAGTTCTTGCGCCGATTTTCCCCTTCAAATTTTTCGCACAATTTTTTCTACTCGTGAGCCGGCAAATGCGGTCAGAGGCCCCGCCTGGGGTGGGGGTGGCGACAACCTCACGACTCCGGCAAGCCGGGACGACGCAGCCCGCCAGAACCCGAGAGGCTTCTAGTGCGATATTGCGCCGCGCTCCAGAACCCTCCCCGCGTCCGCCACGCCTCCCCGAGTGTGCAAGGCTACGCGCCGGGGCAGGAAAGCACTGTGTACCACAGTGTGTACCACGGCAAGCGCTATTGTGACCAAACACGCGCTAGGAGGTTTTTCGGCCAAAGGAAAAGCCTGCTGATTTAGCAGGCTTTAGCGGATATTAGCTGGTAGCGCTAACGGGAATTGAACCCGTGTTTTAAGATTGAGAATCTCACGTCCTAACCCCTAGACGATAGCGCCTTTACTTTCAACATCTTACTGAAAAACAATGGTCGAAATACTGCTAGTAACCCTGCTAGTACGCCTGCTTTCCGCTCAGTTCGATGCCAAGCGTGCTACTTCCGGCTACCTCTAAGGCGCCAGTCAATGTCTGGATACAAGTGACATCTCATCAGTCGCTTGGAAAGACATCGGGCAACAATTCCCTTCGCGTTCGGGCCAACTTCAGTATCGCCGAATCGGGTGAAAATGGCAATTTCTCTACCGAATTTTTAGCTTCGGGGAGGTTGTTAGGTTCTGACCCTTATACGGAATATTCCCGCTGTTGTGGGAGATGTGGGGAGCCGATTCTCTCAAGCGAAACCCGGTGACGGCCCGGATTCCGCGGAGAAGCGATTGGTCATTTGGGGTGCGCAATGTCGCCGATAATTGTGCAGATTGGGTACGTCATTGGAGGCTATCGTTGCCATGTCACAATCGGGTCGTAAACTCACTTTGGAAGAGCGGGTTGCACGTGCTGCGGAAACCGCTTTGTCGCGTCAGCATTACGTCAGCGCCATTGATGTGCTGTGCGGTATGGGACTCTTGCTGCCCATGCACGTCGATTCCTGGCGCAAAGGGCGGGTCGATTACCTGGAGCGAGTGATTCAAGGAAATCTCCACAAGATTTCTTCGGCCATGGAAATATTCCGGCGCTGGGCTCGGGAAAAAGGCCTGAAAGCAAGTGAAACCGGCTATGTTCGAAGAGCGCGGTCCGGGACCATACCATTGCGATTCAGCAAGAGCGGAGACTCGGCAATCGAGAAAAGCTACTCTACGCACTACTTATCGCCAGCACTTTCTGAGCGCAAGCAAGAGAAACTCCAGGAAAAACTAAATCGCCCTCCGCATCCAGTGGTATTCGAGATCCTGCGCGATGCGCAGTGCTCGGAGTGCGGCATGGAGATGGACGAGGGATCGTTCCTTTTGATGGAAGCCGAGCAGGCGCTGTGCCTGGCGTGCGCCGGTCTCGGCGACCTCGAGTTTCTTCCCGCGGGCGATGTGGCTTTGACGCGGCGAGCAACGAAGCATAGCGCGCGAAACGCGGTGGTGGTCCGCTTTAGCCGGACCCGAAAACGTTACGAGAGACAGGGCATCCTGGTTGAGACATCGGCTCTGGAAAAAGCCGAGCAGGAATGCGCGGAGGATGCAGATGAGCGCGCGGACGGACGCGCGCGCGATGCTGTGCGACGGCGCGAAGAAGACCGCAAGCTGGTGGCTCGCATGGCGAACAAAATTGGAATCCTGTTTCCCGGCTGCCCGGCAGATGAACTTGCCGCCATCGCCGAACATACCGCGACCAGGGGAAGCGGGCGAGTTGGCCGGACGGAGGCGGGCAGGAATCTGGAGGAGCGCGCTTTGACTGCGGCAGTGGTCGCAGCGGTTCGGCATAAACATACCGAGTACGGCAAACTGCTGGCACAGGGAATGGATCGTGCTCCAGCCCGTGAGAGCGTCGGCGATAAGATCAACGAGATTCTGGCGGTGTGGCGAACTTGAGGGCTGCTCTGTACATTGAGGCATGAAGCCCGCCATGTTGTACGCTCCTGAAGAGGGAACTTTCCGATGCTAATCGAACAGCAGATCGCCGAGCGGCAGCAGAGGGCTGCCGCAGCTCCGCTGAAGATTTTGAAACGGCCCGCACCCGGGCCCTATGGCGATTACAGCGTCAAGTCGGCCAGTGGGCGGACCTATAAGGTGGCGATTCGCGGCCTGGGGCTCTTCGAGAATTATTGCTCGTGCCCGGATTTCGCGATCAATACCCTGGGAACCTGCAAGCACGTCGAGGCGATGCTTCTGCGGCTGCGGAAGCGTCATCAGAAGACGTTGGAAGCCGCGAAGTTCAAGCGCACACGCGCATCCATTTCGCTTCAATATGGAAACACCATCGAGGTGCGGCTGCGCATGCCCCCTTCGCCTTCTCGGGCGCTCTTGTCGCTCGCAGCGGAACACTTCGACGACAATGGCCTTCTGCGCCGCGAGCGTTACCGGCGCTTCGCAGAAGTGCTGGAAGCGCTGCGCAACGCCGATGGCCAGGCGGTCATCTACAGCGACGTCCTGGATTACATCGACCGGGAAAACGAGCTGGCCGAAGGCATCGAGCTTGAACGCAAGTTGCTTGCAAAAATAAAGCGCGGGCAGGATCCCACCGCCGGGATCCTAAAAACGAAGCTACTGCCCTATCAGGCCCGCGGCGCTCTGTTTGCTGCTTGTCGCGGGCGCGCGGTTCTGGCAGACGATATGGGGCTTGGGAAAACGATTCAAGCATTGGCCACGGCCGAACTTCTGCGTCAATGGCGAGGCATTGAGAGAGTGCTGGTGATTGCGCCGGCCTCGGTGAAATACCAGTGGAAGACGGAGA
>Ga0302197_10003254_pt1 | contig 14797 bp, 11 predicted proteins | sample II_Bog_N2_1_FD_193526 | JGI IMG/M metagenome (GOLD analysis project Ga0302197, IMG submission 193526) | Peat permafrost microbial communities from Stordalen Mire near Abisko, Sweden - II_Bog_N2_1 | ecosystem: Environmental > Terrestrial > Soil > Wetlands > Peat | place: Sweden: Abisko...
TCACCCGTGGCATGGAGAGAGACATAAGAAAGTGCCGCATAGGCCCCCCCGAAACTCACCACCGCTACCTTGGAGAAAAAGAGCGCCACTTTCACGGGCATTGCCTGCGGACCAAGCCAGATAAAGAGTCCGACCATGGGGAGCAGCCAGCAGATGACAATCAGACTGGCAGTGCTAAATGAAGCGCTCCAGGATGCTTCAGGAGCTGAGGAAAACGATCGCTCCGACACCTGCTTCACCTCCTCCTTCAGAAATAAAATACCAAAGAGTCCGAAAATTAGGACAACCAGAGGATAAGGTAGCGAAGTGAAACTGAAGATCGCCAGAGCAAGCAGCGCGAGGAGTGCCAACCGAATTGTCATGATGGTGCGTTTCCCAATCCTCCAACAGGCTGAGAAGACAATGGCAACAACGGCGGGCTTTAGTCCCGCAAAGAAGGCCATCAGCAGAGGCCAATGCTCTCCCATCACATAGAGTAAACTGAGGCACCAGAGGAGGAGTGCAGCCGGAATAAAAAAGAGCAGCCCTGCCGCAATCCCCCCTTTGATGCCATGCATCCGCCAACCAAGATAGGTCGCAAGCTGCTGCGCCTCGGGTCCCGGAAGGAGCATGCAGAACTGCAGCGCCCTGATGAACTCCGCTTCACCGACCCAGTTTCGTTTCTCGACAATCTCGGTGTGCAGCAAGGCGATCTGTCCGGAAGGGCCACCAAAACCAAGACATCCGATTTTCAGCCAGACGGGGAGAGCTTCTCCGATACTAGGTGGTGCCTTCATGCTAAAAAGGCAATTGGACAGGATTTACAAGATTATAGGAAAGAGACTTACGAAAAAAAGGGAGCTCACCTAATGGATGAACGATAAGGTTTCTGTAACTCATTTATGTTCATCCTGTCTAAAATTCCCCACTTCTATTTCTAGGTTCATGGATTAATTCAGCGGTTCCTTAATCAAAGAGCGGCAACTCCGCCGTCGGATCGGGAGCACCGGGGGATTTACGGCGAGTTCCAGCAAGGGTAGGTCGTCCCTCCGCGTTCAGCTCCGCCTTCTCAAGATTAGTCAGAATTTCCTTGGCACGATCCACCACACTCATCGGCAGACCAGCTAATCGCGCCACCTGGATACCATAGCTCCGGTCTGCAGCACCCGGAACGATCTTACGTAGAAAAATAATCCGGTCGTTTTGCTCCCTGACCGCAACATTCAGGTTCCGCACCCCGTTGCGCGTCCGAGCGAGGTCGGGCAACTCATGATAGTGCGTGGCAAAGAATGTCCGGGCCCCCGTGATATCATGCAGATACTCGGCAATGCTCCAGGCAAGTGAAAGCCCGTCGAAGGTCGCGGTCCCGCGCCCAATCTCATCCAGCAAAACAAGACTGCGGGCTGTGGCGTTGTGAAGAATATTGGCCGTCTCATTCATCTCAACCATGAAGGTCGATTGTCCCCGGGAGAGATCATCGCTCGCACCCACTCTGGTAAAGATGCGATCAGTCGCGCCGATCCGAGCGGAAGCAGCTGGCAGATAGCTTCCCATCTGGGCAAGTACCGTGAGGAGTCCCACCTGCCTGAGGTAGGTCGATTTGCCAGCCATGTTCGGCCCTGTGATGATACCCATCCGATGCGCGGAGGCATCGAGATCGGTGTCATTTGGGACAAAATTCTCTCCCCCTGCCCGTTGATCGAGTACGGGATGGCGACCGTCGAGGATTTCGAGAACACTGGAATCATCAACCAGTGGTCGAGAATAACCATGAAGGCGCGCAGTCTCCGCCATGGAAGCAAGCGCATCCAGTGCCCCGGCGGAAGCTGCAGTCTCCTGCAATGAAGAAAGCTTCCCAAGCACAAGCGTACGGAGTTTCTGAAAAATTTCGATCTCCAAGGCGCGAGCACGCTCTTCGGCGCCAAGAATTTTTCCCTCCATTTCCTTCAACTCCGGCGTAATGAAGCGCTCGCCTCCCGCCGTCGTCTGCTTGCGGGTATAATCGTCGGGAACGCTTCCCAGATTCGCTGTCGTGATCTCGATGAAGTATCCGAAAACGGCGTTGAAGCGCACCTTGAGAGACTTGATCCCCGTCCTCTGTATTTCCTTTTCCTGCAGGGCGGCAATCCAGGCTTTTCCCTCAATCGAGGCATTTTTCAATTCGTCCAGCGCCGCATCATACCCGGCACGGATCATCCCTCCGTCCCGGATCGTCGGCGGAGGCTCCTCCACGAGGGCGGACTGAAGCTCCCCCGCCAGCTCCGGCAACGCATGAAGCCCCTCACCCAACTCAGCCAGTAAGCAGGCCTGAAAGGCGCCCATGCTGTTCTGAATCGCCGGGATGACCTCCATTGAGGCCGCCAGCACGGCAAGATCACGTGCGGTTCCGGAGTTCTGACTCAGACGTGAGAGTGCCCTCTCAATGTCCCGGATGCCTCCGAATTGTTCGCGGAGAATTCCAAGTTTGAGGGGGTCTGCAAGGAAGGCGGCCAATACATCCTGACGGGCTGTGATTCGGGAGGGATCAAGCAACGGATGAAGTATCCAATCGCGCAGGGTGCGGGACCCCATGGGAGTAACCGTCCTGTCGAGCACTCCCAAAAGTGTCATCCCGCGTCCGGCACGCGATTGCACGAGTTCCAGATGCCCCTGGGTCGATGCGTCGAGCAGCAGGTGATCGCCCTGGCGATAGGGATGAAGTGTGCGGAGATGCGAGGCATCACGACGCAATGTCCGGGTGAGATAATGAAGGAGAGCTCCAGCAGCCGCGACAGCCAAGGGAAGATCAGCCACCCCAAATCCATCCAGGGAATGCACCTTGAAATGAGACTGAAGCAACTCGGAAGAAGCCATCGGATCAAAGAGATAGGCTTCGACTTCCTCCACATTTGGAAAGGCCAGGGGTAGATTGGAGGCGTTTTGGAGTAGAATCCCTTTCCCCTCGGGAATCAGAATTTCCAAGGGGGCCACCCGCACCACCTCGTCAACCAGTGCCTCGACATCGGCAAGCTCCGTGATGCGAAATTCGCCGGTACTCAGATCAGCCACGGCAAGGCCGAAAGCTCCGTTTTCCTTTTGAGGGGGAAAAATCGCTGCCGTGAAATTATGATTTTTCTCCTCCAAACCTGCGTCGTCCAAGGTGCCGGGACTCAAAATCCGCGTGATCTCGCGCCGAACAAGTTTTCCAGCCTGCACTTCACCAACCTGTTCGCAGAAGGCAACGCGTTTCCCCGCCGCGAGTAATTTCTCCATGTATCCCCGAGCCGCGTGATAGGGGACACCGCACATCGGCACATCACCCCTCTTTGTCAGCGCAACATTCAGGATGGCAGAGGCTTCCCGCGCATCATCGAAGAACATCTCGTAAAAATCCCCCAACCTGAAAAGAAGGAAGGTTCCTGGGGGCAGATCACGCCGCAGGGCATGATACTGCTTCATCATTGGCGTTGTCGCTTCAGCCATGGAAATCAGAGGGTGAGAATAAGGGGTTTAGACGGAAACCTCCGACTGGCGGGAGGAGGTTGGACTGCAAAGCAGCCCCGTAGGGGCGAGCCTCATGGGAATGAGCGAGTTCAATGCTGCTAGATCAGAGGGGAAAAGGAACCGGCACTTTGTCCTTTTTGAATGCGGGCTTGGGCATCTTGGGTTCCTCAGTATCGGGTTCAGTGATGGCAATAGTCTAAGAGTCTTCAGTCTAGTAACCTTCAACTTCAGACCTGAGTCAGAAAGGCGGTCAACGGACTGGTCGGAACCGCCTGGTCGGCGCGCAGCGGCAGACCGGCAATCACGGCTTCCGAGGCAGCCTCCACGGAGAGACGGAAGGCGTGCGCCATTCGGACAGGGTCTCCAGCCACGGCAATGGCCGTGTTGACGAGCACAGCATCGGCCCCCATCTCCAGAGCCTCTGAAGCGTGGCTTGGCGCACCGATTCCCGCATCGATCACCACGGGGACGATGGCCTGCTCGATGATGATTTCTAGCTGAGCACGGGTCTCCAGCCCCCTGTTGCTCCCGATCGGAGACCCGAGCGGCATGACGGTTGCCGCACCAGCTTCCTGGAGGCGTTTTGCAAGGACGGGATCGGCATTAATGTAGGGGAGAACGGTGAACCCTTCCTTCACGAGGAGTTCTGTTGCCTTCAGCGTCTCGATGGGATCGGGAAGCAGATACCGGGGATCGGGATGAATCTCGAGTTTGATCCACTTGGGAAGGCCCGCGGCTTCAGAGAGCCGAGCTAGGCGCAATGCCTCCTCCGCGGTGTTGGCACCGCTGGTATTCGGAAGAAGGAGGTATCGCTTCGGATCGATGAACTCCAGAATATTGGCAAACGGATCCCCTTTTCCGCTCAGGTCAGCACGTCGAAGCGCCACCGTCACAATCTGGGTGCCACTGGCTTCAAGCGCTTCACGCATGATCTCCCCAGATGAAAATTTTCCAGTACCAAGGAAGAGTCGCGATGTGAACTCTCGACCGGCGATGACTAAAGGACGGGCTACAGACATGGAGTCAAGCCTACCCTTGCACGGCAGGTTGCGGCAAGTAACAGGATTGACTCCCTCAAGGTACTCTTACGGAACCGAGGAACCGATCGCCACCAGCGCCTCATCCCGGGTAGCGCAGACCGGATACGCCGTCTGGAACTGCGCGATGTCAAAAATCTGTTGCACCGCAGGCTGGAGCGAGCAGACCGCCAGACCGCCACCGCTACGCTGAAGATGACGACCAAGCAGGAAGAATTCGCGGAATCCAGCACTGCTGATGTATTCGAGACCGCTGAGATCAAAGACAACTCCCTTGGCGTTTTCGACTTCGATCTGTTTGCCGACAACATCCCGGATATCCTGATGGTGGGTTGCATCGAGTCGACCGTTGAGGATGACAACAAGGATTTGTCCCGCTTTTTCAAAATGAATGTTCATGGAAGGTCCCTCTATCAAGCGATTCTCTGGACATTTCGTCAAGGGAATCGCAATGAATTAATGCAATGTTTCCCCTAAAGCGTCTTTTTGCCTCCCGTTCCATCGGTCAACGTTTTGCTCTGGCGATCGGCGCCGGGGCGGGAGCCATCCTGATCACTCTTGCTTCGGCCATCTATTTCAGCAGTCGTGAGATGCTTCTCGAGCAGACCTCCAGCGAGGCGCTGGAAGCGGTGCATGACCATACGCACACGATTGACGAGCTTGTGGACCGCCTCGCGATGCTCCCCATGGCAATCGGCTCAGATCAGGTAGCCAATGAGGAGAAGGGGGGCGTTACCGTGCCCTGGCTAGCCTCCCTGCTCAAACAGTGTCCAATCCAGGCAGTCTTCGGGCTCTACATGATCCTGGACAATCAGGATTGGAAAACCACCGATGTTTTCCGATGGGTCAACCGCAAGACCTGGCCCGGCCCTGCGCGGATGAACTATGACTTTCACCTAGGGACCCATGACTGGTATTCCGGCGCGAAAAATACACCCGGAACCTATGTATCGCACCCCTATTTCGCCGAGGGGGGATCGGAGATCGAGATGATCAGTATCACCCGAGCCATCTATGACAAAAAGGGAACCTTCATCGGAGTTGCCGGCGTTGATGTGGCGTTGGATGACATTCAGAAAATGGTCGCCGAAATGCGCATTCGGGAATTCGCCAAGGATTTTTCCGGCAGGGGGAAAAAATTCCCTTTGTTCTTTTCAAGCCTGCTGGTGATTCCAACCCAACTCCATGAAGCAACTTATCTGATCACTTCCAATGGCTCTCTGATCGCCGGCCCGCAGTCGAGCGGCCAAGACAGCGATAGTTCCATCATCGGAAAATCACTCGCACTACCCTGTATCGCGCAGATTCTTTCCCAAGGCTCAGGATCGCTCCGCATCAGAGATCATGGTGACAAGATGCTCTACTGGGCTGAAGGAAGACGCACCGGATGGAAACTTGTCCTGGAGGTGCCTTATGGCCTGATCGTGGCACCGGCCAGGGCTCTGGCCATTGAGTCCATCGCGATTGGAGGGATCGGACTTGTCCTCTTGCTCGGTGTCAGCTTGGTCGTTGCCCGTAGGGTTTCCAGCCCGATCAGGGAACTTCAGGTAGTCGCCTCAGCTTTTGAAAATGGATCCTACCAGGAAAACGATGGCGTGCTTAACCGGATCGCCCGCCGCAACGATGAGCTTGGTCGTTTTGCCAGCAGTTTCTCCGCAATGGTAAGAGAGATCCAGCTCAGGGAGGAACGGCTTGCCCGATGGAATGCCGACCTCGAGATCACGGTCGCGCAACGTACTGCAGATCTGGAACTCGCCATGCAGACAGTGGAAAAATCCAATGCCGCGATGGCGGATGAACTGGCCGAGGCGGCAGGTTATGTCAGGGCTGTCCTTCCTCAAAAACTGAAGGGATGCGTGACAACGGACTGGGATTTTGAAACCTCTTCACAACTTGGCGGAGACTCCTTCGGCTATCATTGGATTGATGACGATCACTTCGCCCTTTATCTCCTGGATGTCTGTGGCCACGGCGTTGGAGCGGCATTACTCTCCGTCAGTGTTGTCAATCTTCTCCGAACTGCTTCGCTGACGGATACCGATTTCCTTGATCCCTCAGCCGTCCTCTCCAGCCTGAACGAAACATTCCCGATGGAACGGCACAATGACATGTATTTCACCGCATGGTACGGCGTGTACACGCATTCCACACGCCGTCTCCGCTTTTCCTGTGCCGGACACCCACCCGCCATCCTGATCTCAAAAGAAGGAATTCCAACCCACCTCAAAACTGAGGGAATGATCGTCGGAGCCTTTCCAAAAGCCCGTTATCAAACGGTCGAAGTGAAGATTCCCGAGTCCTCGCGGCTCTATCTTTTCAGCGATGGGGTGTATGAAATTGATCGTCCCGATGGAACCATGATGAGCTACACTGAGTTCGCGGAACTTCTGTGCACCCCCGGAGGGGATTCCAGAGTCTCCTCGATCGTGACGGAAGTAAAACGTCAGAACGGAAGCGATTTTTTTGCAGATGACTTCTCTCTTGTCGAATTTCTGTTTCAATCGGAGAAGTCCCCCCAATCATGAAAGCCGATAACGAGATCGAGAGTCAGAAACGATCCATCACGCTGCTGCGTGAGGAATTGCAGGAGTGTGTGAAAAAGATTCGCTCACTGACCTACTCCAAATCGAATGATCACAAGCTGCTGGAGTCGGTTCGCGCGGAGGCCGATCATTTAGGAACGCTCCTGGAGGAGCATCTCACCGAAGAGCGGATCCAACTCATGGATGTCGTTCAACCACTCTGGGTCCCCAATGGATCGGATGATGAAAATCAAAGCCATGGGATTGCGGACGACGGACACCCCCCGTTAACTGAACTCGCTTCGGGTTCGATTGTCGTGGTGGATGACGATCCCACATTTAGCGCCCCTCTTGTCCAGCAACTACAACGCGACGGCTACAAGTGCATAGAATTTCAGTTGGGCGCGGAGGCCCTGCTCTATCTTGCCGAACACCCCTGCCAGATGATCCTCCTGGATGTTCTGATGCAGGACATGAGCGGGCGCGAAGTCCTTGAAAGAATCAAAAACACTGAATTCTTAAAAGACACCCCCGTAATCATGACGGCGCAGCGGCACGAACTCGATCACATCGCCGGATCGATTCACGAGGGAGCAGAGGACTTCCTGGCCAAGCCGTATAACCCCACCATCGTCAGGGCCCGTGTTGCCTCTTCCATCCAGCGCAAGGAACTCCGGGAGCGGGAGCGATCCACGTTCAACGCCCTTGTCAAAAGCCAGCAACAGCTTGCCGCCGAACTTGCCGAAGCTGCCGAATATGTCACCTCGCTTCTCCCCGACCGACTCATCACTCCGGTGGCAAGTGATTGGCGCTACATTCCCTCCTCTCAACTCGGCGGCGACTCCTTCGGCTACCATTGGATCGACAACGATCACCTCGCGATCTATCTGCTTGATGTCTGCGGACACGGTGTCGGTGCCGCACTGCTCTCCGTCAGCGTGCTCAACTTCCTTCGCTCCGGGACACTCCCTGCCAACGAGGCCCGCCATCCTTCCTCAGTCCTGGGACGATTGAACGCCACCTTCCTCATGGAACGGCATAACGACATGTATTTCTCCCTCTGGTATGGCGTTTACAACGCCAGGACGCTGGAACTGGACTACGCATCGGGCGGCCATCCTCCCGCCATTCTGATCACTGGGGAAAAAGTTTCCATTCCCCTCTCCTCCCGAGGCACGGTGATTGGAGCTCTTGAGTCACTAAGGTACAAAACAGAACGCGTCTCCATTCCCGCCGGTTCCCGACTCTATGTCTTCAGCGACGGGGTTTATGAAATCGAGCGTCCGAACCAAACGATCATGGGATATGACGAGTTTTCCCAGCTTCTCAGCAAGAATGATCCGGAGGATGGACTCGACGGCATCGTAGCAACGGTCCGTGCACAACAGGCAAACGCTATTTTTGACGATGACTTTTCCCTGATGGAATTTCATTTCCTGCAAGCGACACCGACCTCCAGAGAATTCCTTACCCTCCATAACAGCATGGACGAATGGGGCAAACTCCTGCGCTTTACCCAGGAGTTTTCGTTCCATCACGGCATCTCCAAGGAAGATCACGCCAATATTGATGTGATCCTAGAGGAAGTCGTGACCAATATCCTCAAGTATGCGGGTCTTCCTTCCGATGCCGAGGCCTGCACCATTGAACTGATTCTCGATGGTTCCCTGCTTAAAATCATCATCTCCGACAGCGGCACACCGTTTAACCCACTACTCTTGCCGGAAGTTGATACCGACAAAGCGATTGAGGATCGCCCTATCGGCGGTCTGGGGATCCATTTCGTCAAGAAGCTGACGATCTCTCAGGATTACGGATATCTTGACGGCCAGAATGTGCTGACTCTGGTCAAGGAACTGTTCTCATAACCTTCGGATGAGATGATCGAAGGCTTCTAGGGAGTTCGAAATAGCGAGATTTAGAACGCACTCAAAGAGATAGCGATCTCAGGACGCACGGTAGTACTATCGTCCGGCTAAAACGGGATGTCATCATCCTCCAAAGGAGGCTGCTGTGCTGTGGAACGACCGGGGTTATAGCCGCCCCCGCTTCCGCTACTGGCACCTGGTTGTTCACGACGAGGTGGGCGCTCGGAATACTCCTCGTCACCCCCGCCACCACCCGATCCTCCTCCTGGGCGAGGCCCCAGAAGTTGGAAATTTTCACCGACGACACGGAGCTTACTCCGCTTTTGACCGGAAGCTTTGTCTTCCCAACTGTCGAGTTGCAGGCGCCCCTCGATGTAAATAGAACGGCCTTTCTTGCAATATTCTCCCGCAATCTCGGCCTGACGACCCCAGAGAGTGACATCAACAAATGTTGTCTCCTCTCGTTTTTCCCCACCATCCGGCGTGAAGACACGATTCACCGCAATCCCAAGATCGGTCACGGCACTTCCTTTGGGAGTGTATTTGATTTCAGGATCACGGGTGACATTCCCGATCAGCATCACTTTATTCAGATTGGCCATTTGATAGGTTGTTTAGGAGTTTAGACTGAAGGCTGTCGGGTCAAAAGGGAGTAGAACCAAAGTCTCTCAGCTGCTTGCTTCGGCTAACAGCCTAATAGTCTTCAGACTCAAGGTACTCAGGCGACCGCGGCTGTTTTTTTCGCAGCTTTGCGGGCTTTACCGGCAGGCTTGACGGCTCCCTTACGAAGGTAATTTTGAAGAACGACCTCTTCATCCAGGGTAAGCTTGGTGCGGATCTTGGTAATTGCCGATGGGGCTGCCGTCACGACGAAGTTCACGAAATACGCCCCCTTGAGCTTGTCATGGGGATAGGCGAACTCGCGGCGCTCCAGGCGCTGTACCTGTTCGATCTGGGCTCCTTCGGAGGCCAAGGCCTTCTCGAGGCGCTCAATGAGGTCTTTGTTGGTTTCTTCTTTCCCGGCAGCATTGAGAGCGAGGAGGATTTCGTATCGGTTTTTCATGGTTGTTTTGGTTGTAGAGTTGTAACAGAAGAAGGTGTGCCGTTGTAAAGGTTCATTGCATGTTCCAATCCCCGATCCAGGACACAGGTGATGGCCTCGACTGCCCGGTCAATTGCCTGGTCAGCCAGAGAACGCTCTTCAGGTAGAAAGCGGGAGAGGACATGCGTCGAGAGATCCGAACCGCCTCGCTCCGTGCTCTGGGCACCGCCAATCCCGACACGGAGTCGCGGAACGTGCTCTGTTGAAAAATGAATGATCACCGACTTCAGTCCATTCTGTCCTCCTGATCCTCCCTCTCTGCGCAAACGGAGAGAACCAAGGGGAAGGGCAACATCATCACACACGATCAGGGATGAGGAGGCGGGAATGCGATGAAAACGGGCGTAGTCACCCACCGATTCTCCACTGAGATTCATGAAAGTCATTGGCTTCAAAAGTGCCAGTTCAGTCCCTGAACGAGCCACAGAGGCATCCCATTTGGACTCTTTGGAAAAAGAGACGCCGAGGCGCTTGGCGAGGTGGTCAAGAACGGCAAACCCGATATTGTGACGGGTTCCCTCGTACTCCTTTCCAGGATTGCCAAGGCCAGCCACAAGTCTGATGCCGTTGCCCAGGGTGTCCGGGGTATCAGGCATCAGAATAGTCCGTCAGCAGAGAGGGGTTTCCCTCCCTATTTCTTGGCAGGAGCATCGGCTCCCTCAGTCGGCTTCTTCTCCTTGATCACTTCAGGACCGGTCGGAGCAGCAGCGTCAGCAACAGGTTCCACACCTGTCTTAGACTCTGCGACAATGAAGACGGTAAGTTCAGGATCACTCGTTGCCGTCACTCCGGCAGGAAGAACAATCTCGCGGACATGAAGAGACTGGTTGAGTCCCAGAGCACTGACATCAACAAGGATGATTTCAGGAAGATCCTTCGGAAGGCAGGAAATGTGCAGTGAGCGTAGGCTATGCTCCAGCAGTCCGCCATAATTCTTAACGCCGTCGGCTTCACCGGTAGATTCGATGGGAACTTCTGTGTTGATCACTTCGTCGCTCGCCACTTCAAGGAAATCGACGTGAAGAATGTCGCGGCGCACAGGGTGGTGTTGCACTTCCTGGATCAGCGAAAGCTTCGTTGCTGCAGCACCGCCGTTTTCACCGGCAATCTGGAGCTCAACAAGGATATTCTCACCGACGGCGCGTGAGAGAAGTTTGCTGATTTCGCGGGCGTTGATCTCGAGGTTTGCAGGCTGATCCTTGTGACCGTAAATGACGGCTGGCACGGAACCACGGGTGCGGAGTTGCTTGACGGAGTTACGTCCGACATCGGAACGATGACGGGCGGAAAGGGTGACCTGTTTAGCCATTGGATTCGGTAGTTAAGACGCTGATGTTTGAGTCGGTTGTTGCTTGAGTCGGAACAGCGAGGAAACCGACTCGCCTCCATGGATGCGACGGATTCCCTCGCCGAGCAATTCGGCGACGGACAGAACCCGTACACGATCCCCCGAACCTTGCCGAACGGGGACGCTGTCGGTGGTGATGAGCTCTTTGATTTCGGAGCCCTCCAACCGCTGAACCGCTAAATCTGTCAGCACTGCGTGAGATACGCCAGCATAAATATCACCAACATTCTGTGTTCGGAGAATTTTGGCGGCACTGGTCAGTGTTCCGGCGGTCTCGGTAATGTCATCGATGATGAGTACATTTTTCCCCTCCACCTCTCCGATGATGTGCAATGCGTCGACTTCGGTGGCGCTTTTGCGGCGTTTGACCACAATAGCCAAGCCTGCTCCGAGAGCCTCGGCATAGGCGCTTGCCATCTTGACCCCGCCGACATCGGGAGAGACCACCACAAGGTTGGAGATATTTTTGCGATGCAGATAATCGACCATGACCGGCAGGGCATAAAGGTGATCGACAGGGATGTCAAAAAAGCCCTGCAACTGCTGGGCGTGCAAATCCATCGTCAGGACACGATCGACACCGGCTGCAACCATGATATTGGCCACGAGTTTTGCCGTGATCGGCACGCGTGGCTGATCCTTGCGATCCTGACGGGCGTAGCCGAAGAAGGGGATCACCGCCGTGATCCGGTCGGCACTGGCGCGACGGGCGGCGTCGACCATGATGAGCAATTCCATGATGTTCTGGTTGCTCGGAGGACAGGTCGGTTGCACGATGAAGACATCGCGTCCGCGGACATTGTCGTTGATTTTGACAAAGGTCTCGCCGTCGGGAAACGAGGTGACAGTAGCATCGCCGAGAGTCATCCCCAAATAGGCGGCGATGTCGCGGGCGAGTTGACGGTGGGCGGATCCACTAAAAATCCGGAGTTCAGGAGAGCCAGTCATGGAAGGGAGTACGATATATGCATCGGCTCCCTTCACGCACGAAGGAAATCAAGCAAGGGAGAGATTTTTCTTACCAGAACCCCGGTATCACCCGGAAGCTGACCGTGGCTGGTTCGGCTGGCAAGTAGCTATCGGTTCCAGTCTGCTTGGCCTGCACGACCACCAATCCGTAACTCTTCAGAATAAGCCAATTCCCAATTACCAGTGCGGTACTCGGAGTCAGCACCTTGTAGGTAACAGGCAGGTTGGAATCTGTGGTCGCACTCAACAACAGCATCCCGGCTGTAAGCTTGGTCGCCTTAATCTTCGGGAAGGTAATCTTCTGGGATGACTTTGAGACCACGACAAGATGTCTGACAGCATTGGCTGGCTTGACCGATCCGTTCCCAGCCTGGGTCGCCGTGACGTTAACAATTCCGGCACCGGTCAGGGTAAGAGTGTTTCCCGTGACAGAGGCAATTTTGGAGGGTGTCACTGAATAGCTGACGGGAAGTTTGGAACTTGCCGTTGCTCCCAGCAGAACTGTCCGATTAATTACCTGTTGAGCGGGAATCTCCGGGAAGGTGATCGTTTGAACCGTCGACAGAACCGGAGCATTGGTGAATTTAGCAATCAGCTCATGATTGGCCCTGACATTGATCAGTGAGTAGTTCGTTGAGTTTGTCATGGGAATACCCGCCTCACTCCATCCAGCGAAGACATACCCCGGGGCGGTGACTGCGGTAAGTGTTGCACTCTGTCCGTTCGTTAACTTTGCGATGTTTTTTATGACACTCGCTGCCTCAGTAGGTGTCTTTACAGGCTTTTTAACTCCTGCAGTGACAACCCCTTGGGGAACCACCGCTACGACTCCTGCTCCAGCAGGCATGGCAACTGCTTCAACAAGGCTGTGGGCGGCAGGAATCTCTCCTGCTTTGGCAACAGTCAGGATGTAGTTGTTGGAAGCATCGGGATCGACACCATCGGAGGCGGTGATAGTGAAGGCAAAATCTCCGTTGGTTTGAGGCGTTCCAGAGATCACCCCGCTGGTTGCATCATAGGACATTCCCGGAGGCAGGGCACCATTGGTAAGCACAGAAGTGAAGGGTGCTGTTCCCACAATGACCACCGTGCGATCAGGATAGTGTGTTCCGACTTCGCCATCCGGCAGATGGTCAATCAGTCCAAGATGTCCGGCAGCATCAGCGGCCGACATCTGCACACCGATGAGGTTACCAACAACGAGCGTATTGCTGTATTGACCGACTCCGTTTGTGCCGTCAGGACTTACCGAATCAGCAAGTGCCTCTCCTGTTTGAGGATCTAGAGGGCCGGTGTATTTGTAGAATTCATAGCGCCGCGTTATCACCTCATCGCCGTTGTTGAGCGGTTCCGCAGCTCCAATCAGCTTGTTGTTGGCTGCATTGGTGTTAGCGGTATCCGTCTGCAGAATGGTCCATTCGCTTTCCACTTCGGCAGGTTCTCCGGCAGCCCAGTTATGCATCGTGGGGAAATTTGTGTCGGGAGAAACCAAATCACGTAGTTTCACCGGATTGTTGGTGTGGGTCGTTGTGCGGATTTCCTTCACCCAGGTTGCAAGTCCGAATTCACGAGGGTTGACCTCGGGAAGTGGTGGAAAGGGAGGGGCAATGACTGCCTGGACTTGGGCGAGCGCGGCACCCCCTGCAGGAGCGTAGTTAAAAACCGGCGTGGACACGCTGACAGCTGGACCAAGGATGAGATTGCCCGATCCATCATCCTGCAGCCAATTGTAGCGTATGCTGCTTGGTACAGCGGAATAGCCCACTCCGAAATGTTCTCCCCCGAAATTTGTTGAAGGATCCGTGAACTGATGCCCCATCGTCGGAGCGATCGGTGCGGCGGGAACAGCCGTATAGGCTGACCAGGAGTTATTGGTGAAGGTTGCACGATAGACGACAAAAACTTTTGGATTGTTCGTATCGGTATTGTCCTCGGAAATCACGGGCGTGCCGTAATGGTTCCAATCATAGGTGTAGGTGATATCCTTGCTATGAATGCCATCTAGTTCGATTTCGAAACCATGGCAGTTGGTGCCAGTGTCATTGACCGTATCAAAGTTATTGATACTGCCGAAGGCTTGGCTTGCCTTGAGCGAATTGATCGAGAACGCAGCCAGGAAACCTAAATAAAGAATCAACGGTATTGCTTTCATAGGTTCATTCTAATTCTTTTATCATTATGCGCAATATCTTTTTTTAATCTGTTAAAATACCCATTTTGTTTTATAATATAAACACTTATCTTGTTATCTTTAATTATAAATAAAAAATACCGGCCGCCATATGGTGATGGCTTTTTTACCTCAGGTCCAAACATCCCTCTCGTGTAGGAAAAGGCCATACCCTTATTCAGGAGAGGATTAGCCAAAGAGGGATCCCCCCTCGCGGTCACCGAACTGTGCAGCGTTCTCTTCAGCGTGTTTTACACACCGGCCTCCGGAGAAGAAGACGGGCTATCCTTGTCCCGCCTGGATAGCAGTCAGCGCGATC
>Ga0302197_10003256_pt1 | contig 14794 bp, 19 predicted proteins | sample II_Bog_N2_1_FD_193526 | JGI IMG/M metagenome (GOLD analysis project Ga0302197, IMG submission 193526) | Peat permafrost microbial communities from Stordalen Mire near Abisko, Sweden - II_Bog_N2_1 | ecosystem: Environmental > Terrestrial > Soil > Wetlands > Peat | place: Sweden: Abisko...
CAAGTCCTAGTGAAACTTCCCCAAGCCTAATGCTATTACATCTATAAAAAAATGTACAATAATAACGGTAGTTAAGCTACGGTATTTTTGATAATGATAACCGAGCACGATACCTATACCGAAGGCGAAAATTAGCTCTGTATAAGTCTTATAGCCCAAATGTACCAACGCGAATAGTAATGCCGATGTAATAACCACAGTATGTTTGTTATTAATAAGCAACTCGAGGCGGCTCATGATATATCCCCTAAAAATAAATTCTTCAGTAACACCGGCGGTGGCGGCCATAAAAACCAACAGCACCGGATTGTTGCGCGTTACCTGGACTACCTTCATCAACATAGCGCTATTCTCATGAAAGCCCAGCCAAAAGGGTATGCGTGCAATTGTACCCACTACCAATACAAGCATGTATAAAAAAAATATCCATTTAAAATAAAACGAAGGTTTATAGTATTCTTCGGGCCAAAGTAGTAAGTTTTGCATTTCGCCTTTGCGGGCAAATAAAAACATAATGCCCAAAACGGCCCATATAATTAGCCTCGACAGGAAAAATCGCCAACCAAATTCAACAACCGCTGGTAAAAAAATCATTACAAGAAATGGATACAGCAATATTGGCAAGGCTATACCTGCAAGCATCAAAGCATTAAATCGTTTTTTTTCAATAAAGGGATTGGTTAATATAGTTTCCTGTTTAGGGATGATTTCTTCTGTATCCATTATATTATGGCAATTGGGTATAAGGTGTATGTTTCGCAACTAATATAAATACATATTCGCGTTAATCATCTACTTAACACACATAAATATATGCCGCTTTTAAACAAAAGTGGAGTTCAGTAGTTAAGGAAGTTATCATTACTCCAATATATTATACACAAACTAATGGATGTTGCCAACAACATCAGAAACACCAGGATCCACAGAAATTATACCCAAGATTATTTAGCCGCTAAGTTGAAAATATCACAGAATGCTTACAGTAAAATTGAACTTGGCCGCACCAAAGTAACAGTTGAAAAACTTTTGATAATTGCCGATGTATTAAATACCAATGCCTGCGACCTTATTAATATTAAAGCGCAGTAATATCATAGTAGCGTTAATTAAGCATTTTATGGCTTCATATGCAGCTAATATGATTATATTTGTGTGTTTTAACTGACTTCATATATTATGCTTAAAGGATTTTTCAGCGTTCCGCAACCGCAGAACGAGCCGGTATTGAATTACGGTCCGCGCAGTGTTGAGCGCGAGGCACTAAAAGCCGCTTTAGAAGAGGCGCGCTCAAAGGTTATTGAAATACCAATGTATATTGGTGATAAGCTAATCCATACCGGTAAAAAGCTTGAGATTCGCCCACCACATGATCATAAACATTTATTAGCTACTTTCCACGAAGGTGATGCCTCAACGGTTAACGCCGCTATTGATGCTGCCTTGGCCGCCAAACCCGAATGGGAAGCGTTAGCGTGGGAGCAAAGGGCATCCATATTTTTAAAAGCCGCTGATTTACTGGCAGGCCCGTACCGTGCCAGGATAAATGCCGCTACTATGCTGGGCCAAAGCAAAAATGCTTACCAGGCCGAGATTGATGCAGCTTGTGAGTTTATCGACTTTCTGCGTTTCAACGTAAGCTACATGGTTGAAATTTATGCGCAGCAACCACCAATTAATCCAAAAGGGATATGGAACAGGGTAGAACAACGCCCTTTAGAAGGCTTTGTATTTGCTTTAACACCATTTAACTTTACCGCAATTGCCGGTAACTTGCCTGCAAGTGCAGCTATGATGGGTAACGTTGTTGTTTGGAAACCTGCTTATCCGCAGATCTATGCCGCTAATGTAATTATGGAGGTGTTTAAAGAAGCCGGTTTACCTGATGGCGTTATCAACCTGATTTATGTTGATGGGCCGGTAGCAGGTGATGTGATCTTTAATCATCACGATTTCGCGGGTATTCATTTTACAGGATCAACCAAAGTATTCCAGAATATTTGGCAAACCATTGGTAACAACATACACAAATACCGCACTTACCCGCGCATAGTTGGCGAAACAGGGGGTAAAGACTTTGTACTAGCCCACCCAAGCGCTGATGCTGATGTGGTTAGCACAGCTTTAGTTCGTGGTGCTTTTGAGTACCAGGGGCAAAAATGTTCTGCCGCAAGCAGGGCTTATATCCCGTCTTCATTGTGGCCTGCGGTTAAAGCTAATATGCAACGTGATATCGCTTCATTTAAAATAGGTCCGGTTGAAGATTTTGGCAATTTTATTAATGCTGTTATCACAGAAGCTTCGTTTGATAAACTGGCTAAATACATTGACGCGGCCAAAGCCGATGAAAGTGTTGAATTGGTTGCCGGTGGCGGATACGATAAAAGTCAGGGCTGGTTTGTTGAACCAACCGTGCTTAAAGTAAACGACCCATACTACGTAACCATGTGCGAGGAGCTTTTCGGCCCCGTATTAACCATTTATGTATACGAGGACAATCAGTTTGATGAGATGCTGGAGATTGTAGATAACACATCCATCTATGCGCTTACAGGCTCTATTATATCTCAGGATAGGTATGCTATCGCAAAAGCTACTTACGCTTTACGTAATGCTGCCGGTAACTTTTATATTAATGATAAACCTACCGGCGCGGTAGTTGGCCAGCAGCCATTTGGCGGTGCCAGGGGATCTGGTACTAATGATAAAGCCGGATCAGCATTAAACCTGCAACGCTGGGTATCACCAAGAACCATCAAAGAAACCTTCGATCCGCCAAAAGATTACAGGTATCCTTTTTTGAATAAAGAAGTATAACCCCCCCCAGCCCCATGAAAGGGGAGCAAATAACATAAATAAAGAAAGGCGAAAGAATACATCTTTCGCCTTTTTGTTGCTTTTAAAAGCACCCCCTTTAGGGGGCGGGGGGGGTAAATTTGAACACATTCGCCATATTCTCGTTGTTATAGGTGCTTACGTTCATATCCTTTATTACACCGGTTTCAATGCTGTACACCCAGCCATGTACGCCCAGTTCCTGCCCTTTAAGCCATGCGTTTTGTACAATGGATGTTTTGCATAGGTTGTAAACATTTTCTATCACGTTATATTCTACCAATTTATCGGCGCGCTCTTTTTCGTTAGTTATCTGGTCGAGTTTGCTGGCGTGCAGGCGGTAAACATCTTTAATATGGCATAACCAATTGTCTATTAAGCCGAATTGCTGGTTACTCATCGCTGCAATAACACCGCCGCAACCGTAATGGCCGGTAACAATAACGTGTTTTACTTCAAGTACGTTTACCGCGTAATCCAGTACCGAAAGCATATTCATATCCGAGTGGATCACCATATTTGCAATATTACGGTGTACAAATATTTCGCCGGGTTTGGTGTTGGTTATCTGGTTGGCAGGTACGCGGCTATCGGCGCATCCTATCCATAAAATAGGGGGCTTTTGGCCGTTGGCGAGCTTGGTGAAATAATCAGGATCTTCATCAAGGGCATTATCAATAAATCTTTTATTGCCTTCCAGCAAGGTTTCATAAGAGATATGGCTTGTATCGTGGATCAGATTGTCTTTTTTTGCGCACATAGCTATTTAGTACTGATTAGGGTTAAATTATTGCGAGAACAAACGCGCAAACTTATGCAAAGCTATGAGGGAAAGATCGTAATACAAAATGGTAAATAATATTACCGGAATGAAATAAAAATTAAGCAAAGGATAAGGAGTTACCGCAGACCACATGCGTTATTTTTGTGCCCGTAAGCCTTTGCTCAAGCCACTCAGCCATAAAAGCTGATCCAGCTTCTTCGCTTGGGATATGCCCTGTTACTACTAATGCGATAGATTTCCCCTCGGCACGGGCGTCACGTACATATTCGGCGGTTTCCCATTCGCTTATTTCGCCGCATACCAGTACATCGGGTTTATATTTTTCAGTAGCTTCAATCTGGGCCCTGCCACCTGCCGCGCCGGGCATTAGCAATACATTTTTTATGGATTGATTTAAATCGCCAATAAACCTAACCTGTGGAGTTTCTAATTTTTGTTTCAGCTGATCAATTAAAACGCCCAGCGTTATCCCCTGAAAAAGAAATGTATTAGGTCCTTGTTGATATTCCTTCCAACCTAATTTAGCCACCACGCCGGTAGTAACCCCATCCGGGCGAATGCTGTGGATGTAATCGTGGTTACGCCAAATGGCAATGTTATGCTTTTTAAGCAGATCGGCTTTAAATTGATACACCTCATCATTTTGCAGCCAGGTCACATCATCTACATGATTATAAAAAGTAGGCTCGTGGCAAATAATAAAATTAGCGCCTAAAGCAATTGTTTTTCTGATTACATCAACGGTTGGAAACATGGTGGTCACAATTCCGGAAACCACCATATCTCTATTGCCAGCTTTTAGCGTATCTACCGTACTGGCAAAAGGTGCATTGGGTACGGTTTTAATAAACATATCCATAATTTGCCCAACGGTATACTGCTCATCTACCTTAAAAAAGGTATCTGCCTTACTTAATAACGGGGCGGCTGTAATTGCTGCGGTGGCTAAACCTATTTGGCCTACAAATTTTCTTCGGGTGTTGTTTTTGGGTGATGCCATAAGATTTATAATGGTTACATTCAAATGTAATTAAACCTTCAAACAATTTTGATGCTTAATCAGTATTTTTAGCATCTTGCATAATTATAACCTTACCGTGAATAATAAGATCAAATTACTCAAACAAAAACAAGCCGAAGCCCTTTTAGGCGGCGGTAAAGTCCGGATAGAAAGTCAGCATAAAAAAGGAAAACTTACGGCACGAGAGCGTTTGCATTTTTTAATGGATGAAGGCTCGTTCCAGGAGATAGGTATGCTGGTAACGCACCGTTCTATTGATTTTGGGATGGAGAAAGAAAATTATCCCGGTGATGGTGTAATCACAGGCTACGGAACCATAAATGGCAGGCTCGTTTATGCTTATTCGCAGGATTTTACTGTTTTTGGAGGATCGTTATCCGAAACCCATGCGGAAAAGATCTGCAAGATCATGGATCTGGCTATTAAAAACGGTGCGCCGGTAGTTGGTCTGAATGATTCAGGAGGCGCGAGGATACAGGAAGGTGTTAACTCATTAGGTGGTTATGCCGATATATTTTACCGCAATACCATGGCGTCTGGCGTTGTGCCGCAAATTTCTGCCATTATGGGCCCTTGCGCGGGTGGCGCGGTATATTCTCCTGCCATTACTGATTTTATTTTGATGGTGGAGAATACTTCTTACATGTTTGTAACCGGCCCCAATGTAGTTAAAACAGTAACACATGAGATTGTGACCTCCGAAGAATTAGGCGGTGCTACTACGCATGCCACCAAATCAGGCGTAACGCATTTCGCTTGTCCGAATGAGATGGCGGCTATTCAGAATATCAAACAATTGCTAAGCTATATGCCGCAGAACTGCGAGGATAAAGCTCCCGCATTCCCTTACGATATACAAAATGAATTACGCCCTGTATTAAATACCATCATGCCCGAGAATGCCTCGCAACCTTATGATGTGCGAGAAATAATTAACGAAGTAATTGATGCCGATAGCTTTTTAGAAGTTCATAAAGATTTTGCCGAGAATATTGTAGTTGGATTTGCCCGATTAGCGGGACGTAGCATCGGTATCGTGGCTAATCAGCCCGCTTTTTTGGCTGGTGTACTGGATATTCATTCATCAACTAAAGGCGCACGCTTTGTACGCTTTTGCGATAGCTTTAATATCCCGCTTTTGGTATTTGAGGATGTCCCCGGCTTTTTACCCGGCACCGATCAGGAGTGGAATGCCATCATTACCAACGGCGCGAAACTGCTTTACGCTTTTTGCGAAGCTACTGTACCACGTATCACTGTAATCACCCGTAAAGCATATGGCGGTGCATATGATGTGATGAATAGTAAACACATTGGCGCTGATATGAACTTTGCATGGCCCACTGCCGAGATTGCCGTAATGGGAGCCAAGGGCGCTGCCGAGATCATCTTTAAACGCGAAATAAACGCCGCCGAAGACAAGGAGGCCAAGTGGAAGGAGATGGAACAACTATATTCCGAAACTTTTGCCAACCCTTACCGTGCCGCCGAACGTGGTTTTGTTGATGAGGTGATTGTGCCGGAGGATACCCGGATTAAACTGATCCACGCGTTTAAAATGCTGGAAAACAAGGTGGTAAATAACCCCAGGAAAAAGCATGGCAATATCCCTCTGTAATATTAATCTCACAAACAAAATACAGCTATTATTTCAAGAACTTATATGTTAAATATTCGTTAAATAGCTAAAGGGTATATTTAAATTATTAGATTTATCCTAACCTATACATGCTATGAAACTGAAAATTATCACTCTCGCCTTGTTGGTTTTTATAACCGGCATAGCTAACGCGCAAAACCTGCTGAAAGGCACGGTGGAAGAAACCGGCAGCACCCAAAGATTAAGCAATGTTTTTATTAAGGATGCTACTAATAACCAATTAACACTTACCGATAAAAACGGCAACTTCGTTATTAAATCAGCGCCGAGCCATTTATTAATTTTCAATTCGCCGGGTTATGTGAGTGATACGCTGTATGTGGTGGATATGACACCGAAAAAGGTTAAACTACAAATATTAAACATCGCCCTGCGCGAAGTAAGGATCAACGGCAGCCGCAGCAGCTTTGATCCCAAAGAAGAATACCCTGAAGTTTACCAAAAAAGTAAAGTATATGTATTGTCACCAAGCAGTTGGTTCAGTAAAGACTCCCGCGATGCCCGGCGCCTGAAGCGTTATTTTGCCATGGAGCAGGAAGAGCAGGAAATTGATAATGTGTTCAATGCCGCCTATGTAAGCAGCCTGGTACCATTGCGCGGCCAGGACCTGGAAGACTTTATGACTCTTTACCGCCCCTCATACGCTTATGTACATAGCAATACCACTCAAACAATGGCAATTTACATAGCTGATAGCTACAAGAAATTTAAAGCTTTGCCGCCGGATAAACGTAAGCTGCAAAGGCTTAATGCCGATCAGTAATACTTAGAGGTATTAATATAAAAGGGGCCGTCTCATCAGTAAGTATGAGAACGGCCTCTTTTTCTTTGTTTTATTCGGATATCTTATCTGATGGAGTCCATTTTTGTTTACGTAAATCTCAGAGGATCAAATTTTACTTTTGAGATAGCTTTTTTATATTAATACCAAACCTAATAGCATACAAGAATCATTTTTTTACCTGCACATTTGCATATCCGCGCATTTGCCCATCAATTCCCTATCTTTGCCCCAATGCAATCAATAGAATCAATAACGCAAGCGGCACAAATATCACCCTGGGAAAAAGGCTATAACAACTATGGTCCTTATCTCAAACAAAAATATCCCGGTCAACGAGTGTTTAAAGTGATAGTTGATGGTGGTTTCACCTGCCCCAACCGCGATGGCTCAAAAGGCTACGGCGGCTGCACCTATTGCAATGTCGATTCCTTTACACCCTCCCCAACCCGCGATAATCCCGGCATCAAAGAGCAGGTAATTGCAGGTGTAGAGCGTGCCCGTAAAGGTAATAAGGCCGATAAGTTTATTATCTACTTTCAACCCAATACCAATACCTACGCGCCAACACATTATTTGAAGGCTATGTACGACGAAGCGTTAAGCTACTATACTGAAGACATAGTTGGCCTATCGGTAGGTACCCGCCCTGATTGCATCGACCCTGAAAAAATTGCCCTGTTAGAATCTTATACAGACCGTTTTGATGTAGATATTGAAATGGGTATGGAATCCATCTATAACGATACCCTTGCGCAGATTAACCGTGGTTGCACCCATGACGACCTGATTAACGCCCTGAAGATGCTGGAAAATAGTAAACTTGATGTTTGTGTGCACACCATTTTCGGCTTCCCCTGGGAAACCCACGATCAAATGCTGGCTTATGCGCATGAGATCAACCGCCACCCGCAAATAAAATTCACCAAACTACACCATCTGCATATTGTAGAGGGTTCGGTAATGGGTGTTAAATACAAACGCCAGCCGTTCAAGCTTTTTACGCTGGATGAGTACGCCAATTTCCTCTGCGATTTTCTGCCACTGCTGCGCCCCGATGTCATCATCCAGCGCCTCTTCGGCCTAAGCGACCTCGATTTGCTTATCGCCCCCAACTGGCAACTCAAGAAATCCGAAATACAATACTATATCGACCAAAAAATACTCGAAAGAGGAGTGATACAAGGCTCAAAATACAAGTCTTTATAAGCACAAAATAAAGTTCCCCTCTCATATTACAATTTCTTCGTTGTCGTTCAAAACGAAATTAATGCGTGCAAAGGCCCGACGGAAAACCGGGCCTGGAGCTGGCCAAGCGGGCAGAAGGTTTTTTCCGTCTTGATTTTTTGCTACCTTTTTTATCAACAAAAAAGTAGTAGCCTCGCGGCAATGAGCGGACAGAATACTTTAATTAAACGAGAATATTTCCGCTGAGGAACGAAGCATATCACCTTGCAGATTCTTGTCTAATGCCCCGAATGGCAATGGTCGAGATAGCAAACCAAAGGTTGGTTAACCCTCATGCAAATCCCCACCACTTTCATTATATTTGATCAACCATTTGCACCATAACAAAGCGCATCATGAATCCTAAAGTTGATTTTTATTTTAACAAAGCCACAAAGTGGCAGGAAGAATACGAACGATTGAGAATGATCATTCTCGATTGTCAATTAACGGAAGAATTGAAATGGGGATGCCCTTGTTACACGTTTCAGGAAAAAAACATCGTTTTAATACATGGATTTAAAGAATATTGCGCGCTTCTTTTTTTCAAAGGGGTGTTGTTAAATGATCCCAATGGTATCCTGATCCAACAAACAGAAAATGTGCAGGTAGCGCGCCAAATCCGGTTCACTAATCTTCGGGAGATAATAGAGATGGAGTCCATCCTAAAAGCCTATATACATGAAGCTATCGAAGTGGAAAAAGCCGGCCTGAATGTGGAATTAAAAAAGGTTACAGAATTCAAAATCGCAGCAGAATTTCAAGATAAGTTAAACCAGATCCCGGCCTTAAAAACAGCTTTCGATGCATTAACACCTGGGCGGCAAAGAGCATACCTGCTTCATTTCTCTGCACCCAAACAATCCAAAACCCGGGAGTCAAGGGTTGAAAAATACATGCCCCAAATTCTTAATGGGAAAGGGTTAGATGATTAATAATTATACAGAAAAATCCCCTCTTGAGAGGGGTTAAGGGTGTGTTATTGAACTATTTACATTTAGCGCGGATCAACTAAAAATCATCATCCAGTAATTCATCCTCATCCTCGTCATCATCATCCGGGATGTCGTCATCAAGTTCTGCCGCGTGCTCGGCATCTTTGTCGTCCTGTAGGTCCTCAAAATCTTCGTCTTCAATATCATCCCAGCCAGCATCTGTGTCGGCATCATCATCCTCAAAGTCATCATCATCGCCTGGGTTAAGGGCAGTTATTGGCTCAAGTTCAACGGTAAGGGGTTCGTGTTCAGTAAATAACATAAGGGTAAATTTGATTTAGTTTTTGCACATTAAAATCAGGCGCAATTTATCATTTATTTATTTCCTTTACATATAATTCATCAACCAAAATTGTAATAATTGCCAGTAGCGGAACGGCCAGTATCATACCCAAGGCCCCCGACAAGGTGGCCATAACTAACTGACTGATTAGCGTAAGCGCAGGCGGCAGGTTAATTATCTTCTTCTGTATCAATGGGGTAACAATGTTAGCCACAATAGTTTGCGATACGATGTAGATAAGCGCTACAATTATCGCCGTATTGGTGCCAATGGTAAGCGCCAGCAACACACCCGGTATCATAGCCACTAATGATCCTATGTTGGGTACCAGCTCCAATATACCGGTAATCAAACCCAGTACCATGGCAACAGGTATGCCCATTATACTAAAAGCCACGGTTATCATCACGGTTATCAGCACTATGGATATCATCATCCCTTTCAGCCATCCTTTAAGCGACAGGCTTACACGGTCCATAATATGTTTGCCTTGTTCTTTTCTTTTTTTGGGAATGAGCAACATGATGCCATTTTTATAGATCGACGGGCTGGCGGTAAAAAATATACCCAGCAGCAGAATAATATAAACATCGCCTAAAACTCCGAAACCGGTGCTGAAAAAGGCCTGCACTGCGGCCATCATCTTATCGGAGCTCGTCCCCGAAAAATTATCCAGCACCTTCTGCCCGATTGGGCTCTCGGCCATTTTGGCTTTGGCTGTACTTACGGTGTGTGGCAGGGTATTGCTTAACTCGGCTATTTGTACTTCTATTTTGGTGCCCATAAACCATAGCATCGCCCCTAAAATAATAAACGAAGCTACGATAGATATGAGCATGGCCCATTTGCGCTGTAAATGGGTACGCCGCTGTATAATATCGCCAAAACCATGAAAATATACAGCGATAAGCGAACCCGCCAGCGCCATCAGCAATACGTTAAAAGCAACCCGGGCAATTAAAATAGCACCCACCAATAAAGCTATAATAGCAACAGTATGCCATACCTTTTGAATATAACTTAACTCTTTTTTGATTATTTCGGATGTTTTTTTGTCGTCGGCCATAATGAGTTGTGGGGTATTAGGGTAATGCAATAAAACAACAATTGTTTTCAAAGGCCATTATTTGCTTGAATTTGGATGATAAGCATTTGATAATTAAAATATTCTTCCTACATTTGCAGCCCCGATATACCGGGTAAAATTTAAAAAAACATTAAATAATGCAACAGTACGAAATCGTGATCGTTCTAACCCCGTTGCTTTCAGAAGAAACTGCTAAAGAGGCAATTGCCAAATACAGCAAGATCTTAACTGATGGCGGAGCCGAAATTGTCCAGGAGGATAATTGGGGTTTGAGAAAATTAGCGTACCCAATTCAAAAGAAAACAACTGGGTACTATCACTTAACTGAATTTAAGGCCCCGGGTGAATTAATTAACAAGTTGGAGATTGAGTTAAGGCGCGATGAGCGTGTTTTACGTTTCCTGACTATTGCTTTGGATAAACATGCCATAGCTTACAATGACAAAAAACGCAGCGGTGCTTTTAACAAAAAACCTGCAGCTAAAACAGAGGAGGCAGCAAGATAATGGCAAACGATCAAATTAAATACGTTACCGCTCCAAAAGTGGAGGATAACCGTAAAAAATACTGCCGTTTCAAAAAGAATGGTATTAAGTATATCGATTACAAAGACGCTAACTTTTTATTAAAGTTTATTAACGATCAGGGTAAAGTTTTACCTCGCCGTTTAACAGGTACTTCATTAAAATTCCAGCGTAAAGTGGCTCAGGCAGTTAAACGTGCCCGTCACATTGGTTTATTGCCTTACGTTACAGATTCATTAAAATAATAGGAGATTAAGAAAATGGATGTTATTTTAAAACAAGATGTAAAAAACCTGGGTGATAAAGACGATGTAGTAAGCGTTAAACCAGGTTATGGCCGTAACTACCTTTTACCTAAAGGCTACGCCATATTGGCCACTGTAAGTGCCCGCAAAGTTTTAGCTGAAAACCTTAAACAGGCTCAGTTTAAACAAGAAAAAATACGTAAAGATGCTGACGCGATAGCTGCACGTTTGGAAGGTGTTAAACTTACCATTGGTGCTAAAGCAGGCGAAAGCGGTAAAATATTCGGTGCTATCAACACCATTCAGCTTGCTGATGCTTTGAAAAAAGAAGGTTTTGAAGTTGACCGTCGCCGTATTACTTTTGATACAGAACCTAAATTTGTTGGCGAATACGTTGCAAATGTAAACCTGCACAAAGAAGTAAAAGTACGCGTACCGTTTGAAGTAGTAGCTGAATAAGTTTCATACTTCCTACATAAAATTTAAAGGTGTTTAGCGAAAGCTGAACACCTTTTTTTGAATAGCCTACAAAGTATTTAAATTTTATTTACTTTGTGAGCAAAATAAACCTTATCAACTTGAAGAAAAAATTACTCTTATTAGCCATATTAACTAGTGCAGCATTTACAACTTATGCCCAAAATGAGGATCCTTCGCCCAAACTTGGTGTAGGCTTTAGCATTGGCGCGGCCGTAGGTTCAAACTCAGCTTATTATCCGGTTGCCAGTGGCGTACATTTTAAGTTTGAATACCCTGTGAACAGCACGCCATTAAGTATCACTTTTAGTGCGGGTTATACATTTTATGTATCAAGTAATGGTTACAACTATAGTACTGATGGTTATGGCGATAGCTATTCAAATGGCTCTTTGCTTTCATTTGTACCTGTAACAGTTGGTGCCAAATACTATGTAGCCAACAAGTTATATCTTGAAGGCGACGTAGGCGCGTCATTCAACCTTAACTCATCTGATGAAAATGGTAAGCCAATAAGCGGCGTGTCGCCAATTGTTGCGCCTTATATCGGTTACACCATCCCGTTTGGCGCTACAAGGGCCAGTGTTGATTTAAGTTTAGGTTACGAGGCTAGCCCGCAAACAGGCGGTGGTTATAACCAGGCGCTGTTTAAAGCAACATTTAATTTTGGTTTAAGATAATACTAATACACTATTTAAACTGTATCTGGTCTTCATGGTAGATAAGTACTTCCGGATGGTTTTTGTATATTGAGGTATCACCCGTTACACAAATGTGCTTGCCTTTTAAATCATCATAATTTAACTGAATTTCCTTGCCGCTAACTACCACAGTAAACCGCTGGTTGGGGTATTCGCCGCCCATGTTCAGCATGGTAACGGTGTCGCTTAGTATTTTAAAAGAATATACGGTTTCGCACATCGTTATTTTTTTACCTACGTGTTTAATAAACTGATTAACATTGTATTGTTCAGGCTTTTGTTGCGCGAACGTTTTAAACGAGAATGCGATTATGATGATCAAAAAAATTAAAAGCTTTTTCATGTGGATGTGATGATTTGTATCTAACAACGTGCATTAATGTCATTTGTTTAAGATGCTTATTTATAAGCCGCTTAATTATTAATTTAGCCGGATAAATGAAAGACATCCCCGTACATCAGTTAAAAGACAGGATAAACTCAGGCCTCGAGATCAGGCATTTTCTGCCGGGTGATGTTACTAAAGATCAAGCTGAAACATTAGGCGCCCATCGCGATGATCATTATATCTTCTTCATGATAGAAAACGGCGCCGCGTCGTTAATGATCGACTTTCATGAACTGAGCTTGCATCCATCATCCATTTATTACATTTTACCGGGGCAGGTACACCACCGTATACATGCGCAGCAAACAGAAGGCTGGTTTTTGGCGGTAGATACCCTGCTGGTGCCACCTGATTATCGTGATATTTTTGAAAATCAATTGTTGCTGCAACAGCCATTTGCTTTATCCGATAAGCTGATGAACCAATGCCGCGGCTTGCTTCGTGTGCTTGAGCAAAAGCACTATGAAGATGAACAAATACCCTTTAACTTGTCGGTTGTTCACTCTTTACTGCAATCATTTTTAGGGATAGCAGCCGGAGGGTTCACTACATTAATCAATCCGCACAACCACATGTCGCGGCCTGCAGAGCTCTCGCAGGAATTTAAAAAGTTGCTGGTGACTAATGTGCGGGACCTAAAAAGCCCCTCGGTTTATGCATCGCGACTAAATGTTTCCGAATCGTACCTGAATGAGTCGCTTAAAAAAGTTACAGGCTTCTCCGTAAGCTACTGGATACAACACGAAGTAGTACTCGAAGCTAAGCGAATGTTGTACTATACCTCGCTTTCGGTAAAGGAGATCGCCCACCTGCTGGGTTATGAAGATCATGCTTATTTTTCCAGATTATTTAAGAAGTTTACCGACACCACACCGCTTACATTTCGTGGTTGTTACCGTAAATAGTCCAATACTTACCCCGAAGTTGCCATTTTTATCGTGCTGTTTGTGCCGTTACTTTGTAGTGTTAAAACAGTACAACAATGGAATCATTTACCCTGGATAGATTAAAAAGAAAGGCCGAAAAATTATTCGAGCCTTCGCAAATGCAAACCGGCCGCGTGCTGGAAGTGCGCTACTGGCAGTTATCAACCCTGATCGAGATCGACCTGCACCTGCCTTTTGCCGATATGCAGCAATGGACCGAAATACCTTATATTAAATTCAAAGTAGCATCTTTCACTTACCGAGATTATAGCCCATCCGGCTGGGATGCCGAAACCAGTACCTGCACCATATTTATTGATGCCGCGCACAACGGACCCGGCAGCAACTGGGCAAAACAATTAAGAAAGGACGACACGGTAAGCTATTTCAAAATTGGCACCACCCACCAGGTACCCGAAAGCACCTCGGCAGTTATTGCCCTGGGCGATGAAAGCAGCCTGGGCCACATGCTGGCTTTACAGCAAATGGTAATGCCAGCCGCCCGTTTTTCAGGAGCAGTAGTTATGGGTAACGACGAGCACCGCAGCCAGTTCAGCGAGTTTTTCCGCTCACCGCTGCAAACCGTTAAGCGTGACGATGCTTATGGTCATCATAGTTTAATTCAGTGGGTGATTAGTCAGCAATATGCTTTGGAGAATACGGTATTTTATCTGACTGGCAACAATATCATGGTAAGCCAAATGAAAAAACTGTTAAAGTTGCAAGGTTATAATTCCTGCCAGATCAAGACTAAAGGGTTTTGGTCATAACGTCCACTTCAGTTAAAAGTATGCCTGAACGCTAAAGGCGAAAGCCCGGTCTTAGCCTTGAACAAACCAATTGCACGGTCAAGTGTCCAC